>Ga0116225_1002101_pt1 | contig 13763 bp, 10 predicted proteins | sample Sb_taG_8_FD_88968 | JGI IMG/M metagenome (GOLD analysis project Ga0116225, IMG submission 88968) | Peat soil microbial communities from Weissenstadt, Germany - Sb_50d_c_BC metaG | ecosystem: Environmental > Terrestrial > Soil > Wetlands > Peat | place: Germany: Weissenstadt | collected 2010-09-21 | reverse complement strand
CAGGACTTCCGCGGCGATCCGGCATCGGCCCTGCTGGAGATTCTCGACCCGGAACAGAACAAGAACTTCCACGACAACTATCTGGATTTGCCGTTTGACCTTTCGAAGGTCTTTTTCATTACCACCGCGAACACGTTTGAGACGATTCCGCGGCCTTTGCTGGACCGCATGGAGATCCTGACGCTTTCCGGTTACAGCGAAGAGGAGAAATGCGAGATCGCCCGGCGCTATCTCATTCCGCGGCAAATGCAGGATTCCGGGCTAACGTCCGCCCAGTTTACGATTACCTCGGAGGCGTTGCGAAAGGTCGTCGAATGCTACACGCGTGAAGCCGGACTTCGGCAGTTGGAGCGGGCCATCGGCCGGCTGGCACATAAGGCGGCATTGAGTTTTGCCGAAGGTAAGAGCGAACCGGTCACCGTCCGGCCGGAGGATCTTTCGGAAATGCTGGGGCCGGAACGATTCTTCCTGGAGCAGGCTCGCGACATTTTGCCGCCGGGCGTTGCGGTCGGCCTGGCGTGGACGGAAACGGGCGGCGACGTGTTGTATGTGGAGGGCACGCTATTGCCTGAGGGGCAGGGTTTGACCTTGACCGGTCATCTGGGCGAGGTGATGCAGGAGTCGGCCAAGGCGGCTCACAGCTACATCTGGTCGCATTGCGACGAGCTGTCAGTTGACCGCGCTCAGTTCCACAAATCAGGCGTGCATATTCATGTGCCGGCCGGAGCGATCCCGAAAGACGGGCCTTCCGCCGGTGTCACCATGCTTTCAGCGCTGGCGTCGCTTTATGTGGGACACGCCACCCGCAAGGATACGGCGATGACGGGCGAGATCACGCTCACCGGCCTGGTTCTGCCGATCGGCGGGGTGAAGGAGAAAGTGCTGGCGGCCCGGCGCGCCGGTCTGCGGCGCATCATTCTTCCCAAGGAAAACGAAAAAGATTTGCGCGAACTTCCCGATGACGTTCGCGCCGGAATGGAATTTGTCTTCGTGCGGCATGTCAAGGAAGTCTTGTCAGCCGCGATTCCGGAACTGGCCGAAAGGCTGGCCTGTGAACCCGTAGCCTGTTGATGGAGGCACATTATGTCGGTGCTATATCTGATTCCCGTTTGGTTCGTTCTTGCTCTGCTTATTCCGCTGACCTGGTCAGTGAGCAAAGTTTATAGCCGATCCCGCGGACGGCGCGTTGTGATCTGCCCGGATAACCATCGAGCCGTCAATATCGAGCTGGACGCCCGGCATGCGGTAGCCATGCACGTTTTGGGAAACCCGGGTGTCAAGATTCAGGATTGCTCCCGCTGGCCCGACCGGCAGAACTGCGGGCGGGAGTGCCTGACGCAGGTTCCACGCGTGGCGTAAATCCGGGAGGCAGGTTCAGCGCGGCGCTGCTATTCCCAATTGGGCTCGCCGTTTGCCCGGCGGCACGACAGGGTTGCTGCGTCTTTGCGCACTTCGCGCACCAGGATCACACGGGTGCCATTGGCGGTTTTCACCTTCGAGCCGGTTACCCGCACTTCGTCGCCTTTGGCGAAAGTTATTTCAAATTGCTTGACGAATTCGGCGGGTCCCAAGTGCGCGTCGAGAGCTTGGGATTCTGTTTTTACAGACAAGTGAATTCCGCTCAGCGGACTGCCGTGCGGAACCTCTCGAACTTCGGTAACGATGGCCACAATGCTGACCTCCGTCGCCGGATCGTAGCGTGGTTCGTCCACCGGGGTGGTGGTTTTTTCGGTGCCGGCGGCGCGCAGAATAGCGCTCGCGGCCAGCAGGAAAACACAAACGATGATGGACCGCATAGCAAACCCTCCTGTCGACGGAAGGGCGAGCGCCAACGAGGCGCTCGGCTTTCGGACCTATGCCTCTTTTATTGTACGGCGAAATGGCGGGGGCTGGGCGACATTGTTCCGCGTTAAGCACCCATTCCTGTAGCGTGGGGATACCGCGGGGTTGGCGGGACACCCGCGGCTTTTTCGGCGTGACGAACCTTAAAGGCCGCAGGTACCCGCAGACGGCGCGTGTCCCTGCGCTACATCTACATCTACATCTACATCCGTCGATCAACGCAGAATTAGCGCAACCAACTTGTTGACTCGCATTACGCCGGTGCTCGCCGGTTCAGGACGCACAGAACTGCCGCTCGGCAACTACCCTGTGCGGCCCGCGAGGAAGAGCGCGCAGAGGCTCAATATTCGCTTCTTGCCCCGGAACAAATGTTGATACACTCCGTCTAATCGCAAGAGGTAATCATGATCCGTGCGTTCGCAATGTTGAGTGTGGTGGTGGTGTGCCACGCAGGGTCGCTGGAGTGGCCGCAGTTCGGCGGCCCAAGGGGCAATTTTAAGTCCGATGCTACCGGGTTGGCCAGCTCGTGGCCAGCCACCGGTCCCAAGGTGATTTGGAAGCGCGCGCTAGGCGACGGCTACTCGGCGGTCTCCGTGGATGGCAACGTGATTTACACCATGTACCGCGTCCTCAACGATGAGGTCGTGTTGGCGGCGGAAGCCGATACCGGCAAGACCATCTGGGAGTACCGGTATGAAGCCAGGTTTCGGCCGGGTATGGGAATGGAGAATGGTTCGGGTCCGCACGCTACTCCGCTGGTCACGGAAGACGGCGTGTACGCGATAGGCATTATGGGAAACCTGATTTGCCTGAACAAGAAAACCGGCAAGATGGTGTGGTCGCATAACCTCTATGCAGAGTTCAACGGCACGTTTCAAGATCGGGGCTTCGCGCCAAGTCCGGTTGCCTATCGAGATCTCGTAATCATGAAAGTGGGAGGGGAAGGGCACTCCTTCGTGGCGTTCGACCAGAAGACTGGCGCGGTTCGGTGGCGGACCGTGCAGAAGTTCGATAACGCTCCAGCCACGCCGGTGTTGATCAATGTGGACGGCCAGGACCAGCTAGTAGCGATGATGCACGACGAAGTGGTGGCGATCGATCCCTCCAATGCCCGGGTGCTCTGGACTTTCCCCCACAAGACTGATTGGGGGCTCAACATCAGCACGCCGGTGTGGGGTGACGACCATCTGCTGTTCATGTCATCCGCATACAGCGGCGGCAGCGCGGTGATCCGGCTGACGCGCCAGGGAGACAGAACGGTGCCCTCCGAGGTCTGGTCGAGCCATCGCATGCGCGTGCATTTCTCGACGGTGGTGCGGGTGGGCGATTACGTCTTCGGTTCGAGCGGCGATTTCGGCCCCGCTCCGCTCACCGCCGTGGATGTGAAGACGGGCAAGATTGCATGGCAGGACCGCACCTTTTCCAAAGCCAGCTTTGTCTACGCGGACGGGAAATTTGTGGTGGTGGATGAAGACGGCAATCTGGCTCTGGCCGATTTTACGCCGCAAGGCCTCAAAGTGCTGTCGCGCGTGGCATTGCTGCATAGCAACGCCTGGACGGCGCCATCGGTGGCCGGAACGCGGCTGTACTTGCGCGACCGGACCTCGATGATGGCGCTGGATCTGAGATGAGAGCGAAATGACGGATCAGGATTACCGGGAAGCCAGGAACTCTAACGGCGCGTAGAGACGCGCACTTATTGATGCGACGTGGATGCCACGGCGCCACCGAGCGCAACCACTAAACAGACGATGGGGCTGCGTTAGCCGGGACGGGCACGGGCTCCTGCCCTACAACCGGCTGCGGGAATCGGAGCACCTCCCAGCTCTTCCATAGAGCCATGGCCCAACTGTATGAGCGATAGGACAGCCCATGCTCAGCGCAGAACTCTTGCACCACCACGCTGACCTCCGGATAGTAGACATGGCTGATACTCGGAAACAAATGATGCTCCACTTGGTACTCAAGACCGGAGCACAAGAACCTGCCTATCCTGCCCGTCCGGAAACTCACGGTTCCCGCAGTCTGGACCGTGAAAAAATCCGCGCCGTCCCGGGCTTCATCGGTCGTACGCTGCGCCTCCGCCGGAAAATGTCCAGGCGCCAGGATGGCGTACATGGCGTACCCCAGCAGAATACCTCGCAGAATATAGAATCCAATAACTGCCGTCATTGGCCAGAACAAGAGTGGTATACCGATCCAGATGAAATAATGTAAGACTAGGGCGCTGAGGTCGATCCAGTGGGCAGACTTTCGGCCCTTAGAATCGCGGAGCATTCGAAAAAGGTGCGCCCACCCGGCCCTCTGAATACTGAAATTGTTCACCGCGAGCGCCAATGGAAATAGCCAGAATTGCAGGTGCTCGTAATAGAAACGACGCAGGCCGGAGCTAGCGTAAACTTCATCCGCCGTGATCGCGAACCACGGCAAAAGGTCGGCGTCGCTGTCCACTCCGATTACGTTCGGCGCCGGATGATGCAGCACCACGTGCTTGTGCCACCAATACGTAGCCGATAGGCCTAAGAACATTGGATACCCGAAATAGCTGAGCGCCTCGTTCACCCAGCGCTGATCACTGGTGCCGTAATGGGTGGAGGTGTGTGTATTAGTCCCGACGCCCATACACCCGAAGGTTGAGATTAGGATTCCCAACGCCCGCGCAGCCGGGTTTTGCCAGGTCATGAAGATGGCCATGCCTACCAGCGCGATGGCCACGTGAATCAACAGCTCGAACGCGATCTGGTTCGTGGCTTTCTTGTCCCAGCCGCGGCGGGTGAATTGTCGGCGCAATTCCGCAACTGCTTCGATGGTCGTCATTACGCAAGGGTGCAATTTCATGCTAACCGAAATTGCTTCGAGAGTTCGTAAGACTTGTGTAATTTATGAACTGCTTCGACGAATTGCAGCTCGACAGTTGTGCCAGCCGGCCAAGACTTCCGGCCGCGTTCTCGTGTGTGCGTTCAGCGAAAGCGTCGGCCGCAACTGAGGCGGGGGAATGCCGGGCCGACAAGTCCGGCACCCTTTCGAGCCAAAGCCCTTCCTCCGAAACGCGACTTTGGCATAGATCCTATCCTGCTTCACCTTGCCAACAGCAGCTTTCATTGGCCTAGCTACACAGGCCGTAAACGTACCTAACTTAACAGACGCAACGTCATTAGTCTGTTCAAAAGTGATCATAGTGGCTGAATTTGCCGGCGAACTATACGGTCCTGCGAATCATGCAGCAGACACGGACTCGGTATTCTGACCGAGTCATCTTGGCCGCAGGTTGCGGGTTAGAGTAACGCACATCGTCTCGGTGCTGCCGGCAGCGGAGAAAAGAAAGATCCGGGCGTTTGCGCCGATCCGGGCCAGGAGGATTGTCACCGATGGAAGCGCCACTATGCTCGGGTCGGTGGGCTTGACTTCGTAGAGCAGCGACTCGATGTATCGCACTGACGCCATGCTGAGTGCCAGGCCGGCGATGGCTCCTAGGGTAGAGCGAACCTTCCTCGACGCGGAGCACCTCGCTGGACATGTCCTGGATTGCGGACATGATCGCGTAGCCATGCAGGCGCGGCCGGCGGGAGAGGATCTTTAAGACGAGCAGAGCGAGGGAGCCTTGGAGCGAGTCGGGTTTTGGCATACTCAGGCTTCTTATTATACAGACGTCTTAGTATCAAAAAAGTTAGGCTTAAAGTCATCACATGTCCCGAGCCGCCAACCATGCACGCAGAGAAAGCGGTGGCTGTCGAATTGGGAGTTCAGGGTCACTGGTCCCGTATGCGAAAAACGATCAAAAATGAGGCGAAAGTCCGGCGCCTCATCAAGTGATGTTTTGGTTCTCCCTGGACTGAGGTGATCTACCAGCTCAGTTCCATCAGAGAAACAGCCTGACGCGGGAGCGAAAACCCCACGCTCGTCGAACCGCCTCGCACATCCACCCACCGCGGAGAGTCCAGTAGCTGCAACTGCCCGGCCGCTTCGAGTGTCGCGTACTGCTCAGGCGTCGGATGCTGCGGAGATCCCAAGGTCTTCCACGCTCTCCAAGCATTGCTGTGAGCCTCATCGATTCTGTAGTGCCGCACCAGCAGTCGCGTGGCCGCGGTCGGGCCGTCCGCTATCTCCAGCCTCACCCTAGCCTCGGGCGCTGGAACATCGTCGTCATGATAGTTCCATACCAGCACGGAGATTCCCCGGTTCGAACGAACGGCGAGAGCATCCACGTCGGGACTGCCGCGGACGCCCTCCGCGAGTATTGTGTCGAGCTGTGCGCGGCCACTGCTCTCGGTCTTCACGCGATCACCCCGCATCAACCCGGCCATGCGGAACACGTTCAACACCGGCTTGTCGATGCCGTTCGTCGCCAGCGTCCGAAAGCCATCGAAGTACGGCTGATCCTCGAACTCGAAGGCCCAGGTCAGCATGCCCTCGATGTTCGTCTGCCGCCGGTCGGCCAGCTCGAAAATATTCTTCATCATTGCCGCCGTATACGACGCGTACAATGCGCCGTTGCGATAGGAGTTCTGCGGATAAACGCGCGCCGAGCAGGCGGCGCAGCCTTCCGGATCCGACTCGCTCAGCACGATCGGCAGCGTTCGAAACTTCGGAAACGCGCGCACGATCGCAAATCCTTCGTCGACGTCTTCGGCATGTTTCGCGATGCCCATGCGAACATGACCATCCACCACCGTGGGCCGGCCTTTGGCGTGATACGTGATGAAGTCGAGCGGAGCGCCCGTTCCGCCGGTTCCGGAGTTGCCGCCGCGATCGCAGTGCTCGAGGAACTGGCGCAGGAATGCCGCGGCCTTCGCGCCCGATGGACCCGTGATGGCCGGCCCGCCGACCTTCGCCGATGGAAGCGCCCTCTTCACAGCCGCAGCCGCGTAGTCGTAGAGCTTGTCGTACTCTTCCGGAGTTCCGTGCCAATACGAGATATCGGGTTCGTTCCATACTTCCCAATACCAGGACTCCACCTGCTCCTTCCCGTACTTCTCGACGCTGTGCTTCACCCACTGGTAGACTAACTCGCCCCACTTGTTGTAATCCTTGGGCGGGAAAGTCCATCCGATCGAGTAATCCCGGTTCGCGGCGCCGGGTATCCAGGTCGGATGATACGGATCCGGCTTCGACGAGAGCGCCTGCGGCATGAAGCCAATCTCGACGAACGGCTTCGCGCCCGCCTGTAAGTACGTGTCGAAAATGCGGTCCGTGATCGTCCAGTCGTATACGGGCCTTCCCGACGCGTCCTCCGTGTAGGCATTCGTGGACCCCCACTTCAACCCGGGCGTTCCGTCTCCGGTCGTCAGTATGAAGTGCGTGCGAATGTATACCGGCGCGCCGCTCAACGCCGCCAGTTCCCCCACGAGCTTGCGGCCGTTCTTCGTGTAGGTGTAGTTCGGCTCGTCGTAACCGAAATAGGCGTAGATCGGCTTGTATGGACCAACGGTCTGGGCGGCGTTGACGCGGATCGTCACCGTGTTCTGAGCCAGTCCGGTAGCTGCGGCCAACCGTAGAAACGAAATCAGTAGCATAGTGTTTAGAAGTTTCGCGGCGCGCGGAGAGTGGACGTCACCACGCCGTCCGGCACCAAGCGAACCAACTACCCTCACGGTCACGGGGGCCGCGATGATTGCTGTGATCCTCATGGCAGCCCATTATCCCGCCCACAGTGCTTCTGAGCTGGCCTCAAAACCGCTCGGGATGCCGATGACGAAAGTCTGCGGTCGATTTCCGAAATTCCGTTGCTTGTCCCGGAATTGGTTCTAAAACTGAGTCACGCTCAGAACGTTACCATCCGGGTCCTTGAACCACGCTACTCTGGCCCCGCTCGGAGACGTCCAGATGCCAAGTTCATCTTGCGGCATGCCCGGGTACCGCTCCAGTTTCACTCCCGCGGCCGCGAGTTCCCTGGCTGTCGCGGTGATATCGGGGACTTCCCAACCCAACACCGTATAAGGGGCCACCACAATCTCACGCACGATAGTTACGCGCAGCATCGTGCCGTGCGCGTCGAACACCAGTGCGAAGGGCAGTTGCTCGGCTTCGAGGCGTAGGCCCAGAGTGTCGCGATAAAAAATCTTCGCGCGATCCGGATCACGTGTTGCTACGAATGCCATGATCTTGCGGGCGCCCAGCACGGAAGAGGTTGTCATGAACGTAGTATCCTCCGTTTCCGGTAATGTCGCCGAGGCGATAAAACGCCATAATATATCTCTGATGCGACACAACGTTACCACCGGCTACGATCCGAAGCCGGGCGTCTCCGTTGCCACACTCTCTTATGAGTATCCGTCGGGCTATCGCGTGCTGGAGCACGCCCACGGCGCGGACCAGTTGATTTATGCTACCCGGGGCGTTATGGAGGTTTCTGTGGGGATGAGTCTTTGGCTGATACCGCCGCAGTTCGCCATCTGGATTCCGGGCCGAACCTGGCACAGCATTCGCATGCCGGGCGCTGTTTCCATGCGTACTCTATATCTGCGGCGGGGACTGGCCGCCCGAATGCCTGCCCGGTGCACGGTCCTTCACATTTCACCTCTGCTTCGGGAGCTCATCGTGGAAGCGGTTCACATGGGGCGGCTCCGATCGAGAAATCGTCTCCATTCCGCGCTCGGCGATTTGATCGTTTCGCGGTTAGAGAGCGCCTCACCAATTCCCACGTTCGTGACGATGCCGAAAGATCCCCGTGCGCTCGCCGTCGCGCAGATGCTGTTGGCGAACCTTGCCGCCACCTTGCCCTTGCGCGCTCTCTGCGCGAGCGCCGGCGCCAGCGTCAGGACCATCGAGCGAGCTTTCCAGAGAGACCTGGGTCTGAACCTCGAGCAGTGGCGGAGGCAGGCGCGATTAATGAAGGCTGTGGAGCTTTTGGTCGCGCGGCGATCCATCAAAGAAGTGGCTTTCGAAGTCGGTTATCGGCAGCCAAGCGCTTTCGTAGAGATGTTTCGCCAAAGTTTAGGGATGACTCCGAGGGCGTGGACGGTGACGCTCGAACAATCCAGCCGATAAAACTACCTTGGTGCGATTTGCACCACCACCGTGCCAGCTTCGCTAGGCGATACAGAAAACTGGAATCGCTGAGTGTCTGGATTAAACGAGACGGCGCCCGCTGTTCCCGTTTGCGCCGTGACGACAGGAGGCTTGGGTGAGTAGCCTTGGATGACACGGCTTGTTTCCCCCGGAGCGAACACGATCGTCATTTCCACCACACCATCGTCGGCCACGTTTGTAATCCGCTGCCGGCTCTGTGGACGCGGCGAGCTTACTCCGTGCGGTTCGCAGGCGCTAGCCGACTTCAATCTCTCCGATCCAGGCGAGTTTATGGATGAAATGGCGCAGTCAGCGGCGGAGCACGGGCTAACCATACAATACTGCTAGCCCCTGCCTCGCCTTTACCTCCAGAGCTCGAAATACAACAACATCACCACGATTCGCACCAGCCCCGACCGTTTCAGCCGCCGCTGGTGGGACCGCTTTCTCTACGGGTCGAGATTAGCCAGCGCCATGGGAATCTGGCCCTGGGCCGATGTCTTTATGAGCACCGAAACCGGCAATCGGCTGCTGGCCACACTTTCCGCGGGGCCGGTGGGCTTGGGGGGCTCTCGGAATCCGCACCCGAGCGAATCAAACCGGCGGCAATTTTCTGGGTGAAATGACCCAGGCTAAGTGCCTTTAATCGTGCAATCTGCCCCGGTTTCGTAAGTCCCAAAATCACCGTCGGGTGCCCTCACCTCAGTGAAGGCCTGTAGTTAAAGTCCACTACCGTGCTTGGACTCCCAACTGCACACGGCAGGTTCTAGCCATGCCACGAACCAAAGTCACCATCGATGGCAATGAAGCGGCCGCCTTCGTTGCCCATAAGATTAATGAAGTCATCGCCATCTACCCGATTACTCCCTCTTCACCCATGGGCGAGTGGTCCGACCAGTGGTCGAGCGAAGGCAAGCCGAACATTTGGGGCACAATCCCTAGCGTGGTTGAGATGCAGAGCGAAGGCGGCGCCGCGGGGGCGCTGCACGGAGCGTTACAGGCAGGGTCGCTGGCTACCACGTTCACTTCGGCGCAAGGCCTGCTGCTGATGATTCCCAACATGTACAAGATCGCGGGCGAGTTGACCCCGACCGTGATCCACGTGGCGGCGCGCGCCATTGCCGCGCACGCGCTCTCGATTTTCGGCGATCACCAGGACGTCATGGCGGTGCGTCAGACCGGCTTCGCGCTGCTGGCTTCGAACTCCGTTCAGGAAGTGATGGACTTCGCCCTGATCGCCCAGGCAGCGTCGCTCGAATCGCGAATTCCCTTTGCGCACTTTTTTGATGGTTTCCGCACATCGCACGAAGTCGCAAAAGTGGAGCAGCTCGATGTCGAAGATCTTCGCGCGATGATCGACGACGAGTTGGTTCGCGCGCATCGCAAGCGCTCAATGACTCCCGACCGGCCGGTGCTTCGCGGCACGGCACAGAACCCGGACGTTTATTTCCAGGCGCGTGAGGCGGTCAACTCCTACTATCGAGCCTGCCCGACGATCGTGCAGAGCGCTATGGACAAGTTCGCCAAGCTAACCGGGCGGCAATATCACCTATACGATTATTGCGGCGCCTCCGACGCGAAGCGCGTGGTGATCCTGATGGGTTCGGGCGCCGACGCCGCGCAAGAAACTGTCGAGTATCTGAACGCGCACGGCGAAAACATCGGGCTTCTCAAGGTGCATCTATATCGGCCGTTCGCCGTCGAGCAGTTCCTTGAAGCGTTGCCCAAAACTGTGGAGCGGATTGCGGTACTGGATCGCACCAAGGAACCTGGCTCCATCGGCGAGCCGCTGTATCTGGACGTGATCACGGCGCTGCGCGAAGCGGGGCGCGACATTCCGGTGATTGGTGGGCGCTACGGGCTCTCGTCGAAGGAGTTCACCCCGGCCATGGTGAAGGGCGTTTACGACGAGTTGAAGAAAGCTTCTCCTAAGAATCACTTCACCATCGGGATTCAAGACGACGTGACGCACACCAGCCTCGCCTTCGATCCGGAATTTTCCACCGAGGATCCCGCAACGGTGCGCGCGATGTTCTATGGACTGGGCGCGGATGGCACGGTCGGGGCCAACAAGAACTCGATCAAAATCATCGGCGAAGAGACGGACAATTTCGCCCAGGGCTATTTCGTTTACGACTCGAAAAAGTCCGGATCGGTGACCGTGTCGCATCTGCGATTTGGTCCACGGCCGATCCGGTCGAGCTATTTGATTTCACGCGCCAACTTCGTGGCCTGCCATCAGTTTGTGTTTCTGGATCATTTCGACATGCTGGCATCAGCCGAGCCGGGGGCGACGTTTTTGCTGAACAGCCCGTACGGGCCCGATGCCGTCTGGGAGCATCTGCCGCGCAGCGTCCAGGAAACGATCATCCGCAAGAAGTTGAAGTTCTATGTGGTGGACGCGTACGAGGTTGCCAAACAGACGGGGATGGGCTCGCGCATCAACACCATCATGCAGACATGCTTTTTCGCTATCAGCGGCGTGCTGTCACGCGAGGAAGCCATTACCCGCATCAAGCAAGCCATCAAGAAGACCTACGGCAAGCGGGGCGAGTCGGTGGTGCAGAAGAATTTCGCGGCCGTCGATCATACGCTGGCGCACCTGCATCCGGTGGAGGTGCCGGCGAACGTCACCAGCACCTTCGAAATCCGGCCACCGGTTCCGAAGCAGGCTCCCGAGTTCGTGCAGAACGTACTCGCGCCGATCATCAGCGGCAAGGGCGACCTTTTGCCGGTGAGCGCGATGCCTTTGGACGGCACCTTCCCCACGGCGACGGCGCAATGGGAGAAGCGAAATATCGCGCTGGACATCCCGGTTTGGGATGAGAAGATCTGCATCCAGTGCGGCAAGTGCGTGCTGGTGTGTCCGCATGCGGTGATTCGCGCCAAGATTTACGAATCCGACAAGCTGGCCGGATCGCCCGAGACTTTCAAAACCGCGCCGGCACGCTGGCGGGAATTCAAAGAATGGAAGTACACGCTGCAAGTGGCGCCGGAAGACTGCACCGGCTGTGGGCTGTGCGTGGAAGCCTGCCCGGTGAAAGACAAGACCGAGGTGAAGCGCCGGGCCATCAATATGCACGATCAGCTCTCGCTGCGTGAGAGTGAAGCCAAGAACTGGGATTTTTTCCTGAACCTGCCGGAGCTGGATCGCACGCTGCTCAGCACAAGCCAGGTGAAGGACGTGCAGATCTTGCAGCCGCTGTTCGAGTTTTCGGGTGCCTGCACGGGCTGCGGCGAGACGCCGTACATCAAGCTTATGACCCAGCTTTTTGGCGACCGCGCGGTGATCGCCAATGCCACGGGCTGCTCGTCGATCTATGGCGGCAATCTGCCGACTACGCCTTATGCAGTAAACGGAGAGGGGCGCGGGCCGACGTGGAATAACTCGCTGTTCGAAGACAACGCGGAGTTTGGCCTGGGTCTGCGGCTCTCGATCGATAAACAGACCGAATATGCGCGCGAACTGGTGCGGAAGCTGGCCCCGGAGCTCGGCGACGAACTCGCCGCGGCGATTTTCAACGCGGATCAATCGAAAGAAAAAGGAATCTTCGAGCAGCGTGAGCGCGTGACCGCGTTGAAGAAAAAGCTCGAAGGGATGAAGTCGCCTGAGGCGCAGGCGCTGGCTTCGATCGCCGACATGCTGGTGAAGAAGAGCGTCTGGATCGTCGGAGGCGATGGCTGGGCATACGACATCGGTTACGGCGGGCTCGATCACGTGCTGGCGTCGGGGCGCAACGTGAATATCCTGGTGCTCGACACAGAGGTGTATTCAAATACCGGCGGGCAGATGTCCAAGGCGACTCCCAAAGGCGCGGTGGCCAAGTTTGCCGCGGGCGGCAAGGCGACGCCCAAGAAAGACCTAGCGCTGCTGGCGACCACTTACGGAAATGTGTACGTGGCGCGGGTGGCGATGGGCGCCGGCGACATGCATACGCTAAAGGCATTCCTCGAAGCCGAAGCCTACAACGGGCCATCGCTGATCATTGCTTACAGCCATTGCATCGCGCACGGCTACGACATGGTGCACGGGCTCGAACAGCAGAAGAACGCAGTGGCCTGCGGGCACTGGCCGCTGTTCCGATTCAATCCGGAGCTGGTGCAGCTGGGCAAGAATCCGTTCGTGCTGGATTCGAAACCGCCCACGTTGCCGCTCGACAAGTACATCTACAACGAGACGCGCTATTCCATGCTGCGGCACAGTAATCCGCAAGCGGCGCAACGGTTGCTGGAGGAAGCGCAAGCCGACATCAAGGCGCGCTGGAAATTGTATGAGGCGCGTGCCTCGCAGAATGGTGCCACCGCGCCTAAAGCCGCGGTGGAAAACGAGCCGGCGAAGGAGACGCCCCATGCCTGATCTCTCGACTAGCTATCTCGGACTGAAATTGCGGAGCCCGCTGGTGGCGTCGTCCAGCCCGCTCTGCAAGAGCGTCGACAACCTCTGCCGGCTGGAGGACGCCGGGGCGAGCGCCATCGTACTGCACTCGTTGTTTGAGGAGCAGATCAATCTGGAGGCGCACGAGCTGGACCGGTGGCTCGAGCCGAACGAAGGATTCGCGGAGGCACAGTCATACCTGCCCGATCTGACGTCTTACAACATCGGGCCGGAAGGTTACGTGGAGCACATCGCCAGCGCCAAGAGGTCCGTGCGAATTCCGGTGATCGGCAGCCTGAACGGTGTGTCTTCGGGCGGTTGGATCCGCTACGCCAGACTGATTGAACAGGCGGGCGCGGATGCGCTGGAATTGAATATCTACTACCTGCCCACGAATCCCTCCTTGAACAGCTCCCAAGTGGAAATGATGCACACGGAGCTGGTTGAGGAAGTAAAGGGGAGCATTCGGATTCCGGTGGCAGTCAAGTTGGGGCCGTACTTCAGCGCCACGCCGAACATGATGATGAAGCTTGATCGT
>Ga0116225_1002090_pt1 | contig 13812 bp, 5 predicted proteins | sample Sb_taG_8_FD_88968 | JGI IMG/M metagenome (GOLD analysis project Ga0116225, IMG submission 88968) | Peat soil microbial communities from Weissenstadt, Germany - Sb_50d_c_BC metaG | ecosystem: Environmental > Terrestrial > Soil > Wetlands > Peat | place: Germany: Weissenstadt | collected 2010-09-21 | reverse complement strand
CCCACTTGCGGCAGAAAGAGCGCCGCGGCCTCGGTAATTTCGCTGGCTGGAGTGATTGGATAGCCGTAGAAAGCGCGGCAGCCTGCCAACAGCGCGCCTTTCATCACCGCTACGTTGCCCTTACAAAGCTGCGGCATAACTGCCTCCCGGCTGCGTTACTTCCACGACCTTGGCCGGCTTCTTCAGCCGGTAAACGGTAATCGCTCCAGGCTCCGGGCAGCAGTAAAAGCAGATGCCGCAGCCCGTGCACTCCATGCCGGAATAGCGCGCCGGATGCACGCCGTATCCGCTCAATTCCGGCGCCAGCGCCAGGCAGTGGGGCGGGCAGGACTCCACGCACAGCCCGCATCCTTTGCACTCGTCCTCGTTGATAAAGACGTTTCCGCGTGCTGTAGTGGCCATACTCACCTCACTTCACCAATCGGCTGGAGTTGCGGATGCTGCAGCCACTTGGTGCGTTCGCAGTACTCGTACAGCTCGTCCCGGAATTTCGGATGGGAGATCTCGATGAGCGCCTTGGCGCGCTCCCGAATCGTCTTGCCGTGCAGATTGGCCACGCCGTATTCGGTGACGATGTAGCGCACCAGCCCGCGGCTGGTCACTACGCCCGATCCGGCGGTGAGTGTCGGCACGATACGTGGAGTTTCGCCGTTGCGCGCCGTCGAGGGCAGCGCGATGATCGGCCTGCCGCCTTTGGAATGGGCAGCGCCCCGCAAGAAGTCCACTTGCCCGCCGATGCCGCTGTAGAAATTTGTTCCGATAGAGTCGGAGCAGACCTGCCCGGTCAGGTCCACCTGCAGGGCGGAATTGATCGCCACCATGTTGTCGTTACGCGCGATCAGTGCGGGGTCGTTGGAATAAGCACTGGGGTGGAATTCGAAGATTGGGTTGTTATCCACAAAATCGAAAAGTTTTTTCGTCCCGAGCGCGAATCCCAGGATGATCTTGCGCGGCTTGAAGTTTTTGCGCGCGCCGGTGAGCACTCCCGATTCGATCAGCGGGATCACGCTGTCGGATACCAGTTCTGAGTGCACGCCCAGGTCTTTGCGGTCCATCAGAAACGGCAACACCGCATCGGGGATTCCGCCGATGCCGGTCTGGATCACCGCGCCGTCGTCGATCAGGCATGCGACGTTGCGGGCAATGGCCACGTGCAGTTCGGAAATCTCCTGCTTCGGCAATTGGCACAGCGGCCGTGAAGAATCAACGAACGCGTGAATCTGGCTGACGTGGATGAAGCTATCGCCGAAGGTCCGCGGCATCTGATCGTTCACTTGCGCGATCACATGGCGCGCGCATCTCGCCGCGGTCAGCGTGGTGTCCACGCCCACTCCAAAGCAACAGAAGCCGTGCGTGTCCGGTGGTGAAACTTCGATCAATGCCACGTCCAGCGGCATGGCCCCGCTCTCGAATAGTTCCTCGACCTCACTCAGATAGACGGGCGTATAGTCGGCGCGGCCATCGTTCACCGCAGCGCGCACGTTGCCGCCGATGAAAAACGCGTTGTGCCGGAAGTGTCCCGCCATTTCCGGCGCCACATAGTCTGCACAACCCAGAGTGAGCAGATGGACCACTTCCACGTCGCGAACGAAGGGAGCGCGCTTCAAGAGCGCTTCGACTAGCGTTTCAGGCTCTGCGCAACCCGGCTGGATATAGACGCGCATTCCCGATTGCACCGCGCGCAACGCCACATCAGCCGTCTGCAACCTAGTGCGGTATTCGTTCTCCCAGGAACTCACGTGCGTTCCCCTTTCCCATGGGCAATTCCCCCGAGTCCTGCGACGCGCTCCGGCGTGCCTCCGATCGAAACTACTGTCGCGCAACCCGCGGCCGCCGAAGCAGATGCAGAAAGACCGGAAGCGCACCGGGCGCTTGAGCCGGAGCGTGGGAGCCGATTCGGTGAGATGAAGAGAAGATTGGGGATGCTCATGACCGGACTCCTCCAGCTCTCACTCCTGCATTCTGAGTCTCCCCGGCAACATTATCTGTGTCTCATCACACAGCCGGGTGTGACGGGCGTCACACGTAAAGCGCAGGCGTGGTCACGAGCTAGTTCGCACATTCGAAGGCAGAGCGGTTCGACAAAATTCAGAAAGAAGATCCGGTTTAGCCGAGCCATCCCGCGGCAAAATAACTTCTTTTCTTACTTACCTTTCCGCTGAACTCAGACCCGCGTTCCGATAGAATTGTCATCCGCGCGCCGCCAGGCAGGCGCCGCACGATTCGAGGATTTAGGAACGCTATGCGTGGCCTCAGACTCGCCGTCGCCCTCATTTTTGCCGCTAGTGTCCCTCAACTTTTCATCGCACCAGAGCGCCTCGCAGCGCAGGATCCCGAACAACGCGTCGAGGCGATTCTCAGCCGCATGACTCTCGAGGAGAAGATTGACCTGATCGGCGGCATCCCGAATATGTATACGCATTCGTTTCCGCGCCTCGGGATTCCCACGCTGAAAATGTCCGATGGTCCTCTGGGTGTGCACGATTACGGCCCGACAACCGCCTATCCCGCCGGGATCGCGCTGGCTGCTTCCTGGGATACTGATGTTGCCTCGCGCGTCGGAGTCATGATGGGCCGCGATGCTCGCGCACGCGGCGTTCACATCATTCTCGGTCCCGGAATGAATATCTACCGCGCGCCCATGTGCGCCAGAAATTTCGAATACTTCGGCGAAGATCCCTTTCTCGCCTCGCGAATTGCCGTCTCCGAAATCGAAGGCATCCAATCGCAGCACGTGATGGCCACGGCGAAGCATTTCGTAGCGAATGATCAGGAATACGACCGCAAGACCATCAGTTCGGAAATCGACGAGCGCACGCTCCGCGAGATTTATCTGCCTGCGTTTGAAGCCTCCATCAAAGAAGCCCATCTCGCCGCGATCATGGACTCCTACAATCTCGTCAACGGCGTGCACATGACACAGAACGCCTATCTCAATAATGAAGTTGTGAAGAAGGAATGGGGGTTCGATGGAATCATCATGTCTGATTGGAGCGCGACGCATGATGGCGTCGCGTCTGCCAATGGCGGCCTCGATCTCGAGATGCCTTCGGCCGTCTTCATGAATCGCGCCACGCTTCAGCCGGCGATTCAACAGGGCAAAGTGACGGTGGCGGCGATTGACGACAAAGTGCGCCGGATTCTGCGGAAAGCCATCGAGTTCGGCTTCTTTGATCGCGACCAGACCGATCCCTCCATCCCAGCGCTCAGCCAGGAAGGACGCAAGCTCGCACTCGAAGAAGCTGAGAGCAGCATGGTCCTATTGAAAAATGACCACAACATTCTTCCTCTCGCCAAACAGAATCTCAAAACGATCGCCGTGATTGGCCCGGACGCGTATCCCGCGGTGGTAGGCGGAGGCGGAAGTTCGCAGGTTACTCCGTTCAATTCCGTGAGCTATCTCGAAGGGGTGAGCAATTATCTCGGCACCGGCGCAAAAGTTTTTTATGCGGCCGATACAATTCCTGTCGGCGAAGTCGTGGCGCAAACCGAGTTTCGCACTGAGCCGGGCGGCCGCGAGAACGGCTTGCACGCGGAGTACTTCGATAATCAGAATCTTGAGGGCGCTCCGGCGCTCGTGCGCACCGATCCCATCGTAGATTTCGATTGGGGTGATGGAAGCTACCGGCCGGATGGGCCCGTCGATCATTTCTCCGCTCGTTGGACGGGCTACTATGTGCCGGAGAAAACCGGCGATTTTAAATTCTACGTTTCCGCGGATGATGGAGTACGGCTGTACGTCGATGAGCAGCGCATCGTAGACGATTGGCAGCGGCACAGCGAGACGCTCGATCTGGCCACGCGGTCTCTAGAAGCCGGGCGCGCCTACAAAATCAGATTGGAATACTTCGAAGCAGAGGGCAGCGCGGCCGTGCATCTCGGAATCATTCCCGCGGAGTATGGGATCGGCCGCGAGACGAAGCCCCTCGCCGCGCGTGCCGATGCCGTCATTCTTTGCGTCGGCTTCGATCCTTCGACGGAATCTGAAGGCGCGGACCGCACGTTTCACCTCCCGAGCGGCCAGGATCAGTTGATCCGCGAGATTTCCAGCGTGAACAAGAATGTGATCCTCGTAATTACCGCCGGTGGAAATGTTGACATGACGAGCTGGATCGATTCGGTCCCGGCGATTCTTCACGCTTGGTATCCCGGCCAGGAAGGCGGCGACGCACTCGCTCGAATTCTCTTCGGTGACGTCAGCCCGTCAGGCAAGCTTCCCGCGTCCTTCGAGCGACGCTGGGAAGACAACCCCACATTCAAGAGCTACTACCCCAGCGCGGGAGAGAAAAAAGTCGCGTACGCAGAAGGGGTTTTCCTCGGCTATCGCGGCTACGATCGCTCGGCGACGAAGCCGCTATTTCCATTCGGCTATGGACTCTCCTACACGAATTTCGAATACAGCCATCTGAGGGTCTCGCCTACGGCCGGAGCGGATCCTGATTCCGTCGCAGTTTCGTTCGAGATCAAGAATTCCGGCGCGCGCCCAGGCGCCGAAGTCGCGGAACTTTATATCGGCGACGCGCACTCCCCGGTGCCTCGCCCCGTTAAAGAGTTGAAAGGCTTCGCAAAGGTCTTCCTTCAGCCTAATGAATCGAAGCGGGTGACGCTCAAACTCAACCGCAGATCGTTTTCCTACTACGACGTTACCAACAAACAATGGACGGCTCAGCCCGCCGAATTCTCCATTCTGGTAGGCAGTTCATCCGAGAAAATTGAACTGAAAGGAACATTCAATCTCACGCGGTAAATTCTGTGCGTGATTCACGGTACGCTCGCAAGCGCTCCGCCAGCCGCGGTCATAGCGTCAATCATTTTCAGCCATCTCTTTCAATTTACTCAGGTGTGGTAGTGTCTCGGGTGAGCGTGACACGCCCATGTCGATTCGCCCCATCATCGAGCCTTTCCGCATCAAGAGCGTCGAGCCCATCCGCAGCACCACGCGGGAGCAGCGTCAAAAACTCATCGAAGAGGCCGGCTACAATCTCTTCCTTGTTGAATCCGAAGCGATTCTCATTGATCTGCTGACCGATTCCGGTACTTCGGCCATGTCCACCGAGCAATGGGCCGCCATGATGCGCGGCGACGAATCCTATGCCGGCTCGCCCAGCTTCACGCGCTTCCGCAACTCCGTTCAGGCCATTTTCGGTTTTCGCCATGTGATTCCCGCGCATCAGGGCCGCGCCGCCGAACGCATCCTATTCAACGTGATGTGCAAGAAGGGCGACATCGTTCCCAACAACACGCACTTCGACACCACGCGCGCGAATTGCGAGTTCGTCGGCGCCCAGGCTGTCGACCTTCCCATTCCCGAAGCTAGGGAACCCGCGCACCTCCATCCTTTCAAGGGAAATATGGACGCCGCCCGCCTCGCGGAATTAATCGAGCGCGAGGGTGCCAAGAAGATTCCGCTGGTCATGCTAACGGTGACCAATAATTCCGGCGGCGGCCAACCAGTCTCGCTCGCCAACATTCGCGACGTGAAGCAAATCTGCAAGAAGCATGGCATCCCGCTTTACCTCGACGCCTGTCGCTACGCGGAAAATGCCTACTTCATCAAGCTAAGGGAGCCTGACTACTCCGCGAAGTCCCCGCGCGAAATAGCCCGCGAAATGTTTTCCTACGCCGATGGCTGCACCATGTCCGCGAAAAAGGATGGCCTCGCCAATATCGGCGGCTTCCTCTGCACCAATGACGATTCCCTGGCCCAGCAAGAAAAGGATCTTTTGATTCTCACCGAAGGCTTCCCTACCTATGGCGGCTTGGCTGGCCGTGACCTTGAAGCGATCGCGGTCGGTCTGAATGAAGCTCTAGAAGAGGACTATCTCCACTACCGCATCGCTTCCACGGCGTTTCTCGGAAATCACATTGCCGGCCAGGGCGTGCCCATCGTGCAACCGCCGGGAGGTCACGCGATTTATATCGATGCGCGCGCCTTCTTGCCGCATATTCCGGTTTCGGAATTCCCCGGCGTCGCACTTGCTGTCGAGCTCTATCTCGAAGGCGGCATTCGTTCCGTGGAAATCGGCACGCTGATGTTCGCCGAGCACGCCACCATGGACTTGGTCCGCCTGGCCATTCCCCGCCGCGTATACACGCAAAGCCACATCGAGTACGTGGTCGAGGTCATACTCGATGTCTGGCGCCGGCGCGAGCGGATTCCGGGATACGAGTTGGTCCACCACGCGCCGTTCCTGCGGCACTTCACCGCCCGATTGAGGCCTCTGGGCTCCTAGCAACGCGAAGACTTCCTCCTTGCACGAACTGGACACTCCGATATTTCAGCGAAACTCAGCAATTGTTGTTGACAAATTGCTTCGCCTAAATTACGAGTAAGTGTTTCATTTCTGAAACTTGCCTTAGAAATTTTTTTGGCAAGTGCGGACGAATCGGCCAAAGTTAAGACCTTCGGGCTGGACTTCCCCGCCCTGAGCTGGAGGCCTTCACGGGCAGACCGATCGGTCCCGGTCATTCTAAACGCTCCAATTCGAGCTTGGGTGAAACTTCCCCCGGCTGGTTCAGAATTGTCGTCGCAGCTTTCGTTGTCTTCCTGAGTTCCCCGGCCTTCGCGCAAACCAGACTGACCCCCTCCACTCTCTCCTTCGGCAACCAAGCAGTTGGCATCCCCAGCGCTCCTGCCACCGCCACTTTTAAGAACACGCAGTCCGTGGCGATGACCATCAAGAGCATCGCCATCGCCGGCGGCAGCGCTCCCGCTGATTTTGTCTTTGGCGGGAACTGCCCTCTCAGTCCAGTCACGCTCGGTGCGGGAAAAAGTTGCAGTATCACCGTTACGTTTACGCCTTCCGCGTTGGGCAGTCGAACCGCCACGTTGACGGTAACCCATAGCGCGTCCAACAGTCCGCAGTCCGTCGTTCTCTCAGGCACCGGCGTGGCTCAGGTCACGCTCTCGGCGTCCAATTTGAACTTCGGGACGGTGGCGGTTGGAAACGTCAGTACGGCAAAGTCGGTCATGCTGACGAACCGCAAGAACACGCCACTCGCGTTTTCCGGTATTTCTTCAAGCGGAGACTTCTCGATCGCCACCAACACCTGCGGCGCAAGCATCGGGGCCGGAGCCACCTGCACGATCAGCATTACATTTACTCCGATCACGACTGGCTCGCGCGCTGGCACGCTGACATTTAACGACAACGCCACGAACACTCCGCAAACAGTCAGTCTTACCGGGACGGGCTCCTTGCCCGTCACAGCCTCCCCAGCGAGCCTGCTATTTTCCAGCCGCACCGTGGGCACAACCAGCTCCGCTCAAACGGTGACGCTGACAAATCATCTCAATACATCTGTGGCGGTCTCAGCGGTCGTCGCAGGCGGAGATTTCGCTCTGGCCAGCAACACCTGCGGCTCGAGTCTCGGTGCGGGATTCACATGCAAAATAGGAGTGACTTTCACTCCGAGAGTCGTCGGCGCTCGGTCCGGCACCGTCACGATTTCCTACAGCGCCTACGGCAGCCCGAGCCTCGTCACTCTTACCGGTACCGGTAACGCCAGTGGGCTCATCTCGATCGCCGTCACACCGGCCAATCCATCGATTGCATTTGGAGCCGCACAGCAATTCATAGCCACCGGCAAGTTCAGCGGCGGCTCGCAGGATCTCACCGCTTCCGTGGTCTGGAATTCATCCGCTCCGGGAATTGCGGCGATCAGCAACGCGCCCGGCACTCAGGGCATGGCCACCGGCGTCGCGCAGGGCAACTCTACGATCACCGCGACTTTGAACTCGATCGGCGGCTTATCCACCCTAACCGTCGCGCCGCCGCCGCTGGTCTCCATCGCCGTCAATCCCCCGAACGGCACGGTTCCCGTTGGGCGCGGCATGCAATTTCACGCCACCGGCACTTACGCCGACAGCAGCACGAAAGACGTGACCCCGTCAGTCACTTGGACCTCCTCGGTAATGAATGTTGCAACGATCGGGGCTAATACAGGCATGGCATCCGCGGCAGCGACAGGCCAGACGACGATTCAAGCGGCGTACAACTCCATTGGCAGCAATCAGGCAGCCTTGCTGGTCACTCCCGGCTTCGTTTTCACTGGCAGCCTGAACACCGCGCGCGAAAATCACACCGCGACGCTTCTGACCAATGGAAAGGTTCTCATCGCGGGAGGCTTTGACGGAAGCAACAGCGCCTCGGCCACCGCGGAGCTCTACGATCCCGTGGCCGGGACTTTCTCAGCTACCGGCAACCTAAACACTGCGCGCGAATATCAGACTGCAACGATGTTGAATGATGGAAAAGTTCTGATTGTAGGGGGCTTTGACGGCACCAATAGCGCCACCGCCAGCGCGGAGCTTTATGATCCCGTGGCCGGAACATTCTCGCCGACCGGCAGCCTGAACATCGCACGCGGATATCACACCGCGACGCTGCTGAGCAACGGAAAGGTCCTGATCGCGGGCGGCGTTGACAGTACGAATAGCGTCTCGGCCACTGCGGAGCTCTACGATCCTGTGGCTGGAACATTCTCGCCGACCGGCAGCCTGAACGCCGCGCGCGAATATCACACTGCAACGCCGTTGAACAACGGAACGGTACTGATTGCGGGAGGCTTCAACGGCAGCGTCTTGGCCAGCGCAGAGCTGTATGACCCCACGGCCGGGGCCTTTACGACTATCAGCAACCTGAATGTCGCGCGCGAGTATCACACCGCGACGCTGCTGAACAACGGAACGATATTGCTTGCAGGAGGATTTAACGGCAGCGTCTTAGCCGACGCGGAGATGTTCGATCCCGTAGCTGGAACCTTCTCGCCAACCGGCAGCCTGAACACTGCTCGCGAATATCACACCGCGACGCTGCTGAACAACGGAACGGTCCTTTTTGCGGGAGGCGTCAACGGCAGCGTCTCGGCCAGTGCGGAGCTGTACGATCCCACGACTAGTAGCTTCTCCACCACCGGCAACTTGAATACCGCGCGCGAATATCACACCACGACGCTGCTGAACAACGGGATGGTTTTGATCGCGGGAGGCTCCGAAAGCACGAATATCGCCACGAACAGCGCGGAGCTGTACGAGCCGGGCACCCTGACTCCCGCAGGGCTCGTATCGATTTCCGTGAGTCCTGCTGCCTCGGCAGTTCCTCTCGGCGCGGCGCAGCGCTTCACCGCCACTGGCACTTTCACCGACGGCACCACACAAACGCTGTCGTCGGTGACATGGAGCTCTTCCGACGCCACTATCGCAGCCATCACCAACGATGCCACCAATCTCGGCGCCGCCGATGCCATGGCGACCGGCTCAGCGACGCTAAGCGCGTGTGCCGGCTCGGTCTGCGGCCCCACGACTTTGGCGGTAACGTCGCCGGCGCTGGTCACGATCGCAGTCACTCCCGCGAACGGCGTGCTTCCCGTTGGGCAATCGGTGCAATTTGACGCACTTGGGACATACACCGACAGCAGCACTCAGGATTTGACCTCGTCGGTCGCGTGGAGTTCAGGCTCGCCTCTGGTCGCGACGATCAATTCGACTGGCCTCGCGAGCGGCGTTGGCACGGGGAATTCAAACATCAGCGCAACTTTGAATGGCGTCACTGGTTCGACTACGTTGACGGTGAACCCGGCTCCCATACCCCTGACGATTACGGCGCAGCCGGCGAACCAAACGGTGACGGCGGGACAGACCGCCACGTTCTCGGTCCTCGCCTCTGGAACTGCGCCGCTAAGCTACCAGTGGCAGGCGAACGGTTCGCCAATTACCGGCGCGAATTCCTCGAGCTACACAACTCCGCCAACGGCCATGACCGACAGTGGCACGGCATTTCAAGTCGTGGTGAGTGATCCCACGGACAGCACTACCAGCAACGCAGCGACCCTGACCGTGAATGCCTCGCCCGTGGCTCCAAATATCACCACGCCACCCGCGAGCACAATCGTGACGGTGGGCCAGTCTGCCACGTTCTCGGTCGTCGCCTCAGGGACCGCACCACTGAGCTACCAGTGGCAACAGAACGGCTCGGCAATTAGCGGCGCTATAACCGCGAGCTACACAACTCCCCCAACATCCATGTTGGATAACGGCTCCACGTACAACGTAATCGTGAGCAATCCGGTGGGAAATACCCCGAGTAGCGCCGCCACGCTCACGGTACAGGTGCCGCCAGGCATCACCACGCAACCGGCAAATCAGACGGTCAACGTCGGGCAAGTGGCGACATTCTCCGTGGTTGCCTCCGGAACTGCGCCGTTAAGCTATCAATGGCAGAAGAATGGGGCAGCAGTCAACGGCGCGACTTCGGCGAGCTACACAACTCCAGCGACGACCACCAACGACAATGGCGCCACCTTCGGCGTGATGGTCACCAACCCCGCGGGGAATATGCCGAGCAACACCGCGATCCTGACCGTTCAAGTGCCTCCAAGTATCACCACGCAGCCAGCGAATCAGACGGTAATCGCAGGTCAACCGGCCACGTTCTCCGTTGTCGCGGCGGGCACGGCTCCCCTGAGCTATCAGTGGCAGAAGAACCGCTCAGCGATCAGCGGTGCAATCTCAGCGAGCTACACAACCCCTGCGACCGTCGCGACCGACAATGGCGGGACGTTCAGCGTGATGGTCAGCAACACCGCGGGGAACACGCCGAGCAATAGTGCGACGTTGACGGTCCAGTCGCCGCCGAGCATCACCACGCAACCGGCAAATCAGACGGTAATCGTCGGCCAAGTGGCGACGTTCTCCGTGGTCGCTTCTGGCACAGCTCCGTTGACCTATCAGTGGCAGAAGAATGGGACGTCTATTAGCGGCGCGACTTCGGCGAGCTACACAACCCAGGCGACCGTCGCCACCGACAATGGCGCGACGTTCACCGTGATGGTCAGCAACGTCGCGGGAAATGCATCAAGCACGAGTGCGACGCTGACGGTCCAGGTGCCGCCAAGCATCACCACGCAACCGGCAAATCAGACCGTAAACGTCGGCCAAGTGGCGACGTTCTCCGTGATTGCCTCCGGCACAGCGCCATTGACTTATCAATGGCAGGAGAACGGCTCGACGATCAGCGGTGCCACTTCGGCGAGCTACACAACCCCACCAACCACCGCGGCCGACAACGCTTCGACCTTCCGCGTCGTAGTCAGCAACGCCGCCGGCAACACGCCGAGCGGTACTGCATCGCTGACGGTCCAGTCGCCGCCGAGCATCACCACGCAGCCGGCAAATGTAACGGTAACAGCAGGCCAGACGGCCAACTTCTCCGTCGCGGCCGCAGGGACTTCGCCCTTGAGCTACCAGTGGCAGAAGAACGGCGCGAACATAAGTGGCGCGACATCTTCGAGCTATACGACTCCGGCAACGAAGACGTCCGACAATGGCGCGAGCTTCGTAGTCAATGTCACCAATCCGGCCGGCAGCATGGCCAGCGGCGCGGCGATATTGACCGTCAATGCCGACACTACTCCGCCCACAGTCTCAATCACATCTCCTATCTCGGGCTCAACGGTAGGCGGCACAATCTCGATCACGGCCACGGCGTCGGACGACATCGCGGTGGCCAGCGTGCAATTGCAAGTCGATGGCGCGAATTCCGGCGCGGCGGATACAACTTCTCCCTACAATTTCTCCCTCGATACAACGACGCTAACGAACGCGAACCACACGCTGACGGCCGTCGCCACAGACACCTCCGGAAACCAGACTACTTCCGCCGGCGTTTCCATTACTGTTGCGAATCAAGTGGCCAGCAGCACACCCGGCTACGCAGGCAACGGGGCCGGCTGCCCGCTCTCAAACGACGACAAGCAGACCAGCGATCGCGTCACGCAATACCACTGCCCGCTGCCGAATTCCACAATCTCCGGCAATCTACTCGTCCTGCTGCTGCGCTACAACACGCCCGCGCAGACGCCATCGTTCACCGACAATGTCGGCGGCAATACTTACAAACTTGGAGTCTCGTGCACCGACACCACCCACGGTGTGGTCTCAGCCATTTATTACGTGCAGGGCGTGCGCGCCGGCGTCAACGACATCGACGTTCATCTCTCGAGCATCCAGTTCGTGCAGATGCAACCCTACGAATTCTTCAACGCCGGCGCCCTCGATCAAGCCACGTGCCAGTCAAGCAGCGGCACTACGGTCGCGACTCCTGCACTCAACGCCCTCACCACTTCGGGCGATCTCGTATTCCAGCAGGCGGTGGTGGACAGCGTTCAGCAAATTTCAGCCTGCACGACGGGCTCACAAAGCAACATCGCCTGGACACTGCGCAGCGCCATGATCGGCGACAACTATCCTTCCTGCGTGCAATACGGCGTCTACAACGCCACGGCCTCATTCGCGCCAACATTCACGCTGGGCACTTCGGCTAGCTTCATCACCGCAGCCGCAGCGTTCAAACCAGCAGTCGCAGGATCAGCTCCGCCCTCGGGCATCCGCGTGGTTTATGTCCAACACGATGACACCGAAGGCGAGCAAGACAAGACCGTCCAGCTCGAAACTCCCATCACCGGCAACACTCTCGCGGTTCTCTTCGGCTCCGGCTGTTTGGACCCCAGCAGCACGGATTGCGCGTACCCAACTTCAGCCACTGATGGTGTGAACACCTACATTCAGATCGGCCCGACGGTCACCAGCCATTTCGGAGACGGCGGCGACTCGGCAGGTAACGTCTGGTACGCGAAGGGCGTCACTCCGGGAACTTACTTTACGACGTGGACGATGCACCCGCGCTCCTCCGGCGGCAACGGCAACACCATGTTCCTCTACGACATCGCCAATGCGTCGAGCGATCCACTGGACACCAATTTCGGCGGCGCAGGAAATGGCCTGGCCAGCAATATCGGCGACCAATCCACGGACGGAAGCGGCGGGAATCTGACGACCATCACGGCCACACCCTCGCAGCCCAACGAGGTTATCCTCATCACGGTAGGCGCCGGATGGAACACCTTCACGGGACTCACCGCGCCCTCAGGCGCCCAGTTCCTTTCCTCCCACTACAACACCGAGACAAACTCATCGCACTGTGACTTGAATGGCGGCTGGGGCCTCTTCTACAACGGCTCATCCACATCGCCCCAGTCATGGACCTGGACGCAGGATGCCTCGAACTTCCCCGGCGTCGGCGCGTGGATGTCGGTAGGCGCAGCGTTCCACTGACGCCGGCATCTGCAACTCCTTCATATAAACGCACGAGGACACGGCCTCAATGGCCGCCGGTATTCTTGCGTTTCAAACCAATCTTACAAGTTGAATGTCTCCGCTGACTAAGTCACAATTTTTCCATCGAGTCCTGAACAGCATCAATGGACAACGCCACCACCACCGCGCGAAAGCTAAAGCCTCGGCCAGACGCTCCGAGCCCTCGCGGCGGCCAAGCAGCGCTCCCGCAAGAATCGCAACGCCCCAATCGCTTTCCGTTGTTCGTCCTACTCGCCTTCGTCGCGATTCTGGCAGCCTACTCAAATCATTTTCACAACAGCTTCCATTTTGACGATGCTCACACCATCGAGCAAAATGTCTACATCCGCAATCTCCACAACATCCCGCGTTTCTTCACCGACGCAACCACTTTCAGCTCGCTGCCAGCGAACCAAACCTGGCGGCCCATCGTCTCACTTTCTCTGGCGCTCGATTACCGCATCGCGAACGGCCTAGATCCCTTCTGGTTTCACGCTTCGACATTCCTCTGGTTCCTGGTTCTGCTCGCTCTGACGTTCGCGCTCTACCGCGCCGTCTTCGACTCAGCCGAGCCGCGCCCGGCCAACCGATACATCGCTCTCTTTGCTGTCCTTTGGTTCGGCCTGCATCCCGCCGTCGCCGAGACCGTCAATTATGTAATCCAACGCGCAGATCTG
>Ga0116225_1002087_pt1 | contig 13818 bp, 14 predicted proteins | sample Sb_taG_8_FD_88968 | JGI IMG/M metagenome (GOLD analysis project Ga0116225, IMG submission 88968) | Peat soil microbial communities from Weissenstadt, Germany - Sb_50d_c_BC metaG | ecosystem: Environmental > Terrestrial > Soil > Wetlands > Peat | place: Germany: Weissenstadt | collected 2010-09-21 | reverse complement strand
GTCTCGGGTCGAACGATCGTGATGACCTTGAGGACTGAGGGAAACCATCGATACAGCTGGATTAAAAACAAGCGATCGCTGTTCGTGAGTTGGACGCGACCACGCACCTTCCGCCGCAGCACCAACAGCTGATGCCGGAGGGCGGCATTCTCTGCTTCAAGTCGGCTCTTCGACTTGAACGGCAAGGCGAACAGGGTCAGGAAAAAGCATAACAGCATGGCCATCGCCGCTGACGTTAAGCGATTCTGTCACCAGATCAATACGGACGGGGTTTTTGGTACACACACCTGGCTCGCGGGTCGCGGTCTGACTACCGACCTTCCCGGTTTCCCAGTGGTCATCACTTGGCGTCAGACTGGCCGCTTACAGTTGCGGGGACAGCCACGGCTTAGGCCCTTTGGGGTTCTCCGCACCGTGTTCCCTATTATCCTTGAGGTCGATCCCTTCGGGAAACCATCGCGCAGTCAGCGTAGGTATGGCTGGCAATTGCTGTCAACGAGGATCTGACGCTTCCTGCGGCGGGACGGCCCAATGTGTCAAATTGCAGCTTGAATGAAGCGTACACGCCCGATTAGGGTGATGCATGAGCCTCAAGGGCTTATATCGGTGTCGTCGGATAGCTGCGGCGTCAGCGCTTGTGGGCATCCTGCTCTATACGGTGCTGATACCCCTCCACATGGTTTCCGAAGCGACCACAGCGCTTTTCGGCGCTGAGCTCGGGGACGCTCTCAACGTCATTTGTCACGGTGGTTCGGCCTTCGCCGATCATACTTCGAATGGCTCAGTACCCGCGGCGCCTACCGTACCGCAAAAGCACTGCCCCTTTTGTCAGGGCCTCGCGGCCTTTCAGGTCGGAATCGTAAGTGCAAATACGCTTAGCATTACCCGGGTTGCAGTCCGGGCTCCGGCACCGCACTTAGCCAATGAAGGCCTTCCAAACACTAGCTTGCCCGCCCCGCAGAACCGCGGTCCTCCCACCTTCCTCTCCTAGTCGCGATTACGCAAACGCGCCGCCTGCCGCTTCTTCTTTTGAGCCCAAGCGGCGCTGGGCTTGCGATCAGCTTGCTTAGCTCATGGCTGATCAATGGCGTTGCAGCCAGCACAGAGAGCGTTGAGGGGAAGCCATGCATCACCTGCACAAAAACGTATCCGCGGCAGAGGCAAGCGGTTTGGGCCGCCTCTGCACGTGGCTCGCCGTTGCCACAGTCCAGGTTGGGATAATCTTGTTGCCCGTTCAGGGCACATTTGCCGAGGAGGCCACGGCAAGTTCGATCTCCATCGAGCATGCGTGGTCGCGCGCCACGCCGCAGGGAGCCCAAGTTGCCGTCGGCTATCTGACGATAAAGAACAACGGCACAGCTCCTGATCGACTCGTTTCTGCGTCAGCGGAAATTGCAGGTCACACTGAAGTCCATCAGATGAGCATGACGGATGGCGTGATGCAGATGCGCCAGGTGACCGATGGATTGCCCGTGCCAGCCAAAAGCTCAGTCGTGTTGGAGCCCAACTCCTATCACCTCATGTTCCTAGACCTTAAGCGGCAACTGCAAGAAGGTGAGCAGTTCTCGGGTGCGCTGACCTTCGAGAAGGCCGGCACGATTGATGTGAAGTTCGATGTCGAGGGCATTGGTGCCACCGCGCCTAAGCCAAATGACCACGAACACAAACCTGCTCACTGATTAGAGGAGCATGCTTATGCCCCGCTCTTCAATGTTCTGTATCAGGCTCATGGCGATAGGCCGTAACCGCGCCTATGACGCGATCGCGGGTGCCATACTACTTGTGCTTGAGTTCTCTTCCCCCGCGAGCGCGCATTGCGTCGTCGGCAATCGCTTCTTTCCGTCAACGCTAATCGTCGATGACCCCTGTGTGGCTGACGAGATGTCGATTCCGACAATCGCAGCGTTCAATAATGGTGATGATCCTTCCGCGGAAGAGCTGGATATTTCTAGTGAGTTTGACAAGACGATCACCAAGACGTTTGGCGTGTCTATCAGTGACACTTGGGTACATCTCAATGTTCCAGGTCGTGGCAACGTTCAGGGCTTCGACAATCTCGATACCGGCTTCAAGTTCCAGTTCCTCACAGATCCAGAAGGAGAGCTAGCGATGTCCGCTTCGCTCGACGTTGACTGGGGAGGAACCGGAAACAGCGCTGTGGGCGCTGATCCATTCACAACTCTGACCCCGACACTCTTCGCCGGCAAGGGCTTTGGGTTTCTTCCGGAGTCTATGAAGTTCTTTAAGCCGTTGGCGGTCACGGCGCAGGTCGGCTATTCGGTTCCCACTGAATCCTCGACGACGAGCGCGGACGACGAAAGCAGCAGGTTGCTGACCACAACCCCAAATCCGCAATTCCTCGTCTGGGGCGGGTCGCTCCAGTACAGCATGCCCTATCTCAAATCGAGCGTGATGGACCTGAGCCTGCCGGATTTCCTCAATCACGTGATTCCGCTCGTCGAGTGGAATCTCGCAACGCAGACGAGTAACTTCAACGGCGACGAACGCACGACGGGCACGATCAATCCCGGAGTGATCTACGTGGCGAACAAATACCAGTTGAGCCTCGAAGCGATCCTTCCGGTCAATCGTGCAAGCGGTGATGGTGTCGGCGTCATCGGCCAATTGCATCTCTACCTCGACGACATGTATCCCAATTCATTCGGCAGACCGCTTTTAGCAGGGGCGTCAGACTCAAGGAGCGAGTAATCATGCGCAACTTCAACATCGTCCTGCCTTTCATGACCATCTTGTGCTGCTCGACTATTGCTCAGGCTCACGCCTTTCTTGATCACGCAAGCCCGGCGGTCGGCAGCACCATTGCCACCTCTCCAGGCCAGGTCATGCTCTACTTCACTGAGCAGCTCGAACCAAAGTTCAGCGGAGCGGAGGTGCATAGCGCTGGGGGCGGGCGCGTCGACCACGGTACGAGCGTCAGTGGCAACGTGATGCGCCTTAGCGTCGGAAGCCTGACTCCGGGCAGCTATAGCGTGACTTGGCATGCGCTGTCGGTGGACACGCACAAGACGCAAGGAAGTTTCAGCTTCCGTGTCGGGAAATGACTAGCGCGCGGGGATGATTGATCCGCTCATTGGCGCTAGGGCAATCCACTTTGCGTCCACCCTCATGGTCGGGGGCGCGGCGATATTTTCTGCGTTGTCGCCGCGCGGCTGCCAGAAAGGGACGGCAACACGGCGCTGACGCCGGAGCGACGGCTTGGGCAGCTCATGCTCGTCGCTCTCCGGCGAGGAGGACTTCAAAACGGCCTGCGCGAGCATCCTCAAGCATCTTCTGGTAACCGGGCCGCAAGATGGTGGCGCTGCTGATGGCATGGTCAGAATAGACCTCGCCTGGTCGCCATCTCTCCTGGTCGATCCGGGCCCGGCACTGACGGACCTGATCCTCGATCGAGGCGTCTTTTTGTCTGACGAATAGCGAGCCCCGGGTCATGCTTCGTCCTCCGGCCGCCATCGGAGTAGCATGTTCTCGTTGCGAGAGCCTGATCTGTAAGGGAGTGCGACAGTGGCAACAAAAATCGGGGTTAGTCTCTGTGCCGGCGGCCTCGCTGGTGTGGTTGCATTGCTCTTGTGGGAAAACAGACCCACACGTGCCGATGTCCTGCTTCCTTGCCCCCCGAAGCCCGAGAATTGTTTGGATTGCGGTCCGCCACCGGGAATGCCTCCATTGGAGCACCCGCTCTTTCAATCCCCATGCTGGGCCAATGGACCAACGAACTCTCCCAGCTCGGAGAACCCGCCTTCGGCCGAGCCGAAGCCCTCTACAGGTCCATCGAATTCGGTCGAAAAGAGATAACCAATGCAGAGCGCAATTATGATCGATGTCTCGGCCGGACCGGCTGAAGGGGCTGGAGAGCCAACATCAAAAGCTTAGAATGACAGCTCTGTTGGTTCTCCCTTTTTAAGGCATGTGCGATGTTCGAGAGCCCTGGCCGGGCACGAGCCTATACTGGTCTCGCGCGTGGTAGGGCTCCCGAAGGGTTGCATGCGCATGCGGGTAACGATGCGCCCCGGAACTCGACACTAGGTCCGCGGTACTTGGGCAGAGTGCGGCTCGGGTCTCAACCTAGTCGCAAGCTCGAGGCAGCCGCCCGGTGGCGCACCCGGATAGAACCAGCACGTTGAGCCCCAGCTTTGCGCTTGATTACACTAACGCTGCGCATGAAAAGTGCGTAGCAGCAGAGTTAAATGCTCAACATTAGGAAACGCACCTGCATTGCGACCTTAAGCCAGCGGCCAACATCACGACCGCGTTGTTGCAGGCATACCTTTTTGCAGAAACTCGACTCCACTGCTTGACTACTGTAAGGTGTTTGTAGGCAGACGCAGTTTGCCTAAGCAGAGGTTAGCTCAGAGTTAGATCACCGGCCTCAGGCGCGGGAGGCCGTGGGTTCAAAGGCAACCGATGGGGGGACGCCTTCTCAAGATGGGCGTTTCGCCTCGGCGGGCTCAACTTCAGGAGGTGAGATCATGACATTCGACTGGACCTCGTCACGCCGCACTTTCTTGCGCACCATCGTCGTATCGGCTGTCGTTTCTGCAGCGCCATTTTCCGTGCTCGAGGCGGCGACCCAAAATGGTGAGCCGGCCGTCATTGACTTACCTAATGGCTCGCGTCTGAGAGTCAAAAAGGTTGGGGACAAACAGTACGTTGCGACACGTGAAGAGGGGGGCAAGGTCGTTGACGAGAAGCCGACCGGCTCGTTCACTGGCAAAAATGGCGAAGTGGTCGTCTTGGACCAGGGCAAGGTGATGAGCGTCACGTTAGCGGAGGGAGCTCGCGGCGGCGGTGCTGATTGGTTTGGCGCGTTTTGGAAATGAAATTGCGGTAAGGGGTGCCCTTCTCGCATTTAGTTTGAACTACGGCGACGGTGACGGGTGAGCAGTCTCGTCAATTACTTGAAGTGGCGCGGGGGCTTTCAGATTGAGCTTGCCCGAGAGTGGGTGATCAAAGCCTCAAAATTTTGCAACCTTCGCTGCAAGTACTGTTACGAATGGAACGAACTCGCCAAGCACGAGCGAATGAGCCTATCGTTGTGGGCGAGGATACTGGACACCATCCGAACACTGAACGAGCGTACGGAGCAGGAGACGGGGCGACCCCCGACCGATATCATCGTGTGGCATGGCGGTGAACCGACCGCACTTCCAAACGATTACCTTGAAGACGTCATCCGGTTGCAGCGTGAAAAGCTTCCGCGCTCCTGGTTTGAGAGTGGACGGATCAAAAATCGCATTCAGACCAATCTATACTCCTTGTCCGACTACAAGTTGGAGTTTCTGAAACGCAACGACTTCGGCATTGGCGTGTCATTTGATGTTGTCCCAGGCGTGCGACTTGACACGCGCGGAGCGCCGACTGAGGAACGGGTCCTAGCGAATGTCCGCCGGCTGGAGGCGCATGGCATCAAGCCCGGATTTCTAGTCGTCATCGCTGCTCATACTGCGCGGTCAATCGATCACATTTATGAGTTCCTTCGCGAACGCGGTCAGCCATGCCGCCTGCTGCCTCTGTTCGAGGGGCCGTCAGAACGTCCGCTCGACGGTGTGGCGGCGGATCGCACAACGATCAACTCAGCGCTAATGCGGATGTTTCGGCGCTGGTTCGGGGACGGTTGTCCTTTTCCGATTCGCCTATTCGATGAATACCTAATCGTCGTGGTTCTCAAGATGTTGGGACTGACGCGGGACTTTCGATACGATCGCCGTATGATCGGCGACAAGATCCTTGTGATTAATTTAGACGGCCGGATGTACCAGCCATGCACTGACTATTCCGATGAATTCGTTCTGGGAGATCTTAAGACCGAGAGCATCGATGAAATTTTCGCATCTGGCAGCTATCATCGCAGTCTTGAGCGGGACGATGAGATCAGAGGAGCTGTTTGTGAGCGTTGCGAGTACTTTGAAGCATGTGGCGCCAAGGAAATGTTCATGGTCAATGATGGGGGCGCGAGCCAGCGCCGCTGCATGACGGCGCAACCGCTGTTCCGAGCGATCGAGCTGTTTCTGAACGAGCAGGGCATAAATGACCGCATGCTGCGTTCGTATGTTCCGGATGCCCTGCACGAATTGGGCTATTCATGAATACATTCTCGGTTTTTGGCGGCCGCGGTTTCGATATGGAAAACGGGCCCCGGCGTAATTGTGCATCAAATGCGGATTTCATCATACATCACCGCAGCGGTTGGACGGCACGTCACCAGATATCGGCCGCCCATCGCCATCGCACGAACGTGCGATTGAGAGTCACAGGCAGCACGTTTTTCGTAGCCGTATGAGTTGGACAGCTCACCGTAAGGTTGCCTTTGCCGATCTGGTCAGAATGGTGGCTGTCCTTCTGGTCGCTGTTCAATTTTGCAGCAGCCGGGCGCTGGCTGCCGAGCGTTACGCGCTCCTTGTGGGGGTTTCCCGCTACGACAGTCTACCGCTCTCCTATCAATTGAAGGGACCAGCCAACGATGTGGACTTATTGGCCGGCATATTGCCCGGGCTAGGCTTTCCCTCGACGAACATCCGCATTCTTGCCGAGCCGCCGGTCGGGTCGGATCGACCGACGCGCGCCGCCATTCTCCGTGAACTCGATCGGCTAGCGCAAATCGGCCAGAAAGGCGACTATGTCTATATCCACTTCTCCGGTCATGGATCCCGGCAACCGGCGTCGGCGGTGCAGCCCGGCGCGGCCGAATCCGGTGGACTTCAGGATATCTTTCTGGCGGCGGATGTCGGCAGTTGGGACGGCAAAACTCAAGCTGTGGCAGGGGCACTTACCAGCCGCGAGGTCGGCGAGGCTATACGCAAGATTCGGGCACGGGGCGCATTTGTCTGGGCCGTTTTCGACTCTTGTCATTCCGGTGCCATGGTGCGTGCACTTCCCGCAACCGACGCCAACGAACGTGAAAGGCTGGTGGACCCTGTGGACCTTGGCATCCCTGTCAGTAGTTTCCGCCCGGCTCGCATCGGAACCACCAGTGCGCTGCCGCCGGCGCCGACGGATCAGGTATTCGACCCTGAATTGGGGGGGTTCGTAGGCTTTTTCGCCGCCCAATCGGATGAGGCGACCGTAGAAATGCACCTGCCCGCTGGGGTAAGTGACAGCAAGGTGCAGGGACTATTTACGTTCACGTTAGCACGGGCTTTGGTGACGAAGCCGCGCGCAACCTACCGTTCGCTCGGTGAGTCCATCCTACAGGCCTACGTTTCCCTGAACCGCCCTTTCCCCACTCCCGCCTTCGAGGGATCGTCGCTCGATGCTCAGGTCTTGGACAGCAAACCGACAAGGACGTTTAAACAATGGTCCCTGGTAAGAATAGGAGATGCCTTGGAAATCGAGGCTGGCACTTTGCACGAGCTCTCGAAGGGAAGCATTCTCGCGGTGCTTCCCGATCCTAACGCCACGGAAGCCCAGATTGTTGGATACTTGGAGATCACCGACGGTGGGCTCGTTCGAAGTCGATTGAAGCCGGTTGCATACCGGGACGTGGCGGCTCCGGATCCAGAAAGCATCTCTGAACAGGCTGTGGTAAGGCTCGTGTACCCCAAATGGGGATCAGATGTTCGGATCGCGCTGCCACCATCTTCCTCGAACAGTGCTACTGGAAGCGAAGCCTACCATTTGCTCGTGCAACTTGCCGCGCAAGGCGAAGCGTGGGAAGGCGTCATTCACCCGATCTGGGTCGATCCCAAGCAGCCTGCCGACATTCGGCTGATGATCGAAGGCTCCGATGGAGACGACGGCGCCATGCTTTGGCTGGTGCCGCCGTCTGGCGAGATTGTTCGCTCAGGACCGGCGCGCACGCCGGGAATTCGACTGGAACATGCAGACGATGATCTGCGTGCAATCATTGTGTCCCGCATCGGCCGAGCGGTCAGGACCCTGACCCTGATGCGCGCCCTGCAGCAGATTGCAAATAGCCAGCCTGAGTCGCTCATAGGGCTCAGCGTTGCTTTCCGACGGCGTGGCGCTGCCACGCTCAGTCAACTTGCGGTAAGTCGCATCCCCTCTGTCAGAGACGGGGATGAAATCGTCTTCACGGTGACCAACCAGTCGGCCCAAGCCATAGACGTCACGATGCTATACATCGATTCGAATGATGGGGTTTCCGTGATATACCCTGCGGTCTCTGGGGAGTCCAACCGCGTTGAGCAGGGCGGCCACCACAGCGTTCGCGTTCGTGTGTCCTCGCGTACGACCGGGCTAGAGCAGCTAATAGTGATTGCAGTGGCTGCCAAGCCGCTGGCGCCAAGAACCGATTTCAGCTTTCTCGCCTCGGATACACCCGTCGCTGCCCGCGCTTCCGAGCCGGAAGTCGCCGGAGTTCTGTCAGTGTTACAGCAGGCGGGCTTCGCAGTTCCAGCGAGCCGCGAGCTTTCGAGCGATACTGCCAACCAAGTCGATTCCTCGATCTTTAGGCTCCGCATCGAAACATCGAAATAGCCAAGGGAATGCGTGGCGACGCCGCACGCCGTGACGAGTGCTCCCCCGGGTCTTTCGTGAGCGCTTGGAGCCCCGGGCCTGCCATCCTAGGGAAAGACTAATAGCCGGCCCACGACGGGACTAGGCCCTGCTTCGGCAAGCTCGTCGATCTGGGCCACGATCGAAGCACCATTGGTCGCAAAGCGGTACAAGCCTTTTGGTTCGAGCTCAATCTTGCGGTCCAGAAAGTCGATCCGGCCTGTCGCGATTTGCAATTGGAGGGGAGGATCTGGGACATCGAGTCGTTCGATGATCAGAACTTGGTCGGCGCCGCCGGAAAGCACGACCGGGCTGCGGCCAAACAGAACGACGTCGGGTTCGGGCAGTTCGTCCCCCGGGACCGGGACGATTGCCCTCTGCCTAAGAGGGCCCATCGAAACCAGCTTAGCGAGTCCCGATGGATCGCATTCGACCTGCCGTCGGACGACGTCTCCGCCTTCGACGCGACTGCGGCGGGCCTCAACAACGATTCGGCCGCCGGTCACTGAGTCCTCCCAGCACGAATCGAGAAAACCAAGGACGATGCGACCGTTCTCACCAAGATCAATCTGCTGCCCGGGCGTAAGGAGGTCTAGGCGGCTCAAGCCGGCTAGACCCGACAGGTCTTCGACAATCGCCAGGTGAGGTATCACCTCCTGCGGCTGCGCTCGAGGGGCGGACGGCGACAATGCGGACCCCAGGGCGGAGAGGACCGCAATTAACTGTACCGGGCGCCTCACTGTCCGTCACTCAACGAGACAAGCGTCGAATCCGTGCTGATGGGCCGACCGATTGCGGGAGTCTGCCGCCCCGCCGTGAGCTTGGGCACGCGGTCGGAAACATAGGCCTCAAGCTCGGTGGTCGTGACATAGCCATTGTTGAAGAAATCCGCCTTGCCGGAAAGGCCTTCTATGACTGCCTTAGTGAATGCCCCATTGCCCCACTCAGGGCTTTCATAAGAAAGCTGCCGACCCGTCGAGGACGCAAATGTCACGATTCCGTATTCTGGGCTCTTGAGGTCGTTCACGATCCGGCTGACGTCAGCGGCGGATGTCGCCGGCTCTCCCCATGCAGCTCCGGAATGGCAGGTGTCGATGAAAAAAAACACGCGCCCGGCAACCTGCTCCAACGCGACCCGGATGTCCCGGTACGGGAGTCCACGCATAAACGCCTCCTTTGGCCCGACGTCTTGGGGAACAAAGAAATATTGCCCGCCTCGATCGTCGACGCCATGCCCGGCCATGAATAGCATCGCCACATCCCGGCTGCTCGGCGCAAAGGATAGCCATTCAAGCGCACGTAAGAGATTGGCGCGGGTTGCCTCTCCGTCTTTGAGGCTGACGACCTCGACATGGCGGTATGCCCGACCCTCCTGATGTTCAAAAAGCGTCCTAAAATCGTCTGCATCCTTTGCGGCCAATTTCAGCTTTAGCTCGGGTACCCGATAGTCTGCTATGCCGATGGCCAGGACGAACAGGGAGGGCTTGATGTCCTCCGGCGGCCCGTCCCAGCGCAGGCGCACAACCGCCGGCTCGCTCCAGATGCCGGACGCAGTCTCGGCGATCATCTCGACCGTGGTGTCACGGCGTGGAATATAGGCATCGATCCGACCACTCTCGGCGATGGGTCGCGGTCCCGCCGCAATCGTCAAGATCGGTCTGCCATCCGCCCGCACCTCTAGGGTCTTGATCGGTCGGGTGGTGGATGGGCGGATGTTGTACTCGAAACTCACCTTGGCGGATCTGACGGGCGCATCCCCGGATTCAAGCCTCATCGTCACCACGGGAGGCAAAAGGCTCGCAACGTCCAGGCCCTCCCCCTGACCTGTTTTCGCGTCCCCGCGGCGCATAGCCAGCCCCTCGTCCAGCACGCCGAGAATTTTTTCGACGACATCGGGCCGATAATAGACATCGCGGAACCTGCCGACTGAAAAGAAGTCCGCCGCGCTGTCTTCACCCCGGTTGACGTGCCATCCGACCAGAGTGTCGCCACCCGGCGATGCAATGTAGTAGCCAGACTGAGTCCAAGCCACCCAATGACGCGTATTCGCCTCAGGGAATAGGGTCACAAGCACCTGTCCGTCGCTCATGCGCAGCCAGCGGATCGTCCCATCGCTGAATGCTGCGACCGCTAGTTGCCCATTGCCGGTGACGACCACGGCCCATGTAGCGCCCGGGGCCTGAATGTCCCATACTGCAGTCCCTCTCTCGTCAAACCTGATGACTCGCCAGGTCGTCCCCAACAGGAAGCTCTTGTGATCTGGGGTGATCGCCAGACTCAAGGATTGATCATGCGCTTTCAGCGGCAGGACAGAGCCGTTCAAAGTTGGATGTTCGGTCCCGCTCCAATCCAGCACCTTCAGCTCCGACGCCTCGGTCAAGGCGGCGGCGAGCTGCGGAGCAGACGGGTCGCCGACGGATAGGGATTTGGTTGCCAGCGAAAATCGCAAGGGGGAATTGCCGAACCGATCGTACGAGAATTCGACAATCCCGCCGTCGGCCGAGACCCGCAGCGTGTCGGCCTGATTACGGAAATCCGCGGTCCCGGACCGTCGGACCCAGACCAACTGCATCGAAGCATCGAGAATCCCCACCGTGCCGCCCTGCGTCGTGAACGCCAGTCTTGCATCGTCAAGCGTCTGGAGGTGGGTGACAGCAGCGAGAGGTACCGGAAAATCGTGGGCCGGACCGCGACCGCCGTCGCTCCATCGACGGATAGGATTACGTCCGCCGCGTTCGTAGTCGCCGGCCCCGTAAAGATAGTTTCCGTCTGCGGACCAGGCTAACGCGATGAACCCTTTGTCTATGCCGCGGGTATCAGCGGAGGAAAGTAGGCTTAGGTCCGCCGCCGACATGAGGTCGACACGCGCTGAATCCGAATATCCAACTGCGATTGTCGATCCGTCCGGGGAAAAGCGCACGACTGCGGGCTCATTTCCACCCGGCGCCTGAATGGTGCGCTTGCGCTGCAAGCCAGGTTCGTAAAGATTGATCGTGCCGCCGAGCGATACAGAGACGACGCGGCCATGAGCGTCCATGTCAATTGACGGAATGTCGTCGCGTTGCTCGTCGTCACGAGCAGCGACTGACCAGTCTTGCGTGTTGAAGAGCACTATGCCCGGTCTGTCCTTAAGGCCGGCGGCGAGCTGCATCCCGTCGCGCGATAAAATTAAGGAGACTATGCGGCCGGAGAGCGTTGGCATGCGCTTGAGCATTGCGCCGGTCGTGGTGTCGAAGACGTAGAGGCTCCAGAGCGCCCCCCCGTCCCAGCTACCGGTCCAGCCTCCCGTCATTGCCTCGCGGCCGTCTGGCGAGAGAGCGACGGCGTAGAGAGCGCCTTCGTGATCAAGGTCGAGCGGCATTCGAATCACGCGAGCAGGCGCCGATGGATCTGCCAAGGACCACAACCGCAGGGTTTTGTCATAGGAGCAAGTTGCCAGTAGATCCCCATCCCGATTCACCGCGAGGCCGGTGATATCGGCAGTGTGAACCCCAGTCTCAATGCGAAGAATCGGTGCGTCCAACGGTTGATGTGCTGAGCCAAGGCCCGGCATTAGCAACGATGCAATAATTGGTATGGACCACCACCGCGCCTTCGTCGTCGCACTAAAGACTCGGTATCTGCAGCAAGCGCTCATAGCATATCTGTGGCGGGCCAATGCGACTCGAGATTATCTCGGAACTGGCCCAACCGAGCGACATTTAGAAGGGAAAAATAGAAGGGAAAAAAGGCCAATCTTTTCAAGTAATGCCTCGACTGAGGCACTACTGGCTGCCGTCATGGGTCTTGTGTCAGAGGGCTTTTCCGATATGCTGCGTGCTGGAAAGCGCGTTTGTGGTCTTAATGGAAGCCACAATGGAGGGCCGTTATGAGGGGATCGCGGGGAATCGGACTGGCGCTGTTGATCGCCATCCTGAGTACGACAGGCCTGTCTATATTGTCGACCCAAGCCTCAGCGGAATGTCCCCCAAAATGCGAAAATAGTGGTCCTCCATAGCGCGGTACCGCGAGCTATCCAGCCCAGAAGCGTCGGCACCGGCCGGGTGAATTGGCCCAGGCGTGGCGCGGGGGGCCCCAGGTTCGCCAGCCAAGCTGCTAGTGCTGCAGAATAAAGGTCTGCGGCGCCTTGGTGTGTCGCTTGACCTGCCGGCAACTTCTGTCGGAGCTCACCACTAGGCAGTTCGATCGAAGATACGTTGCGGCTGGCCGGACGCGCAAATGGGCTACGGCAAGGGGAAAATCGAGGCGGCCACAAGCGGGGCCACAGCACCATGGCCTACTGGGTGGACGCATCAGGAGGGCAAAGCCGAGGCTCGCAAGCGGCGGCGGCTTGTCGCTCGCCGTCTGGAACGGAAAGCGACGATGGAAGCCGGCACTGCCCGAAGTACAAAGCCATGCAGCACCTGCGACTGAAAGACGGCGCGCCCGACGAGCCCGACACCGGCGACTGGGACGCCATCTGCGCCACGCCGCGAATCGGGGATTTCTTCGCGATCCTATTTAAGGAGGTGGCCGATTTCGACCTGCCCGAGCCCGTCATCGAATCGGAAATCGAGGATCCGATCCGGCATGTCCGCACGGGTTGGCGCGGCAGCAAGGAATTGGGTGCCGAGGTCACAGTCGTCGATTGCCCGGAGACGTCAGATCTTCCCGTGTACTGTGACTGGGAGACCTTTGGACTGCCCGGCATGAAAGTTAAATGGCAGTATGCCCTTGAAAAGGCGGGACAGCTTGGGCACGTGGCCTATCGTCACCGCAAGCTCGAATGCACGTTCGACGGCGCAGCCGGCCAACAGCGCTTCGCCGAGATCTGGCGGCGGGTCATCGGCAAGACGCCGCTCTTCGAGTCCGCCTAGCTGACCTGTCGTGCGGTTCGTCCATCGATCGCTGAGCGGCGGCCTTGGTGTTCTGCGCCACATATCACGGCACTCAACCTGTATTCCGGCGACGTTGTGGCCGCGGGAGCCGGCGTCGGCGACGATGCCCTCGAGCCGGTTGCCGATCACGGCATCAGAGGAGCCAGCGTTGACGGGGATGCGCGACTACGTCATCAAGCAAGACAACCTTGACCAAACGCACGTGACGCGAATTTTGGTGCTGGTCTCGCGCGGAGTCATGACAAGCCGGAGATCGATGCGAGTGAGCCAGCCGATCATAAAGTTGAGCGCGACAAACGCGACGCAAACGCCTTGCATGATATGTTTGCCACGCACGGATTCGAGCTCATTTTGCCAGGTAGTTCTCGTGAACCCGGCCACCGCTTGCCGTCTCTGTCGCAAAATATACCGCGTCGGAGCTCTCGCGCGTTTTGAGCCGGACTCCATCGCTGAGCGCCTGCTCCTTTGC
>Ga0116225_1002065_pt1 | contig 13898 bp, 8 predicted proteins | sample Sb_taG_8_FD_88968 | JGI IMG/M metagenome (GOLD analysis project Ga0116225, IMG submission 88968) | Peat soil microbial communities from Weissenstadt, Germany - Sb_50d_c_BC metaG | ecosystem: Environmental > Terrestrial > Soil > Wetlands > Peat | place: Germany: Weissenstadt | collected 2010-09-21 | reverse complement strand
GCGGCATCGCCGGCCTTTGGCGCAGTGAAGCTGGTCTTCAGACCTGCGGTTAGATAAAGCGGCGTCGGTTCGATCTTGCAGCCGGAGTCGCAGCCTGCGGGCCAGGATTGCAGGTGGCGCCAAGTGTTTGTTCCAGTCTCGAACGCCGTTACCGGCGATACTCCCGATTTGGGCGCGCTGTCCTTGAGATATTGATCGAGAAACGGACGCAGGATTTCCATCCGGAACTGAAGGCCGGTGTCCGCGTTGAATCGGATGTTGCCGAGCGAACTGCCGTCGCCGATTTCCTGGCCGTGGTGCCAGGGGCCCATCACCAGAAACACCTTATCGTTGTTGGTGTCTTTCGGCTTGATGGCTTTATAGACGGCGATGGCGCCGTAGATGTCTTCCTGATCCCAGAGGCTATCCACCAACATCACCGGCACTTTGAGCGGCTGGTCGGCGAGTATTTTGTCCACGGCCTGATCGCGCCACCAGGCGTCGTAGCTCGGATGCTCGAGGACCTTGCGCCAGAAGCCGACTTGTTCGGCGCCGTGGAGGCGGCCCATCTCTCCTGCGGAACCGGCTGCGAGCCATTCGTCGTAATCATCGTAGTGGCTGGTCCACCATTTGGCTCGGTTGTCGCGCGTGCCTTCCTGCTCGTAGATGTAGCCGAGATTCTGCTGGCGGAAGGCGCCGTTGTGGAACCAGTCGTCGCCCATCCAGCCGTCAACCATGGGATTCATGGGCACGGAAACTTTCAGCGCGGGATGCGGATTGACGAGCGCCATGAGCGGAAGGAACCCATCGTACGAGATACCAATGATTCCGACCTTGCCGTTCGTTTCGGAGATATTTTTTACCAGCCAATCGATCGTGTCGTAAGTGTCGGTCGCGTGATCGACGGGCGTGGGATTCTGCGGGCCGTGGAGAGGGCGATTCATCACGTAATCGCCTTCGGAGCCATATTTTCCGCGCACATCTTGCACGACGCGGATGTATCCGCCTGCGATGATCACTTCGGTGGCGTTGTCATAGCCTTCGAGAATCGGGCCGAGGTGAGAGCTAGCGGCATGTGAGGTGAGCGCGTTGGCATCGTAGGGCGTGCGCGTGAGGAGGATCGGCGCGTTCTTCGCGCCTTTAGGCGCGAGGATCACCGTGTGCAGCTTCACACCGTCGCGCATCGGGATCATCACATCGCGGCGGACGTAGTCGAAGCTATCAGTCTTCGGCACAAATTTTTCCGGCGTCTCGCTTGGGAAGTCGGGATATTTCGGCGGTGCGTTTTGCGCATTTGATGGCTGAGAGGAGAGCGACGCGAGAATTACAGCGGCGAACAAAGTGATGGCGCGAAGATGTTTGCTTGAAATCATCGGGGCCTCGTCGGGATCATCGGGATGAGTGCGTTGCGGCTACGTTAAGCCGCGCGATTATATCCAACGCCCGAGATGTAAGCCACTTCGCGATGGTTTTCGTACCGCTGGCGTCCCCGCCGGCTCTTACGACCGCGACGTCTGGCGATGATCGCAATCCCCGGCGGAGCGAGATGAAACCTACGGCAATCAATTAGAATTTCTTAATCCGCGCGTGAGGGATCCCAAAGGCGCAACTCTAGTCGTAAGAGCCGGCGGGGACGCCAGCGGTACTGGGATGTTGGCGCGGGCTTGCTGGTCTGTTACATTTTTTCGCGTCGGGGAACTGGGAGGATGGATGCCGAATCGCGAGGATGCTTGGAAATTGCTTTGTGAATATACGGCTGGGGAGAGCTTGCGGAAACATGCGCTGGCTGTCGAGGCTTGCGTGCGGGCTTACGCGCGGAAGAATGGGGCAGATGAGGAATTGTGGGGAATCGCGGCGCTGCTCCATGACTTCGATTACGAGCGCTGGCCGAATGCGGAGCATCATCCGACTCAGGAGCATCCCTACGAGGGCTCGAAGATCTTGCGTGAGCATGGTTATCCGGAAGAGATGATCCGCGCGATTCTGGGGCATGCGGACTATACGAACGTGGCGCGGATTTCGGCGCTTGATCACACGCTATTTGCCTGCGACGAATTGGCCGGATTCTTGACTGCCTGCGCGCTGGTGAAGCCGAGTAAGAAAATCGCGGAAGTCGAGACTGCTTCAGTGAAAAAGAAGCTGAAAGATAAGGCATTCGCGCGCGGCGTGAACCGCCAGGATGTTTACAAGGGCGCGGAAGAATTGGGCGTGCCGCTCGAGGAGCACATCGCGTCCTGCATCGAGGCGATGAAAGGCGCGGCGGAATCTTTGGGGCTTGCTTAGAATCGAAAAATGGGCTCGCGTCAGTTCCCTTGTCTACAATCTTCCTCGCCCGGGCGCGGATGCCGGCAGAGACGCCGGCGCTACTTGACGGCGCAAGGCCGCTACCACTTCTTCGCTGGCCTCCAAATCATCCGTTAACTGCGGGGCTTTTGCGCCTGCTGCTAGCAGCGCTTCTACGCTCCCTACATAATCGCCCGTTGCGCGATGCCAGCCATTCTTTGAGCCGTAGAGCGCCCAGCCCACCGGAGTGCCCTTGAATTCCAGTTCCTGGGCATCAAGCGGTGCGTAATGGCGGAGCAACTCGCGCACCATTTCCGAATTGCCGTGGAACGCGGCCCAGTGCAGCGCCGTCTGATGATTTTCATCGAGCGCGCGGGCCGGCCAGCCCAGCGTGAGCATCATGCTTACTGCGCGCGTTTCATTGCGGCGTGCGGCGCCGACGAGACGGCCTCGGACGTTGGGCGACAACGCGCGAATTAGATTGGGATGCTGCGCGAGGAGTTCTCTGGCCAGAGCTTCATCGCCCAATTCGATGGCCTGCGCCAGGCGCAGGTCGAGAGGGCTGCGTTCTATCAACAGGCGGAAGACTTCTTCATGGCCGAACTCGCGGGCGAGCATGTGCGGAGTGGTGCCCCATCCAAAGCAATAAATATAAATAACGCCGGCGCTGCGCGGATCGTGCTTGGGAAAATCTTTTTGCGTGACGCTCATCCAGATGGATTGCGGATCGTTTTCGAGATGACGTTGCACGAGCTGGGCGTCGCCGACGGCTGCGGCCATGAGGATGTCGATCTGTGCGCCGCGCGCGATCAAGTAGCGAGCCACGTCCGGCCGGCGCGGACTGTGCGCGGCCATGTACTGCGCGGGCGTGGATTCATGATCGAGGCAGCGCGCATCGATTGTGGCGCCATGCTCGAGCAGGTAAGCAGCGATTTCGATTGTGGCGGCGAAGTGCAGCGGAGTTTGGCCGTCGCCTCCTCGGGCGTGCACCAGCGTTGAGTTTGCTTCGACGAGCTCTCTGAGGCGCTCGAACATTCCGAGACGCGCGGCGGCGTGAACATCGACGTATGCGCCGCGCTCGATGAGATAGGGCGTGAGTTCGGGGATGGAGAGGTCGAGGACGCCGAAGCTGCCGGCCCACCATTTCGTGCGCGCGTTGATGTTGGCGCCGGCATCGAGGAGCGCGTCGATCATTTCGCGGTTGTTGCGCTGCACGGCGGCGATGAGGGCTGGGGTGTCGAAGCCGTAGTTAGGCAGCGGCTCGTCGAGTTGTGTCTTCAGGGCTGGATGAAGCGTCAGCACTTTACGCACTAATGCGGCGTCGTTGGCTTTGATCGCGGCTTGCAGCGCGGCGATGGGCTGATCGCATAGCGTCAAGACGTGCGCTTTGAGCTTGGTCCAGTTGTCGAAGCCGTATTCTCGGGCGAGGACGCGCAGCGCGCTGGCTAGCCTTGGCGCGGATTTCGCGAAGGAAACTTCGGCATCGCGAAAACGGTTGATGGCCGCCCCTTCGCCTTGCACATATTCGCGCAAGAGTTGCTTGGCTTGCTTCTTGAGATGTTCGAGATTTGGGCGTGCCGGTAGTTCGCGTGGAGACATGCTCACTCCTTCTTTAGCGCCCGTGGTCCGCTGCGTCGGGCAGAAGAGAGTGATTGCTGCTTCGAGCCGAAACGCAAGGTGGGATAATCCCTTTCCGCGGACGGGTTGCACCCTTGATGTGCGGGGGTAATTTAACAGGTTGAGTGGTTGGCGGCAAATTCTTTCAGGGCGCGGTCGTCGGTGGTGATGGCTCGCGGGGGGATGGCGCAGCGTCTCGCTCTGGGTGTGATAAATTCGGGTTTTCAACGGCGGAGGCTGCGAGTCGTAGTGGACTTGCGAGCGCGACGAGTGTGACGAACTTGGATCAGAAAACGACAGGGCTGCAGCTGACTCCGCTGTTTGAATTTTTAGGCAGTGGCCTGTTTGCCTTTTGGGGATTCATTTTCCAAGTTTCTGTCCCACGGCTATCGGGTCTGTGGATTCTTTCGTACTCTGTCGGCGTGATTTTATTCGTGGCCTACGCGAAATGGCTGGTACGGGCGCGGCTGGCTGACGACGTGGAGGCTGCCAACAATAGTAATCCTCCGAACGCTGCGTCCGCGAGAAACGTGGCTCGAATAAGGGTAGGTTTGCAGCTGGTAGGCTTCTTTGTATTCTTATTCGGCCCAGCACTTCTTTTACTCGCAAGCCATAATCGCATTGTTCCCGATCGTAGGTTCGCCATAGGTCTTCTTTCGTACTTTGGCGCGGTGATGTTGTTCGCTGCTCTCGTGAAATTGCTGGAACGGAAGCAGTCGCCTTCCGATGCGCAGCGTGCGGTATCGCTCGATGACAAGACGCGCCGATGGTTAGAGCGCTGGATTTTGCTACTAAAGGTATGGATTGGAATCTTGGCGGTTTCGCTGCCCCTCGGAATCGCAAAAGGCATAGTGCAGCAAGCCTTGCTGCCCACGTCCGTGGGTGTAGCAATTAATCTGCTGATGATGTATCTCGCCGCGCAAGGAATCAAGCGGACGCAGAAACTCATCCGTATGTCCACCCAGAGCTCCCCCGATATCAGGTGATCTAGCTAGATGCGGCGCTTGGGGCACTCGGCAAAAACAAACGCAGAATATTCCACAGTCGTGCACAGGCTTGCACAGCCTTGCGATTCATGCGGCTGTGCTAAGATCGCTCGACCGATGAAACCTATTGCAGAAATCTTGGGGCCGGCGTTGCGGCAGGCGTCGCGGCGCGGATCGCCTATAGCTTGGTTGGCCGGGGCTTGGCCGGCGATTGTGGGCGCGCGTCTTGGCGAGCGGACGCGGCCGCAGAGGCTTGCGGATGGCGTGCTCGATGTCTCAGTGAATGGCAAAGAATGGCGCGGGGAGCTCGAAGGCGTCGCAGCGGAATTTGCTGGGCGCGTGAACGCGGCGTGGGGCGGTTCGCTCGTGCGGCAAGTGCGATTCGCCACCGCTAGGACGCCCGGGCGGCGATTGCCGCGCAGCCTTGATAACGAACATACACCGTTCGTGAGAACGGGGAGTCACTCGTCGCGACGCGATCCTTCCGCGAAGCCGCGCGGCGAAGGCGGTCGGCCGTGAAGATCAGCCGCGAAGAAGTTTTGCGCGTTGCTGAGCTCGCGCATCTCGAACTCACCGAAGCCGAGGCGGAAACCTATCGCGGCCAGCTCGATTCGATTCTTGAATATATCGAGACGCTGAACCGCCTCGATGTGTCGCAAGTCGAGCCCATGGCGCAGATGGCCTACGCGCATGCGGCGCCCGCTGCGACACCGCTGCGCGATGACGTGGCGCGGCCCTGCGATGTCGGCGAAGCGATTCTGGCGCAAGCGCCGAAGGTCGAGAATCCGTACTTCCGCGTTCCCAAGGTCATCGAGAGATGACCGCACAAACCGCGTGGACTGTCGCCTCGGTACGTGACGCGCTCACGTCCCGCAAAATCTCTGCTCGCGAACTCGCCGACGAATATTTCTCGCGCATCGAGAAGCGCAATCCCGAGCTCAATGCCTATCTATCGCTATCAAAAGAAAGGGCTTACGAGCAGGCTGCAAAAGTGGACGCGCTTGCGGCGAAGGGCGAGGCCCTGCCTCGGCTTGCGGGAGTGCCGCTAGCGATCAAGGACGTTCTGAGCACGCGCGGGACGCGCACGACCTGCGGCTCGAAGATTCTCGAAAACTACGTGCCGCCTTACGACGGAACTGCGATCGTGCGGCTCGATGCAGCCGGGGCGATTTTTCTCGGCAAAACAAATTGCGACGAATTCGCCATGGGCAGCTCGAACGAAAATTCGGCCTATGGTCCGGTTCAGAATCCCGCCGCGCCGGGACGAGTGCCTGGAGGTTCGAGCGGAGGATCGGCGGCGGCGGTGGCTGCCGATCTGGCGGTGGTGTCGCTCGGAACCGATACGGGCGGATCGATTCGCCAGCCGGGGGCTTGTTGCGGGATTCCGGCGATGATGCCGACTTACGGCCGCGTCTCGCGCTACGGACTGATCGCGTTCGCTTCCTCGCTCGATCGCATCGGGCCGTTCGGCCACACGGTGCGGGATGTCGCCGAAGTGCTCGGTCTGATGGCTGGACCAGACGCGAACGATTCAACTTGCGCGGGCGTCCCGGTGCCGGACTATGCGGCGGGACTTGATGCGCCGATCGCCGGACTGCGCATCGGAGTGCCTGAGGAATATTTTGCGGCTGGACTGGACGCGGAGGTGCGGCGCAAAGTCGAGAGCGGCATCGCCTTGCTCGAGAAACTAGGGTGCAAGCGTGTTCCCATCCATCTGAAACACACGGAGTTCGCCATCGCGACGTATTACATTATTGCGACAGCGGAGGCGAGTTCGAATCTTGCGCGTTACGATGGCGTGCGCTACGGCTTGCGATCCGAGGCGGCAACTCTGATCGAGATGTATCGCAAAACGCGGCAGCGAGGATTCGGCGCTGAAGTGAAGCGGCGCATCATGCTGGGGACCTACGCGCTCTCCTCCGGCTACTACGATGCTTATTATCTGCGCGCGCAAAAAGTTCGCACGCTGCTGGCGCGCGATTTTGCCGAAGCCTTCGAGCGCGTGGACGCGATCATAACGCCTACATCGCCGACGCCGCCCTTCAAACTCGGCGAGCGGACCGCCGATCCGCTGCAGATGTATCTAGCTGATATATATACAGTTACAGGATCGCTGGCGGGGCTGCCGGGGATTTCGGTACCTTGCGGAACGACGTCTGAACGCTTGCCGGTCGGGATGCAGATTCTTGGGCCGCATTTCAGCGAGGGGCGCGTGTTGCAGATCGCGCATAATTTTGAGCGGGCCGGCGGATTTGAATTGTAGGGATGATGCAGGATCTCTCGTAGGGGAGCCGAGCAATTCGGGTGTGATCGCAGCGCGTTCGACACGCGATTTTTAGGAATTCCCACCGTTCGTTCGCCTCTACCGTTGCACGAGCCGATCATTCGTTCTCGATAAATTCTCAGAGTACGGAGGAGAACGTGTTTTGCTCGTGTTCTTCCGCGGTCGTACGGTGCATTGATTTGACAGTGAGGTCGTCGGACGGGCGCAGCAAGCGGCGCCCCTACGGGAAAAAGCAACTTCATTCGCGTCCTGATTTACATCGCGGTGATTCCGAGGTTGATGTGCGCGTGACTTGTGTCACAAGCTGCTTAGAGCTCGGCAAAATCCTCCGCGATACTGTAGAGAAATTCCAGTTCTGGATACTTTTTTCCGCCTAGCAACTCGATTCAACTAATCTCGTCGAAAATCGCCGTCGCGGGAGCTCGCGAAATTGCCAATGATTTGGGGAGTTACGCGGGGCGGACTAGTCCTTTAGTTTTTTCGAATAGAACGGAAGCACTATTGCAAGAGAAATGGTGCAGCCTCTACGATGAAGTCAGCATCGTAGTAAATGAGAGGGGCAAAAGTGCTGACGATCAAGTCAAGCCAGAAGCTGTTCACCGAAGATGAAGTCTCGGGGCTGACCGGAATTTGCCTCGATCACTTGCGGAATTTTGCGCGCAGCCGGCACCTCGGATTCATCGCGCGCGCGGCCGAAGCCGCCGGCGCCGAGGCGGATAAGTGGCTGTTCACGAACTCGGATTTGCTGGTGCTGGCGGTGCTGGTGCAGCGCTGCGAGCATTAGGGCAGACAGGCAAACATCGGAAGCCGTAGGACCGGAATGGCCGCCCTTGGGGCGGCCATTCTGTTTTTGGGGTGGATCTTCTCGCGAGTCTTCGGGCTATGGGCAGCCGCAGGAAGTATTGTCGGGTCCGAGTGGGCGCGATATTCTTGGGTTTTGCTGGCCAAACTTGGGTTGGCGGAGTGCATCAGAGTCGAGTAAGGGTGGCCGTCATCAGCTGCGCAACGCAAATCCGGAAGATTGGCGCATGGAGCCTCGCCGCAACTTTGAGCCTGGCGCTATCGGCTACCGCCCTGCCGCTCTTGGCCGGATTTCATGGCCTGCAGAGTCAATCGACCCCTCCAAACCCAAGCGGCCAATCCTCCGAGCGGTCTGATGCGGCGCTGCCTCGCGGGAAGAAGTTGGTGCTGAAGGACGGCTCGTTCCACCTGGTCCGCGAGTACAAGATTGACGGCGAACGCGTGCGCTATTACAGCGTCGAGCGTTCGCAGTGGGAAGAGATCCCCAGTGACATGGTGGACTGGGAGGCGACCAAACAGGCGGAAGCGGCCAAGCACGCGGCGGATGCTACGCTGGCCGCAAAGATCGGCGCGGAGGAATCTGCTCGCAAGGCTGTCTTCGTGAACGTGGATGCGAGCGTCGAGGTGGCCCCGAACGTCTTCCTGCCCGACGGAGAAGGCATATATGCGCTCGATGGCACGAAGGTCTTCAGTCTGGCGCAGGCGGAGACCGATGTAAAGCTCAACAAAACACAGGTGGTTAAGCAGATACTGGTTCCCATTCCCATCATTCCGAGCCGCCATACCATCTCCTTGTTGGGCGAGCACGCTAAGGTGCGATCAACGAACGGGCAGCTCGAATTCTATGTGCGGACGAAAGACGGCCACACGCCGGATGTGGTCCTGATCCACGCGCGTTTGCATGGGGGCAACCGGCAGATCGAAAATATCGATCGGCTTTTCGGCGGGGAGATGGCGCGGAGAGAGACGCTGCCTATCGAGCGGTGGGAACTGGTGAAGGGAGTTTCGAGGCTCACGCTATCGGCGCCGCTTGCGCCGGGTGAGTATGCGATCGCAGAGATTGCGCGCGGAAGTGAAGATGATCTTTACGTCTGGGATTTTGGGATCGATCCCGCGCCCGCGGCGAAGTAAGCCTTTGAACTAACCCTCAAATTAAGAAACCGCAGACTCCCTCGACGGACTCGGGACAAGCTCTTCACTTCGTTCAGGATGACACGGTGGGGCCTTTTTCCAAAAGATGCAAGGACTAGGACGTCTTGGCGGGTTGCGCTTCTAGGACTTCGGCCAGGAGATTGGCTAAGCCAGCCAACTGGAACGGCTTCTGGATGGTGCGGGCACCACGGCTGGAAATGGATTCCACCAGGCGGGCTTCGAGAAGGTCGCCGGTCATGAAGACGAAGCGCGGCGGATTGCCGTGAGACTGCTCGCAGAGAATATCGAAAAGCTGCTCGCCGCTCTGGCCCGGTAGATTGTAATCGCAGAGAATCGCGTCGAACTGGCGGTGGGCCAGCATCGCCTGGGCGTCTTCGGAGCTGGTGACCGTTTCTACGGACATGCCGCGCGCCGCGAGGCCTTCGCAGACGAGTTCGCGGATGCCATCTTCATCGTCCACCACTAGAACGGAATGCCCCTGGAGCGCCGGGGAGAACGAAGGCGTGTGCGTGGCCGCCGGAGCATCGCCTACGCCCGTCAGCGTCAGCGATTGGGCCACCGGCAGAACGATGCGGATCGAGGCGCCGCTGCCGAACACGGACTGCGTTTCGATGGTGCCGCCGTGCTCGCGAATGATGGCCATGCAAATTGTAAGTCCGAGACCGGTTCCGCCTCCGGGCCGCTTGGTGGTGAAGAAGGGATCGAAAACCCGGTTGGTGATATCCGCCGGAATACCCGGACCATCGTCCTCGAAGGTGATGGCGACGTTATTCTCAAAAGTCTCGGCGGCAATAGTGATGGTGCCGTGATCGCTTGCTCCGGCGATGGCCTGCTCGGAATTGATGATCAAGTTCAGGAAAACTTGCAGGAGAAGATTGGCGTCGCCTTCGATGGCCGGCAAGCCCTCGGCGGGATGAAACTCGACCTTTATCTTCTTTTCCAGCAATGACTTACCGTGCAGCTCGAGGACGCGTTCGACGATATCTTCGATGCGCACGCGCGCGCGCACAGGCGCGGTGCGGCGCGAGAATGCCAGCAAGCTCTGCACGATATCGGCGGCGCGGCGCGCTTGCTTGTGCACCAGGCTGGTTTGCCGGCGCATGGTGTCGTCTACAGAGCGTTCATGCAAAAGATCCGTGACGCCGAGAATTGCGGTGAGTGGATTATTGAGTTCGTGTGCGACGCCCGCGAGCATTTGACCCATGGCGGCAAATTTTTCGGTCTGAAGCAATTGCTGCTCGATGTGCTTCTCTTCGGTGACGTCACGCGCCGAGGCGACAACTCCGGTCATGCGACCGTCAGAATCCGTCATGGGGCTCGCGGTGACACGGACCGACCGGTAGCTTCCATCTTCGTGGCGGACGCGGTACTCCATGCGAGCCGTGCGGGTGATCCCAGCGAGCAGATTATCCAGTTGCTTGCTCAGGTGGCGCGCGTCTTCCGGATGCGCGCGCTCGCCCATCTGCTTGCCGATGAGGTCGGCGGGCTGCAGGCCGATCAATTCCTCGCAGCGCGGGCTGACGAAGGTGTAGCGTCCTTCGACGTCGAGAACCACGATGAGATCGGGGAAGCACTCTACGAGACTGCGGCCGAACTCCTGCTCTTGATAGAGGCGCTTCTCGATCTCCACGCGCTCGGTGATGTCCACCAGCGTTCCCTGGAGACGCACAACATCGCCGGAACTGTCGCGGATGACGGAGCAGGAATCGAGGCAGCGCATCGCCTTTCCATCCGTGCGCATCAGAGTGATTTCGTGATTCTTGACAACTCCGGTGCGATCCAGCTCATCGAGCATCCACTCGCGCTGGTTGCGGTCTTCATAAAGACTCGGCGCGGAAACGGCCAGGAGATCTTCCTTCTTCTCAAATCCCAACATGCGCACCAGGGCCGGATTGGCCTCGAGGAAAGTGCCTCCGGGAGTGGTGAAGTAGACGCCTTCCTGTAAGGATTCGAAAAGCTCGGTGAAGCGCAGTTCGGATTCGCGGTACGCGGTGATGTCGCGCGCCACGCCGCTCGCGCCCACAACCTCGCCATCTTTCAGAACCGGCTGGAGAACGGTGTCGTAGAAGCGAACCTCGCCGCTGCGACGGAAGCGAACGCGGACGACGCCGCTCCAGGTGCGCCGCTCAAGGAATGAGGACACGCCATCCCGGACGCTGTCGATGGGCGGCTCGGAAATAAATTCCTGCAGCGTATGACCGACGATTTCGGGGAAAGGCAGGTTCAGGGTTTCCGCAAAGCGCTTGTTGACAGTCTTGACGCTGCCATCAAGCCCCAGATTGAAAACGAGGTGATCGAGGCTGTCGATCAGATCGCGGTAGCCGCGCTGCGAGCGCGTCATTACGTCCAGCATCTTCTCGATCTGGTCTTCGGTGACCGGCGCGTCGGCACGCTCTTTCATGCCGCGGAGAAACGCGCGCAATTCGATGACTTCCCCTCTTTGCCGCCAGACGTAGGCGCCGAATAGAATCACCAGGACGACGAGGCCCACCGGCAGCGCTTCCAGGCGCATTGGCAGGACGCGGAAAGACTCCCACGAGGTGACCGCCAGGCCCACCGCCAATACAAAAAGAATCACGAGAATGTAGCGCCAGAGCGCACCTTCGCGCTGCTCCATTTGCTCCCAGTGAGACGCGGGGCGGTGCGCCGGCGATTCTTCAGGCGATTGAGCTGAGCGAGGTCGAGGGTCTTCGGTCATGAACAGGAGCCCACAGGTCTCCTTGAATTGAAGTGTACGGGCGCGTTTGGGCGGGAGCAAACTGAAACGAGAGGACGATATCCAGTTGCTTAACCCCGTAAGTACAGGTGAAAACCTGTACTTACGGACTGCTGTACTTTCGGGATGGCGAAGCGGCTGAGGGTACTCTGACCATTGGGCGGACGCCCGGGCGTTCGGCGGACGGTGAAAATAAAAACGGCGGCGGGCCTTTTTGGCCTGCCGCCGTTTTCAATTTGAATTGTGGACCTGTGCTCTAGCCTTCGGCTACCGCGTCCGTATCCTTGCGCAGGAAATCGAGAGCGGCGGCTTCCTCGGGCGTTAGTTCGGGCTCGAGCTCGGCTGGTTCCTCGCGCGGGGTTTCGGTGAGGAGCTGGATATTGCGGTAACGCTCCAGGCCCGTGCCGGCGGGAATCAGGCGGCCCATGATGACGTTCTCTTTGAGACCGCGCAGATAGTCCACCTTGCCGCTGATGGCGGCTTCGGTGAGTACGCGCGTGGTCTCCTGGAAGCTGGCGGCCGAGATGAAGGAATCGGTCGAGAGCGACGCCTTAGTGATGCCGAGGAGCAGCGGCCGGCCGGTGGCGGGACGCCCGCCATCGTGAATGACGCGATCGTTTTCCTCGCGGAAGCGGAACTTGTCCACTTGCTCCTCGAGAAGGAATGTCGTGTCGCCGACGTCTTCGACTTTCACCCAGCGCATCATCTGCCGGACGATGGTTTCGATGTGCTTGTCGTTGATGTTCACGCCCTGCAACCGGTAAACCTCTTGAATCGAGTTCACCAGGTAGGCCTGCGTGTACTTTTCGCCGAGGACCGCGAGCAAGTCGTGCGGGTTGAGCGGGCCGTCGATCAAAGGCTCACCAGCGCGCACGTGCTCGCCTTCCTGAACGTTGATGTGAACGCCGCGGGAGATGGAATATTCCTTCACCGTGCGGCCGTCTTCGCTTTCGACGTAAATCTTGCGCTGGCCTTTGGCGATTTCGCCGTATTTCACAACGCCATCGATTTCGGAAATGACAGCGGGATCCTTCGGCTTGCGCGTTTCGAAGAGCTCGACGACGCGCGGGAGACCTCCGGTGATGTCTTTGGTCTTGGTGGTCTCGCGCGGGATCTTTGCGAGCACGTCGCCCGGTTGCACCTCGTCGCCATCCTGCACCATCAAGTGCGCGCGGGAAGGCATGAGGTACTTCTTGCGGACGCGGCCGGCGGAATCGCGTACCTGAATCGTAGGCTGGTGCTTTTCATCGCCCGGCGGTAGCGTAACCACAAGCTGCGATAGGCCGGTGACTTCGTCCACCTGCTCTTCGATGGTGACGCCGGACTGCAAGTCTTTGAACTGCACGGCGCCGCCGGTTTCCGTAAGGATCGAGAAGGTGTACGGGTCCCACTCGGCCATGATCTGACCGACTTGCACGGGCTCACCGTCCTCGACCTTCAGGCGAGCGCCGTAAACGACGTGGTAGCGCTCTTTTTCGCGGCCTTTTTCATCGACGACGGCGATGAGGCCGGAGCGGTTCATGGAGATGAGCAGCTTATTGCGGCCCTCGACGACCTTCAAATCGATGAAGCGGACGAAGCCGTTATTCTTGGCCTCGACCTTCGATTGCTCAGTGACGCGGGTCGCGGTGCCGCCGATGTGGAAGGTGCGCATCGTGAGCTGCGTGCCAGGCTCGCCGATCGACTGTGCGCCGATGACGCCGACGGCCTCGCCGAGTTCAACCATGCGCCCGGTGGCCAGGTTGCGGCCATAGCAGCGGGCGCAGGCACCGCGGCGGGATTCGCAGGTGAGCACGGAGCGGATGTTAACGCGCTCGATGCCCGCGGCTTGAATCGCGTTGGCGAGTTCCTCGGTGATTTCCTGGTTGATCTCGACGATGACGTTGCCTTCGTAGTCTTTGATCTTCTCGAGCGAAACGCGGCCTACCACGCGGTCGCGCAACGGCTCGACTTCGACGCCGGCTTCGATAATCGGCTCGACGAAGATGCCGTCGGCCGTGCCGCAGTCGAATTCGCTAATGATCACGTCCTGCGCCACGTCTACCAGGCGGCGGGTCAGGTAGCCGGAATCGGCGGTCTT
>Ga0116225_1002043_pt1 | contig 13960 bp, 14 predicted proteins | sample Sb_taG_8_FD_88968 | JGI IMG/M metagenome (GOLD analysis project Ga0116225, IMG submission 88968) | Peat soil microbial communities from Weissenstadt, Germany - Sb_50d_c_BC metaG | ecosystem: Environmental > Terrestrial > Soil > Wetlands > Peat | place: Germany: Weissenstadt | collected 2010-09-21 | reverse complement strand
TTTTCGGCACGGCTGAAGCCGTGCCCTCCCAGGAGCCATTTATGAGATGGTGGCTAGTTGTTCGAAGCGGCTTGCTTCGAATCGTTGTGCGGAGCGCTCTTTTCCAGAACGTCGACGAAGTGACGGCCCGTGGCGGGTACGCCGGTGTTTTCGCCTCTTACGATTTCCTTGGCCTTGATGGGGTGGCCGTAGACGAGTGCGCTGGCTTCATCGTCGGGACGAAGCGTGGTGCCTGCGAGGGAAATGCCGGCAAACAAACCGCGGGAACGCGAGTAGCTGAGGATCTCAGCGCGCATCCAAGCGTCGGTATCAGCGGAAGCGTCACGGCCGAGAGGTCCAGCGGCAACGGAAGCGTCGCCGCCGAGTTTGACCTTGCTGCTGAGAATGGATTCCATGCCTCGGTCATTCATTACGAGCAGGATCAAGTCGGTAGCTTCGCCGCCGATTTGGAAGCCGACACTGCCGCCTTCCAGGGCGTACATGGCCGGGGATCCCCAGCGACCACGGAACTTGGGGCCGGTACGGCAAACCATGGCTCCGCGACCGTATTCCGCGCCGATACCGAAAGCCAGCTTTTTAACGGATGGGAACACGATGACGCATTCCGCCTTATCCAAAAGATCCTGAGGAATGTTGTCGGGGATGTTGAGGACTTCCTGCATCACGACGCCACTCTCTTCGAGACGTTTTTGCTCCTTATTCAAATCCTGGGCGTACACTACACCGGCTGCGAGGGTGAGACATGCTGCGGCTACCAGATACTTTTTCATTGCGGACCTCCAGGGTCAAACTGCTTTTCTATTTAGACGTTTACGTCGTTAGCGATTTTTGGCTGAAGAACTTTCAACGCGTCTGCGTCAGGAGAGGGTTATGCGTCACCCGACTCTCCGGCGGGGTAGCTTCGTAAAATCGAGCTGGCGGGGCGCTGCAGCTCGAAAGGCGCGCACCTTGCGGTGCGACGACCGGGTGGAGAGAAAGCTAAAGGCGTCCGAGAAGAACGAGAATGGCCACAACGAGGAGCACCACACTGATGCCACCGGTCGGGGCGTAACCCCAGTTGCGACTGAAAGACCACCGCGGCAGCGCTCCGAAAAGCGCCAAGACCAAAAGGACGATCAAGACAGTTCCAAGCATGGTTTGCTCCTTTGCAAGCGAATGCATCCAACGAAATTCAAGTTCCCTGCCCCGGCGGCATTCTTAGCGCATTGCCGAATGGCGCGCCGGGCTGGGAGGTACTCGACGAACGAGCCGGATCAGTTGCTAGATCACGACAGTGATGGCGAAACGCGCGCCGGGATAGTACGGGTTGTACATGTAATAGCCGCCGTCCACGTAATCGATGTAGAAGTCGTCGGTGTAGTACCAGTCCGCCGGCCAGGGATCAACGAAACCGAACCAAAAGCCGCCGTACTGGAAGCGAGAGTATCCGCCGACCATAACTGGGTCGCCCATGCGGAAGGAGTGTTCACGGCCGAAGTTGGAACGGAAACGTTCGTCGGGAATGCGGGCGCTGCCCCGGGAACTGAGGCGAAGCTGCGGCTGAGCGCGTTGCGCGGTCATGGCCTGCTGGGTGCGCTGGGGACCACCATGCGAAGAGGCAGTCTGCTGCTGTTTGTCGGACTTGGCCTGCTGCTGCTGTTTCTGTTGCTGTTGCTGCTGCCCCTTGGCTTGTTGCTGGGTCTTTTGTTGCTGCTGTTTGTCGGACTTAGCCTGTTGCTGCTGGGGCTTGGCTTGCGCTTGCTTTTCAGGCTTGGCTTGCTGTTCCTGTTTCGGGGCCTTGGCTTGCTGGACCTGTTTCTGCTGCTCTTGGGGCTTGGCTTGCGTTTGCTTTTCAGGCTTGGCCTGTTCCTGCTGCTGAGGCTTAGCTTGTTCTTGCTTCTCCGGCTTAGCCTGCTGCTCCTGTTTCGGGGGCTTGGTATTTTCTTCTTGTTTCTCCTGGCGTGCGTGGGCCGGAACAGCAAGTCCCAGAAGCAGAAACAGCGCTGTTGTACTGATGGTTCCAAAAGTTTTCATGAAGTTGCCTTCCTTACCGCGAATTCGTGCGCGCATCACCGTACGAAAGTGACGCGATGCTGCTTGCCGACCGATAATCTGGTGCGCGAATCGCAGCGCTGGACTGCACCGTTCATCGCCCAATGCTTACGTACCTAGGTGGATATTCGAGAGTGAATGAAATAGGCCAAAGACGTTCAAGAGCCACAGTACCACGACAATGATGACGACGGCGTTCAAGATGGACTTGATGCTGCCGGCAATTGGGATGAAGCGGTTTACCAACCACAGGAGGACGCCCACCACGATCAGGGCCAATAGAATCTGAATGAGAGGCATAGTTCTTTTCCTTTCCGACTGTGCTGCGAGACACTTCTAGCCTGGCGCCCAGGATTGCTCCGAGCGCTGCCTGCTATGGGGAACCCCATGAGCCGCTGGCACTCCGCAAATCGCCTGACTGCCGATCCGGCCAAAGTGTCTGGCTCAGTTGTCCTTCGATGTCCTTGACGCTTGCGAAATCCGAGGGGAACAAGCTTTGGGGATGGACTGGCGAGCGAACCAGTCCTTTTACAGCAAGTCCATCCTAGACGCGATCAATACGTATGTCTGTACACTAGTGGACAAGTACGCGGATTGCTGGAGGGGCGCGGGTTGCGCCGCAGGCGAGGCTCAGAGCAGGTAGAGAGGGTGGTTATTGGCTGGGTATTTATCCCCAAACCAACCCCTTGCCAAGAGGAAGGGAGTTGGAGTATTTTGTAAGTGTACTTGACTATGCGTGGCTAGCCAGGTTTGTTCGGCCATCTGGTATATCAAGTATGCCTAAAGCGACCGCCCAAAAGACCACCCGCACTCCTGCAAAAAAATCCATATTCGATTTGCGCGCTTTTCTTGAGACGGCCGGAGCGGCGCGGCAAGTCATGAAATTCCGGAGATCGGAGAAGATCTACTCGCAAGGAGATCCCGCCATTGGTGTCAAGTACATCCAAACAGGCGGGGTAAAACTCTCCGTAATCAATGAGGACGGCAAAGAGGCGGTGGTGGCCATGCTGGGACCGCGCGATTTTTTTGGCGAGGGATGCCTGGCGGGCCAGTCCGTGTGCATGGCGACGGCGACGGCGATGGCTCCCACGTCCGTGCTATTCATTGAAAAGAACGAGATGATGCGCGTGCTGAGCACGGAACATACTTTCTCTGATCTGTTCATCGAGCATATGCTGACCAGGAACATCCGCGTGGAGGAGGACCTGGTTGATCAGCTATTCAACTCGAGCGAAAAGCGCCTGGCGCGGACACTGCTGTTGCTGGCGCGTTACGGCAGGGAGGACGAACCGCACGGGTTGCTCCCCAAAATATCGCAAGAAACACTGGCGGAGATGATCGGGACGACGCGCTCGCGGGTGAATTTTTTCATGAACAAATTCAAGAAGCTGGGGTTCATCAAGTACGACGCGGGACTGCAGGTGAACACTTCGCTGTTGAGCGTGGTGCTGCACGACTAGAGAAGTTTTCAGTTTTAAGTTTTAAGTTTTCAGTTCTCAGAGAAAAGCAAACCCAAGAACAAAGAGAAGAAGTCCTGTGGCGTTCAATGGTGAGCGGGAGATGAGCTACGGCTTGTCGGCGGGGGCTACGGTTGTAAAAGCGGCGGCGAGCCGCCGCACTCCAAAAAGCGCGTCGTTGGGTGGCGTAACCGGGAAATACGAAAGATTAGCCGCAGGGCGCGGGGACGCGCCCTGCGGCTACAACGGAGAAGAGGAAGCCAGGCGCCGAAGCCCACATGGTCAGGTAGGGGCGACGGGCGAGGTTGGAGTTCATTCTGGGGCCGCATCCCTTCTCCGGATGTCGTGCTGAGCATTGCGATTCAACTGAAACTCGGGTTGCGCCTCTGTTTCGGCGCGCGCTTCTGTTATGGAGGACAAAGAGGCTGCAGCGGCGCTGAGGGTGCGCGGGTTTTGGGATTTCATGGCATAGAGAGCCTTGTCCGCGTTCTGGAGAAGGGCTCCGATGCCGTCAGCGTCAGCCGGATAACTGGCAATTCCCACGCTCACCGAAACCGGCGGCTGCTCGGTTTCCGCTTCCAGAAGCTCACAAATCCGGCGCGCCACGAAGGCGGCAGCGGCCGCGCGTGTCTCCGGCAGGACCACGGCAAATTCGTCGCCGCCATGGCGGGCGGCAGTGTCAACGGCGCGGCAGCAGTCCTTGAGGATCTGCGCGACCCTGCAGAGCGCGCGGTTTCCCGCCAGATGACCGAATTGGTCGTTGATGTTTTTCAAACCGTCGAGGTCGAGGAGCACAATCGAGAATTCCCGTCCGGTGCGCTTGGAGCGGGAGACCTCCGCGTGAAGAACATCGAGAAGGCGGCCATGATTGGCCAAGCCGGTCAGGGAATCGGTGGAAGCCTGATGGCGGAGTTGTTCCTCGAGGCGGCGCTGTTCGGTGATGTCCACAGCGATGATTTCGCAGCCGTTGAAATTGCCATGCTCGTCCAGGGCATCGCGGCCACTCAGCCTGGCTTTGAGGATGGTGCCGTTTTTCCTCTTCCACTCGACTTCGATGGGCTCAGCGCGGTCCGGGTCGGAGGAGGCTGCGGCTAATGACATGCGCAAGCCGAGATCGAGGGAGAGATCCGACTCACGATTGGCGGCCAGAAACTCCTCGTTGGAGGCATAGCCGAGCATGGTCAAAAAAGCCTGGTTGACGTCGAGGAGCTTTCCCGCCGCATCGCAGCGGCAAATTCCGTAGGCAGGATTTTCCACCAGGGCGCGGTAGAGGGAATGCGAGTGGCGCAAAGCCTTCTCCGCCTCCGCGAGATCGGAGCGCAATCTTTTTTCGTTGAGGACGCGGCGAACGGTCATGGGCAAATGAGCAATATGCTCACGTTGCACGTACTCGAAATCTCCTTGGACGGCGAACAAGGCGAATGCTTCGCTGGCCATGCCAGCAACCAGGAAGATGAGGGGGACCTCCCCTGCGGCTTGCCGGAAGAGCTGCAGGGCGCCGGGCTTTTGGAAGCTGCGGCCGAGATACTCGGCGACGATGAGATCATAGGGCTGGGAGCGGAGGTGTTCCGAGCCCTGAGTCCAGTTCAAAACAGAAGTGTGGGTGACAAGGAACTGGCCCCTCTTGAGCTCCTGCAGACAGGTATCAATCGCTTCCGGATCGCGATGAATGAATAGAACGCGGAGGGGGCGGGTGCGGTGGGAAGGTGCGCTCTCTGGACGAATAGTCGCCAGATAAGGCAAGTCCCCGCTCTCAGTCGCGTGCGCCATGAAAGCCTCTTTAGGGATCGGCGGACCGGACAAGGAAGGGCTGGAGGAGAGCCCGGGAGCGCAGACCCTGAAGGCAAAATCGTACGAAAAGGCCAAAACGGTGTCTGTTCAATTTTATACACTTTTCGGGCATGGGCATTTCCAAGGAGGGCGGGAAGGCGGAGGTTTGGATTGCTCTAACAGCAAATAAATGAGTGCGTTATATAAAATTGCTGAGAATTGGGCAGGCGGCGAGGATTTCCTGTGGGGGAACCGTGGGGTGACCAGCGACCAGGAAGCAAAGTGGAAGAGTAAGGCAAGCGTGGAGGACGCCCCGACCGGACGGGGTGAACACCGAACGCAGAAGAAACGCGGAGAAGAGAAAGGCCCACCACAGAGGTAACAGAGGGGCCACGGAGAACGCAGAGTTCACAGAGAAGAGGAACCAGAGAACAGGCGTCGCCCGGCCGGCCGGGCTGCGCAAGGCCCCGGCGCTGACTATCAGCTTTTCTTTGATGTGACGGCGAAGAAAGCGGCAGCCTCCTGGTGGACGTGTTTGCCGCCACACTTGGGACACTTGATGTGTCCCTTTTCATATTCCGCAAGGCTGAGGATCATTTCAAACGGCTTTTTGCAGTGTTCGCAGTAAAACTCATAGCGCGGCATGGGGACCTCCGAAAAACGCCAGAGGAGATGAATCTCTAGTCCACGGTGTACGCTCGGGGAACGGTGGTGTCAAGGTGAGAGGAGAGCACCCTTCGCAGAGAGCGCTCAGGGCGGGAGGGATGACAGTCCGAGGGAGGCAAGCACTGGCGGGCGAAGAGGTTCGGGGCTTTTTGCGGGGAGGTTATTCGATATACTTAGCAAATGAGCGCCGCTGCCACTGATTCCCTGCTGCGGAGTTGGAACATTCAATGATGATGAGCCTACTGCAAAACCTGAGAACGCGATGGAGCGAGAAGTCGAGCGACTGGCTCATACGGCGCAAGACCATGCTAGGCCCCGCGCGCATCCAGAGCCTCTCGCGGCTGGCGCAGCGGATCGAGGACGAGCAGATTCCTGGAGATGTGGTGGAATGCGGGGTGTTTCGCGGAGGGAGCGCGGCGATCCTTGCGCGGCGGGCGACGCACTCGCGGCTGGGGCGCACGGTGTGGCTTTTCGATACATTCCGGGGCATGCCGCCCGCGACGGCAAGCGATGGGCCGGAAGCTGACAGTTGGGTCGGGAATCTCCGGTCCAGCCCGCAGCGCGTGGAGCGGCTGCTGCAGCGCACGGGGGCCGACATGTCTCGCGTGCGGATCGTGCAGGGGCTGTTCCAAGACACTTTTCCCACGGCGCACATTCCACGGATCGCGCTTTTGAATATGGATGCCGACTGGTACGAATCTATCAAGCTGTGTCTGGAGACGTTCTACGATGCGGTGGCGGCGGGCGGATTTGTTTCCATAGACGACTATGAGCTGTGGCCGGGTTGCCGACAGGCGGTGGATGAGTTCATCGCGAATCGCAAGCTGGCGATTCGGATGGAGCATGTGGGCGAGGGGGCCAGCTGGTTTCAGAAGAGCTGATGGGCGGCATTCACGGCCAAGGGCAAAGCGGTATCTTCGCGCCAATCATGGTTTCGTTCAAGCGGGCTGCGGCTCGTCAGAACGCGTGAATTTCTTTCACAAACAGCATAGGGTCTTCTCCAAGAGGGCACGCAGGTCGCCTACAGAAAGCGATACGCTTTGGGGAGAGTGCGGCAGGTTTTAGGGGGCGGCGCGGCGCAAGAAACCGGTGAACTGACCGATGAGGAGGGCTTGGAGCAAGGTGCCGAAGATGCGCAGTGCGATCGTGGAGTAGACGGAGGGATAGAGGGAAACAGGTTTATTGACGAGGGGCACGCGGACAGGAACGGCGCGCGAGGCCGGCACCCAGTAATCCCCTATTGGCACATCCACGGGGAGAAACTGGTGGAAGCTGACGCCGAGAGCGGGGAGAAGAGTTGCGGCGGGCGCCGGAGGAGCGTTGCGCTTGGGATCTTTGGCATCGAGAGCGTTGGGCTGCATAAAGAGCCAGGCGCCGAAAGCAAGGGTGCCGAAGGCCCAGATGAGGATGAGCCAGGGGCGCACGCCATAGCTGGCGATGATCATGTAGCCCCAATCCGCGATCCAGCGGTGATAGAGGTAGCGGTCGAATTTGCGTTTGCGTTCGACGGAACGGCGCTTGAGATACACCTTGTTGGCGAGGGCATCCGCGCCGGTCTTGCGAAAAACGCTTTCGAGCTGGTTGAAGGGTTGGCGATCGAAGGGAGTAAGACGAGGCAAAAGGTCATCGAGATCCACGTAGATGCGCTCGTAGGTGAAGCCGCGGAGGTCCACGCCTCCGACGAAGGAAGTGCGTTCCTGAAGGCGTTGGCGTGTGCGAAACATGCCGCGGACACGATCATCGGGAGGCTTGGAGAAGAAGGCGACACGAAAGCGGGCTTCGCGGAAGCTGGAGGGCGCGGCGAAGACTGCGTTGTTGAACTGAACATCGCTATCGGCGCAGGCGGAAGTGAAATCGGGACTCCCAGCGAAGTGAACATTGAGGAAGAGGGCGGCGCCGTGGAACTGCACGTAGTGAAAATCCACGGTGGTCTCGAAATGTGCGGAGTTGAACTGAACGCCGGAGGAAAAGACGGCGAGAGGGAAATGCGCATCTTTATGAAATAGAACGTTGCCGTCCTTTACTTTATCGTCCTTGCGGAAATAGGCGATGCCCGTTACCTGGAGGCGATCGAAGACGGCGCGATCGCCGAACTTTGCGCCGATAAACACAGCATCGCCGGAAATACTGGCGCCGAGAAAGCGCGCTTCACCGAGAAACTCGAGGCGAAACAGATCGCGGCCGGTAGGCAAAAGAACCTCCGGGGGTGTCTCGTCACAAAAGTAGGCATTGCCGTCGAAGCGGATATCCTCGCAATTGATCTTTTTGGAAAAGAGCGCGCCGTGGAAATTGGCATCGTTGCAAATATGCGCGGCGCAGAAGGAGGTTTCGCCGTTGAATTCGGTGCGACGGCCCTGGGGATCCACTCCAAACTCGGCGCTCTTGGCCACCTCGATGCGGTCAAATTCGGCCTTGCCAAAGCGCGCACCCGTGGCAACGAGTTTCTCGCCGACATGCATGTCCGAACAATCCACGCCGTGAGGAAACTCGCTGGCCGCAAGGGTCAGATCGGCGCAGGCGTGGATGGCGCGGAAACTGACGGGCGCGGGTGCAGCGTCAGAGGGAGCCGGAAACAAGAAATGGCAATTGGAGAATGTCGCGGAACGGGAGAAAGTGGCGAAGCTGAAATCGACCGCGCCATTGATGAATTCACACCCGGAAAATTCCACCGCACACTCGAAGGTGACATAGCTGAGATTGAGGGGGCCATCAATGATGGCGTTGGTGACGAGAATGGGTAAGTTGATTTTCCGGGCGTTTGGGGAGACCAGGTCCTGAAACCACTGCGCGGGGATGGTGCGTGCGGCACGAGAGGCCGGCGTTGCCGGGGGAGGAACCGCGGGAACGGCGGAAGAAACAGGCCCGCCGGCAGGGGGATCGGCTCGGAAGGGGTTGAGAGGCGGGGTTGGGGTGGTGCTCATTGGTGAAATAGTTGGCGAGATACTAAACGGATTTGGGGAGAAGTCAAGGGGTAGGTGGGGGGTGGACTTGGTGCATGAGGTCGAGGGAGATCAGGCAGCAGAGTGCAGGGATCAGGGATCGAGAATCGAGACGCAAGAACAATGACTCCGCTTCTGCCAGGTCGAGGTAAACGACGGTGGCCGAGCAAGGAAAGAAGAAAGAGCGTTGTGCTGGAAGGGTTGCCACGATCCCTCCACTCCGAGCCCGCAAAAAACGCGGGCTCTCCGGTCGGGATGACAAACTTTGGCAGAGGCGGGGGAGAGGTTTGTGCGGACAAAGGGAAGAGCAGGGCTAACGCAGAGGACGCGGAGGACACAGAGTTCGCAGAGAAGAGAGAACAGAAAACCGACCTGAAGATCGGCCACTCCAGAAGGAAGAACGCCTGATGTCAAGTGTTGCCGAGATGAGGTCCAGCGTGCTGGACCCCTACAAGGGCAAGACTTCTTCTCTCACGAGATGGAGACGGATTAGGCTGGGCTTCTCAGACTCGGCAAAATGGCAAGCGACGGCGTCACGGAGCATGGACTTCAGTTCATCGAGGGAGTCGGCCTGGGAGAAGATGGAATGGCCCAGGGCTCGGGCTTCGTAGCCACCCTCTGGCGATTCCTGGACCGAAAAAATGATTTCACTCTGTGGCATGGGATGAGTCTCTAGTGGATTATACGCTAGGTTAGCGGTCGCGGGCGGCTTCGATGTAGCAGACGCCGGCGAGGGCGAAGAGGCCGCCGAGGAGTTCGAGCCAGGAGCCGCGTTCGCCGAGAAAGAGAATGCCGAGAGCCGTGGCGGCGACGGGCAAGAGATAGGAGAAAGAGGCGAGTTGCGAGGCTTCGAGGTAATGCAGAACCCAATAGTAGAGAACGTAGGCGATGGCGGAACTGAACAGGGCCATGTACAGCATGCAGGCCCAGACCGGCCAGGGAAAGGCGCGCCAATGGGCGAAGGAGCCGAGGCGGATGGCGCGCTGGATGGCGATGGGGAGAACGATGAGCGCGCCGAAGATGCAGTTGAAGGTGGTCATGGTGAGGGAGTCGTAGAGAGAGGCGACGCGTTTGCCGAGGACGACATAAACGGCAAAACCGAGGGAGCCGCAGAGCGTGATCGCGTCGCCGAGAAGGCTGGGCGAATGGCGGCTGATGCCTGCGCCTGAAGCCATGAGTACAACGCCGGCTAGAGCGACGCCCATGCCGACGACTTTGCGGAGCGTGGCGTTTTCCAAGCGGAAGAGCACGGCGAGGACGAGTGTGTACACGGGCGAAAGTGAGCTAATGATCGCGGAATGGATCACCGAGGTGTAGCGTAGCCCGACGGTGAAGCCGAACTGGTTCATGGTGACGCCGAAGAAACCAAGATAGAAGAAGATCCAGAGGTCGCGGCGGGAGAAGCCTGAGCGGCGGGCGCGGGCGGCTTCGGCAAAGGCGGGGAGGCGAAGGCAGATGAGGTAGATGAGGACCATGAAGAAGCCGGCTAGCACGAGGCGGAAAGAAGCGAAAGTGAGCGGCTCGATGTAGCGGAGAGCGATTTTGGCGGCGAGGAAGTTGAAGGCCCAAATGGCGATGAGAAAGGCGATGGTGGCCGTGAGTACACGGCGGCTGGGAGGCTTGCCGGTGCTGGCGTCAACGCGCACGAATGATTCCTCGGGGAATAAGACGGAAGAGAGACGATAACACAGAGGTCACAGAGGAAAGAACACAGAGGACACAGAGAAGAGTAAAGAGAAGAGAGGTTGTGGCGTTGGAGCGTGAGACCCCACCCTTCGCAGACTTCGCGAAGGATGGGGCACCCTCAAGTACTTCGTGCGGAGGCGTATCTGGAGGAACCCAAGACCCAGGTACAAAACCGGTACCTGGGGCACCCAGCGAGCTTGCCGCGATTTCTCCACTACGCGGCCCGACGCGCGAAAAGGCGGCGCGGAAGAAAAAGTCGGGCCGCTTCGGTCGGGATGACAAATCGTCTTCGGCATGGAGAGACTGAGGATTATTCGGGAGGGGCGGCGAGATTTTTTAGGCGGTGGACTTCCCTTTGGGTTAGGGGGCGGAATTTGCCGGGGGGGACGTCGCAGGTTAGGGGGCCGAGCTGGGTGCGCTTGATTTTTTCGACGAGGAAGCCGATTTGCTGGAACATGCGGCGGATTTGGCGATTGCGGCCTTCGATTAGGATGACTTCGTACCAGGGGTTGAGGGCGTCTTCGACCAGGCGGATTTGGGCAGGAGAGGTTTTGACGCGGCGGCCGTCGTCGAGGGCGATGGTGATGCCGTTGCGAAGGCGCTGGATGGATTTTTCGTTGGGCTTGCCGCTGATTTTGACGAGATAGGTTTTGGGGATGTGCGAGCCGGCTTTGGTGAGTTTTTGGGCGAGGGCGCCATCGTTGGTGAGCAGCAGGAGGCCTTCACTGGCGTAATCGAGGCGGCCGACGGGATAGACGCGCTCGGGAAGATCGCCGAGGAGTTGCATGACGGCGGGGCGGCCTTCGGGGTCGCTGACGGTGGTGACGTAGCCTTTGGGTTTGTTCAACAGAAAATAGACGAAACGTTCGGCGCGTTTCAGCGGTTTTCCATCCACACAAATGATGTCGGTTTGCGGATCGGCTTTAGTTCCCTGCTCTGTTACGACCTGGCCGTTCAGGGTGACGCGGCCGGCGGAGATGATTTCCTCGGCTTTGCGGCGGGAGGCGATGCCGGCGGCGGCGAGGATTTTTTGGAGGCGGAGTGGCATGATCGAGGTGTCTAGTTGGTCGATGGATGGAGGAAGGATAGCAGATATCAGCGATCAGAGATCAGGAGGCGAAGAGACGAGGGACGGTAACACAGAGGTCACAGAGATAGGAACACAGAGAGCACAGAGGAGATAAAAATGGTGAAAAAGTAAAAGAGTGGAAGACGAAGAGGGTCTGCGGCCCTTGAGCGTAAGAGCCCACCCTTACAAACCAAGGGTGGGGCACCCTCGAATACATTTTTGTTTGGCGTGACATCGGAACTCGAGAAAAGAGCAGCAGTTTTAGCGGGGGGATTTGGGTTTGGGAGGGCGCGTGGGGTGGCGGTGGGGATTTGTGGGGCGAGTGAAAGGGCGCAGGGATTTGGGGGCGGGTTGGGGATTACGGAGAGTGTCGGCTTGAGATTCTTGCAGGAGATGGTAGCGGCCTTGGGGTATGCCTTCGAGGGAGAGATGGCCGAGGGCGATGCGCTTTACTTTTTCAACGGGATGCAATTCCTTGAAGAGGGTACGACGGAGAACATCGAGTTTGGCGCCGGTGGTGTGGACTTCGTACCAGAAATTGGCGGCGCGGCCGCGTGTGGAATCGGGCTGGCGAACGGTGCGGAGGCGCGTGCCGGTGTCCTTGCCGAGACGATCAAGTTCCTCGAGGGTGAGGCGGCCCTTGATTTTTACGTGATAGACCTGCGGAAGATGGGACCAGGATTTGAGCATGGCGGAGGTGAGGTCGCCATCGTTGGTGAGAAAGACGAGGCCGGAGTCGGCGTAATCGAGAGAGCCGACGGGATAAACGCGCTTGGGAAAACCGCGCAGGAAATTGCGGAGTGTGCGGCGGCCTTCGGGATCGGCGAGGGAGGAGACGACTTCGGGAGGTTTGTGGAGGAGGAGATAGACGTGATCTTCTTCGGATTCGATGAGGCGGCCGGCGGCTTCGATTTTGTCTTTGGAGGGATCGGCTTTGGAGCCGAGTTCGGTGACGACGATGCCGTTGACGCGAACCTGGCCGGAGAGGATGAGCTGCTCGGCGTGGCGGCGAGAGGCGATGCCGGCGTGGGCGATGATCTTTTGGAGGCGGTCGAGCATGGGGAAGAAGAATATCAAAGATCAGAGGTCAGAGATCGGAGAACAGGTCCTTTCGGGTGGTAGAGACATTCTATAACGAGATGGGGTGGGGTGGCGGACAGGAGAGAAAGAAGGAAGGAAGACAAGAAAAACAAGAAAATAACGCAGAGGCGCAGAGTTCGCAGAGAAAAGAGAGTCAAGAGTGGTAAGGCTAAAACGCCATTCGGGAGAATGGCGTTCCGGGCGCGGAGAAGAAGGCAGCGTGAGAGAAACGGAGACGTGACTCGTGATTCGTGACTCGTGGAAGAGAAGAGGGATTCCTCGCTTCGCTCGGAATGACGAGTCGGTGGGATGAGCGCGGAGGGAAAAGCAGATCCCTCCACTACGCGGCCCGACGCGCCACAAACCGGCGCGGAAGAAAGAGTCGGGCCGCTCCGGTCGGGATGACAATTTAGGTTTCGCTATTTGGAGGCGGAGGTTAAGCAGATCCCTCGCTGGGCTCGGGATGACTGGGTTGGGAATTGGCGGCGTTTGATGTGCCCGTGGAGTCTTCGGGGATGGGAAGATTTTCCAGGGTGTCGGCGGGAACGGCCTCGAGTAGGGATTCGTCGGGGGCAGGGGCTACGCCTTCGTCGGTGCCGAGGGCTTCGCGAGCCAGGGCTTCGAATTCCTTGAGGCTGGGGAGTTCATCTAGATCGCTTAGGCCGAAACGCATCAGGAATTCTTTGGAGGATTTGTAGAGGATGGGGCGGCCCATGACTTCCTTGCGGCCCGCAGTGGTGATGAGTTTTTTGTCCAGGAGCGTGGAGATGACGCCGGAGGCGTTGACGCCGCGAATGTCGGAAATTTCAGGGGCGGTGACGGGCTGCTTGTAGGCGATGACGGCGAGGGTTTCGAGAGCGGGCATGGAAAGGCGCAGCGGAGGGCGAAGAGATTTGATGAAGCGGCGGACTACGTCGTGGTGCTGGGGCTTGGTGTACATCTTGTAGCCGCCGGCGACGGCGCGGACTTCGATGCCGCGGGAATCAGAGGCGTAGGCAGCGACGAGTTCGTCGAGAGCGGATTGCACGACGAGCTTTTCTTCGCCGAGAGAGGCGGCGAGCTGGTCGAGTGTGGCGGGCTCGTCGGCGGCGTAGATGATGGCTTCAAGAGCGGCTTTGCGGTCGGTGGAGTCCATGGGCAGTTCACAGTTTACAGATAAGAGTTCAGAGTGCCAAGGGCTGCGGGAGAGGATAGCAGCTATCGGAGATCAGTGATCAGGAAGCAAAGAGAAGAGGGACGTTAACACAGAGGTCACAGAGACA
>Ga0116225_1002041_pt1 | contig 13963 bp, 11 predicted proteins | sample Sb_taG_8_FD_88968 | JGI IMG/M metagenome (GOLD analysis project Ga0116225, IMG submission 88968) | Peat soil microbial communities from Weissenstadt, Germany - Sb_50d_c_BC metaG | ecosystem: Environmental > Terrestrial > Soil > Wetlands > Peat | place: Germany: Weissenstadt | collected 2010-09-21 | reverse complement strand
TCGTGCTCGCGGTTGTCCTGGTTCTGGATCACCGCCTCGGCGCTTTTCAGACGTTGCTCGAACAACCCATGTTCCGCCGCACCGCCCGCGCCGTCACCATAGGCGTAACCGCCCCAGGCGACATAGGCGCGAGCCAAATCGGCATCGGTGGACCAGCCGCGTTCGTCGATCAATGCCTGCAAGCCAGCGCCATAGGCTCCCGGCTTCGAACCGAACACGCGGAACCCAGCGCGGCGGCGCGACTCATCGGCGGAATGCCCGGCAGCGGAAAGCCGCGCCGCCTCGGCCCGCACATGCGCCGAGAGCGGATTGACCTCGTCGGATTCGTCTAGCGCCGCCACCGCCCGCGCCGCCGAATCAAACAGGTCGATCAAAGCAGGGAAGGCATCGCGGAAGAACCCCGACACCCGCAAGGTGACATCGACACGCGGACGGTCGAGCAAGCCGGCGGGCAGGATCTCGAAGCCGGTGACGCGGCGCGATGAGGCGTCCCAGGTCGGCCTTACCCCCATCAGCGCCAGCGCCTGGGCGATGTCGTCGCCGCCGGTGCGCATGTTGCTGGTGCCCCACGCCGTCACCGCCACCGCGCGCGGCCAAGCGCCGTGCTCTTGCATATGGCGCTCGACCAGCAGGCCCGCCGATTTCCACCCCAAGGTCCAGGCCGCCGGGGTCGGCACCGTGCGGGTATCGACCGAATAAAAATTGCGCCCGGTCGGCAGCACGTCGGGCCGCCCGCGCGTCGGAGCCCCCGAGGGACCGGGCGGCACGAAGCGCCCGGCCAGACCTTTGAGCAAACCTTGCATCTCGGCGGCACCGCAAGCCTCGACGGCGGGGCGCAACTCGCGGTCAAGCCAATCAAGCACGGCACAGGTGCGGGTCCAGCCCTCCGGCGCGCGGTCGCCGCTGCCCACCAGCGCCCGCGCCAGCAATTCCAGCCGCTCGACGGTATCGCCATGGGTGCGCCACGCATCGGTGCCATCCAACGCCGCCGGGCGCGGCCCGGTCCAGTCGTCGGCCATCACGCAGTCCAGCGGATCGAAGCCCAAGCCCAGATCATCGGCCATCGCCCGCAACAGCGATTGCTGATCCGGCGCGGCACCGCGCGGAGCACGGGCCAGCGCCACCAGCAAATCTGTCAGCAAATCCCCCGCCGGAGACACCCCGAACACATGCAGGCCGTCGCGGATTTGCAGTTCCTTCAACTCGCACAGATGGTTGTCGAGCTTCTTCAGCGCCTGTTCAGGGGATTCGTCGGGGGCGATGCCGCAATCATCGTCGAGGCCAGTGACGCGGGTCAGGGCGACGATCTCGTCGCGCAACACCTTGAGCCGGCGCGGATCGACCGCCGCCGCCTCGTAATACTCGTCCACCAACTGCTCCAACTGGCGCAGCGGGCCATAGCTCTCGGCGCGAGTCAGCGGCGGGGTCAGGTGGTCGATGATCACCGCTTGAGCGCGGCGCTTGGCCTGGGTGCCTTCGCCGGGATCGTTGACGATGAACGGATAGAGATGCGGCAAGGCTCCCAGCGCCACTTCAGGAAAGCACTCCGCCGACAGCGCGATGGACTTGCCGGGCAGCCATTCCAGATTGCCGTGCTTGCCCATATGGACGATGGCGTCGGCGCGGAAGCCTTCGCGCAGCCAGGCATAGAAGGCCAGATAGCCATGCGGCGGCACCAGATCGGGGTCGTGATAGGTGGCCGAGGGATCGATATTGTAGCCGCGCGCCGGTTGCACGCCCACCACCACCGAGCCGAAGCGCAAGGCGCTGATGACGAAATCGCCGCAATGCAGCTCGCCCTTGACGAAATGCGGGTCGGATTCGGGCGCACCCCAGCGAGCCGTCACGGCGGTTTGCACCGCTGGCGGCAGGCTGTGGAAGAAGGCGAAATAGTCAGGCAGAAGCAGCGTCTCGCGCACTTCGCGGGCATGCCGCACCGTCAGGTTGTTGGTCGCCCCCGCCTGCACCAGGGTCATCAATGCCGCAGAATCCTCGGGCACCGCGCCGGTACGGTAGCCCGCCGCCGCCAGAGCCTTGAGAACCTCGACGGTGGCCGCCGGAGTGTCCAGGCCGACCCCATTGCCCAAGCGTCCATCGCGGTTGGGGTAGTTGGCCAGCACCAGCGCCACCCGCCGCTCGACCGGCGGCTTGCGGCGTAAGCGCGCCCAACCCGCCGCCAGATCGGCCATGAAACCGATGCGGTCCGCCACCGGCACATAGGAGACGATATCGCACTGGGTCGCCTCGTCGCGCCGGGCCGAGGCCTTGAACGACACGGCACGGCCGATGATGCGGCCATCGACTTCCGGCAGCGCCACGTTCATGGCGATGTCGCGGGCCGACAACCCGTTGGTGCCCGCCCGCCATGCCGCCTCGGTGCCGCCGGAGAAGATCACCTGCAACACCGGGCAGTCGGACTCGGCGAAGGGCGTGTCCTGCGGACGACCGGGGGCGGCGACGGCGAAGCCGGTGGCGTTCAGCACCACATCGGTCGGACAAACCCGCAGCACCTCGCCCAAAGTGGCGGCGCTGACCGGGTCTTTCAGGCTGGAGACGAACACCGGCAGCACGTTCAGCCCACGCGCCGCCAAGCCTTGGACCATCGCCTCGACCGCCGCGACATTGCCCGACTGCACCAGCGCCCGATAGACCACCAAAGCGGCCATCGGCGCACCCTCGGTCCAGCCGACGCGCAGATCGTCCAGAGACACCCCCGGCGGATACAGCCCGGCATTGGGCAACGGCACCGGCTCGCGCCAATCGTCGGGGCCGCCGATCAGGGCGGCGGCGTGGCGGAGGAACTGTTCGGCATTGCCACGCCCGCCATGCAGCAGGTACTGCCACAGCCGATGCGCCGCATCGGGGGCGACCGTGGTCCAGGCCGACAGTTCCGCGTCGGGCTGGTCGTCGCCGGGCAGGAAGGCCAACGGGATGGCGTTGTCGCGGCAGGCGGCAGCGATTTGTTCGACGCCATAGGGCCAATAGCCGCGCCCGCCCAACAGCCGCACCACCACCAGCCGGGCGTGACGGATCACCGTCTCGACATACAAATCGACCGACATGTTGTGCGACAGTTGCATCAGATTGGCCAGCCGCAGCGACGGCCCCGTCACCGACGCCTTGGCTTGGGCCAAGCAAGAGAGCTCGCTGTCGGCGGCGGACAACACCACGATCTCGCCCGGAGTCTGGGCAAGATCGATGGCGTCGCTTCCATCGACGACGGCACCGGGGGTGGCGGCGAGGAGATGCATGGTTACACCTGTACCCGAGTCAAAGGATGCGGGACAACACCCACATCGTCATGGCCGGGCTTGTCCCGACCATCCACGCCGCTCGGCATACCCTGCACTAGAAACAATACGTTATGCTCCATCCGCGTGGATACCCGGCACAAGGCCGGGCACGACGAAATAGGGTTTCTCACCCGAGGATCGCGGCGGTGATGGTGTCGCGGTCCAAGCCCTTGAGGCCGATCACCACCAACTGGCTGGCGCGCTCTTCGCCGGCTTTCCACGGACGGTCGTAATAACCGGCGACGCGGCTGCCAACCGCCTGCACCACATGGCGCATGTCCTTGCCGGTCACCGCCAGGAAGCCCTTCAGCCGCAGGATGTCATGAGCGACGATGACATCCTTAAGACGCGCCGCCAGCACAGCCGGATCGACCACAGCCTCCAGCGTCACGGCGAAGCTGTCGAAATCGTCATGGTCGTGAGCATCCAGATTGTCGTGCAGGCTGGGCCGCGCCGCCAGATCGTCTTCCGCCGCCGCATCCAGGCCCAGCAACACCATCACGTCCATCTCGCCATGGCGGGTGGCGACCAGCTTGACGCCCGGACGCAGGCCCGCGCGCAATTCGGCCTCGACCCGCGCCAAGGTCGCCGCATCAAGCAGATCGGCCTTGTTCAGCAGCACGATATCGGCGCAAGCCAGCTGGTCGGTGAACACCTCTTCCAGCGGGTTATCATGGTCGGGACGGGCCATCTCTTCCGGCGTCGAGGCGAAGCGGCCCAACGACACGGCAGGGCCATCGACCACCGCGACGACGCCATCGACCGTCACTTTCGAGCGGATTTCCGGCCAGTCGAAAGCCTTGACCAGCGGCTTCGGCAGCGCCAGCCCCGAGGTCTCGATGACGATATGCTCAGGCGGATTGGGGCGGTTGAGCAGCTTTTCCATGGTCGGCAGGAACTCGTCGGCGACCGTGCAGCACAGGCAGCCATTGGCCAGTTCGATGATGTCGTCATCGCCACAACCGGCAATGCCGCAAGCCGCCAGCAGATCGCCATCGACGCCGATATCGCCGAACTCGTTGACGATCAGAGCGATGCGGCGGCCATTGGCGTTGGCCAGCAGATGGCGGACCAGGGTGGTCTTACCGGCTCCCAGGAAGCCGGTGATGACGGTGGCGGGGATCTTGGCGAAACGGGTCATCGAACATCCTTGAGCAACAGGGGAAGACCGGCGGCGACGAAAACGACGCGCTGGCAACGGGCGGCAATCAACTGGTTCAAGCGCCCGGCATGGTCGCGGAAGGCGCGGGCCAGGGCGTTGTCGGGGACGATGCCCATGCCGACTTCATTCGACACGAACACCACTGGCGCTGCCAGGGCGGGCAGAGATTGGGCCAAGCGTTCCATTTCGGCGGGCACGTCAGCCTCGGCCAACAGGATGTTGGTCAGCCACAACGTCAGGCAATCGACCAGCACCGCGCGGCCGGGCTGCGCGTGGGTGCGCAGGGCGCCAATCAGGTCCATCGGTTCTTCGATGGTCGCCCACGATCCGCCGCGCCGCGCCTGATGATGGCGGATGCGCTCGGACATCTCGCCGTCGCGGGCTTCGGCGGTGGCCAGATAGACCGGTTCAGCGACACCGGCCAGCAGTGATTCGGCATAGGCGCTTTTGCCCGAACGGGCACCGCCGAACACCAAAGTCAGCGGCGGCAGCGGGACATGATGGTCCGCCAAAGGTATAGCTGCGGGGTGCAGCATGGGCGATCCTCCCTCCGAGGATGGTGAGCCGGGCCGCTATCGAGGAGGTCTCCTGGCTTCGGGGTCACAGGGCGCGACGCCTTCCCGGTCCCCAGATGGGGCCAGTGGCTGAGGCCGCGGCCTCTCCCTTCACAGTTGCGGGGGCAGCGCCGGCATGCACCGGACTTCCCTGTCTCGAAACGGGCGGCGCGACCCTAGCACTGTTTTGTCCCCGGCCTCAAGCGTTGGGCCGGCGGATCATCAACACCGGAAGCCCCAAATGCCGCGCCGCCGCGCCTTTGGCTTCCGTCGCCGCGCCACCGCTGGCCTTGCTGACGACCAAATCGATGCGGAAATGCCGCATCAAGGCTATCTCGTCGGCCAAAGTGAACGGCCCGCGCCCCAACAGCACCAGAGAGCGGCGCAACGGCAGGCGTTTGGGTGGGGCATCGATCAGCCGCACCACATAGATTGGCCCTCCGGCCTTGGCGAAAGCGGCGATTTCACCGGCCCCCACCGTCAGCAGCACCCGCCGCCCCAGGCGCGGCACCATGCGCGCCGCCATCGCCGTATCCTCGGCCCAGTGCCAGCGATCCCCCGGATGCTTCTGCCACATCACCCGCTCCAGCCGTTGCAGCGGCAGCCCCAGCGCGTGGCAGGCGGCGCGGGCATGGGCCGAAATGGTGACGGCGAAGGGATGGGTGGCATCGACCACCCGCGTAATCCCCTCGGCGCGCAGGAAGGCGACCAACCCCTCAACCCCGCCGAAGCCGCCGACCCGCACCCTGCCGGGCAGGTCGGGCAAGCCGCGCACCCGTCCGGCGAAAGAGGTGATGACCTGGGCTTCCGGGCAATCCCGCGCCAGACGGCGGGCCAAGGCCGCGCCCTCGCCCGTACCACCAAGGATCAGAACTCTATCCGGCATGGCCGATGAGTCGCCCGCCACGGTCGAACACCGCGACATCGACATCGACGCCTCCGGCCAGCACCGCCAGCGCCGTCTCGCGGGCACGCCGCGCCACCGCGTCGGCCAAGGGCAGATCGCCAGCCAGGGCCAGTATTTGAGCGGCGCTGGCGGCATGGCGGGCCTCGGCGACCACAGCGGCGGAGGCTCCCAGCCCGGCCAGCAGATCGGCCAGCCACCCCACATCGACCGCCGCCGCCTTGGAGTGCAAATCCATCTCGCCCGCCGCCAGCTTGACCAACTTGCCGAAACCGCCGCCGATGGTCAGGCGCGGCACCGGGTGGACGCGGACATATTTCAACAAAGCGCCGACGAACCCGCCCATGTCGATCATCGCCCGCTCGTCCAGGCCATGCAGCTTGCGGACTCCGGTTTCCGAGGTCTTGCCGGTGCAGCCCGCCACATGTCCGACTCCGCAGGCCAGCGCCACGTCGATGCCGCGATGGATCGAGTGGATCCAGGCGGCGCAGGAATAGGGCAGCACCACACCGGTCGTGCCCAGCACCGACAACCCGCCGAGGATGCCTAGGCGGGCATTCATGGTCTGGCGGGCCAGCGCTTCACCATTGGTGATCGAGATGGTCACCACCGCATCCACCGGCGCCGCCACCACCCGCATATTGTCGAGGATCTGGGCGCGCGGCCCTGGATTGATCGCCGGTTCGCCCACCGCCAGCGGCAGGCCGGGCAGAGTCACCGTGCCCACGCCCAGCCCGGCGCGGAAGACCAGCCCGGAGCCAAGTTCACCCCGTTCGACGGTGACGACGATTTCCGCGCCATGGGTCACGTCCGGATCGTCGCCGGCATCCTTAATGACCCCGGCGGTAGCCCAGCCCGGCCCTCCCTCGGCGCGCGATAGGGGAAAGCGGGGACACTCGCCACGCGGCAGGGCGATGCTCACCGGATCGGGAAAGCCGCCACCAGTCACCGCTTGCCATGCCGCTTTGGCGGCGGCGGCGGCACAGGCTCCGGTGGTCCAGCCTTTGCGCAGGGGTTTGTCCATAGGCCACAGCCTAACCCGACCGTGCCCCCGCGAAAAGCCCCTGTGCCATCGCCGCGAAATAGGTATAGTCCGCGACATGGAACGATTGCCCTTCTCCCTTCCCGACTTCCAGCCCGGCTCTGTCTGGCTGGTGGGTGCTGGTCCCGGTGATCCCGGACTGGTGTCACTGCTGGCCCTGCATGCGCTGCGCGCAGCCGACGTCATCGTCTATGACGCGCTGGTGGACGAGCGCGTGCTGGACATGGCCAGCCCCGATGCCGCCCGCGAATATGCGGGCAAGCGCGGCGGCAAGCCGTCGGCCAAGCAACCCGACATTTCCAACCGGCTGGTCGAACTGGCCAAGCAGGGCAAGCGCGTCTTGCGGCTCAAAGGCGGCGACCCCTTCGTCTTCGGACGCGGTGCCGAGGAAGCCTTGACCCTGGTCGAAGCCGGGGTGCCGTTCCGCGTGGTGCCGGGCATCACCTCGGGCGTCGGCGGGCTAGCTTATGCCGGCATCCCCGCCACCTCGCGCAATACCAACTCGGCCATCGCCTTCGTCACCGGCCACAATGCCTCGGGCGATGTGCCCGATTCGGTGGATTGGCATGGGCTGGCCAAAGCGGTGCCGGTGCTGGTGTTCTACATGGCGCTGAAGCATCTCGACCGCATCATCGCCCAATTGATCGAGGCCGGGCGCGCGCCGTCCGAGCCGGTCGCCGTGGTCTCGCGCGCCTCCACTCCGGCGCAGCAGGTGGTGGTCTCGACCCTGGCCGAAATCGTCGAGGCGGTGCATCAATCCGGCATCGAGCCCCCCGCTTTGGTGGTGGTCGGCGAGGTGGTGCGCCTGCGCGAAAAGCTCAACTGGCTGGTGGCCAGCGTCGAACCTTGATCGCCGCCGGGGGCAAGGCCTATCCTTGCCCCCGCATCATTTTAAGGAACCATCGTGGACGACCAGACTCTGCTGCTTACCCTGTTAAGGTCCGGCGCGCACCAGTGCAGCGTCGCCTTCAAGGGTGACGGCAGCCTGATGGTCAGCTTGTTCGCCGCCGGATTGGTCGGCGGAGTTAGCCATTGCGCCGGCATGTGCGGCCCCTTCGTGCTGTCGCAGGTGGCGGCACGGCTGGAAGGCACTCCCGCCAGCCGCATGAGCGAGTGGCACCGTCTGGTTGGCGCCGCCGTCATCCCCTATCACCTGGGCCGCGCCACCACCTATGCGGCTCTGGGAGGCATCGGCGCGGTGGTCGCCGGATCGTTGATCGAAACCGGGGGCTTACACTGGGTGTCGGCGGGGCTGCTGCTGTTCGCCGCCCTGTTCATGCTGGGCATGGCGATGCCGGCGGTGAAGCGCCTGCTGTCGGGCAACACATCTGGCAGTGAAAGCTGGTGGAGCCGTTCCGTTGGCGCTCTGGCCCGCCCGCTGTTCGACCAGCCGACAGGAGGACGCGGCTATCTGCTGGGGCTGCTGCTGGGGTTCATCCCCTGCGGCTTGCTGTATGGCGCGCTGGCCGCCGCCTCGGCCACCGGCAATGTGGCGACGGGGGTGTTCGGCATGCTGGTATTCGCCCTGGGCACCCTGCCAGCGCTGCTGACCGTCGGCTTGATCGGCCATCTGGCCGGACAACGCTGGCGCGGCGTGGTGCTGCGCTATGCGCCCTTGCTGTTGTTGCTCAATGCTGGAGTGCTCACCGTGCTTGCTTGGCGTCATATCGCATGAAAAGAATGCCTCACAAAATCCCCGCGCTGAAGACCACCCGCAAGACCGTGGCCGCCGTGCTGGGCGGCATTGTCGCCGCGCTGGTGCTGATCGCCATCGCCGTGCTGCCGCGCCTGGGCCAGATCGCCCCGTCCGAGCCGACCATCGGCGGTCCCTTCACCCTGGTCGATCAAACCGGCAAGACGGTGACCGACGCCGATTATCGCGGCAAGCTGATGCTAATTTATTTCGGCTACACTTTCTGCCCCGACGTCTGCCCGACCTCTCTGGGGGTGCTGTCGAAGGCCTTGGACATGCTGACCCCCGAAGAGTTGGCGCAGGTGGTGCCGATCTTCATCACCGTCGATCCGGCGCGCGATACCGTCGATCAAATGGCCCAGTATGTCGCCGCGTTCCATCCGGCGCTGCAAGGCCTGACCGGCAGCCCCGAACAGGTGCAGACGGCGATCAAGGCTTACCGGGTCTATGCCAAGCGCTCCGACGGCGAAGCCGACACTCCCAACTACACCATGGATCATAGCTCGATCCTTTATTTGATGGGCAAGGACGGCAAATTCCTCGCCCATTTCGGCCATACCGCCACGGCTGCGGATATCGCCGGGGGCGTCAAGAAACACCTTTAGACAGGGAGTCCCCATGGCGGCGCCAGGCATCGTCATCGCGGCTCCGTCGTCGGGCAGCGGCAAAACCATCTTCACCTTGGGCCTGTTGCGGGCGCTGCGGCGGCGCGGGCTTTCGGTGGCCTCGGCCAAGGTCGGCCCCGACTATATCGATCCCGCCTTCCACGCCGCCGCCAGCGGGCGTCCCTGCCTGAACCTGGACGCCTGGGCGATGCGCGCAGGCACCATCGCCACCCGCATCGGGGAGCTGTCGAACGATGCCGAGTTGGTCATCTGCGAAGGCGTCATGGGCTTGTTCGACGGCGCCGACGTGCCCGACGACGAGCCCGCCGGCTCGACCGCCGATGTCGCTGCCGTCACCGGCTGGCCGGTACTGCTGCTGGTCGATGTGCGCGGACAAGCAGCCTCGGTCGCCGCCGTGATTCAGGGTTTCACCCGCCATCGCGCCGATTTGCAGGTGTCGGGAGTGATCTTCAACAAGGTCGCCAGCCCGTCGCACCGCGCCATCATCGAACGCGCCTGTGCCGCCGCCTGCCCCGATCTTCCGCTGCTGGGCTGGCTGCCGCGCCACGACGCGCTGGTTCTGCCCGAACGCCATCTGGGGCTGGTGCAGGCGCGCGAGCATGCCGGGCTGGACGCCCTGCTGAATGACGCTGCCGGGGTTATCGAGCGGAATATCGACCTGGATCGCTTGGTCGCCCTGGCCCGCCCATCGCCGCTGACCGGCGGCACCGAAGCGCCGCTGCCGCCCCTTGGCCAGCGCATCGCCGTGGCCCGCGACGACGCCTTCGCCTTCGCCTATCCCGCCGTGCTGGACGGCTGGCGGCGCGCCGGGGCAGAGTTGTCGTTCTTCTCGCCGCTAGCCGACCAGGGGCCGGACGCCGGCTGCGACGCCGCCTATCTGCCCGGAGGCTATCCCGAACTGCATTGCGGCCGTCTGAGCACCGCCTCGGCATTCCTCGGCGGGCTGCGGACGATGGCGCAGGCAGGACACTGGGTGTTCGGCGAATGCGGTGGTTACATGGTGCTGGGTGAGCGGATCGAGGACGCCAAGGGTGTCAGCCACTCGATGGCCGGTCTGTTGCCGCTGGCCACCAGCTTCGCCAAGCGCAAACTGCACTTAGGCTATCGGCGCGCGGTGCTTTGCGCCGCCTCGCCGCTGGGCGCCACCGGCACGCGCTTTCGCGGCCACGAGTTCCACTATGCCAGTATTACCGGCGAAGGTCCGGGCCAGTCGCTGTTCGCCGTGGCCGACGCGGCGGACCGCGATTTAGCGGATGCCGGACGGGTCTCCGGCACCATTATGGGATCTTTTATTCATCTTGTAGATAAGACCTAAGGCTAAGTCCTTGCAAAACAACGCCTGCAACCTCATTCGCATACATTAAGAAGAATTAATGTATTGCATCTTCTACCGCTCTTGGCTTTATCTCTGTACCACGTTGGTCGTACCGCCGAGGTGCAGAGGGTAATATGCTTTACGATATGCATGAGATTCATCACGCCGCGCTAGCGCCTCTCCGCTTTTGCGCCGAGGCGATGCAGCACTTTTATACCAATCCTTGGGTTCCAGCGGCGTATACCCGCTTTGGCCGCACCGTCGCCGCCAATTGCGAACTGATGGAGCGGACCACCCGCAAATACAAAAAGCCGGCCTTTGGCTTGTCCACCACCACCATCGACGGCGTGGCCGTCGCGGTGCGTGAGGAAAAGGTGCTGCGCACCGATTTCTGTACGCTGCTGCGTTTCGCCCGCGACACCCAGCGCCAGGATCCGCGCCTGCTGATCGTCGCCCCGATGTCGGGCCATTACGCGACTCTGCTGCGCGGCACCGTCGAGGCGCTGCTGCCCGAGCACGACGTCTATATCACCGACTGGATCGACGCCCGCGAAGTGCCCAAGCGCAAGGGCAGCTTCGACCTGGACGACTACACCGATCTGGTGGCCCATCTTTTGCGCCATTTGGGGCCGAACACGCATATTCTGGCGGTCTGCCAGCCGTCGGTGCCGGTGCTGGCCGCCGTGGCCCTGATGGCGGCGGATAACGATCCCTGCCAGCCGGCGACGATGACCTTGATGGGCGGGCCGATCGATACCCGCATCAACCCGACCAAGGTCAACGAATTCGCCACCAGCCGGCCTTTGTCGTGGTTCTCCAGCAACGTCATTCATTCCGTGCCGGTCAACTGCCAGGGCCGGGGCCGCGCCGTCTATCCGGGCTTCCTGCAACTGACCGGGTTCATGAGCATGAACCTGGACAAGCATGTCGATGCGCATGTGAAGCTGTACCAGAATCTGGTCAAAGGCGATGGCGAGTCGGCGGAGAGCCACCGGGAATTTTACGACGAATATCTGTCGGTGATGGACATGCCGGCTGAATTCTATCTACAAACCATCAAGTCGGTGTTCCAGGACCACGCCTTGCCGTCGGGAACGATGGTGTCGCGCGGGCGCCCTGTCGATCCCAGCTTGATCAAGAAGACCGCCCTGATGACCGTCGAGGGCGAAAAGGACGATATCACCGGCCCCGGCCAATGCCTGGCCGCCCAGACTTTGTGTTCCAGCCTTCCCGACAGTATGCGGCGTCACCATCTTCAGCCGAAAGTGGGCCATTACGGCATCTTCAACGGTCGACGGTGGCGAGAGGAGATTCTTCCGAATGTCAGCGAGTTCATCCGAAGCCACGACCATGCCGTTCTGGCGCGCAAAGCCGCTGAACGACATGACCCCTTCGGAATGGGAGTCGTTGTGCGACGGCTGCGGCAAATGCTGCCTGCATAAGCTGCAATACGAAGACAACAACGAGGTCGTTTATACCAACGTCGCCTGCCGCCTGTTGGACGTCAAAAGCTGCAAATGTTCGAAATACGAGGAGCGCAAGCGCTTCGTGCCCGACTGCGTGCGGCTGGAGCCCGACAAGGTGGCGGCGTTGACCTGGATGCCATCCACCTGCGCCTATCGCCTGCTGTCGGAAGGCAAGGAACTGGCGTGGTGGCATCCGCTGGTTTCCGGCGATCCGGAAACCGTGCATGCGGCCGGTCAGTCGGTGCGTGGCCGCGCCATTCCCGAACGCAAGGCCGGTCCGCTGGAGGATCACCTGGTCACTTGGCCGGCCTGAGCACGGGCTGGCCATGGACCCCGTATTGCTCATCGACGGCGTCGATATCCCGGTACGGCTCAAGCGCAGCGCCGTCGCCGCCCGCATGTCCTTACGCGTCGATCCGCAGGATGGCGCGGTGGTGCTGGTGCTGCCACAGCAAGCCTCACTGGCTCAGGGCATGACCTTCGCCCGCAGCAAGGCCGAGTGGATCCGTCAGCGCCGCATCGCCCTGCCCGACCGGGTGCCCTTCGCCGAAGGCGCGCGGGTGCCGCTGCTGGGGGTAGAGCATGACCTGCGCGCCGTTCCCCTGGCCCGGCGCGGAGTGTGGGTGGAAGACGGGGCGATTCTGGTGTCGGGCCGCGCCGAGCATTTCGCACGGCGCGTCGGCGACTGGCTGAAAGACCAAGCCCGCGCCGAAATCACCCGCCACGCCTTGCCGATGGCCGAGGATCTCGGCCGATCTGTGCCGCGCATCACCATCCGCGACACCCGCTCGCGCTGGGGCAGTTGCTCCAGCCGGGGAGATTTGGCGTTTTCCTGGCGGCTGGTGCTGGCCCCCGCCGAGGTGCTGCATTACGTGGTTGTCCACGAGGTTGCGCATCTGGTCGAGATGAACCACTCCCCGGCGTTCTGGCGGGTGGTCGAGACGCTGGCCCCGCAAGCCAAGCCGGCGCGCGCATGGCTTAAGCGGCACGGGGGGCAGTTGCACCGCTACGGCTGATCTGCCAAGGTCGCGGCCATCATGGCCAAACTTTCCCCCACTTCGCCGTACTTCACCCTGTTTCTCACCACTTTGGTCGCCGCCGGAGCGATGTCCACGGACATCTATCTGCCGTCGCTGCCCGATATGACCCGCGCCTTTTCGACCACGGTGTCGCGGGTGCAGCTCACGCTGTCGGTGTTCTTCGTCGGCTTCGCCGTGGCACAGTTAATTTGCGGCCCTCTGGCCGACCGCTTTGGCCGCCGCCCGGTACTGATGGCCGGCATCTCGCTTTATGTGGTGGCCAGCGGGTTGTGCCTGTTCGCCCCCAGTATCGAGTGGCTGATCGTCGGGCGCTTCCTGCAAGCCTTGGGCGCTTGTGCCGGCCCCGTGGTGGCCCGCGCCATCGTCCGCGACACCTTTCCGCCCGATCAAGCGGCGCGGGTGTTCGCCACCATGGCCTCGGTATTCGCCGTGACTCCGGCGGTGGCGCCGATGGTCGGCGGCCATCTGCACGCCGCCTTTGGCTGGCGCGCCAATTTCATCGTCATGATGCTGTTCGGAGTTCTGCAATTGTTGGGCTCGTGGCGCTTGCTTGACGAGACTTTGCGCCGCCGCGACCGCCATGCGCTGCACCCTGGGCGGATGCTGGCCAATTACCTGCGGCTGCTGCGCGACCGCATGTTCCTTGGCCATACGCTGACGCTGACGTTCTTTTTCGCCGCGATGTTTTCCTTCATCTCGGGCTCGCCGTTCGTGTTGATCGACATTCTGGGAGTGTCACCCGACCATTTCGGTTATGCCACCGCCGTGATCGTCTTCGGCTTCCTGTGCGGCAGCCTGACGGCGGCGCGGCTGACCCAACGGCTTGGCGCGTTGCGGCTGGTGCGCATCGCCCTGGCCCTCGGCGTGG
>Ga0116225_1002034_pt1 | contig 13981 bp, 13 predicted proteins | sample Sb_taG_8_FD_88968 | JGI IMG/M metagenome (GOLD analysis project Ga0116225, IMG submission 88968) | Peat soil microbial communities from Weissenstadt, Germany - Sb_50d_c_BC metaG | ecosystem: Environmental > Terrestrial > Soil > Wetlands > Peat | place: Germany: Weissenstadt | collected 2010-09-21 | reverse complement strand
TCAAGCTGATGCAGGTGGCCGTCGAGAAGGGCGTGACCTTCTTCGACACCGCCGAGGTCTATGGCCCCTTCATCAACGAAGAGTTGGTGGGGGAGGCCTTGGCTCCCCTGCGCGACAAGGTGGTGATCGCCACCAAGTTCGGCTTCGACCTTGATCCGCAGACGAGGCAGCGGACGGGTGGGCTGAACAGCCGGCCAGAGCATATCAAGCAGGTCGCCGAGGCTTCGCTGAAGCGGTTGAAGACCGACGTCATCGACCTGTTCTACCAGCATCGCGTCGATCCGAGCGTGCCGATCGAGGATGTCGCCGGGGCGGTCAAGGAACTGATCCAGGCGGGCAAGGTCAAGCATTTCGGCCTTTCCGAAGCCAGCGCCCAGACGATCCGCCGCGCCCACGCGGTTCAGCCGGTGGCGGCGGTGCAGAGTGAATACTCCCTGTGGTATCGCGGGCCCGAAGCTGAGATTTTGCCGCTGCTGGAGGAACTCGGCATCGGCTTCGTTCCCTTTAGTCCTCTGGGGGCCGGCTTTCTGACCGGGAAGATCGACCAGACGACCCAGTTCGACAGCACCGACTTCCGCCGCACCGTTCCCCGTTTCACCCCGGAAGCGCTGGCCGTGAACATGGCGTTGGTCGATCTGCTGCGCGACGTGGCACGGCGGAAGAACGCCACCCCCGCCCAAATCGCCATCGCCTGGCTTCTGGCCCAAAAGCCTTGGATCGTGCCGATCCCCGGCACCACCAAACTGCACCGACTGGAAGAAAACCTGGGAGCGGCCCGTGTCGCGTTGACCGTCGAAGACCTGAGCGAAATCAATGCGGCGGCGTCGCAGATACCGCTGCAAGGCGCGCGCCTGCCCGACTACGCGCTGGCCATGACCGGACGTTAAAAGGAGAGGAGCGATGGCGCCAAACGAACGTGCTCAACGGAACCACGACGAACTGTTCCCCGGTCATGTCTCCACCTTGGCCGTGACCGATCCAGAACTGATTGAAACCTTCGATAACTTCGCGTTCGACGAGGTTCTTCGTCATGGCACTCTGGATCCGCGGACCCGGCTGATGGTGCAGTTGGCGGCGATCATCGCCTGCCAGGCCGTGCGCGAGTATCGCGCCATGTTGGGGGCGGCGCTGACCATTGGCGTCACTCCGGTCGAAGCCAAGGAAATCGTCTATCAGGCGGTGCCTTATGTGGGCATCGCCAAGGTCTTCGATTTCCTCCATGTCACCAACGAAGTGCTGACCGAGCGAGGCGTGGTCTTGCCGTTGCCGGGCCAGTCCACCACCACGCCAGAAACCCGCATGGAAAAAGGGCTGGCCGTCCAGAAACAGATCATCGGCGACGAGATGGTCGAAACCCTCTACGCCACCGCACCGGACGATATGCTGCATTTCCAGCATTATCTGTCGGCCAACTGCTTCGGCGACACTCTGACGCGGACCAGCATCAACCTGCCCACGCGTGAGCTTCTGACCTTCAGCATGCTGGTCGCACTGGGTGGCTGCGAGCCGCAGCTCAAGGGGCACGTCGCCGCCAACCTGCATGTCGGCAATGACCGCGCCAAGCTCATCGACGTGTTGACCCAACTGCTGCCCTTCATCGGCTATCCCCGTACCCTCAATGGGCTGCGGGTCGTCGATGAAGCCACCAAGCCGCAAACGCCTTAAGTCCAGGGGACATCCAATGTCACAGCGCACATGGTTCATCACCGGCGTCAGCAGCGGCTTCGGCCGTCAGTTGACCGACCAGCTTCTCAGGTGCGGAGACCGCGTCGTCGGCACCGTCCGCGACACCTCGAAGATCTTCGAACTGAGCGAACGCTATCCCGACACCTTCTTTGCCGAAGTCCTCGATGTGACCGACAGGGAGGCCATACGCACCGTTGTCGAACGCTCGTTTGCCAAGCTCGGGCGCATCGACGTCGTCATCAGCAATGCCGGCTACGGCCTGTTCGGAGCCGCCGAGGAGCTTTCGGACCAGCAGATCGATCAGATGATCGCCACCAACCTGACCGGCTCGATCCAGCTTATCCGCGCCGTCATCCCGCATCTTCGCGATCAGGGCGGCGGGCGCGTCATTCAGATCTCGTCCTACGGCGGGCAGGTCGCCTTCGCCGGGAACTCGCTCTATCACGCCACCAAATGGGGCATCGAGGGCTTCGTGGAATCGGTGGCCCAGGAGGTCGCCTCCTTCGGCATCGGCATGACCATCGTCGAACCCGGCGGAGCCCGCACGGAATTCCGCTACGGCAGCGCCCAGGTGGCAACATTGACACCTCTCTATGACGACACGCCCGCCCATGCCTTCCTGCGCATGCTCGATCCCAAGAACGGCTTGGCCCCAGGTGATCCGGCCCGCATGGCCTCACGCATCATCGAGAGTGTGGATACCGAGCCTGCGCCGATGCGCCTTGTGCTCGGCTCACAGGCGTTGGAAAGCACCATTGCGACTTTGCGCAAACGGATTGCGGGCTTTGAAGCGCAAAGCAAGCTGGCCGCATCCACGGACTTTCCAGCGGGGACGTGAGGTCATTTCTTGTGTCACGGTGGCCTGCTACCGTTGTCTAAGCGCGGACGCGCAGGATGAAATTGTCCACCTCGTCGCGTAAATGCTTGGATTGGCGGGACAAATCGTCCGCCGCCCCCAGTAGCTGGGTGGCGGCGACGCCGGTATCGGCGGCAGCCTGTGTCACGTCGCCGATGGTGTCGGACACATGCCGCGTGCCTTGCGAGGCTTGCTGGACATTGCGGGCAATTTCCAGCGTGGCGGCCCCCTGTTGCTCGACCGAACAGGCAATCGCCGTAGCGATTTCGTTGATTCGGCCGATGGTTGTGCCGATCCCACGGATGGCCGCCACGGCATCGCTGGTGGCGGCTTGGACGGCGGCGATCTGGCTGCCGATTTCATCGGTGGCGCGACCGGTCTGATTGGCCAGGTTCTTGACCTCTCCCGCCACTACGGCAAAGCCCTTGCCGGCTTCTCCGGCGCGCGCCGCCTCGATGGTGGCGTTGAGCGCTAACAGGTTGGTTTGGCTGGCAATGTCGTTGATGAGTTTGACCACGTCGCCGATCTTGCCGACCGCATCGGCCAGTCCCAGCACCATCTTGTCGGTGCGTGCCGCCTCGGTGACGGCGTCTTGCGAAATGTCGCTGGATTCTGCGACTTGACGGGCGATCTCATCGATCGAAGCGGTCAGTTCCTCGGCCGCCGCCGCCACCGTCTGCACATTGCCCGAAGCGTCCTGTGCCGCCTGATCGACATCGGCGGCCTGACGTTCGGTCTGTTGCGCGGTCGCCGACATCGCTGCCGCCGTCGCTTGCATTTCCGACGAGGCCGACGAGACGGTGCCGACGACATCTTTGACCGACGTCTCGAAGCTGTCGGCCAATTGGTGCAGGATGCGGCGCTGTTCCACCGCCGCCTGCGCTTTGGACTCTTCCTGTTCGCGGGTCAACTGCACGCCGCGCAGGCCCTGCTCCTTGAACACCAGAACCGCCCGCGCCATCCCGCCGATTTCATTGCGCCTTTCGGTGTCGCCGACCATGGTGTCCAACTCGCCAAGCGCCAGGCGCTGCATGGTTCCCGCCAAGCGGCCGAGCGCCGAGGTGAAGCCATGCACCAGGACGAAGCAGACGCCCAGCGCCGCCGCCATCACTCCCACCAGCAGCGTCAGCATGCCATAAAAGGCGGCGCTCGCATCGGCCTTGGTCTTCTGTGCCGCTTGGCGCAGATCCTCACCCAGCTTTTCTTCGACCTTGTGGAACAGGTCGATCCGTTCGGTGCTGGCCTTGAACCAACGGGCGGCCGGCACGTCTTGAGCACTGCCGGAGGTGAAACTATCGATGGCTATCTGGCGCAACTGTTGCACCTCGTCGATCACCGGGCCAGAAACAGTGTGGTCGGCGAAGGCCCGCTGGTCATCGGTAGCCAAGGTCGAGAACACGCGCAGATAGGTGGCTTGCTCGGCCCCGACCGATTGGAAACGGCGGAACTGCTCAAGGTCGAGATGGCCGGCGGCGAAACCAGCCGCCCCCGCCGCGCGTTCCTGCCCGGCGCGTTCCTTCGCCTGCAAATAGGTGACATAGGCCTGGATATTGGTCGACAGGCGGACGTCCTGGGTCAAATCGGCCAGTGTCGGGATAATGTCCAACAGGCTGGTGATGGTCTTGGTGTAATAGCCGGTAGCCTCGTTGGGCGCCAGCGTCAGCGCGTCGATGGCGCTGCGCGTCGCTGCCAGACGGTCGATGGCGGCACGCGCCGCGCTGACCCGCTCGGCGAACGGCGTACCCAAATGGCCGGCGTCCAACGCGCCGATATGCTCGCGCAGCCGAGCATAGGGGGCATCGGCGACGTTGCGCTGAGTCTGCATTTCCGCCCCGAAAGTCTGCCCCTTGCTGCCGACGAAAACGCCGGTTGTGCCGCGTTCTTTTTGCAACTCATGAACTAGGCTGCTGACTTCGGTTGCGAACTGGGCGATCTCCTCGAAGCGGGTCATATCGTCCATGACATGACGCTTCTGCGCCACCTTGTCGATGCTGAGACCAAGCAGGCCGAGCATCGGAAAAAGCAGGATCAAGAGGACCTGTGTTCGGAGACGCAAATTCGCAACCATCGATAACATCGCCTTCAGCTTCACGACAGAGCCGCTCAGATTATGGGCGGGGCGGCAAGTCTGCTTCGTTATTAGTCACGCCCGAACAATACATAAAAGCATCCAACGGATAGGACTACATAAACTTTTAGGTTAATTTTGTGCATTGAGCCAGTCGAAAATTGCCCTCCTTTATTGAACTGGGGCGGGGAGCATCTGGAGGCAAATTTAGGCGCCGGCGTTGTTCATCGGTGAATGATGGCGGTTCACCGTCGAAAATAAACTGGCGTCGATCCCAGCGGCCTGCCGCCCGCGATGTTGCTGCTGCCGCGCCTGTTGCTGCGTTGTCGTCAGGGACGGGTGACCCTGGTGTTCAGCCATGTCGGCGGCGGCGGCGCGGACGCGGTGCGTCAGGACTGCCTGGAGACCGCGATGAACAGCGGCTGCACCTGCTTTGCGTCGTCACCCAACAAGTCCATGACACGGGCCATGTTCTGCAACTCCGTCGTCCACCGTCTTGCCGTTGTGGTCGATCAACATGAATGGCCCGCTCTAACTGCCGCGCATTGACGGCTCGGCGCTGGGAGGGGCTTCCTGGTCGGCGTCATGGCTACCGTCATGGGCTGCTGCTGGTGTGGGCGGGAACATCGCCATGGCGAGCAGGATGGCGCTGAAATCACCAACCCGGAACTCACCATGTGCGTCGAACTCGTCGGGCACCGCGGTGAACTTGAGGAAGTCTGCCGCAAACATGGGGCGCAGTTGACGGGAAAAGTGATTATTTTCAAGCATATCGAACATTGGAGCATCGATAAAAAGGGCGACGATCTGATCGAAGAAACTCTTCCGACGGAAGACGATGAGGTCGCTCTGGTTGAGGCGGTCTGACCGCATAAAACGGCGGCAGGCGATGAACCTTCCCAAGCGGCAACTGGTCCTATTCTCGGTCGCCATGGCTGCCGCTATCGGCCTGAGCATGGCTCTGGCGGACCTGCGGGTGGCGCTTTGCCTAGTGGCGCCGCGATGGAAGCCGATCATCCTCCCCCTCGGCGTCATGCTGATTGCCACACGGGTGATCGCTACCGCCCATTACCTCAGCGACACCCTATTTGCTACCTATGTGGGTGCCACCATCACCTTCTGGATTTATCATCAATTCCGGCGGCGCGGCCGGTACCGGCAGGCTTTTCGCGAAACTCGCTCAAGGACGCCAATTCGGCGTCGATTTCCTCGAACTTCGGCCCCACGGTCTGGAGCAGACGTTCCCCCGCCGGCGTGGGCAAAACGCTGCGCGCCGTGCGGTTCGACAGCCGGATGCCTAGGCGAGTTTCCAGCCCCCGAATGGCATGGCTGAGGGCTGACCGGGGCACCCCAAGCTTGGCCGCCTCCTTGGTGAAGCTGCGCTCTCGCGCCACCGCCAGAAAGGTCAGAAGGTCGTTGACGTTTTAGCGCGCCATTCATGAATACATCTCATAAGAGAATGCTGATCTCACCATCTAATCGCCAGGTGCCTTAGCTGCTAATTCTTGATCAACAAGAGCGCCGACGCCTCCACCGATTTGAAAAGGAACGCCAGCATGGACATCAAGCGCAACGGCTCGCAGCCATCGGCTCAAGGCCCCGCCGATTATTTCACCGGCACCGTCCGCATCGATTCGCCCTTTCACGGCACTGATCCGGCGCGAATCGGCGGCGCCATCGTCACCTTCGAGCCGGGCGCCCGCACGGCTTGGCACACCCACCCGCTGGGCCAGACTTTGATCGTCACGGCGGGATGCGGCTGGGCTCAGGGTGAAAGCGGCCCGGTCATGGAAATCCGCCCCCGCGACATCATCTGGTTCGCCCCCGGCGAGACGCATTGGCACGGCGCGACCGCCACCACCGCCATGACTCACATTGCCATTGCCGAAGCGAAGGACGGCAAGGTGGTCGATTGGATGAATAAGGTCGGCGACGACCAGTATCAGGCTTAACCCACGGACAGACAGGGAGACCGACAATGCAAAAGCGCAAACTGGGAAACAGCGGACTTGAGGTTTCAGCCATCGGCCTGGGCTGCATGGGCATGAGTTTCGGTTATGGCCCGGCTTCGGACCAGCAAGAGATGATCGCCCTGCTGCGGGCTGCCGTCGAACGCGGCGTCACCTTCTTCGACACCGCCGAAGTCTATGGCCCGCTCGTCAACGAGGAACTGGTTGGCGAGGCGCTTGCTCCCTTTAAGGGGCAAGTGGTCATCGCCACCAAATTCGGCTTCAAGCTCGATCCCAATGGCGGCGCGCAGTGGATCGGCCTGGACAGCCGGCCCGAGCACATCAAGGCGGTCGCCGAGGCGTCGCTCAAGCGGTTGAAGGTCGATGCTCTCGACTTGTTCTATCAGCACCGCGTCGATCCCGACGTGCCGATCGAAGACGTGGCGGGAGCGGTGAAGGAGTTGATCCAGGCGGGCAAGGTCAAGCATTTCGGCCTGTCCGAAGCCGGCGTCCAAACCATCCGCCGCGCCCACGCCGTCCAACCGGTCACGGCGCTGCAAAGCGAATACTCGCTGTGGACCCGAGGCCCAGAAGCCGAAATCCTGCCCACGCTGGAGGAACTGGGGATCGGCTTCGTGCCCTACAGTCCCTTGGGCAAAGGCTTCCTGACCGGAGCGATGACCGAAACCACCACCTTCGGCAGCAGCGACTTCCGCGCCATCCTGCCGCGCTTCACGCCGGACGCCCTAAAGGCCAACCAAGCCCTGATCGATCTTCTGAAGACGATGGCAGGCCGCAAGAAAGCGACGCCGGCGCAGATCGCGTTGGCTTGGCTGCTGGCTCAAAAGCCATGGATTGTGCCGATCCCCGGCACCCGCAAGCTGTCGCGCCTGGAGGAGAATCTTGGGGCGGCTGCGGTCGAACTGACCGCCGACGACCTTGCCGAGATCGAAACCGCCGCCGCCAAGATCACCGTGCAGGGGGCAAGATACCCTGAAAAACTGGAGCAGATGACCGGCCGCTGAATAAAGAGGTAGCCTCCATGGGAACAAATCATCGTCCATTACGGGCGATGATTTGTTCCCATGGGCGGGATAATGTGCCCCGCCCTTCAATCGCCTAAACGGCGATTAACGCCGCCGCCACGCGGCGATCTTCGGCCAGCAGCACGTTGTAGGTGCGGCAGGCCGCCCCCGTATCCATGACGTCAAGGCCGACACCAAGACCGCGCAGAGACCGGCGCAGCGCTGCCGGGATGGTGCGAAGGCGCGCCCCCGTGCCCAGTAGCAGGATCTCCACCTTGGGCTCGGCCAGAGCGACCGCCGCCAAGGCCTCTTCGGTCATCGCCTCGACATCGACCACCGGCCACAGCAAGGTTTGTACTGGGAAAATCAGCACCGAGCCGTCATGGCGGGTGCCGCTGATGCGGAAGCCGCCATCGCCATAGCTCTTGATGATTTGCCGACCGGCGGGGATGAGGGGCGTGATGTCCATGCGGGTGATATGGCGACGGCGCGCGGCCGTCGCCAGTCCTTACGGTTTCGCGTTGGCGTCGGCGGGGACTGGATCGGCCTTGATGAAGTGGGCGCGGGTGGCGCCCATCCACATGACCAGCGGGCTGGACACCAGCACCGACGAGTAGATGCCGAACAGAATGCCGATGGTCAGCGCCATGGCGAAGTAGTGCAGCGTCTCGCCGCCAAAGAACAGCATCGAGGTCACCACCATCTGGGTGCAACCATGGGTGATGATGGTGCGCGACATGGTGGCGGTTATGGCGTTGTTGATGATCTCGGCGACGCCGGCTTTCTTGAACTTGCGGAAGTTTTCGCGGATACGGTCGAACACCACCACCGATTCGTTGACCGAATAGCCCAGCACCGACAGCACGGCGGCCAGCACGGTCAGCGAGAACTCCCACTGGAAGAAGGCGAAGAAGCCGAGGATGATCACCACGTCGTGCAGGTTGGCGATGATCGCCGCCACGGCGAAGCGCCATTCGAAGCGGAAGGCCAGATAGGCCATGATACCGGCGCAGACCAGCGCCAGGGCGATGGACCCGTCGGTGACCAGTTCCTTGCCGACCTGCGGGCCGATGAACTCGACGCGGCGCAATTCGACGTCGGGGGCGTCGGCGCGCAGGGCGCTCAGCACCTTTTCCGACAGTGCCGCCGAGGACACGCCCTCACGCAATGGCATGCGGACGATCAAATCCGCCGAAGTGCCGAAGTTCTGCACCGACGAATCGAGAATCGCCGCCTTTTCCAGCGCCGTCTGAACCTGCGATGGCGAAGCCGCTTGCTGGTAATGCACCTCGATGACGGTGCCGCCGGTGAACTCGACGCCGAAGTTCAGCCCGCGCGTGATCAGAAAGAAAACCGCGAACATGAAGGTGATCGCCGACAGCACCGTCGTCGACCGCGCATAGGTCATGAACGGGATATCGCGCTTGAAGTGGAGGATTTCCATGGTCTCTAGTGCTCCGTCCCGCGGGTCAAATGGACACGTGGTCGATCTTGCGGCGGCCGCCATAGGTCAGGTTGACCAAGGCGCGCGACACCAGGATGGCGCTGAACATCGACGTGAGGATTCCCAAGCACAGCACCACGGCGAAGCCGCGCACCGGGCCGGTTCCATAGGCGAACAAGGCCACACCGGCGATGAAGTTGGTGACGTTGGAGTCGAAGATGGTGCCGAAAGCGCGCGCATAGCCGGCGCTGATGGCCGCATGGGGCGTATGCCCCGCCCTCAACTCTTCTCGGATGCGTTCGTTGATCAGCACGTTGGCGTCGATGGCCATGCCGACGGTCAGCGCGATGGCGGCGATGCCGGGCAAGGTCAGGGTCGCCTGCATCATCGACAGCAATGCCACCAGCAGCAACACGTTGCAGGCGAGGGCCAGGGTCGAAAACAGGCCGATCAAGCGGTAATAGAATGACATGAAGGCGGCGATGGCGACGAAGCCCCACAGCACCGAATGGACGCCCTTGGCGATGTTCTCGGCGCCCAGGCTGGGGCCGATGGTGCGTTCTTCGATGATTTCCATCGGGGCGGCCAGCGCGCCGGCGCGTAGCAGCAAGGCCACGTCATTGGCGTCCTTGACCGACATGCGGCCGGTGATTTGCACCTGCCCGCCGTCGATTTCCTGGCGAATCACCGGAGCGGTGACAACTTCGCCCTTGCCCTTTTCGATGAGCAGGATGGCCATGCGCTTGCCGACGCTGTCGCGGGTGACCTGCGAGAAGATGCGGGCGCCACGGCTGTCCAGATTGATATGCACCGCCGGCTCGTTGGTGCGGCCGTCGAAGCCAGCCGAAGCGTTGGAGATGTCCTCGCCGGTCAGCATGATCTGCTTCTTGATCAGCAGCGGCTCGCCGTCGCGGGCGCTCTGGAAGAACTCGTCGCCGGGGGGAACCAGACCCTTCATCGCCTGCTGCAGGCTTTGACCGTCGGCGTGCTCCTCGTCAACCATGCGGATTTCTAAGCTGGCGGTACGCCCCAGGATGTCCTTGGCCTTGGCGGTATCTTGGACGCCCGGCAACTGCACGACGACGCGCTCGGCGCCCTGACGCTGAATGATCGGCTCGGCCACGCCCAGTTCGTTGACGCGATTGCGCAAGGTCAGCACGTTCTGCTGAATCGCCGCATCCTGGAATTTCTTCAGACCTTCGGGTGTCAGGGTGGCGGACAGACGGGTGTCGTCCAGCGCGGTGATGGTCATGTCGCGCAGGCCCTTGCGCAACGCTTCCAATCCTTGGGCGCGGGTATCGCCGTCCTTGAACTTGACAACCAGGCTCTGGCCTTCACGGTTGACGCCGCCCAGCGGCACCTTGGCCTCGCGCAGGATGTTGCGCACGTCGCTGGTCTGGCGGTCGAGCTGCTTGTTGAGCGCCGCCTTCATATCGACCTGCATCAGGAAATGCACGCCGCCGCGCAGATCCAGGCCCAGATACATCGGCAGCGCGCCAACGCTGCGCATCCATTGCGGCGTCGCCGCCAGCAGGTTGAGCGCCACGGTGTAATTCGGCCCCAAGCTGGCCTGCAAAGCATCCTTGGCCTTGAGCTGCAAATCGGTGTCGGAGAACCGCACCTTGACCCCCGACGCATCGGAAGTCACACCGTCAAAGGCAATCCCGCCCTGCTTCAGGCTATCCTCGACCTGCGCCATCAGGGCTTGGTCGATCTGGGTGACGGAATTGGCCGGAGATATTTGAACCGCCGGAACCTCGCCGAAGAAGTTGGGCACGGAATAGAGCAGCGCCAACGCCAAAGTGACGAGGATAATAATGTATTTCCAGCGAGGGTAGCGGTTCATATGGGCCTCACGCAGACAACTCAAAAGCCGACGCGGCGTCGGCGGGGAGACCATACTGGCCGTCCCCGCCGACGCCGTCTGTCGGACGTCTTACTTCTTACCGAACAGTTTGCCCAGCATCGAAGCCTTATCCTCGACCTTGGCGGGCTCGCCCTCGGCCTTGGCTTCGGGCTCATCCTTGGCGGCGCCAGCGACCGGCTCGGTCTTGGACACCACCTCGGCAATGGCGCTGCGCACGACGCGGACGCGCACACCCTCGGCGATCTCGACGATCACTTCGGTGTCGCTGACGACTTTATTGATGGTGCCGATGAAGCCGCCCTGGGTGACCACGCGGTCGCCACGGCGCAACTGGGCCACCAGTTCCTTATGCTGCTTGATCTTCTGCTGCTGCGGACGCAGCAACAGGAAGTAGAACACCACGAAAATCAGGACCAGGGGCAGAAACTGCTCCATCCCCGCGAGTCCGCCCGCTGCCGGACCACCGGCGGCCTGGGCAAAGGCCTGTGAAATGAACATGCAAATCTCCTGAGCTTGCGGATCGCTTTGAAGCAGGCGGAATATAAACGGCTTCGACGCACTTGCAAACGTTAACCACCACATTGCACCTTCGCCCCGCCCGTGCTTGACCACGGCGGCGCAAATGCTACCTTTTGCCGATGACCCAGAATACCGAAACCAACATGCTGCTCGCCCGCATCGCCGATGCGCTCGACCGCCTCGCCCCGCCGCCGCCGCGCGCGACCCAACTCGACTCCGCCGACGCCTTCGTCTGGCACGCCGCCCCGGAAGGGTTGGAGCCTGTCCACAAGGTCAACCGCGTCGATGTCGGCCTGTTGAAAGGCATCGAGAACCAACGCCAGACTCTGCTGGACAACACCCGCCGCTTCGCCCAGGGCCTGCCGGCCAACAACGCCCTGTTGTGGGGCGCGCGCGGCACCGGCAAGTCGTCGCTGGTCAAAGCGGTGCATGCCGCCGTCAACGCCGAACTTCCCAGCGCCATCGCCCTGGTGGAAATTCACCGGGAAGACATTCCCACCCTGCCCCGCCTGCTCAGTCTGGTGCGCAACAGCTCGCGCCGCTGCCTGCTGTTCTGCGACGACCTCAGCTTTGAGGGCCAGGATCAGGCCTATAAGTCGTTGAAGGCGGTGCTGGATGGTGGCGTCGAAGGGCGTCCGGAAAACGTGGTGCTCTACGCCACCTCGAACCGCCGCCATCTGCTGTCGCGCGACATGATCGAGAACGAGCAATCGACGGCGATCAACCCCGGCGAGGCGACCGAGGAAAAAGTATCGCTATCCGACCGCTTCGGCTTGTGGCTGGGGTTCCACAATCTGGATCAGCCGACCTTTTTCGCCATCATCGAAGGCTATGCCGAGGCCTATGGCCTGGATGTTTCCGTCGAAAACATCCGCGCCCAAGCCATCGAATGGTCGGTCACGCGCGGCTCGCGCTCGGGCCGCGTCGCCTGGCAGTTCATCCAGGATCTGGCGGGTCGACAGGGGAAGACGTTGGCGTAGACTTATCGCGCAGGAAGGTCATCGGATCGACTGCGCGAGTCCCCTGACGCACTTCGAAATGCACCTGCGGCTGGGATACGCCGCCGGAATCGCCGGCTTTGGCGATTTGCTGGCCGCGTTTGACCGTCTCGCCCCGCTTGACCAGCAATGAGTCATTGTGGGCGTAGGCGGTCATCCAGCCGTCGGCGTGCTTGATCAGCAGCAGATTGCCGAAGCCGCGCAACTCGTTGCCGGAATAGGCGACCACACCGTCATCGGCGGCGACCACGCTGGTGCCGCGCGCCACGGCGATATTGATGCCGTCGTTATGCTGCCCCTTACCGGTCGAACCGAACTCGCCGATGACCTGCCCATGCACCGGCCAGACAAAGCCACGCCCCGATTTAGGCGGAGCCGGGGGCAGAGGCGTCGCCGCAGAAGCCAGATGTGTCTGAGCCGGTGGCGCTGGTGCGACGATGGCGGCGGCAGGTGGCGGCGGTTGCACCGGCGGCACCGGCGGTATGTCCTCGGCGGGCGCGGACGGCTGCCCGGCCACGGCTGCCGCGCCAGCAGCGGCTTTGTCGCGGTCGTTCACGGGCGCGTATTCGGGCTTGGGCGGAGGCGGCAGCGGCGTGCTGGCCACCATAGGTGCCGCCACAGCGGCCAGCGGCGCTGCCGCCGCCTCGGTCGGCTCGTTGCCATTCGCCGCCGGCATCTTCAGCCGCTGCCCGACCTTCAGCACGAAGGGCGCGGACAGATTGTTCATGCGGGCCAGGGTCGAAAACGGCACCCCCGAGCGCCGCGACACTCCCAGCAGGGTATCGCCCTTGACCACCGTGTAGTCGCCGCCATTGCCCAGGGTCAGGATCTGCCCAACGGTCAGTTGGAACGGCGGCTGCAACTGGTTGGCATCGATCAGGGCGCGCACCGAGACATTGAACTGCCGGGCGACTCCGTAAATGGTGTCGCCGCGCAGCACCGTATAGGTGCCGCTCGATGGCAGCGCATGCTCGCGCAGGATGCCCTCACGGTAATCCACGGGAGCAATGGGACCGTTGGAGACGCAGCCGGTCAAAAGCCCCGCCACGGTCAGGACGGCAAGCGCGGCGGCGGCATGGCGAGGACGATGGGGGGTGTTGTTCGCAGTCATGCGCAGACACTATATGAGCCGCCGTCCGCCTTCAATGGCTGGCCGCGTCATGCGCCACCAGTTCTATTCCGAGGGACAGCCGGCGACCAAGGGGACGAAGCGCACCGGGAACAGCGTTTCGGCATGCGGACGCCCGTCGCTCTTGCGCACCCGCAACACCACCTGATCGGCACCCTGGTTGCCCACCGGCAGCACCATGACCCCGTTATCGGCCAATTGGTCCAACAAATTGGCGGGAACCTCGGCGGCGGCGGCTGTCACCAGGATGCGGTCGAACGGCGCCTGTTCGGGCCAGCCGCGCATTCCATCCCCGGCGATCGAGGTTATATTGTGCACATGCAGGGCACGGAAGCGTTGCTCGGCTTCGGCCAAAAGCGCCTTGTGACGCTCGATGGTATAGACGCGACGGCATAGCTTGGCCAACACCGCCGCCTGATAGCCCGATCCGGTGCCGATCT
>Ga0116225_1002033_pt1 | contig 13983 bp, 8 predicted proteins | sample Sb_taG_8_FD_88968 | JGI IMG/M metagenome (GOLD analysis project Ga0116225, IMG submission 88968) | Peat soil microbial communities from Weissenstadt, Germany - Sb_50d_c_BC metaG | ecosystem: Environmental > Terrestrial > Soil > Wetlands > Peat | place: Germany: Weissenstadt | collected 2010-09-21 | reverse complement strand
CCCGGATTTGAAGACAAGGCTTAAAATGCAAATCCCAGACCAGATTGCACAGACGGGAACGCATATCGATCCGAACCAAATCTCCGATACGATTCTCGACAGCCAGATCGAGTCAAGCGCCACACTGCGCGCAAACATTACTACCGTCCTGCGCGCGCGCGGATTGATCTCCAGCGATGATCTGCAATCGGCGGGTATCAGCGGGACGAGCGGGGACTTGCTGGATTCCCTGTCAATGGAACAGCTCACGTTGTCGCCACAAGGCGGCTCAGCCCAGGCGGACGCCGAAAGTCGCGGTCGAGTCAACCAGGGCCTGCCGGAATCGATGGGTAATTCGGCTACCAGCGCTCTTCCCCTTACTGGCCGGACCAGAACAAACCGGGAAACGCCGATGGAAAACCCGCGGCTTCATGAGAAGGTGAATGCCTCCACCGATCTGCCGTCGGTTCTCCATCAGCCTTCGCCACTTAACTTGCCATCGATGCGTGAACTCTATACGCAGATCCCGAACGAGACGGCCGGGTTGGAGCGCTTTGGTTCCGACGTCTTTGTGAACCGCGCGTTTTCAACGGGGGAGCGAGGGCTGGCGACCCAGGATACTCCCCTAGATGTGCCTTTAGGGCCTGACTACGTTATCGGCGCCGGAGATAAGCTCACCATCGACCTGTGGGGAGGAGTCAGTCAGAGCTTTACGCGAACGGTCGATCGCGATGGCCGAGTTCTCCTGCCCGAAGCCGGCGCGGTCCAGGTTGCTGGGCTTCCGCTAGGCAAGGCCCAGGGCCTGATTGAGGAACTCCTGAAACAGCAGTTCCGCGATGCGCAGGTTGCAGTCACCGTGGCCGATCTTCATTCGGTGCGCGTCTACGTGGTCGGAGACGTACAGCGGCCGGGAGGATACGACATCAGCGCCCTGGCGACCCCTTTAAGCGCGCTGTATGCGGCAGGCGGCCCCACAGCGGTCGGCTCGCTGCGAACGTTGCGGCACTATCGCGGGAAGCAACTCGTTGAAGAGTTCGATCTCTATGATTTTCTGCTCCATGGCATTCGCGGTGGCAGTGCACGATTTGAGAGCGGCGACACGCTCTTGGTGCCGCCCGCAGGACCACAAATTGCAATTTCCGGCGCGGTCAAGCGTCCGGCCATCTATGAGCGCAAAGCCGGCGAAACGTCGCTGGGCGCAGTCATCAATGACGCCGGAGGGATGACGGCGGCGGCTTCGTTCGACCACGTCAGGATCGAGCGCATCGATGCTCACGAGCAGCGCGTCACCGTCACATTGCCCGATGGCGCCATTCAGGATCCGCCCGGAGATCCGAACATTGTTTCAACGTTCGAGGTCAAAGACGGAGATCGCATCCGCGTGGAGCCGATCCTGCCGTACAGCCAGAGTGCCGTGTATCTCGCAGGTCACGTCGTTCGCCCGGGCCGCGTGGCTTATACCGACGGCATGCGGCTCAACGATGTGCTACACAGCTACCAGGACCTGTTGCCTGAACCAGCCGCTCGCGGCGAAATCGTTCGCCTGGTTCCTCCCGATCTCCATGCGGAAACCATTGACTTCAACGTTCCAGATGCGTTGATCGGGAACGCCAACATCCCGCTGCGGCCATTCGACACGGTTCGCATCTTTGGGCGCTATCAAGTGGATGCGCCCACGGTCGCGGTTTCAGGCGAGGTCCTGCGGCCGGGAACCTACCCCATGTCGAAAGGAATGACGGCTGCCCAGCTTGTGCGCATGGCAGGAGGATTCAAGCGCGACGCACTGCTCGAGAGTGCTGACCTTACCAGCTACGACGTGAAAGATGGCGACCGGATTGTCGAGAACCTGGCCACGGTGCCGATCGGCGCGGCGGTCAGCGGAGCCAATCCGAATGCAGACGTTCCTCTCAAGCCCGGTGACACGCTGGCAATTCATCAGATCACCAATTGGGCGGATATCGGCGAATCGGTCACGATTGCAGGCCAGGTTAAATTTCCAGGCAGTTACGGCTTTCACGATGGAGAGCGCCTCAGCTCTGTTCTGCGCAGGGCGGGCGGAATGCTGTCCACCGCTTACCCGGCGGGCGCGGTGCTGGTGCGCCAGCAGGTGAAAGAGCTGGAGCGGAACAGCCGCGATGAACTTGTGCGCCAGATCGAAACCAACTCGGCGGCCGCAAGGCTTTCGCCGGGTCTTGGGGGATCGAACGCGTCGAGCACGTTGCAGTTGATCAAGGAACAGGAAGATCAGGTGCTCGCCGATCTCAAATCGCATCCGCCGGCCGGCCGCATGGTTATTCACATCACTTCCGATATCGACAGCTGGGCAAATACACCGGCAGATATCGAATTGCGCCGCGGTGATGTGCTGACCATTCCTAAGCAACCTGGGTTCGTCCTAATCACCGGCCAGGTTTACAACGCGACGGCCCTTACTTTCATGCCGGGCAAAACCGCCGGCTGGTATCTCGGGCACGCCGGGGGCGCAAACGCGGCTGCCAACCGGAAGGAGATCTTTATCATTCGCGCGAATGGATCGGTCGTGGGCCGGCGTTCAGGCGACTGGCTCGCGGGCGATGTTCTTTCAACCAAACTGAATCCCGGTGACGTCGTGGTCGTGCCACAGAAGATTATCGGCGGATCGCTGCTCTGGAGGAACCTGCTGTCATCAGGCCAGCTGGCTGCCTCTTTCGCCATCACTGCAGGCGTTGCGGCTGCAGCGCTCTAGGAAGAATGCAAATGACACCGAATTCCTCCTTTGCGACGTTGGATCGAGAGGAGCCCGTCTCGCACGAGGAGGCTCCGCGTTGGGTGATTCACGCCGGCTTGCTTTGGCAACATCGCCGGATGCTGGCGCGCGTCGCTTTCATTTCGCTCATTCTCAGTCTCGCCACAGCATTCGTCATTCCCAAGCAGTACAAGTCAAGCACGAGCATCATGCCGCCCGATCAACAAAGTGCGAGCACCATGATGCTTGCCGCACTGTCGGGGCATCTGGGAAGCCTGGGAGCTCTAGGCGACCTCGCCGGCGGGCTCGGGATGGGGCACTCCTCTTCCGAGTTGTTCATCGATCTGCTGCACAGTGGAACGGTGAGCGATCACCTGATCGATCGCTTCAATTTGCAGCATGTTTATCACAAGCGCTATCGCATCGATGCGGCGAAACATCTCGCGCGGCTCACAAAGATCACCGAAAACAAGAAAACAGGCGTCGTCACCATCGAAGTCGAAGACACGGATCGCGAACGAGCTCGCGAGATAGCGCAGGCATACCTGGATGAACTGAACTTGCTGGTGACGCGTACCAGCACGTCGGCCGCTCATCGCGAGCGGGTTTTCATTGAGCAGCGGCTGCACGAAGTCAAAGGCAACCTTGAGGAAGCAGAGTTGCAGCTAAGCCAGTTCTCGAGCGACAGCAGCGCCATCGACATTAAGGAGCAGACGCGCGCCATGGTCGATGCAGGGGCACGCGTGCAGGCGGAGTTGATGGTCGAGCAGTCGGGGCTGCAGTCACTACGCCAGATCTACGGCGACGGCAATGTGCGGGTGCGCGAATCGGAAGCGCGCATTTCCAGCCTGCAGGGGCAGCTGGCGAAGATGACGGGCTCCTCAGAGCCTGCTTATGCGAGCGGAGCGGTGGATACCGGAACTGGCGCGGACCCGAAGCCCATGATTGCCGCGCTCTACCCGCCGTTGCGCCAGCTGCCGCGACTCGCAGTCCCCTTCGCCGATCTATATCGCCGCGTCCAAGTGCAGGAGGCCGTATTCCAGCTGCTCACGCAGCAATATGAAACGGCGCGCATCGAAGAGGCGAAGGACGTTCCGGCTGTCAACGTGATCGATCCTCCGGGACTGCCGGAGAAGAAGTCATTTCCGCCGCGCCTGTTGCTCACATTGTTGCTTTCGCTGTTCTCGTTCGCGAGCGTGTCGACCTTTGTCCTGCTGCGCCACTACTGGTCGACGATGGCTTGCAGCGATCCGCGCAGGAAGCTCGCCGATCAGGTGCTCCCTGTCTTGCGACATCGGGTCCGGTCCATTTTGCCGTTCCAGCGAGGTGCTGCTTGAGGAAGCACCTTGCCAATGCCGGGTACGGCGCCCTGGATTACGTTTCGTATCCGGTTGGAATGCTGCTCGTCGCGCCGATCGTTCTGCACCGGCTTGGCTCGGCGGAGTACGGATTGTGGATGATCGCCACGGCTGTGATCAGCGCGGGTGGAATCATCGCTTCAGGGTTTTGCGATGCGTGCATTCAGCGCGTCGCCTATTTGCGCGGGACCGGCGAATCCGCCCGGATGCCGCAAACCATCAGAAGCATGATGGCCATCAATGTACTGCTCGGATCGGTGCTCGCAATCGGCGTGTGGATAGTCGCTCCTTTCGCTGCCCGGCATGTTGGCGTTGCGCGCCTCGCGTTTCCTGCGGAATGCCTCATCGCGCTTCGCATCGCGAGTGTTGCCATCTTCGTGCGTGCAGTTGAAAGCGTCGCGGTCGGCGTGCACCGCGCATTCGAGCACTATCGCGGCACCGTCCGCATCAGTACAGCCACCCGCATTGCGACACTCGCTACGGCCGCGGTGCTTGCGTTGGTGGGATATGGAATCATCAGCATTCTCGTGGCAACCGTCTCGTTCCTGTTTATGGGCACAGCGATGCAATTTCTTGCGCTGCGCAAGTTTTTTGGCAGCGCCTGGTTTTGGCCGGATTTCAGTCCCGTGGAGACGCATCTTCTCTTCTCTCAAGGCGTTTTTGTCTGGTTGCAGGCGCTGGGCGGCGTGGTGTTTGCGCAGTTCGATCGCATTCTTCTGGGGATTTGGCTCGGCGCGCTCGCCGTTACTCCGTATTCGCTTTGCGTCCAGTTCGCGCACCCGATCTTTGGCCTCAGCGCGTCCGGCCTGAACTTCCTCTTCCCCTATCTCTCAGGAAGGGCAGGCAACACTTCCCGCAAAGGGCTTAAAAAGACCGTGCTCAAGGCGCTGGCTTGCAATCTGATCCTTGTGGCATGCGGCGCGGCCATTCTGCTCCTCGTAGGCGATCGTCTCATTCGAATCTGGGCGGGTCCTGCCGTTGCGCACAGCGCGGCGCACATTCTTCCTCCGATCGTTTTGGGATCGGCCATGCTGGGGTTGAGCGTGACCGGAACCTACGCGCTGCAGGCGCTCGGTCAGTTTCGCACAGTCGCCATTTTCACCCTCGCCGGCAGAGCGGCCATGCTGTTGCTGATGATCGACCTGCTGCGCCATCAGGGCCTCGAGGGCCTTGCGCTCTCCCGTCTCTTTTTGGGCGCCATCTCTTTGCTCGTATATCTCCCCCTGGCCCGGCTACTCCATCCAGAAAGCGAAGAACGGAATCGCGTTTCCGCTTTGACGATCTCATTCGAAGCGCAGGAGGGATCGAAACTATGAAGATCCTGATTGCCGCCGCATCGTTCGCGACAAGCATTTCTGGATTGCAGCGCCATGCGTTTAACCTGGCGCGCTGCCTCTTGCTGCGGGCTGAGGTTTCTAATCTGCATCTTGTTGTCGCGCCCTGGCAATGCGACCTTGCGCAGACTGCCGGGCTACCCACTGACGTTCGGCTTTCCATCCATATCGCCGACATCAGCCGAAGCTCGCTCAGCCGGAATCTCTGGTACTATCGCCTGCTTCCGCAGTTAGCCCGTCGATTGCAAGTTGACCTAGTCCATCTCTCTTACCCGATGCCGTTGAATGCTGCGGCTTTCCACTGTCCCACTGTGGTATCACTGCATGATTTGTACCCTTACGAGATTCCCATGAATTTCGGTTTTCCGAAGTTCATTCTCAATCGCATCGTGCTCCAGCAGTGCCTCCGTAGCGCTGATGCGATCGCATGTGTTTCTGGGGCTACGCGCATTCGATTGAAGCAGTATGCGCTCGCAGCCGTATGGCAAAAAGCTGTCGGAATTTATAATTGCGTTGAACCCACGCTGGTCCTCTCGTCAGTGTGCCCGCTTCCTGGCTTGCGGGACGAGCCATTCCTTCTTTGTGTGGCACAGCATCGGCGAAACAAGAACATCCCCACGCTGATTCGCACATTTGACCGCCTGCTGCATTCCGGGGAGATCGAACCGAACTCCCGGCTCGTGATTGTCGGCATGGCCGGGCCGGAGAGCGGCAGGATCCGCCGGCTTGTTGCGTCGCGTGGCCTCGGCGGCAGCGTCGACCTTCTTGAAGACCTCAGCGAGCATGAATTGCAATGGTGCTACCGGCATTGTGCGGCACTGGTGGCGCCGTCTCTGACTGAAGGCTTTGGCCTGCCTGTTGCCGAAGGCCTGCTTGCCGGCTGTCGAATCGTCTGCTCAGACATTGCGGCGCATCGGGAGATCGGAGATGGACACTGCCAATTTGTGTCGTTGCGCGAATACGCTGTTGAAGCTCTCGCCGGTGCCATCGTTGACGCGCTTCGAAAGCCGAAAGGCGAGCCAATCGCGCTTCCGCAGCTTTCCGCTCATGTGCTCGCCAGGCAATACATGTCGCTGTATCGAAGGCTGGTCCTTTCTGAATCGCATGCTGAAGACGCCAGAGCCGCCGGCTCGCTCAAGATTGGAACCTCGGAGAGCCGATCGATATGAAAGTTCGTAAGAATCAATCCGCATCACGAGGCGGAGGGAAATAAAGATGGCAGCTCCTGATCTTTTCTCTTCAAATTTGCGCGCTGCCACAATCGCGCCTCTGCGCAACGCGGAGCGGGCGATTCCGCGAGATCTCTTCCAAGGCGCGACTGCTCTCACCGCGGCTTCTGCCGACTTTCTCACTTCCGCCTTGGCGATGATGGCAGTTTGTTTCTTTTGCGCATCATTGCCGATCGGTGCCTTTCAATATCACCCCATGCGGCAGGACTTGGCCATCAGCGCACTCTTCGGTCTGCTTGTTTCCGTTCTGATAAGCCGGGAGGGCGGTTATCGCGCCGGAAACGGATTGCTCCGGATTCAGGAAACGGAGCGCGCCATTCGTGTTTCCATTCAATCTCTCCTTCTCCTATTCATCTTCAGCTCGCTGCTGAGTCTTAACCTTTCCTGGCGCGTGCTTTTGATCGCCGGCCCAGCGGTTCCCCCGCTCCTGGCCCTTGAGAAGCAGTTCGTTGCCGCCGTGGTGTGCTGTTTGCAGCGAAGAAACAACGGCACGCCTCGCGCCGTGATTTATGGCTCTGGAGACACGGGAAGAAGCGCCGTATCCACACTCCTGCACTCACCCAGGCTCGGCTTTCAGCCGGTTGCCGTCGTCAGTAACCATCCAGCACAGTTCGGCCGCACCATGTCTGTTCTGGGATACCGCAATCGCCCATCCGTCGCGATTCGGCCTGGGCCGCCATCTCCCTCTCTGCTGCAGTCATTGCACTGCGACTTGCTCATGGTGGCGGCGCAGGGTCTTTCGGCTTATGAGCTTGATGCGGCAAGAGACGCTGCCGAGCAAGCGGGTTCGCGTGTAGCGTTTCTTGCTGATCCAGCGGTCGAGGCGCATCAGACCGAACGTCTCAATCTTGATGAGTTGCACTTCACGTCGAACATCGAGCGTCGCGACTCGCGAATCTATGCGGCCGCAAAGCGACTCACGGATGTGACTGTGTCTTCCGCGCTCTTGCTTCTGTTGGCTCCCATCCTCGTGCTGATCGCGATCCTGGTTCGGCTGGATTCGCCTGGCCCCCCGTTGTTCGTCCAAAAGAGAGCCGGCCAGGGTGGGGAAGTATTCGAGATGTTCAAGTTTCGCTCAATGTATATGGATGCGCCAAAGTACTCACTCTCGCCACCCTCGTCATACGATCCGCGGATTACCAGGATTGGGCGGCTTCTCCGCAAAATGAGTCTTGATGAGCTGCCGCAACTGCTGAATGTATTGATGGGAACGATGTCTCTTGTGGGACCGCGGCCGGAGATGCCCTTCATTGTGGAACGATACAGCGCAAAGCAGCGGCAGCGGCTTCAGGCGATTCCCGGCATCACTGGCCTTTGGCAACTGAGCGCCGATCGCGCATTCCCCATCCACCAGAACATTGAATACGACCTCTATTACATCCGGAATCGTGGATTCTTCATGGACCTTGCCATTCTGGCTCACACTCTCATCTTCGCCATGAGCGGAGGGATCTGACGGTGACGTTCTCCGATCCCAATGCCGCCCAGCTCGGAATTCGGGCTGCGGATTTCAGCGACTTGCGTCGAGGTGCAGCTACAACAGATTCCCGGTTTGATCACGGCCGCGCAGATGTTCTGGGCGTGAAAGTTTCAGCTGTTGACATGAAACTTTCGCTCGATCTGGCAGATCGCTGGATCGCGGCGGGCGAGCCAGGCTACATTTGCGTCACCGGGGTCCACGGTGTAATGGAGGCACAAAAAGATTCAGGCCTCCGCCGCGTCCTGAATGACGCCGCAATCAATCTTCCCGACGGAATGCCGATGACCTGGCTTGGCCGCCTTCAAGGTTTCAAGCGCATGGACCGTGTCTTCGGCCCGGATTTCATGGCCGCCATGTGCCAGGTTTCGGTGGAGCGAGGCTACCGAGTTTTCTTATACGGCGGCAAGCAAGGTGTTGCCCAACTGCTTGGCGAAATCCTTCAGCGCAAGTTCTCCGGACTGCAGGTCGTTGGAACCTATACACCGCCATTCAGGCCGCTGAGTTTTGAAGAAGAAGCGAGCCTGTTCGAGCAGGTCGCGGAAGCAAAGCCGCACATCGTGTGGGTGGGGCTCAGCACGCCAAAACAGGAGCGGTTCATGGCTCAGTATGCTCATCGCCTGAACGTTCCGCTGCTGGTTGGCGTGGGCGCAGCCTTCGACTATCACATCGGTGCGATTCGCGACTGCTCCGGCTGGATCAAGCGTGCAGGCCTGCAATGGCTGCACCGCCTCATGCAGGATCCAAAGCGCCTGTGGAGGCGCTACCTGCGCAACAATCCCGCGTTTATCTGGCGCGTTACTTGCCAACTGATGGGTCTCCGCGAATAATCAAAACCATCGGCCCGCAGTTGACCGGCGCAAAACCTGCTTCCGGATCAGCGCACGCGCCGCACATTCCTGGCCGTTTGTAGTTTCCGCTCGTGAATGGATCACTTGATGCTTGATTTTTCGCGCCTTTTGGCCGCAAAGCCGCAATTCCATCTCGCATTGATTCTAGGAACCGTGCTGATTCTTCTCGCTGCTCCGGCCCGCGGCCAGGAAACATCGACGCCGGGAGCCACGGAGGGCGCGAGCCTCGAGCGCGTCTCAATCGATGCGCGGGCTGCCGGCACGCCTTTCCCTCACTTCTGGGAACAGATGTTCGGGTCAGGCCGTGCCAATCTGAGTTTGCGCCAGGGCTATCGCGATGATCTCCGCAGTGTCAAGCAGATTACCGGCTTTCAGTACGTGCGCTTTCATGCCATCTTTCATGATGAAAACGGCGTGTACAGCGAGGACAAGCAGGGCAACCCGGTCTACAACTGGTCTTACGTCGACCAGATCTACGACGGGCTGCTGGCCAATGGAGTGCGGCCGTTTGTCGAAATCAGTTTCATGCCCAAGACGCTTGCGGCGCGGATGGATTATCACGCGTTCTGGTACAAACAGATCGTTTCGCCGCCGAAGGATTATGCGAAATGGGACGCGCTGATCTCGGCGTTTGCGCAGCATCTTGTCGATCGGTACGGAATTGAGGAGGTTTCGAAGTGGTACTTCGAAGTGTGGAACGAGCCGAACATCGATTTCTGGACGGGCTCGCCGAAGCAGCCCACGTATTTTGAGCTTTACGACCACACAGCGCGCGCGCTGAAGGCGGTGAGCCCGCGCATCCGCGTGGGAGGTCCGTCGACGGCGCAGGCTGCGTGGGTAAGCGACCTGATCGCGCACGCCACCGAGCAACACGTGCCGCTCGACTTCGTCTCCACGCATGTTTATGGCAACGACGCCGCCAAAGACGTGTTTCATGACGATCGCCCGGTCGCGCCGCATGGTATGGTCTGCCCCGCAGTGAAAAAAGTCCACGACGAGATCGAACACTCCGCACATCCAACCATCCCGCTCATCTGGAGTGAGTTCAACGCCAGCTACAGAAACCAGCAGGAGATCACTGACTCGATCTACATGGGACCATGGATGGCCAACACCATCAGCCAATGCGATGGATTGACGCAGATGATGTCGTATTGGACATTCTCTGATGTGTTTGAAGAGCAGGGCGTGGTCAAGACGCCGTTCTACGGAGACTTTGGCCTGGTAGCAGAAGATGGAATCCCCAAGCCGTCCTTCGATGTCTTCGAGTTGCTCCACGAGTTAGGTGACAAGAGGCTGCCTGAAGAGGCGAGCGATGTGCTCGTCACGCGTCGCGATGATGGAACCGTGGTGCTGGCGGCATGGAATCTGGTCGAGCCGGGCGCGGAAGGCGGGAGCAAAACCATCGCCTTCGATCTGAAGGGAGTCCGCGTCAATGCACATGCCGCCATTCGACGCGTCGACAGCTCCCACGGCGACACCCTGGACGCGTGGAAAAAGATGGGCAGCCCGAATTATCCGACCAAAGCGCAAATCGAAGCATTGCGCAAGGCATCGGAAACGGGACCGCCGGAAGTTCGTCCGATTCGCGATGGCCGCCTGACACTCACGATTCCGCCCATGGGATTGGCTGTCGTCGAGATACGATAAATCGCGCGGAAATTTCTGCCTCGCGCCTTGCGATCGAAGCGCAATACCCCTGGCCGGCCAATCCCTCTAAAGAGGGAGTCGCAAGCTGCAATTCAACTGGCCGGAATTAAAAAAAACTGAGACAATAGTCCTCAAATCAAAGCTGGGAATCTTGTGCCAGGCCGCTTTTGCAGAGCCATCAGCCCGGGCTTCCGGCTTTATCTAAATTGTTGATCCCGGATTCTTGCTCGATCGATTCGGGAACTGAACGAGATGAACTACCTTGTTGCCTTGGACTCGGAAGAGGCAAATCCTCGTCCGCTAACTCGCCGCGATGCTCTCCGCATGATCGGAGCCGCCGCCGGAGCATGTACGGTTCTGCCCGGCAGCCTGGCCTTTGCCAGCAGGGCATGGAAGCCTCGCGGTGAAGACGAATCGCTCCTTGATGATCTTGAGCACCAGGGTTGCCGGTTCTTTTGGGAACAAGGCAGTGCCGACACCGGACAGGTGCTGGACCGCTCGCGTTGCGATTTGGGCGGCGCTTGCGATCCCAGGCACATGGCCAGCATCGCGTCCACGGGCTTTGGGCTGACCGCGCTTTGCATCGCCGACAAGCGCAGATACCTGCCTCACGACGCCATTGTTGAGCGGGTGCGAACCACGCTGAACTGGCACCTGAACCAGATGCCGGAAGTGCATGGCTTTTTCTATCACTTTACCGACATGGAAACGGGCGCCCCCTTCCGGCGAACGGAATTGTCTTCGATTGATACATCGATTCTCTTGTGCGGCGTTCTGACGGCGAAAGCTCATTTCAACGATCCCTTGATCAAGTCGCTGGCGCAACAGATCTACGAGCGAGTGGACTGGCCGTGGATGCTCAATGGCGGCGACACGTTTTCCATGGGCTGGCATCCTGAAACCGGCTTTCTCAAATCGCGATGGTCGCATTACTGCGAGTTGATGATGATCTACCTGCTGGCATTCGGCTCGCCATCCCATCCGGTCTCACCGGAGCTCTGGAACAACTTCTCTCGCCCGGTCATCCATTTTGGCGGCTACACATTCATCAGCGGAAACGACCCGCTCTTCACGCACCAGTATTCCCAGGCATGGTTCGACTTTCGCCACAGGCGCGACGCGTACGCCAACTATTTTGAGAACTCGGTGATCGCCACCCAGGCTCACAAGGCGTATTGTCTCTCGCACCCGGAGTGGTACAGCAACGACTGCTGGGGTGTCACCGCATCGGATTGCCAGCGCGGATATACAGGCTGGGAAGGGCCGCCAACGGGAGAAAAGCTGGATGGAACCGTGGTTCCATCCGCGGCTGCCGGTTCGCTGCCATTCTTGCCGGCGGACTGTCTCGACGTTCTGCGCGCCATGCGGGAGAAGTGGGGCGGTCAATCGTGGCGGCGCTACGGATTTGTCGACGCGTTTCATCCAGCCAGCCGGTGGTACGACACCGATGTGCTGGGAATCAACCAGGGAATCTCTGTGCTGATGGCTGAAAATCTGCGCAGCGACTTCGTGTGGAACACGTTTATGCGCAATCCCGAGTGCGCGCGAGCCATGCATCTGGCAGGATTCAGGAATCAGGCCTGAAGAGTCGCTTCCTAGGCGCGCGGAATTCTGCAGCCGCCGCAAACGGCCGGCAGATTCAACAACCCCTGCCGCAAGACAAAAGGGGCGCGCGCGGCGCCCCTTCATAAAACGCAAATTCCGAGAATCGTCAGAAGCTGAACCGCGCCTGGAAATCGACGACGCGCGCGCCCAGAGCACCGGTCGCCTGACCTAGATTCGTATTGGCGATGTTGGTGTTGATCGTGCTGGGATTGATGTTCAACAGGTTAAAGGCATTGATCAGGTTAGCCTTGATATCGATCTTCGCGTTTTCGCCCAGGACGCGCATACTCGGTAAACCAAAGGCTTTACCAAAGGTCACATCCACGTCCCTGTACCCGGGGCCCGGAAACACATTGCGGTCGATTCCCGGCGCAGGTATGAAAGTGGTTGAGGACGTCGCCGGGAACGGCGCCGCGCCGTCGGTGATGGCGGCGCTGAAGTTGGGAATGCTGAAGTAGTTATCGGAGAACTGATTGTTGTTTGCACCGGTGTTCATCGTGCCCGGATTGGTGAAGTTACTGCCCTTCTGGAAGGCATTGTTGCTGGTGTCGTTGCCGCCTCCTCCAAGATAGTGGGGACGCAGTTGCGGGTATCCATAGTTGCAGTTTTGGCAGTAAAACTGGTGCGGGGCCTGGTGTAGGGGGTCCACCCAAAGCCCGAATGGAAGGTCGCGATGCCGCTCAGCGACCAGCCCCCGACGATCTTCTCGGCCCAGGCACTGCTGCCATGGAAGATCACCGGCTGCCAGGTGCCAAACACCTTGAAGGTGTGATTGACGTCGAAAGCGGATCGCCCGTAGGAGTATCGAGGATTGTACAAATAGGGATCGCGCGAGTAGGGGCCGGAATTCGTATCCATACTGTGCGCCCAGGTGAACTGCCCCTCCGCATAGAAGGTATGCGAAAACTGATGCTTGAGCCCGGCGAGCATCATGTTGTTAGTCGACCAGCCATTACTGCCAAAGGTGTTCACGCCGTTGACCAGGGTATTCAGCGGAGCGCCCATGATCTCTCCGAGCGCGTTGGCGTCATAGTTGTACATGAGGTGACGGCCCAGGCCGGCCTCATAGCCGAGATTGGCAACAATCGCGTGGCCTAAGTCGTATTCCACTCCCAATGAGTAGTGCTCCACATATTGGGTGGGCACGTGTCCGGGCAGGCCGCCGAGGTTCGCGCCGCCCGCCGTGGGCAGGCCAGCGGAGTTAAACGTCGTGATCGCACTCTTGTTCGCCGGGTAGCCGAAGATGTTGGTAGGGCTGCTCGAGACTGCGTACAGGATGTTGGGGTTGATCTGCGTGGGGCTCTTGCTGGAGCCGGGAACGCTGCTCGTTCCCGGGGGGTTGCCATCGTAGTTGTTGGCGTTGGCAATCTGCTCGTCGTTATAGTTCAAGCCGAAGCCGCCGCGAACAACCAGCTTGTCCTTGAAGGATTCCGGGGCCCAGTTGAAGCCGATCTCCGGGCCGAAGTTCAACTTTTGCGCTTTCCATGCATTGATGCCCGTGCGGAGGGTCATCCCCGTCAACAGGGCACTGCCGCTGCCGAAGGTGAGCACACCCATGTGGTTGTCTTTGTCGTCCATAGGCCCGAAGTAGGACCAGCGCAGGCCCGCGGTCACGGTCAGACTGGGGCGGACTTTCCAGTCATCCTGGTAGAAAATGCCCAGGATGTCCTCGCGGTTGTCATTGCGGTAACCTCCGGGAATGCCCGTGTCGTTAGCTAATAATATGTCCGGTGTTTTTAGCAAGTGAAGTGTCCGCATAACGGGCGGCGAGGATG
>Ga0116225_1002031_pt1 | contig 13987 bp, 21 predicted proteins | sample Sb_taG_8_FD_88968 | JGI IMG/M metagenome (GOLD analysis project Ga0116225, IMG submission 88968) | Peat soil microbial communities from Weissenstadt, Germany - Sb_50d_c_BC metaG | ecosystem: Environmental > Terrestrial > Soil > Wetlands > Peat | place: Germany: Weissenstadt | collected 2010-09-21 | reverse complement strand
GCCCGTGATTGATGACTTGGCAGCCAATTGGGAATTATGCTTTGATTGCCACGAGCCAGAGCCAGACTGTAAGTGCAAGCTGTTTCGCCAGTACAGCAAGTACACACTCGAGATATGCGTCTGCGGTCACACGCACGAGGAGCATGAGATGGTACTCGAAGGACGTGACTTTGGAAGCGACATACCGGCCAAGAAGCCATTTGATACCCGTGAAGGGCTTTGCCATGGGTGCATAGAAGAAGGCAAGGAGTGTTTTGAGTTTAGATTTGCCGGACACCTTGGACTGCTGAATGCTTGACTACTAACCTTCTCTGTATCCTGCCACGCATCGGCCGGGGCTGCCGCCCGTCCTGTCGCCGCCCCTGGAGATTGCCAGCAGGCCGCCAGAAACAACGCCAGCCGCGTCCGGAGGGTTGCGTCTCGCCGTTGGATTACGAACAGGCCGGACAACTTTTAATCGCAATGTCGGAGAAACGTCGATGCTAGTGCCGATCTCGATCATGCTAGTTGTGCTGGGTACCGCTCCTGCAATCGGGAGTGAGATCCGAACGGCATCAACAAAAGCGGCCGTTGACAAGGGACTACGACGTATCGAGCAGGGATCGGCCAATTACACTACTCACCGTCAATGTTTCAGTTGCCACCATCAAGCGCTGCCCGTTCTGTGCATGACTTCAGCCCGCGCCCGCGGTTTTGCGGTCGAGCCGATCAGAATTCGGGAGCAAATTGAGTTCACGCTCAATACTTTCGCTGGAAAGGAGGACCAGATTGCCAAAGGGCAAGGGATCGCCGGCGGTAACACGATGGCCGTGTATGCCCTGATGACGCTAGAAGCCGGCGGTCACCCAGCGGATAAGACGACATCCGCCCTGATCCAATACTTGCTCGCACGCCAGCGGGCCGATGGCTCCTGGCCGGCACTGGCCCAACGACCGCCCATGGAAGGCAGTGCCTTCACCAACAACGCTCTGGCGCTCCGGAGCTTACGCGCCTATGGACGTAATTGCGCGAAAGGAAATGAAGCCTTGTTGGCGCGTATCGACAAAGCGATGTCCAAGGGACGAGACTGGCTCAAGCAGAATAATCCAGTAACTACCGAAGACAAGATTTCCTATCTCCGCGGTCTTGTCTGGGCGGACGCGGACGGCAAGCAAGTCGAGGTCGCTCGTAACACGTTGCTAAAAAGTCAACGCGAGGACGGCAGCTGGTCCCAGCTAGATACGCTTCCTGGAGATGCGTACGCGACCGGCACTGTGTTGGTGGCCTTGTGGTCGAGTGGGATGCCATCAACCAGTCCTGCGTATCAGCGAGGCAGCGACTATTTGCTGAGGACACAAAGACCCGACGGAGCCTGGCTCGTTACGACGCGTAGCAAGCCGGTACAAACCTTCTTCGACAACGGCGACCCCGGTGACAAGTCGCAATTCATTTCCTTCGCTGCCACGAACTGGGCCGTGCTGGCGCTTTTGGAATCCTTCCCGATTCAGTTGTCCATTCTTCCGTGGTAAAAAAGAGAACCAATGACTTCCCATAAGGGTATAGGCCATCCCTGGAGTCGTGCCTAACGTCCCGGGGACGCGGCACGTGGTCGGGAACCGCCCATGGCAATGTTGACTTTTTGGGGAATGGCGCTCGGGGATTGCGGATCGGAGGAGATCGATGGACTGCGCGTCGTGGCGCTTTCCAGAGAGGACCCATCCTATGTCGTTCGACATTACGGAGAGTCAGATCCGCAGGCTTCCGCGATGGGCGCGGGTGGCCTTTGCCGCGTACTGCGCGGAATTGGCTCTTAGATTGGTGCAGAATCGTTGGAAGGAAATGCCGCCCCAATTCAGAAGCGATTGCCAAGGTGCGGTAAACGCAGCGAAACAGGCCGCGTTTACGGGGCGGGAAGTCCTGTCGTTTTCAAACGCTCACGACCGAGCAATGCAAGCCGGAGTCTCGTGCCCCGGCATCATCTACGCAACCTTCGCCGCTAACAGCGCACGATGCGCCGTCGAGAGCGCCTTTGAGAGCGAGTCCAGCCTTGCATATCAGGCGTGGAACAACGCCAAGAATACCGCAGCGAGCCTCTCCGACACAGTGATCAACCGAGCCATGAAACACGGCTTTGACAGCATCAGCTCAGATGCCACCAAGGACCGCTGGACTGATGAAACGACTGTTCTATTGACATATTTCGGCAGCTTTCCCGATTTGGCGTCCGCAACATAACAACTCTCGTATGAGGTACACCATGAGCAGAAAGAAACTGCCGATCGCGGTGTAATTCGGGATAATGAACAAGGCTTGAGGAAGCCGAGCCTGGAATCGGCGTTTCAGCTGGCGAAAGGGCTGGGAGTAGAGTGCACAGCCTTTAGTGAGGATGCTGCCAAACGGTCGACGAGGCGGGCTATCCGAGAAAAGAAGGGCGGGCGTGGATGTGCGGAATAGTCCGTCAGCGGCCTTCGTGGAACCAGTGCCTGCCAATCCTGCCCGAGAGCGCGGACGGCCGCGAAAGTGGGGATGAATAGCGGCGTAAATTGCACGTTCATCCTTTGCCGTGGGCCGGCTGCCGGTCTGGCGGCTGGCTCTACGGCCAACCAGAAAGGACATTAGCCATGCACCCGGTACATCCCTCCAATGCTCCGGATTGGCCCCCAGACCTCGGCGAGTTCTCCCAACTCGGTCCACAGGCAACGGAAAGCTTGGCCGTCTGGTGTGCAGAAGCTTCACTGATTGTTTTGCAAAAACATCGACAGGTGCCAGCGAAACTCCGAGACGTGTGCAGGGAGATGATAACACTCGCCCGGAAGGCGCGAGGGCGAACGAAAGTTGAGATAGCCGCATCCCAGGGAATTCTGGCCAATCGCGATGCCCGCATTAAAGCGACCGAGATGCCCACTGAGTTCACGCAGCTGGCGACTTTGGTCCTCGACAGCGCGACAAATGCTCTTCAAGCCGTCCAGGGGCTGGGCATGAGGCACGCGCTCGAGGCAGTAGATCTGGCTCACCGCGTTTTTGAGACGCTGAACGAATCCAGCACCGACGCTATCGCCTTTTCCACTTACAAGAAGGCGTTCAAGAAAGAGGGCTGGAACGGCGAATCTTTACCACCACCAGGCTTTTTCCCTCCTCTTCCTACCGTGGCATAGCCAATCGATTATTCAACACTTCCTGAACGATCCGAGGCGCCCATGCCCTTTCCCATAACCTTCGACCTCTTCGCCTGGGCCCGCGCCGTCGGCATCGAGCACGCGGCAGATCGACCGTGGTATCTCGTATCGGCTCCACCCTCGACCTGGCGAAGGGCTGCTAATCCGCATGCCCGATGATTGGTGCTTTATCAGTCGTCGAGGCAAGCGCCTAAAGGGTCGAGTGGACCTCGATGCAAGCCGCAGGGCCAACATACTGCCGCGCGGCCTGTTTCATCCGATCATCAGTTCCAAAGTCTGGGCGCCTTTCTTGCACGGGGAATACGAGACGGCAGTTTTCTGCGCTTTCAAAGAAGTCGAGATCGCCGTGCGGGACGCCAGCGCAAGCGCCCCTAGCGATCTCGGCGTAGCGCTGATGCGAAGAGCGTTCGCGGCCAATACTATTGCACTTTCGGACTCCAGCTTGCCTGCAGCGGAGCAAGACGGGCTGGCTCATCTCTTTGCAGGAGCATTTGGGTATTACAGGAATCCATTGGGCCATCGGCGGGTGCCTATCAACGATCCTGTCGAAGCCGTCGAAATGATTGTGCTAGCGAGTCACCTCGTCATCGCGCCCGATACCAATGCCATGATTCGGATCTTCGCGAATGAACTTCTCTAGCCGGCGAGCTTCCTTCCATTTCTTGATCTTCCGGAGTAATCCTGGAATGGCGGCAATCACGCCGAGCAAACCGGCAATTGTCAAAAAATCTCGAATATAATCCATGCCTTGTTTCCTCCCGGCCCCGTGATCGGTATGCGAACGCCGCACCCGGTACGATGACTCGCCGTTTGGAGCGCAACGAACAAGCGCGCTTTAATCACTGGAAATCGCGTAACCGCCTAGCGCCCAAACGGGTTCAACAAACTGAATAACCCGATACAGCAGAATGGGAAAGATCGAGTTCAAGATTCCTATCCAGGGAATTGCAGTGGACAGCCACCTCGAGTAAGCTAGGCCTTTGAAACTTCGCCAAGACCCTCCCTGGCCTCCGCGGCCGGACTCATTCCCACCTCATTGGGGAGACGATCCATGCGCAAGACCACGCGGCGTGACTTCCTGAAATCCTCGGCCGCTGCCACGGCCGGCGGCGTGCTGCTGCCGTCCTGGTTCACGCTGGCCCGCACGATAGCCTCGGAGTCCCAGGCTCCGAACGATCGGCCACGCGTCGGCTGTATTGGGCTGGGTGGCATGGGCCAGGGCGACGCCCAGGCCGCCAAGCGCTACGGCGACATCGTGGCCATTTGCGACGTTGATCGCTCCCACGCCGAGGCCGCGGCGAAGAATCCCAGGATCGGCAACGGCAAGGCCGACGTTTATGAAGACTATCGCAAACTGCTCGACCGCAGAGACATCGACCTGGTCACTATCAGCACGCCCGACCACTGGCATACGCGCATCGCCATAGCCGCCTTGAAGGCCGGCAAGGACGCCTATTGCCAGAAACCGTTGACTCTGACGATCGACGAGGGCAAAAAGCTCTGCCAGGTGGTGCGCGATACCAAGCGCGTCTTGCAAGTCGGCACCCAGCAGCGCAGCGAGGACGGCAACAAGTTCCTGAAAGCCGTGGCGATGGTCCGTGAAGGCCGGATCGGCAAGGTCAAGAAGGTGACGTGCGCGATTGGTGGGGGCGACGTCGGCGGGCCGTTCAAGACGGAGATGCCGCCCACCGGCCTAAACTGGGATATGTGGCTCGGCCAAGCTCCCCAAGTCGAGTACATCAAGGAACGCTGCCACGGCACCTTCCGCTGGTGGTACGAGTACTCCGGCGGCAAGCTGACCGACTGGGGCGCCCACCACGTGGACATCGCCCAGTGGGCCATCGGCATGGAGGAGTCCGGCCCGACCAAGGTGGAGGTACTGCTCGGCAAGCACCCGGTGCCGTTCGAGAAGGGCTACCCAACCGTGCACGACAAATTCAACACGGCGTCTGCCTTCCTGGTCCGCTGCGTGTTCCCCAACGAAGTCGAGATTCACATCAGGCACGACACCGAGAACGGCATTCAATTCGAGGGCGAGAAGGGCAGCTTCTTCGTCAGCCGCGGCCGCTTGACCGGCGCGCCGGTGGACGACCTGAAGAACAACCCGATTCCGGACAAGGTGCTGATAGCGCTGCGCAAGGGCAAGCGACTCGGCAGCCACATGGGCAACTTCATGGAATGTGTCCGCGATCGCTCGATGCCCGTGTCCGACGTCTTCTCGCACCATCGCGCGCTGACGACCTGCCACCTGGCCAACATCGCGCTGCGGCTGAATCGCAAGCTGAGGTGGGATGCGGCCGAGGAACAGATCGTCGGCGACGCTGAAGCCAACGCCTGGCAGCAGCGAGAGCAGCGCAAGGGATATGAGATCACGGTCTAAGATTCTGTTCCGGAAGGCCTCGCTGAAGTTGGTGTCACGGTCCATCAAGACATAACGCTTGCCAACCAAGAAGCCTTCGTCGGCAGCGGTCAAGTTCCGAGCGATCTGCTTCATCCAACGGTCGTCGGGACTTGCGGTGACACCCGCGCAATGAACCCGGGGTGTTGCGAGTTCCAATACGAAGAGCAGATAGAAGGTGACCAGGCCATTCCGGGTCCAGACCCCGACCGGGTCGTCCAGCAAACGCTGGAACATTTCGCTGGCCTTCCCGGCGACCATCATGCCAAAATGAGGAAGAACCAATCGCAACTTGCCTGGAGGAGGAATCCCATGAGCAACCCTGTAAATTCGAGACGAGAGTTCCTGCACACCACCCTGGTTGGAGCCGCGGTTCTGGGTCTCGCGCCCAATGTTCTGGGGACAGACGAAGGAAAAGCCAAGGGACTCCCGACTCGAGCGCTCGGGAAAACGGGGGAACGTGTCTCTGTTTTATGCCTGGGTGGCTGGCACATCGGCGCCGTCAAGGACGAAAAGGAAGCGATCCGCATCATGCACGCGGCCATCGACGAGGGCTTGACCTTCTTCGATAACGCCTGGGATTACCACGATGGCGGCAGCGAGGCCATCATGGGCAAGGGCCTGGCCATCGACAACAAGCGAGCCAAAGTTTTTCTAATGACCAAGAACTGCGCCCGGGACGCCAAAGGGACACGTCAACACTTGGAGGACAGTCTGCGCCGCTTGCAGACAGACCACCTCGATCTCTGGCAGTTCCACGAAATCAACTACGATAACGACCCGGACTGGATTCTGGAGCAGGGCGCGCTCAGCGAGGCTCTGAAGGCACAGAAAGAAGGCAAGGTGCGTTACCTTGGCTTCACGGGCCACAAGTCACCTCACATCCACTTGAAGATGCTCGGCAGGCACACCTGGGACACCGTGCAGATGCCGATCAATGTCTGCGACTATTTCTATCGCAGCTTCACGCATCTGGTGGTGCCGGAAGCCTTCAAAGCAGGGATTGCGCCCATCGGCATGAAGAGCCTGGGCGGCGGCAGCGATCATCAAGGCCGCCTGGTCGCCGCGAAGGTCTGCACGGTCAACGAAGCCCTGCGTTACGCGCTGAGTCAACCGATCGCATCCCTAGTCACTGGCATTGATTCCATGGAAGTCCTCCAGCAAAATCTCAAAATCGCCCGAGAATTTCAGCCCTTGCAAGGAGAAGAATTGCAAGAATTGCTGTCCAAAGTCAAACTTGTCGCGGGCGACGGACGCCACGAACGGTTCAAGTCGACTCAACTTTTCGACGGCGTCTATCATCAGCGACAGCATGGGCTGACCAAGGCAGACGTTGAAGGAACGTGAGGATGTGACGACTGCTTGAGGAAGATCTCTTCGATCGGATGCCGTGTGGTCAATTTATTCCGCCCAACTGTAAATTGTTAGATTTGCCGGATTTGCACCCTTCGGCACGTCCTTGGATCAGCCAAGTGAGGATTCGCCTTTCGGGGGGAAACGGCCTAGCGCCGAAGTTCCCGCGCTTGACGGGAATGACCGAGTGAGCAAGCAGGCACAGAACCTTTATTTGCAACGAGAGGATCAAGCCATGCCAAAGCTTACCGTCGAAGGGGTCGGCCAGTTCGAAGCGCCTCCGAACAAGCGTTTGGTGCTGGCGCTCGAGGATGAAGCCAAGATCGACCAGCTCCACGCCTGCGGGGGCAACGCGCGCTGCACTACCTGCCGGGTTGAATTTGTAGCCGGGGAGCCCGCGCAGATGACCGTTGCCGAAAAAAGCGCCCTCGCAGCCCGAGGTCTATCTGGCCTGCGGCTCAGCTGCCAGATTCTTTGCGATCATGATAAGGTAGTCCGGGCTATCAGCCGCCTGGCCGGCAGCGGCCGAATGGACGCCGGTACGCGCCCCGCTGACACGATCCAGCCCGAGCCAGTGGTTTTTACCGACAAATGATCTGCTTGGATCCGGTTGTTTGCCCGAGGCGTCGCCCTCGCCGAACCGGGCGACGAGATTGGTGAGGGCCGATTCCTGCGACGCCCTGATCGCGGTTGTGGTCGTCGCCTCGTAGTCGGACTGGGTACCGCCCTCACGTGCGAGCTTCAGGTGGCCCCGAGCCATTCATCGGTAGCATCGACCTTGTATTTTCCCTGGAGATGCTTGCGCGACGGGTTGTTGAACAGCCACATGCCTTCGTCGCCGAAAACGGCAGGAGCCGTGAGAGAGCACGTGGCCGTAGGAAGGCCGCGTAGAAACGACAACTTCATCATCTACGTCACTTTCCTTCTTGCGAAAGATTCTTGAATCCACTGATCGGCCGAAAACTCTTTTCGACAGCATTTAGAAAAAGTAGGGAACTGAGATGTCATTGAGTTTTCCCCATTCCTTTAAGAGCCGTTCAAAGACCGGCCGCACATTATCACTGTTTGCAGCCATAATCAGGGCTTTGCCGGTTGCCAAGGAGACGACGAAGTAAGCACCTACGCCCGGGTTGCCCCCACTATGATAAAGCAAAGTGTCTTTATCGGAAACGCGCATGAAGAAGCCCGGGCCGCACTCTACGCCTTTCCCGCTCAAGCCGAAACCGGACAGGTCCACCGCCGCTCTACTCTGGAGTATCTGATTAACTGTTTTTCTTCGAATAATCAGACCCCTGTCATGGTAAGCGGCTGTGAGTTCGCCGACAAAACGTGAATAATCCTTTATCGTTGTGTACAAGCCGCCTGCCGCGGCGCCCACCGTATGATAGGGGGCAATCGGCTCTCCGTCCTCGTCATAGGCCTTTGTCTTGTTCGTCCGCAGTGCTTGGGGATCAAAGCTTGAGTCTTTCATGCCGAGCTTGCGAAAGACAAGCCTGCCCATGCTGGAGTTGAAATCATCTCGAAGAACGTCTTCCATAAGAAGCTCAAGCACTGTATAGCCGCCCGCCGAGTAATGCCACGCCTCGCCAGGCTTGTACTGCACACAAACGGGCTTCTTTTCCTTATTACTGCCGTTTAAAACCTCCTTCGTAGATGCGATGCGGGCATTTAACTTAAAAAAAGGCGCGGACGGCATCGACAGGCCTGATGTGTGGTTTAGTACGCGTAGGATGGTAACCTGGTTTGGATCGTACTCCTTCGAGGTTACCCTCCAGTTTCTTAGATATCGGTTTACCGGTTGGTCAAGGTTGAGGACCGACTCCTCGTGGAGCTTCAAGATAGCCAACGCCGTGACCGGCTTAGAAAGCGAGGCAAAATTCAGAACAGTCGAATCACTCATCAGTGTCTGATTGTCCTTGTCGGAGTAGCCGAACGAGCACGAGTAATACTGCCCGTGCTTGCCTATCATTGCATATGAGAGGCCCTCCGATTTGCTTGAGACTCGAAGAGAGTCAAGTGTCCGATTCAACGAATCCAAGCGCGCCTTCAACTCTTTTGATTCACCCTGGGGCTCGGAGTCGAAGCTGGATGAACTGTAGGCCTCGGTGTGAAAGAAGCAAGGTGTCTCGCACCTTGTTTCGAATTGCATGTCGAGCACAAAGAATGCGAGACAGGCGAGACTGGAAGGTCCGATAGCATGAGCTGCAGGGCACAAGCGCTTCACCGCGCCAACGAGGCTCCGTGTCATGTCTGCACTCTCCCGACAAGCGTTCCTAAGGGGTTACCAACCACCCTAGTTTAGCGCCGATCCGGCCGGCCGTCTTGGACGTTCGAAACATGATTCTGCAGTTTCTTACCGGGCGGGGGTCGTGTCCAGAAGGGGGCGGCGAAGGCCAGGATGACCAGCGGCAGCACAACGCCGGTTTCACCCGAATACCAGTCTGAGCTTTCGCTGCTCTTGGTCATCCCCTCAAGCAGACCCCATGCATAGTTGTAGGTCCCCGGTCCCCTTGGCGGTGCTCATTGCCGATTTCACCGTGGGGGTCGTCGCGGCTACAGTGATCTTTAAGTGGAGGGCGGAGCGGGCCGGCAGCGTCTGGGCGCCGGTAATGTTGGCGGTCATGTTCGCGAGCCAGCGCAGTGACGCGTAGAAGGTGAGTGAAGCTACTCTTACGGTGGACCGTCATAATATCTTTGCCGCGCGCGATGAGAACACCGCCGCTAAAATCATGGTTGGCGACAGAAGGGGCCAGATAGGCGTCCACTTTCGCCTCAAGACCTGACGAGGGCGCGCCTACGGCACGGGCGTCATCCGCTGCGGAGGCGGACCCAGAGAAAGTAAATCTCAAGAGCAGAAGCAGCACCGCTCTTGTCTGATTCATCCGATCTTCTCCCCGGAATAGAGGCGGAGTCCCGGAGGTTTCTTACGAAGACGCGTTGGGGCTCGGGCACGGGCGCCGTTGCCGCGCCGAGCAATATATCGATTACAGTCGGCCCCAGTCTTGGATGCGAGAAACATGGCGCTCAGATTTGAAGAAATCTGCGAACGCTGCTCAGATTCTTTGGCGTGAAGCCGAATTCTCTGGCGAACCAGCGGCACAAATGAGCCTGGTCGCAGAATCCCGCTTCAAACGCTGCGTCCGCAAGCGAACACTGTCGCCGGAGGATGAGCTGCCCGGCTTCCGCCAGCCGCAGGGCGCGAATGTACTCACTCACGGAACAGTGGTGGTATTTACGGAAGACGCGAGCCAGGTGAATGGGGTGGACACCTATATCCTGCGCGAGCGCGCACAGCCTCAGCGTGTGCCGAAACTCATCGTGAATCATTTCCTCGGCCCGGCGCAGCCAGTCGGGACGCGCTGTCGTGGACTCTGAGGCCGGCCACTGTACCAGTGGCTCCAACAGTTCCAGCAACTGGGTCTCGAAACAGGTTGCTTCAGGGGCGCCGACACCGGCCGCGGTTGCCAGCAGACGCAAGCTCCGGAGTCGCCACCAGACGGACTCCAGCATTTGCCAGCTGCCAAGGTCGCTTTCCAGGAGCGCCCGCTGCGCCAGCCAGGTCTTGTCGAATTCGATGTTGAGCCCAATCATTCCGCCTGGACCGACCTGGGCTTCGTGCGGCTCATTGGTGGGATGAAAAACAAGCGTCAACTCCGGTTGAAGGTGATCCTGGCGGCGCCAACGCTCACGATGCTCGCCGGCAATCAACAAAAAGAAAGTCGGGTTTTCATGCACGTGAGGCGGTAGTTTCTGGCCGGCGCGGTAGGTTGACACGACAAGGGACAGGCCAGCCGCGCGGCATTGCCGAACCCTGTTCCCGAAGAAGATGCCTGGATCAAGGCGCATGGTTGGATCGAGGGTGAAAGAATGCGTAATTCGACGCGCTGGAGTCCCGGCTTCAGCCGGATCAAGCCGACTAAAGTCTGGACTTCAACCTGTCTCATCACTGGAGTGGCACATCCTTCAGCGTGAACGGCACTTCAATGACATCCCATCTCCGGCAGCCGAAAAAGTAGACATCATACTTTATCACTTGCCAATGGGGAGCACAAACGTGACATCGTACATCTATTCTGCACTTTGCCTCCCCAGGGCCTACGCATCACCGCTTCTCTAGAGCCTCCTTGCTGGGCAGGCGGAAGAAGAGGTAGCCGTTGCAGTGGGACCCGGTAACGGCTTTGGCCACAGCGGACAGGGTCGGGTAGACCTGCCCGGCGCAGGCGAAACCGTGCTCCAGGACTTGGACTTGCAGAGTCTCTCCCTTGTAGGAACGTGTGAGGATGGTGCCGGGCGGTGGAATGCGTGTATCCACTCGCAGCCGTATGCTTGGCGTTTTCTCGTGCGCGACTGGGCCCCTTTCCTTGCGAATCAACCCGGCCCACTATTGTCCCTGCAGTGGGTGAACCAAGGGGCTGTCCACCGCGAGAGGCTAGCCAGTCGTCGCCGCAGTCGATCATGATCCTCTTTCGACGGTAGGCTACCAGGAGCGAGGCGTGCATGCGATGGCGCCGCGTTCGCCCATCGATATTTCCTCGAGTTCCTAAGAAGCAAAGCCTCATGATTCTGCTCCCGGAGTCTTCCGAATCCTCTCATTCAAGTTCTGTGCAGTCCTGCGCATTCGTCCTTGACGGGCGCTGCCGTTCCTTGCCTCTGCAGCATGCCCAAGAATCACTGGCGGGAAAACTGACACAACCATCGTGCTTGTGGGGCAGACCGAGCGAATCAATTCTCTTGGAGGGGGCGGTAAAGCCGGGCTATCGCGCAAGTGAAGACGGTGACTTACGCCGCCGCGGCGGCGCAAGGGCAAGGGTGGCGAGCACCAGTAGGAAAAAGCCTATATGGAGCATGGTAAAAGCCCAGGACGGCAGATCATAGAAGAGTATCCTGTGCATCCATCGGCCGATAAAAGACCCTTCAGACACTTGCTGGCCCGCCAAGGTGCGGAGGCGATCCTCCCATACCGTCAAGGGGCAAAGAATTCCAAGGGTGGTTTCGAGGGCCACCGCTCCAATCGCAGCCAGGTGCGCGAACCGAAACCAGGGATTGCGCACCCACTCCCAGCCTAGGGTTACGCCCAGCAGGATGGTCAACTGTCCCAATACCACAAAGGCGACGTAGGCGAGATGGATCGCAAGCACTACTTCAGCCCAATAGGAGTACCACATCGCTTTTCCCAACCATCTGTCGCTTTAGCAAAGGAGGAGGCGGGGCTCCATGGCGGTCAGGAGCGGGCAAACGGCCTACCGCACGGCCTTAAGCGGGACAAAGGCCAGCGCGTGCCGAACATCGTCTTCCCCTTTCAGGCAGCGAGGAGCAAATGTGCTTTCGCAAGTTGCGTGCCGGCACTTGGTAAGAGGTTTGCTCGAATTCAATAACCTTGCGAACCTGTCTGACGGACCGGGACGGGCGTGAGCTCGCTTCTCCCAGCGGCGAAACCGGGGCCGCCAGGCCTGTGCAACTATGAAGCAGGTCTTGCCGCTGTGCGGAACCCAACCGATCTGTGCCAGTTCGCACATACCTTGCCGGTATGGCAACCGGCTTGAAGGCTTCGTCTTCCTTCGTGACGCCACAATGGCTGGCCCCGAACACCCGTCGCGCTGGTGTCCACACGGTTCACGAGGCTGCATTTGTCGGAGTAAATCGCGCTCTACACGGTCGTCAGCGCCGTCAGCACCTATAGCCAATCTGGCATGCCCGCCAGCGGCCACTGTAGCAGACATACTTTCCCGGGTGTCCTATGCGCTCGGCATCGCGTTTGCTTTTAATGAGGACGGCAAGACGCTCGTAACCCTGGTCCACCTCCGTTTTTGAAGAGATGCATCATGCGCGCGAAGAGCAAACCTCTGCAGGCTCTGACCGCAGGCGACCTGATGAACCCCGACGTGGTCCGGTTGCCGGAGGAGATGCCACTGCGCGATGCGGCCCGGCTGCTGCTGCAAAACCAGATTGGCGGCGCGCCGGTCGTGGATGCCCGCGGGAGGTGTGTGGGGGTGTTCTCGGCCATGGACTTTCTCCGCTTGTCCCAGATGCGAGCTGACGTCACTCGGCCTACCTCCCCACCGTTACCGATTACGTGCTCTTTCCAGACAAAGAGCAGAACCCCGGATGGCAAGGAGGTGACTCGCTGCACTCTTCCGCCGGGCCTGTGCCCCATCCAGGTTAAGCAAGAGTTGCCAGGCGGAGAGAAGTTGATCATCTGCAGCCAACCCCACTGCGTCCTGGTTGATTGGCAGGTGGTAGACGTAGAAAAACTGCCCACAGATGAGGTGCGTCGGTTCATGACGCCGGACCCGGTAACTGCCGAGCCCACCACGTCCATCCGCGTCTTGGCGCGGATGATGATTGATGCCCACGTCCACCGCGTCATCGTGGTAGACGAAGAGCGAAGGCCGATCGGCGTCGTGTCCAGCACGGACCTCTTGGCCACCCTGGCGTACAGCGGCACCGAGCCTTAACGGTGACGTGGCCGAACATAAGCGTAAAGGAGGCTCGTCATGATCGCCTCAACGAATCCCCGCAGCATCTCGTACGGTTGCCATACCACAGGGCGTGATTCATCGCATCTTCGCCGTCAGTCAATCGAGCGCCTAGCCTATGAAAAGTGGACGGCGAAAGGATCTCCGAGTGGTAGCGCGCTGCAAGATTGGCTGGAAGCCGAGCTGGAAGTAGACGGAGGTCGGCGCCGTCAGTTAATCCAGCGCCGAGCCTACGGGGATTGGAAGGCGAAAGGGTGTCCGAGCATGACCGCGCTCCAGGATTGGCTGGAAGCCGAGCACGAAGTCGATAGAGGATTGAAAAGCGAGAGCAGTCCTTATCTATGTAGAATTCAGATGCCCGTTGAAATCCTTCCTGGCTGACAAAGCAGCGGAGTCGATTTACTTAGTAAAACGCCAAGGGACTTCAACCGGGCCCAGTTCAAGCTCTGTCGCGATCTAGGCCAGCCCGCACATGTGCTAGCTATACTGAGCGCGGTCAAAAATGAGACATCGCCCCGTAGCCGCATTCGCCAGAATGCGGGCTATCTCACACAGTTCCCCCCGCATTCTGGCGAATGCGGCTACGGCCTATTGGCATCAGTATT
>Ga0116225_1002021_pt1 | contig 14014 bp, 10 predicted proteins | sample Sb_taG_8_FD_88968 | JGI IMG/M metagenome (GOLD analysis project Ga0116225, IMG submission 88968) | Peat soil microbial communities from Weissenstadt, Germany - Sb_50d_c_BC metaG | ecosystem: Environmental > Terrestrial > Soil > Wetlands > Peat | place: Germany: Weissenstadt | collected 2010-09-21 | reverse complement strand
GCGCAATCCCTTGGCTTGGGTGGCGGCTTCCTCGCGCCCGGTGCCAAGATCGGCGCGCAGGCTGCGTTCCTGGCGTTCCAATTCACGTGACAGGGCGTCCAGCCGCTCGCGCGTGGTGCCGCCGAGCCCGTCGATGCTGGCGGCCAGTTTGTCCACCGTCTCGGCCAGCGGATCGCGCTGACCGCGCAGATACAGCAAGACCACGCCGGCGACCGCAATCGCCGACAGCGCCAAATTCGCCACGAGCATCCATTCCATGATGGCGATCCTCAGTTCTTGGTGTCGGCGAAGGCCGGCAAGGCGTTGGCGCGGGCGCGCAAGGCCTCCAGCTTGGGAAAGTGTCCAGGCGGCACTACGTCGGGCCACACCAGCCGCAGGAAATCATAAGCGGCGACGGCGGTGATGTCGGCCTGGGTCAGTGTGGAACCGAACAGCCAACCGTCGCCCAGCGCCGTTTCCAGCACCGTCAGCCCGGCCAGCACTTGGTCGCCGTAGCGGTCGAGCAAGGCCTGATGGCGGGTGGCTTCGGGGCGGTGGTTGCGTTCGACATAGCTCCACAGGGTCTTTTCCATGACGCCGACGCCAAAGGCGACCAGCCGCAGCACCTCGCGCCGCGCCCGTCCCGACGGCGGCACCAAAGCCCGCTCCGGCCCGGCCAGTTCGTCGAGGTAATCAAGGATCGGCGTGCTGTCGATCAACACTTCCTGGTCGTCCAACACCAGCGCCGGAATACGCCCCATGGGGTTATAGGCGCGCACCGCCTCGCGGTCGGTGATGGTGCTCAGCGGGTTCTGCTCGAACGCAATGTCCAGCAAGCGCAGCGATACCGCCACGCGGCGGACGAAGGGCGAGGTGTTGCGGCCAATCAGAAGCATTTTGTTCCCTCTTTGATCCCGGTGTCCCGGTTTACGCCGCCGCGATGAAATCGTCAACCTCGGCCCTACCCAAAGTGGTCTCAGTCATGCTAAGCCGACGGTTATGAATTATCGTCACGCCTATCATGCCGGAAACTTCGCCGATGTCGTCAAGCACGCCTTGCTGACGTTGGTGCTCGCTCATCTGCAACGCAAGGAAACGCCCTTCTGCGTCGTCGATACCCATGCCGGAACCGGCTGCTACGATCTGGCCGGGGTCGAAGCCGGGAAAACCGGTGAGGCGCAGGACGGCATCGTGGCGCTGCTGGCGGCGGGGCCATTGCCGCCGTTGCTTGACGATTATGTGGCGGCGGTCCGCTCGGTCAATGCGGGCTGGCCGACTTTGCGCTACTACCCTGGCTCGCCGCGCATCGCCCGCCACATGCTGCGCCCGCAGGACCGGCTGGCGTTGGTCGAGCTGCACCCGGAGGACGCAGACCAGTTGCGCCGTGAATTCCGTCACGATCCGCAAGTTGGCGTGCATATGCAGGACGCCTATACGGCGTTGAAGGCGCTGCTGCCGCCCAAGGAACGGCGCGGTCTGGTGCTGATCGATCCGCCGTTCGAGGTTAAGGACGAGTTCCGCCGCATCGTCAAAGGCCTCGGCGAGGCCTTGCGGCGCTGGCCCAACGGCATTTACGGCGTTTGGTATCCGATCAAGGATCCCGAACCGGTCGAACGCTTCCTGGCCGAGATCGCCTCTTTGGGTCGACCCTGCTTTACCGCCGAATTGATGCGCCATGCCGGCGACAATCCCGACCGCCTCAACGGCACCGGGCTGGTGATTCTCAATCCGCCGTGGCAGTTAGCCGATAAGCTGGCTGAACTGTTGCCGGTGCTGTGCGATAAGCTAGGTGCCGCTGGCGGATCGCGGCTGCGTTGGCTCGCCGGCGAGGAATAGACGCGGGATTGGCCGCCTTCGAGGGCGGTTGTTCCAGTCGCGTGCTTGTCCGCCCCCCTCGGGGGCATTATATGCGGAGCGAATTCGGATCGCTCGGAGGCTTGATGAAAGCGCTGCACCATGCCTTGGCCGTCGGCATTACCGCCGCCGTCCTGTTTGCCGCGCCGGCTTGGGCGCAGGTGTTCAATCCCGAAACCTTCACGCTGAAGAACGGCATGCAGGTGATCGTGGTTCCCAATCACCGGGTGCCGGTGGTCAGCCACATGGTGTGGTACAAGGTCGGCGCCGCCGACGAGGTGGCCGGCAAGACCGGTCTGGCCCACATGGTCGAACACATGATGTTCAAGGGCACCAAGGTGGTGCCGGCCGGCGAGTTCTCGCGCATCGTCGCGCAGAATGGCGGACGCGACAACGCCTTCACCTCATCCGACTACACAGCGTTCTATCAGAACGTCGCGGTGGACCGGCTGCCCCTGGTGATGAAGCTGGAAGCCGACCGCATGGCCAACCTCAAGCTGGACGACAAGGACTTCCAGCCCGAGCGTCAGGTGGTGCTGGAAGAACGCCGTATGCGCATCGAGAATGACCCCGAAGCCTTGCTGTCCGAGCAGATGGAAGCCTCGCTTTATCTCAACAGCCCCTATCACCATCCGGTGATCGGCTGGCGCAATGAGATCGAGCGTTACAAGGTCGAGGACGTCATCGCCTTTCATCAGCGCTGGTACGCCCCCAACAACGCCGTGCTGGTGGTGTCGGGCGACATTACCGCCGCGCAGTTGAAGCCGTTGGCCGAGAAATACTACGGCGTCATTCCGCCGCGTCCGGTGCCGGTGCGCGCCCGTACCGAGGAACCGCCGCCTGTCGTCGCCCGCACCGTCGAGTTGCGGGATCCCGACGTGCATCAGCCGTCGTGGGAGCGTCTGTATCTGGCCCCCAGCTATCACAAGGGCGACACGCAATACGCCTATCCTTTGCAGGTGCTGTCCGAGGTCATCGGCGGCGGGGCGACCGGGCGGCTGTACAAGGGCTTGGTGGTCGATCAAAAGGTGGCGTCCTACGCTTCGTCCGGCTATGACCCGGCGGCGGTCGATCTGACCAGCTTCTCGATCGCGGCCAGCCCCAGCCCCGGCATCGAGGTGGCGAAGTTGCAGGAGTCGCTGGTCGCGCTGATCCAGTCGATCGCCACCACCGGCGTCACCGACGAGGAAGTTCGCCGCGCCAAGGACCGCCTGCAAGCCAATGTCGCCTATGCCAAGGATTCCTTGCATACCGGCGCCCGCGTGCTTGGCGGGGCCATCGCCAGCGGCCAGACCGTCGATGACGTCGAGGCGTGGCCGCAGCGCATCGCCGCAGTGACGACCGAACAGGTCAACGCGGCGGCGCGCGCCGTGCTGAAAGACGAAGGCTCGGTCACCGGGCTGTTGCTGCCGGGTCCGGGCGGCACCGATGAGAATGGCGAGCCCCGGCCAAGCCGGGCGGGTAGCTCGATGGGAAGGGACTTGCGATGAACCTGCGCCGATATATCGTCCTCGCCGCGCTGTGCCTGTTGCCGATGGCTCCGGCGCAGGCCTTCAACGTCGAGCCGGTGGTCAGTCCCCAAGGCGTCGAGGCTTGGCTGGTCCAGGACCACAGCAACCCGATCATCTCGCTGAGCGTCGCCTTTCGCGGCGGTTCCGCCACCGACCCCGTGGGCAAGACCGGTCTGGCCTATATGACCGCCAGCCTGCTCGACGAGGGCGCTGGCGACATGGACAGCCAGACCTTCCAGGGCAAGCTGGAGGATCTGGCCATCTCGTTGGGCTTCACCGCCGGTGAGGACGCCTTTCGCGGCCATCTGAAGACGACGTCGCATAACCGCGACGCCGCTTTTGACATGTTCCGCCAATCCTTGACGCAGCCGCGCTTCGACGCCGATGCGGTGGAGCGTATTCGCGGCCAGATCCTGTCCGAGCTGACCCGCGAACTGCAAGACCCCGACGCCATCGCCGGCCGCGCCTTCGCCAAGATGCTGTATCCCGACCACCCCTATGGTCTGGCGGTGGACGGCGTGCCCGACACCATCAAGGCGATCTCCATCGCCGACCTCAAGGCGTATGGGCCGCAGCATCTGGGCCGCGACGTGATGTATGTGTCGGTGGTCGGCGATATCTCGCCGGAGGAATTGGGGCCGCTGCTTGACAGCACCTTCGCCGGTCTGCCCGCGACCTCGGCGCCGATTGCCGTGGCCGAGGCTGCCCCCGACGCCACCGGTAAGGTCGAGGTCATTCACCGGGCCATCCCGCAAAGCGTGGTCGAGTTCGGCGAAGCGGGCCTCAAGCGCGCCGATCCCGACTGGTACGCCGCCTATGTGATGAACTACGTTTTGGGCGGCGGCGGCTTTTCGTCGCGGCTGATGACCGAGGTGCGGGTCAAGCGCGGTCTCGCTTATGGCGTCTATAGTTATCTGCTGCCGCGCGACCACTCGGCGATGATCGGCGGCGGCGTCGCCACCCGCAATGACCGCGTCGCCGAAAGCCTGCAATTGATCCGCAGCGAATGGGCGCATATGGCCGAAGGCGGCGTTTCGGCGAAGGAATTGGCCGACGCCAAGACCTATCTGACCGGGTCGTTCCCCTTGCAGATGGATTCGACCGAAGCCATCGCCTCGCTGATGATCACCATTCAGATGGATCATCTGGGCATCGATTATCTGGACCGCCGCAACGGCCTGATCAACGGAGTGAGCCTGGACGACGTCAAACGCGTGGCCCGCCGGCTGCTCGACCCGCAGAAGCTGACCGCCATCGTCGTCGGCGACCCGCAGGGGCTGTGATGTTCCTCCCCCTCGACCCCGTCCCAGGGATCGAGGGGGCTGAAACAGCCTGTAACAGGGACTTTATTGGCCGGCTTCCGCCTGCGTGCTATGGTGCGCCGCTCGACCGCTAGGCTGTGCTGGAATCCCCTTGAGTAAAAAGAACAAAATCAATCTCGACCATTCGACCTGGCTGCTGATCCGCCGTTTGGTGCAGGAGGGCGTGACCCCTTACCTGTGGCGGGTTTGGGCTGCGTTCGGCTGCATGGCGATGGTGGCGGCGACCAGTGGCGCCTTGGCTTATATGATGAAGCCGATGGTCGACGACGTCTTCACCCGCAAGGATTCGTCCATGCTGTGGCCGGTCGCCGGGGCGGTGGTGATTACCTCGCTGATCAAGGGGTTGGCCACCTATGGCCAATCGGGCCTGCTGGCTTGGCTGGGTCTGCGCATCATCGCCGACATGCAGAACCGCCTGTTCGAGCACCTGCTGCGCATGGATTTGCGCTTCTTCCACGAGGGCGCGACCGGCAAGCTGGTGTCGCGCTTCACCGTCGATATCAACATGATGCGCGGTGCGGTGTCCAACGGCCTGACCAGCCTGGGCAAGGAACTGCTGACGGTGGTTTTCCTGGTCGGCGTGATGTTCTATCAGGACTGGCTGCTGGCCTCGGTGTCGTTCTTCGCCTTCCCGCTGGCGATTCAGCCGATCGTCAAGCTGGGCCGCCGCATGCGCCGCGTCACCGCCAACACCCAAGAGCAGATGGGCCTGTTCAACACCCTGTTGGAGCAAAGCTTCCAGGGCATGCGCATGGTCAAGGCCTATGGGATGGAGCAGTACGAGCGCAGCAAGATCGAAGACATCGCCGAATTGCTGTTCCGTCTGGTCTATAAGGCCAACCGGGTGCGTGCCGCCTCTAGCCCGATCATGGAAACCCTGGGCGGCATGTCGGTCGCCGTGGTGGTGGTTTATGGCGGCAGTCAGGTGATCTCGGGCGAGACCACCACCGGCGCTTTCTTCTCGTTCATGACGGCGCTGCTGATGGCCTATCAGCCGGTCAAGAACCTCGCCAATTTGAATACCTCGCTGCAAGAAGGTCTGTCGGCGGCACAGCGGGTGTTCGCCGTGCTCGACACCCAGCCGTCGATTCTCGACAAGCCGGACGCGCAAGCCTTGGCGATCAGCGGCGGCGCGGTGCGCTTCGACGACGTGATGTTCAGTTATGACGGCGACCGCCCGGCGCTGGATCATCTCAGTCTGATGGTTCCGGCGGGCCAGAAAGTGGCGCTGGTCGGCAGTTCGGGCGGCGGAAAATCGACCATCCTCAATCTGATTCCGCGCTTCTACGATGTCAGTAGCGGGCGCGTCACCATCGACGGCCAGGATCTGCGCGACGTCACCATCTCCTCGCTGCGCGCCAACATCGCCTTGGTCAGCCAGGAAGTCAGCCTGTTCGACGACACCGTGCGCGCCAACATCTCGTTCGGCCGCTTCGCCGCCACCGACGCCGAGATCGAGGAAGCCGCCCGCAACGCCGCCGCGCATGAGTTCATTTCGCGCCTGCCCGAAGGCTATGACACCGTGGTCGGCGAGCATGGCGTCAAACTGTCCGGCGGTCAGCGTCAGCGTCTGTCGATTGCCCGCGCCATGCTGAAGAACGCGCCGATCCTGCTGCTTGACGAGGCCACCTCGGCGCTTGATACGGAATCGGAACGTCAGGTGCAAAGCGCCTTGGAGGTGCTGATGCAAGGCCGCACCACCATCGTCGTGGCGCATCGCCTGTCCACCATCGTCGATGCCGATTTGATCCATGTCATCGACCATGGCCGCGTCGTCGAATCTGGCGCACATGCCGAATTGCTGGCCAAGAACGGCATCTATGCCCGCCTGCACGCACTGCAATTCGCCGAGGAGGGAACTTCCCCCGCGCTGCCTGCGCCATTGGTGCCGCCGACCGAAGCAAGGGTCTGACCGGCATGAGCCTGACCAAAAGACTGTCAAAGGCGCTCAAGACGCTGTCCAAGACCGACCGTGTGCGGGCGGCGCTGTGCTGGTTGGGCTCGCTGTATATTCGCTTGGTGCGCGTCACCGGGCGCTGGGAACTGGTTAACGGCGCGGTTCCTGCCGCCTATTGGGACCACGACAAGCCGTTTCTGCTGGCCTTTTGGCACAGCCGCATTCTGATGATGCCCTATTGCTGGCGGCGCGGGCAGCCGATCAACATGCTGATTTCGCAGCACCGCGACGGCGCGCTGATTGCCCGCACGGTGTCTCATTTCGGTATCGATACGGTGCCCGGCTCGACCACGCGCGGCGGCTCGGCGGCGTTGCGCGGCATGCTCAAGGCATTGAAGGCGGGGCAATGCGTCGGTATCACCCCCGACGGTCCGCGCGGTCCCCGTATGCGCGCCGCCGAGGGCGTGGTGCAGATTGCCCGCATGAGCGGCGTGCCGGTGATCCCGGTCGCCTATTCGACCTCGCGCCGCCGCCTGCTGAGCAGTTGGGACCGCTTCTTGGTGGCGTGGCCGTTTTCGCGCGGAGTGATCGTCTGGGGCGATCCCATCGAGGTGCCGTCGGGTGCGTCGCCGCAAGTGATGGCGGAGAAGCGTCAGCAGGTCGAGGATTCCCTGAACGCCATCACCGCCGACGCCGACCGCCGTATGGGCCACGCGCCGGTAGCGCCGCAGGACTGGCCGACGCCATGATCCTGACCCTGTATCGCGGCTTGACGACGATCGGCGCGCCGCTGATCTCGATGTTCCTGGCGCGGCGCATGGCGCGCGGCAAGGAAGACCGTCTGCGCTTCGGCGAGCGCAAGGGCGCAGCCGGCATTGCTCGCCCGTCTGGCCGCGTGGTGTGGCTGCATGCCGCGAGCGTCGGCGAGTCGTTGTCGATGCTGCCGGTGATCGAGCGCATCCAGGCGCAGCCCGATACCACCGTGCTGGTCACGACCGGGACCGTGACCTCGGCGCAGTTGATGGCCGAGCGCTTGCCCGATGGCGCCATCCACCAATATGTGCCGGTCGACCGGCTGCCCTGGGTGCGGCGCTTTCTCGACCACTGGCGGCCCGATCTGGCGCTGTGGGCGGAATCCGAATTCTGGCCCAATCTGCTGATTGAAACGGCGCGCGGTCAGGTGCCGCTGGTGCTGCTCAATGGCCGCATCTCCGACCGTTCCTTCGCCAAGTGGAGCCGCCACGCCAGACTGGCGGCGCGGCTGCTCGACTGCTTCGTGCTGTGTCTGGGCCAGACCCCCGCCGATGCCGAACGCTTGCAGGCCTTAGGGGCGGCTCGGGTGGCGTGTCGCGGCAACCTGAAATTTGCCGTGCCGCCGCTGCCCGCCGACGAGGCGTTGCTGGCGGTGCTGCGCGCCGAACTGGCCGGACGCCCGTGTTGGCTGGCGGCCAGCACCCATGCCGGCGAGGAACTGGCGGTGGGCCGTGTGCACCAAACCTTGGCGGCGCAGCATCCGGGGCTGCTGACCATCATCGTTCCCCGCCATCCGCCGCGCGGCGCGGCCATCGCCGCTGAGTTGACCGAGTTGGGATTGGCGGTGGCGCAACGCTCGGCGGGGCAGGCGGTGGGGCCGCACACCGATGTGCTTCTAGCCGACACCATGGGCGAGTTGGGCCTATATATTCGGCTGGCGCCGTTGGTGTTCATGGGTAAAAGCCTGATCGGCCAAGGCGGGCAGAATCCGCTGGAACCGGCGCGGTTGGGGGCTGCCGTGCTGTTTGGCCCGCATATGGACAATTTCTCCGATATCGCCGACGAAATGTGCAAAGCTGGTGCGGCGGAACGGGTCGAGGATGAGGACGGGTTGGCCCGCGCCGTGTCCCGGCGTTTGGTCTCTCCGGCAGTGGTGGCGGATTTTGGCGCTGCCGCCCGCGACTTCGCCACGGCTCAGGCGGGGGTTCTCGACGCCGTGCTGGACGAGTTGAAGCCATGGCTGTCGGCAAAGGATGCTGTCGATGAAGGCGCCTGATTTTTGGATCGAAGGCGGTCCGTTATCGGATTTGATGGCGCCGCTGGGCTGGGCCTGGGCGGCGGGCAGCGGCTTTCGTGGCCGTGGCGTGGTGCCCTATAAGGCGTCGGTCCCGGTGGTCTGCGTCGGCAATCTGGTCGCCGGCGGGGCCGGCAAGACTCCCGTGGCGCTGTCCATCGCCCAACATCTGGAGGGGGCCGCATTCCTCTCGACCGGCTATGGCGGGCGCGAAGCCGGGCCGGTTCTGGTCGACCGCCGCCATCACGACCACAGCCAAGTCGGTGACGAGCCGCTGCTGCTGTCCGAAGCCGCCCCTTGCTGGGTGGCCAAGGACCGTATCGCCGGAGCCAAGGCCGCAGCGGCGGCGGGCGCGACCTGTATCATCATGGATGATGGCTTCCAGAATCCATCGCTGCACAAGGATGTGTCGCTGGTGGTCGTCGATGGCCATGTCGGCTTTGGCTCGGGGCGCTGCATTCCGGCGGGACCGTTGCGCGAGCCGGTGGCGCGCGGGCTGCAACGAGCCTCGGCGGTGGTGATCATCGGCGACGACCGCAAAGGCATCCGCCGTCAGGTCGGCCACCTGCCGGTGCTGCGAGCCCATCTGGAGCCGGAAGCCGAGGCCGAAGGGCTGGCCGGTCAGCCGGTGGTCGCCTTCGCCGGTATCGGCCGTCCGGAAAAGTTCTTCCATACCCTGGACCGCTTGGGCGCGCATATCGCCGAGGCCTATGCCTTTCCCGACCACCACCCCTATCATCCCAACGAGATCGCCGATTTGATCGCGCGGGCGACCATCCATTCCTGCATGCTGATTACCACCAGCAAGGATCTGGTGCGCATCCCTGCCCATCTGCGCAGCGAAGTGGCGGTGCTGCAAATCAGCGTGGCGTGGTCGGATGAGGAAGCTTTGATGCGGGTGCTGGCCCCGGCTTTGGCGGATATGCCTTTATGAGCCGCGACGGAGTGGCGGCGCGGGTGCAGGCGGCGCAGATTTGGCTGGTCTTCCAGGCTTTCCGCATCCTGCCGCTCGATGTCGCCTCGGCGGTCGGCGGTTGGTTGGGGCGGACCATCGGCACCCGCCTGCCGGTCAGCCGCCGCGCCCGGCGCAATCTTGAGCGTGTCTATCCCGAGCTGTCCGCCGTCGAGCGTGAGCGCATCGTCGTCGGCATGTGGGACAATCTGGGACGCACCGCCGCCGAATACCCGCATCTGCCGGAATTCGGCTTCGGCCCCGGCCAGCGTGTCGAGGTCGTCGGGGCGGAGCATCTGACCCAGGTGCGCGACGACGGTTTGCCCGGACTGTTCTTCAGCGGGCATTTCGCCAATTGGGAAATCGGCGGCTATTGCACGACGGCCAACGGCATTCCGGTGCATATGATCTATCGCGCCGCGAACAATCCGCATGTGGAATGGATTTACCGCTGGGGCCGCGATCTGGGCGTCGAGCTGATTCCCAAGGGAGCCGCCGGGGCGCGGCGGGCGCTGGCGGTGCTCAAGCGCGGCGAGCATCTGGGCATGCTGGTCGATCAGAAGATGAATGACGGCATCGCCATTCCGTTCTTCGGCCTGCCGGCGATGACCGCTCCGGCGCTGGCGACCTTTGCCTTGAAGTTCCGTTGCCCGGTGGTGCCTTGGCATATGGAACGTCTGCATGGTGCGCATTTTCGTCTGGTCATCGACCCGCCCTTCGTGGCCGCCGACACTGGCGACCATCATGCCGATATCCGCAGCATGATGACCGAGGTCAATCAGCGCCTGGAACGCTGGATCCGCGCCAATCCCGAACAATGGCTGTGGCTGCACAAGCGCTGGCCGGAATAGGCTTGCCTACCCCATCGCCGCCTGCGGCGTTGGCTCGGCAAGGTCGCCGGGTAGTTCCAATCCCATGTGATCGACCCATTCCGACAGCACCAGCAGCGCCCACAGCGACCGGTGATGGTCGATGCGGCCCATCTGGTGTTCGTGCAGCAAGCCCAGACAGGCGCGGCGGTCGAGCAAGCCGCTGCGGAACAGGCTGCCGCGTTCGACCGCGCCGTTGAACACCGCACTCAGCGGCCCGCGCAGCCAGCCGATGACCGGCGAGGGCGGGGCCGGGACGTCGCCGAGCGGCGGCGCCGAGGCCGGCAGCAGGCCGCGCAACGAGCGCGTCAGCAAATCCTTGGCGCGTCCTTGCGGCGCCCGCTCGCCGCTGGGAATGGCCAGGGCGTAATCGATCAGGGCATCGTCGAGGAACGGCAGGCGCAGTTCGACCGAATGCGCCATGGACATGCGGTCCAGGCGCGGCAGATGGGCTTCAGCCAGGGTCATGCGCATTTCGATAACGGCCAGCGCCCCCAATTCGTCGCCGCTGATCCAGCCGGGCAGGGCGCGGCGGACACGTCCCACCGCTTCACCCGGCAAATGCCAGGGCAGGCGGGCGCGTGACCCTGCATCCAGCACGGCGGAGGGATCGGTCAGCAGCAGGGCCGGGCTGGGTAGCGGTGGTTCGCCGTCCAAGGCATGGCGCAACGTCCCCGCCTCGGCCCGCCGCCCCAGAACCTTCATCAGCCGCGCCAGCAGCAGGCCGCCCCAATGCCGCCCCGTCGGCGGCAGGCCGCGCAGGATCCGCCAACTCGGCGATACCGCATGGTGGCGGGCCAACAAATCACGGCCAAGCAACGCCGCGCCCGCTCCGGTGGCGGCCAAACCGATGGGTAGGCCGCTATTGGCCATGGCGCGGGCCATCCACCAGTCGCCGATGGCCGTGGGGTCGGACAGCGGCTCGTCCATCGCGGCGATGTAGTCGGGCAGGCCGGCGCAATCCCGCCCCGCCGCCGGGGCCGCCAGGATCAAGCGCAACCCGGCTTGCGAAGCAACCCCCGCCAGCAGTCTTGCCGTGCGTTCGTCGGCGACCAGCGCATCGACGGTGCGCCCCAGCAGGCGGGCCATGCCGGCGGCCATCGCCAGCGATTCGAGCTGGCCGTCGAGCACGGCGGCAATCGGAGCATGCGCGGTCAGGCGGTCGGCGATGGCCGAGTCCAGCAGAACGCGCAGATTGTTCTGGTGATGCTGGGTGCTCAGCGTGCGCACCGCCGCGGCGCGCCGAGGATCGCGGCAGGGCGACCACCACGTTGCCGGCTCCATGCGGCAGCCGCGCTCGATGGTCAGCGACTCGCCCGCGCCCAACTTGCGGATGCCTTCGAACAGGGTGTTGGGCGGCATGACGAAGCCATGCGTCAGGTATTCCGGCAGATGCTCCAGGTCGAGCCGGCGCGGTACCGGCAGCACGTCGAGCAAGGCGCGGGCCTCGGAGGCGAAGGCCAGCATGCCGTCGATGCGGGTCCAATACAGCGGCTTTTCACCCAGGCGGTCGCGCGCCAGCACTAGCTTGTGGCGGCTATCGTCCCACAGAGCCAGGGCGAAGCGCCCGTGCAGATGATCCAGGAAGCTGGGGCCGTATTGCTCGTAGGCGTGGACCACCACCTCGGCGGCGGCATCGCCGCGAAAGTGGTGGCCGTCCAGGCGCAGGCTGTGGCGCAGGGTGCGGTGGTTGTCGATCTCGCCATCGATCACCACCCAGGCGTCGTCGTCCTCGTTGGCCAATGGCAGAGACGCCTGCGCCTCCGCCTCGGACAACAAAGAGCGGCAGCCGCCGAGCGCGCATTTGAGGTTGCCCGAGCGCCTGAGGCCTTGGTCGTCGGGACCGCGAGATCGCATGATCTCCAGCATCCGCTCGACCCGCCGCGCATCGGCGCGGCCCCGCGTGAAGCTGAGGATGCCCGCAATCCCACCCATGGCCGTCTCCCTGGCGCCACTAAGCCTTGGAGTGTCCGCCGCCCAAGCCGGCGCGGAAACGGCGCAGAGGGAGAGGGGGGCGAAGGAGATAGGCGGAGGCCGGGCGGCGCGTCCTGTCGAACCGGGAGGTATGCACAAAATGCATACGCCCATGTGTAGTATCGACGTCCCGCTTTGGGCGACATATCTTGACCCCGCCTGATTTTCAATGGCGATTATGGATGTAATTCTAGGAAAATATGGCGCAGGCTTGAAGCTTCGCGCGGGGAGAGAACGGCGATGCGGTTCAAGGGCATATTCGGCAGGCTGCTCGTTGTCGTCATCATCGGAGCCACCGGCTTGGTGGTGGTGTCGCTGGTGGCCCTGCTCCAGCTGCGCGCCTCGCTGTTGAATGACCGTCTGACCGAGGTGCATCACATCACCGAAGCGGCGCGTAATGTGCTGGTCTATTATCAAGGCAAAGCCGCCAAGGGCGAAATGAGCGACGACGACGCCAGAACGGCGGCGATCAAGGTCATCGACGGCATCCGCTATGACGGCGACAACTACGTCTTCGCCTATGACTATCAGGGCATGGCCGTTGTTTCCCCCGGACATCCCGAGCGTATCGGCCAGAACTACCTCGGCCTTAAGGCTCCTGACGGCACGGCGTTCATAGTCGACCTGATCCAGGCAGCCAAGACCGGCGGCGGCGAGGTTCGGTATTCCTATCCGAAACTGAACGGCAGTCAGATTTCACCCAAGGTGTCCTACGCCATGGGCTTCGCGCCGTGGTCGCTGATGATCGGCACCGGCGTCTATGTCGATGACGTCGATGAGCAATTCTCAGCCAAAAGCCTGCAATTCGGCCTGCTGGTCGCTGGTCTTCTGGCCGTCAGCGTCGCCTTGACCCTGCTGGTCACGCGCAGCCTGACGGGGCCGCTGGGCAGCCTGACCGAGGTTACCGCGCGCCTGGGCCGCCGCGACTACGACATCGACGTTCCAGGAACCGCGCGCGACGACGAAATCGGCTCGCTGGCCCGTTCGATCGAGTTGCTGCGCAACGAGGCGAAGGCCGCCGAAGCGCTGCGGGCAGCGCAGGAAGAGCATGAGCGCGAGGCGCTGGCCGAACGCCACGCCACCATGCTGACCTTGGCCGACGGCTTCGAGGGCAGCGTCAAATCGGTGGTCGATGTGATCGGCCATTCCATCGGCGAAATGCATCGCGCCACCGAAGTGATGACGACGGCGGTGGGCGAGGCCGGCGAGGTCTCGACGGCGGTGTCCGCCGCCGCGACCCAGGTGTCGTCCAACACCACGGCGGTGGCCAGCGCCACCGAGGAATTGACCGCGTCCATCGCTGAAATCGCTCGTCAGGTGGAGCAGTCGACCGCCATCTCGGATCAGGCGGTGGCCGAGGCCAGCCGCACGTCGGGGACCATGGACGGCTTGGCCGGGTCGGTCGGCCGGATCGGCGACGTGGTGCAGTTGATCAACGACATCGCCGCGCAGACCAATCTGCTGGCCCTGAACGCCACCATCGAGGCGGCGCGCGCCGGGGAGGCTGGCAAAGGCTTCGCCGTGGTGGCCAATGAGGTCAAGCATTTGGCAAACCAGCCGGGCCGGGCAACCGACGCATTCAGCCCCCAATGGGCCGATGTCCCGCAAT
>Ga0116225_1002019_pt1 | contig 14019 bp, 11 predicted proteins | sample Sb_taG_8_FD_88968 | JGI IMG/M metagenome (GOLD analysis project Ga0116225, IMG submission 88968) | Peat soil microbial communities from Weissenstadt, Germany - Sb_50d_c_BC metaG | ecosystem: Environmental > Terrestrial > Soil > Wetlands > Peat | place: Germany: Weissenstadt | collected 2010-09-21 | reverse complement strand
GTGACGCAATGGACGCTCGGTATCTTCCTCGGCACTTTCTTGTACTGCCTGGCGGCGCTTCCGGCGTCGCGCTCGCTTCCTCACCCCTTCGCGCCCGTAGCCACCGTCCTGGGTGCGATGGTGTTGGCGCTGGTCTGCGTCGGTTTGCTGCTCTTTTTCATTCACCACATCTCGCAGGCCATCAGTGTCAATCACATCGTCAACAGAATCGCGGAAGAAACAGAAGCCGTGATCGATGAGGTTATGCCCTGGCCGCACCGGCTGAACTACCTGAAGGATGCGGAACCGCTCCGGTCCAACCCGAGCGAGGTGGCCGTCTTGAGCGAGGAGTCTGGCTACATTCGTTTCGTTGATACGCGACGACTGGTCGCCCTGGCGAAGCATTATCACGTCACTATCCGCGTTCTGCGTCGGGTCGGCCACTTCGTTCCGCCAGGAATTCCGCTGATGATGGTCTCAAAGGGGAACCGTCTGTCCCCCGAAGGAACCGCCGAACTGCTGGCCGTGTTCGACTTCGGCCCGACCAGAACGTTGCAGCAGGACGTGGAATTTGGCGTCCTGCAGATTGTCGATGTGGCGTTGAAGGCGATCTCGCCCGCCGTCAACGACCCCACTACCGCTGTCAACTGCATCGACCAGTTGAGCCGCATTCTGATCCGCTTCGCGTCCCGAGAGCCGCCGGAGGATCTGCTCTACGATCCGCCGGGCATCGTTCGCGCCAGCATTGGATGGATCCACTTCGAGCGCCTGCTGGAGGCAGCCTTGGAGCAGATCCGCATGTATGCAAAGACGGACGTGGCCGTCAGCTTGCGGTTGCTGCGAGCCCTCGGTGACATCGCCGCTTCGACGCCCGATGCGGAGTTTCGCCGGATACTCGTCGAGCGGGGAATGCGGACAGTGGCAGGCTGCGCCGAAAAGCTCGGCGAAGAGGAACTGAAAGAGTTGCGCGCTCGCCAGGCCTCGCTGGAGAGCTTCACCGCGATCTCGCAGCCATAGATTAGAACGGAGGGGCACACCGCAACTGAGACCAAGCAGAACCAGCAGCCGACTTCAGTCTAACCGATCATCGCCGGGCTCGAAGCGATAGCCCACCCACGGATCAGTCACAATGTAGCGCGGGGAATTTGGCGACGGCTCAAGCTTCTTGCGGAGGTTCGCTACGAAAACGCGCAGGTATTCAACCTGCTCCGTGTTTTCACCACCCCAGACCGCGCCCAGCAAGGCGCGATGCGTCACGACTTTGCCGGCGCGGCGCGCGAGATACGCGAGCAAGTCAAATTCCTTCGGCGTGAGGTGGACGGCGCGGTCCTTTACAAAAACACTGCGGGCTCCGGGATCGATCTTGAAGTCGCCGGTTTCGATCGGCTCCAGTTCCGAAGCTTCTGTCCGCGTGCGGCGAAGGTTGGCGCGGACGCGCGCCAGGAGTTCACTCATGCCGAACGGCTTGGTCACGTAGTCGTCCGCGCCCGCGTCCAGAGCCTTGACCTTAGTCCGCTCCTCACCCCGCACCGAGAGCACGATGATCGGAATGTGCGTCTTCGTCCGCAGCTGCCGGCACAACTCCAGTCCGTCCATGTTGGGCATCGCCAGGTCGGTGATGACCAGATCCGGCGACCAGTCTTTCATGATCTCCAGTGCAGCCTCGCCGTCGTTGGCCACGCGAATGTCATATCCGTGGCTGGAAAGAGACGTCCGCAGAACCCGCGTGATCTGCGATTCGTCGTCCACCACTAGGATGTGTTTATGCTCCAAAGTTTATGCTCCAACGTGTCCAACCAGCCGGGTTCCTGCGTCACGATGTGCACGTCCATCGCCGGGGCGTCGCCCAAAACTGATGGATCGCCTAAAGATAGAAATATCGTTTCCAAACCCGCGTCGTACCCCTCTACAAATACGTCAACAAACCGATAGACAACTCGATGGGTGGGTCGAGCGAGCTGTTTCGCTCCAACGAAATCCAGTTAGAACAGCTCTGCATCGCCTTCTCCCCCGCTGAACCGCTCCTCTGCTTCGCTCCGGACAATCTCGCTTGACGATTCCGTACTTCAAATGTCTCCAGACTCATAAATATGAGTTCTCCAATGCTCACATCCAAGAGTCACACATCTCGTTCAGCTACAGCTCACTTGTGCCATCGTGGATTAGACAGGATTCTCCATAAGAAAGAGGTAAACAGTTCGTAAAGAAGTCAACGAGGTTCCCCTGGCAAGCCAAGTCTGGCATTACTGGAATTCTCAACGACCAAAGAACGGGAAAACTGCCTTATGCTGATACTTACAGCGCAATGAATCCCTGCAAGCTTACTTGGGCGCTCCGTCGCCGAAGCGTTCTCTTTCTTCTGCCGACAGTCCCCGGCAGCCAAATCGCGAGATTCATTTCGCGTGTCTCCTTGCATCGGCCTTCTTCAACACAGAATGAAAGACAGAGTCGGAACAAGAATCCGAGCGGGGCTCAGAACTGCCCCTCCCATCGAGATCGACGAAGACGATCTGGTGGCCCAGTCCGCTGAGGTATCGCTCCAGTGTCCTTTCTCTCCTCGACCACCAGCGCTTTCGGTCGCCGATGACGACCAAAGAATGCGGGCGCAAAATCTTCCGTAAGCTCTCGTTTCTGTCGCGGCAGAGCCAAAGGTGTATGGTGATTTCTTCCGCCTCGATCCCTTCTTCGCACACGAGGCCATAAAGCTGCCGTTGGAGGAAGTCGGTAGAAACGGGAGGTTTGTCCAGGGGGAATTGGAAAGGAACGATCTGCGCCTTTACCAGAGCAATGCGGGCTCTAAGGTTTGCAGCCAGTTTTCCAGCAGTGCGTAGAGCAGCGAGAGTTCCTCGGTCGTTCGTCGCGACAACAGTTACGCGCAGGTTGGGACGGTCTGAGCCTAATTCTGTGTGGCCCTGGTGCGTGCACCCACCGGCGCGGATGGTAAGCACGGCTGACCTCCACGCAACGGAATTGAAAGCCTTCCGCCTCGACTCCATTGGAGACGAACAGACATAAAAGTGGCACAAAAAGACTGTAAAGCTTTCATCAAGAGTGCTATTGAGAGGGTTTGGCTTGGCGATTCCTGCGTTGGCATTGGCAGCTCTATTTGGCCGTCAGAGAAGTACCCCTTTTTCGTCGGGAACTCTTTCGACTCATTCATTTTCGTTCGGTGTCCTACTCACAATGTGCTTGATAACGACGGTGCCTTTGAGCTATCTTCCTGCCTTGGCTCTCGGTCCCGTCGTGGAGTGATTGCTCTTCGGAAGATAAAAGCGTTTGAATTTCGCATCGCGCACGCTCGCCCCGCGCCCTACCAAGCTCCGTTCGCAACGCGACATTAACTTGTGGCGGATCCCGCTGCAGCTCTCGCTCGCAGCAGTCGCGCTGTTTGGGATCACCCTGATTCCGGACATCCTCGACAAGTATGGCGTCATTCACATCCCGTCGTGGTTGACGATGGGCAGCATCGACGACGCACGCGCGATTCTGTCGGCGATGATGGGCGCGGTCGCGACCGTGCTCGCGCTGATTTTCTCGGTCGCGCTGCTCGTGCTGTCGATGGTCTCGACGCTGTTTGGCCCGCGCCTGCTCTACCGGTTCCTGCAGGACTGGGTCACCCAGGTCATGATCGGCATGTTCATGGGCACGTTCGTGTACCGGCGTTGCGTGCGTCGACTGGCTCACCGATGCACTGCTCACGCTGGCCGGGCGGCCCCCGCTCGAGGGAAACTGGTATGACACTGGCAGCCGACTCCGGGTCTGGATGCCGCCGGTGCGGCTCGAACGCCTCGCCAAGCTCGCGTTCGATCAGATCCGTCAGGCCTCCCCGACGACGCCCGCTGTACTGATCCACCAGCTCGAGGCGATCCGGCGGCTGGCACCGCGACTTCCGGATGCCTGCCGTCAAGAGCTGTCGGATCAAGCGGACGCGATCCTCGAAAACCGCGAGCTCGCTGGTCGCACTCGATCGTCGCGACCTCGATGCGGCATGGCACCGGGCACACACCGCTCTCGGAGCGCTGCCCGGCCGTCGAGCTACGAGCAGGAACACGTCCGCATAGCCCCGCTCTCCGACGACCTGGGGCTCGTCTCTTGATCTGCATCATTTGCTCGCAATTTTCGTGCTGATTCCGGTCATGCAGAGAGCCATCGAATGCTCGGAAGCAGTTCGCGAGGGCGTTTCGGAACGTGTTGGTCTCGCGCCTAACTAACCCCAACCGCGTTTGGCGCTCATCGCTGTTTGACTTACGCCCGATACTCCAGCCCGGAATCTGTAGATTTCGGTACAGCGTCAGACTGCAGTTTGCACGGCTTGAAGCAGTGTGTTTTCGGCGTGGGCGAGAGTGGGTGCAACCGAGGATTCTGGTACAGCCCCTCGTGGTCAGCAAGGTATACCCGCCTGACCACCAAGAACCCGATTTTCTCAACCAATCAAATCACTCACTTGCGGCTGCTGCGGAAAGACCCTTTTGGACTACCGGGGAGGAAAGGGCTCAGGAAGGTTGAAATGGCGCGACTTGCGCTTTCCCGTGTGCGATGCCCTTCAATTTGACATTGGTCTGTGGCGCTCCTAGCATCTGGTGCCTGAGGGTGGAACAAGGGTTGCAACAGAGGCCCGTTGAATTACGCCCAACTGATCGGCTCAAAGCGGGGATTATGGAGGAATCTATGCGATCTCGCCGTGTTGTCGCCAGCGTAGTAACGCTGTTCTGTGTGTTCTTGCTCTTCCAACTGCCTGCCGATGCATGGGACCGCTCTCATGCGACCACGTTTGCCGTCCTTCCGCCCGGCAGTGCTCATCCCGAGGGGATCACTACCGATTCGAAGGGAAACTTCTACGTTGTCACTTGGGACTACGACCACCCGGGCCATCTCGGACATCTGGTCGTCTTCTCCCGCGACGGCAAGTTCCAGCGCCGGGTCGAGATTGCCGGGGCCTCAAGTCGGCTAGGCGATATCAGCTTTCAACAAGGCACGGGCGACCTGTTGGTCGTTGATTACGGCGGCAAACAGGTGCTGAAGGTCGATCCCATGACCGGCGCGTCGTCCGTCTTCACCAGCATTCCGGGTGAGAAGGCAGCGCCCAACGGGATGACCTTCGACAAAAAAGGGAACATCTACCTCACCGACTCGTTTCAGGGGACGGTATGGAAGACGGGTCCTACCGGGGGAATGCCCACGCCTTGGGTCAAGACCGATTTGCTGATATCCCACGGCTTTCCCCGTCTGGGCGCGAACGGACTAGCGTTCGACCGTATGGAGACCGCTCTGTTCGTAGGGAACACGGGTGACGACACGATTGTTCGCGTGCCGGTGGTGAACGGCGAAGCTGGCCAGCCCGAGGTATGGGTCAACAGCATCAATGGTCCCGATGGAATGTTTTTCGACGAGGAAGACCGCTTGTGGGTGGTCGCCAATCAAGCGGATGAAGTCGTAGTTCTCGATAAGACCGGAAAGACGGTCGCGAAGCTCGGCGACTTCGAAGGTCTGGATGAGCAGGGTGCGCCGCGCGGCCTTCTCTTTCCTGCGGAAATGACGAAGATCGGCGACTATCTCTACGTCGGGAATCTGACGGTTGACGTGCCCTATTTCAAGGGCATAGCCCAGACGGGAATCAGCCAGTGGGCTGCGCAGGCGAAGGCGTACAACATAGTGAAGATACGGATTCCGCCACTTCCCAAATAGGAGGATCGAGGAAAAGGAGTTCCCAGCTTTTGAGAGTACACAGCGCCCTCACGTTTGCGCGTCCTTGCCCCTCGTTGACTTCCCATCGCAGCACCCCTAACATTTCCGCCAATGAGCACTCCCTCCCAATTCGTCGGTCAGACCATTTCACACTACCGCATCATCGAGAAACTTGGTGGCGGGGGCATGGGGGTGGTGTACAAGGCTGAGGATGTGAAGCTCGGGCGGCGGTTTGGGCTCTCAAGTTCCTGCCTGACGAGATTGCTAAGGATGCGCAAGCTCTAGCACGCTTCCAACGAGAAGCGCAGGCCGCCTCTGCGCTGAATCATCCGAATATCTGCACCATCCACGAGATTGATGACCAGCACGGACAAACCTTCATCGCGATGGAGTTTCTGGACGGGGTGACGCTGAAGCATCGCATTGCCGGGCGTCCTCTCGAAACCGAGCTTATCCTGTCTCTCGCTATTGAGATTGCCGATGCGCTCGATGCCGCCCACGCGGAAGGCATAGTCCACCGCGACATCAAACCCGCCAACCTGTTTGTGACCAAGCGTGGGCATGCCAAGATTCTGGACTTCGGTCTTGCGAAGGTTCTCTCGCCCAGTTCGTCCAGCCCTATGGCGCTGGTGAATACGCAAACCGCCTCCATTGATGAACAGCTAACGAGTCCGGGGACGATGCTTGGCACCGTAGCTTATATGTCTCCCGAGCAGGTTCGGGCGAAACCGTTGGATTCGCGGAGTGATTTGTTTTCCTTCGGCGCGGTGCTATATGAGATGGCGACCGGAAGAATGTCCTTTGCAGGCTCAAGCTCAGGAGAAATCTGCGGAGCGATCCTGCACCAGAAGCCCATCCCGGTGTCGCAACTCAATCCGCAGCTTCCGTCACAATTTGAAACGATCATCGACAAGGCATTGGAGAAAAATCACGATCTGCGCTATCAGCACGCAGCCGACATTCGAACGGACTTGCAACGGCTGAAGCGGGATTCGGAGAGCGGGCACATTTCTGCGGCAAGCTCAGGCACGGCGGTGGTAGAAGCTCCTGCGGCTGGGCTGGGGAAATTCTTTAAAATCGCGTTTCCGGTTCTGACCGTCTTGCTCATCGTCTTTCTTATTGGAGGCATTTATTACTATCGCTCTCGGCAACAGACTGGGCACCGCCTGACCGAGAAAGACACCATCGTGCTCGCCGACTTCGCCAACAGCACGGGCGATGCGGTGTTCGATGACACGCTGAAGACGGCGCTCAACGTCTCCCTGCGGCAATCGCCCTTCCTGAATGTGCTCTCCGATAGTGAGGTTGCGAAGACCTTGCAACAAATGACCCGTCCGGTCGGCACGAAACTCACGTCCGAAGTGACCCGCGAACTTTGCCAGCGGGCGGGAAGCAAAGCCTATATTGCCGCATCGATTGGCAGTCTGGGCAGTGAATACGTACTGGGGTTGAAGGCGATCAACTGCCAGAGCGGAGACACTCTGGCCGAGGAGCAGGTGACGGCGGCGTCCAAGGAGAAGGTGCTGGACGCGCTGGGCGAGGCTGCGTCCAAGCTGCGCACTGAGTTGGGCGAATCGCTGGCCACGGTGCAGAAGTTTGACGTTCCGCTGGCAGAGGCCACCACGTCTTCGCTCGAAGCCCTGAAGGCGTACAGCCTTGGAGTGAAGGCGAGTAACGAGAAAGGCTCCGCCGCAGCCCTGCCTTACCATCAACGTGCCATCGAGCTTGATCCGAATTTTGCCATGGGCTACAGGGCAGTGGGCGACGACTACCACAGTCTCGGCGAGGTAGGGCGGGCCAGCGAGTACTTCACCAAGGCATTCCAGTTGCGGGAACATGCCAGTGAACGGGAAAAGCTGGCGATCACAGGAAACTACTATCGGAATGCAACCGGAGAACTGAATAAAGCGGCCCAGACATTTCAGGAGGAGATTGAGAGCTACCCACGAGACTCCGGAGCACATGTCGATTTGGGCTTCGTGTACGAAGAGCAGGGACAGTATGAGAGGGCTGCGGAGTTGGATCGCCAAAGCCTCCGCCTCACCCCGGATAGTTCTGCCCCCTACGTAGGTCTTGGCAACAGCCTGATCTCCTTGCAGAGCTTCAATGAAGTGAGGCAGATCATCCACGAGGCGCAGGCGCAAAAACTGGATAATGACATACTCCACAATGCTCTCTACGCTCTTGCCTTCCTCGGGGCGGATTCCGACGCGATGGCGGTAGAGCAACAGTGGTATGCGGGCAAGCCCGATTACGAGAATGAGGGCCTTGGGCTGGCATCCGACACTGAGGCGTATGGCGGTCATCTGGGCGAGGCCCGGGAACTGACCAAGCGGGCTGTGGACTCCGCGGTTCGGGCTGACAGCAAGGAAAATGGGGCGATATGGAAGGCGAATGCCGCTCTCCAACAAGCAGCTTATGGCAACACCACAGAAGCCCGGCAGTCAGCAGCAGAGGCGTTGAAGCTGGCTCCCACGAGTCAGGGCGTAGAGAGCGAAGCCGCGCTTGCGTTGGCCATGGCAGGCGACACGGCACGAGCCGAGTCCTTGGCCCAAGACTTGGGGAAAAAGTACCCGCTGGACACGCAGATGCAGACGCTCTGGCTGCCTACGATTCAAGCACAATTGGCTCTGGACAAGAAGAACCCGGCTTCCGCCCTGACTTCCCTGCGAGCTGCTTCACCCATCGAGTTGGGGCTAATTACGTTCGTCGCCAATATTTCCTGCCTCTATCCGACGTATGTACGTGGAGAGGCTTACTTGGTAGCCGGACAAGGCAGTGCTGCCGCCGCTGAGTTTCAGAAGATTCTCGACCACAGCGGGATCGTCTGGAACTGCTGGACGGGAGCATTGGCGCATCTCGGAGTAGCTCGTGCCAACGCCTTGCAGTCGAGAACTTCGCAAGGAGCGGATGCCGACCTCGCCCGCAGTCGCGCCCTCGCCGCCTACAAAGATTTCCTCACGCTCTGGAAAGACGCTGACGCCGACATTCCGATTCTGAAAGAGGCGAAAGCAGAATGCGCGAAGCTGCAATAGCTTTTGATCTGCGATTGACCTCTGTCCAAATCCGACCTAACATTTCCGCCAATGAGCACTTCCTCCCAATTCGTCGGTCAGACCATTTCACACTACCGCATCATCGAGAAACTTGGCGGTGGCGGCATGGGTGTGGTGTACAAGGCTGAGGACACTCGGCTGCATCGCTTCGTCGCCCTCAAGTTCCTGCCGGAGGATGTTGCTCGCGACCCGCAGGTACTCGCCAGATTTCAACGCGAGGCCCAAGCTGCCTCCGCGCTGAATCACCCCAACATTTGCATGATCTTTGATATCGGAGAGCAGGATGGGAAAGCGTTCATCGCCATGGAGTACTTGGACGGGGTGACGTTGAAGTATCGCATCGCGGGGAAGCCCATCGACACCGATGTTTTGCTCGGGCTGGCGATTGACATCGCCGACGCACTCGACGCCGCTCATACCGCTGGGATCGTCCACCGCGACATCAAGCCCGCGAACATCTTCGTGACCAAGCGCGGTCACGCCAAAATTCTCGACTTCGGTCTGGCGAAGGTCATGGTCACAGCCAGTTCTTCGAGTACGGTACTAGCGGCTGGCACGCAGACGGGCTCTATCGATGAACAACACTTGACCAGTCCGGGAACGGCGCTCGGGACAGTGGCCTACATGTCGCCCGAACAGGTGCGCGGTAAGGAACTGGATGCCCGTACTGACCTGTTCTCGTTTGGTGCTGTTCTCTACGAGATGGCGACCGGAACCCTGCCATTCCGAGGGGAGACTTCCGGGGTGATCTCCCACGCCATTCTGAATGGGGAGCCGACGCCTGCCGTTCGCCTGAATCCTGATCTTCCACCCAAGCTGGAAGAGATCATCAATAAGGCGCTGGAGAAAGATCGAGACCTGCGCTACCAGCACGCTGCGGATATGCGGACCGATTTGAAGCGGCTGAAACGGGAAACGGAATCACGGCACGGGGTACCAGCTAGTTCTGGCACGGTGATGGCAGCGCAGGAGGTTGGGCTTCCAGCGGTAGTCGCTTCACCGCCACCTTCCTCGGGGTCGGCTCCTGCCGTCATTACGTCATCTTCATCGGCTGGCGTGAAGGTCGCCGAAGTTCCTGTAGCTGGCAGGAAACTCTGGAAGGTTATGGTTCCCGCCGCCGTGGTACTTGTCGCGGTTGCAATCGCGGGAGCGTTCTATCTCCGCTCGCGTTCAGCGACTCCAACGACGAAGGTTACGCCGCTCACGGAGAAAGACACGGTTGTGCTGGCTGACTTCGACAATAAGACAGGAGATACCGTCTTTGACGACGCGCTGAAGCAGGCGCTCGGAGTGGAACTGGAGCAGTCTCCGTTTCTGAATGTTCTATCGGACAGAAAGGTCAGCGAGACCTTGCGGATGATGGGTCGCCCGACGAACGAACGCATCACGGTGGATGTGGGCCGAGAGCTTTGCCTGCGAACGGGAAGTAAAGCCCTGCTAGGCGGGGCGATATCGAGCTTGGGCAGCCACTATTTGCTAGCCGTGAACGCGGTAGCATGCAACAGCGGAGACACCTTAGCCAAGGAACAGGTCGATGCCGCCAGCAAAGAAGATGTTCTGAAGGCCTTAAGTCGAGCCGCCACTAGTCTTCGTGCCAAGCTGGGAGAATCGCTGCCCTCGGTACAGAAATTTGACGTTCCTATTGAGGCGACGACCTTCTCCCTCGAAGCCCTGAAAAACTACAGTATGGGTATCACAGTGGGGCGCGAGAAAGGGGACGCTCCCAGCATTCCGTTCCTCAAACGAGCCATTGAACTCGATCCTAATTTTCCCATGGCGTATGCCGGATTGTCGGTACGCTACGGGAATCTTGGGCAGCCGTCGCTTGCGCTGGAATATGCAACCAAGGCGTATGGGTTGCGCGACCGGGTAACGGAACGGGAGAAGCTGCGTATCTCTGCGACTTATTTTAGGGCCACGGGAGAATTGGAGAAGGAGTCGCAGACCTACGAACTGTGGATCGCAAACTATCCTCGTGATTTCGTTCCACATGGCAACTTGGGCACGATTTACTCTTCCATTGGGCAGAATGAAAAGGCTCTCGCGGAATATCAGGAAGGGGTGCGGCTTGCGCCTGACAATGTGGTTGGGTATGGCAATCTGGGATCGACCTACTTCGGCTTGAACCGACTGGATGAGGCCAAAGCTACGTTCGATCAAGCAATGGCACGCAAGCTGGACGACGGAGGGCTCCGTGTCGGCATGTATTCCTTGGCTTTTCTGCGGGGCGATTCCGCTCAGATGGAACAGCAGGTGGCTTGGGGTGCGGGCAAACCCGGAGACGAAGACCTGCTGCTCTCGGCCCAATCCGATACCGAGGCCTACTACGGACGGCTGAGCAAGGCGCGGGACTTTTCTCGCCGGGCAGTGGACTCGGCGGTTCGTGCAGACTCCAAAGAGGCGGCTGCTCTGTGGCAGGCGAATGCGGCGCTGCGCGAGGCGGAATTGGGCGACACCGCATCGGCGAAGCAGGGCGTCACGGCGGCTTTGGCGCTGTCTCCGGGGCGGGATGTAAAGGAGGTAGCAGCCCTCGCACTCGCTCGCATTGGCGATACGCCCCAAGCGACAGCACTAGTTGGGGAATTGCAGAAGAGCTACGCTTCGAACGCCCTGTTAAAGCTCTACTGGCTGCCGACCATCAACGCCGCCATCGAACTCAGCAAAGGCAATTCATCGCAAGTTCTTGTGTATCTTGAAGCCGCCGCGCCTTATGAACTGCAATCAGCAACAACCATCAATTACTTGTACCCGGCGTATGTGCGTGGCCAAGCCTACCTGCTGGCACATAATGGAACTGCCGCAGTCGCTGAGTTCCAGAAGCTGCTGGATCACAGGGGCATCGTTCTGAACTTTGTGACGGGCGCATTGGCTCATCTCCAACTCGGTCGCGCCTACGCGATGGCAGGTGACGCCGCCAAAGCAAAGAGTGCATACCAAGATTTCTTCGCGCTCTGGAAAGACGCCGACCCCGACATCCCCATCCTGAAGGAAGCCAAAGCCGAGTACGCGAAGTTGCATTAGCCGTTTCTTCCCCAAGACTCTGATTGACCCTTACCTATCATTCAACCTAACATTTCCGCCAATGGCTACGCCGTCCCAACTTGTAGGGCAGACCATCTCTCACTACCGCATCATCGAGAAGCTGGGCGGGGGTGGGATGGGAGTTGTCTACAAAGCGGAAGACACCGAGCTTGGTCGTTTCGTAGCGCTCAAGTTCCTGCCTGACGACGTTTCCCAAGACCCTCAGGCTTTGGAACGCTTTCGCCGGGAGGCACGCGCTGCGTCCGCCCTGAACCATCCAAACATCTGTACCATCCACGAGATCGGGAAGCACCAAGGGCAATCCTTCATCGTCATGGAGTTTCTGGACGGGCTGACGCTGAAGCACCGCATCGCCGGGCGTCCGCTGGAACTGGAAGTTCTTCTTCCCATCGCCATTGACATTGCCGATGCTCTCGACGCCGCTCACGCTGCGGGCATCGTCCACCGCGACATCAAACCTGCAAATATCTTTATTACTAAGCGCGGGCACGCCAAGGTGCTCGGCATTCGTGCACATTGCAGGCCTCTGTAACGTGTGCGGTGCGACGACCGCTTCGGAAACACCGTAGGTAAAGCCCCTTAACCCGGGTAAGAATACCGACATGGAGAATTTCCGACTTAAAGTTTTTCGAGCTGTGGCCAAACACCTGAACTTCCGCAAAGCAGCGGAGGAACTCTGCCTGACCCAGCCTGCCGTTACCCTGCAGATCAAAGCTTTGGAACAGCACCTTGGAGTTCTGTTATTCGACCGCAGTGGTGCTCGCATCTCGCTTACCCCTGCCGGCGCCATGCTCCTGAAATATGCCCGCAAAATCGAGCAGTTGGAAACAGCGGCGCTGGCAGGCTTGTCACAGCTTGCCGGCGAGCAACGGGGCGACTTGCGGATCGGCGCGTCGTTGACGATTGCGCAGTACATCCTGCCTCGTGTCTTAGGAGCGTTTCAGCAGCAGCACCCTCTGGTCCGGCCGTACGTCACCACGTGCAATACGGAGCAAGTGCTGGAAGCGTTGGTGGCGCGCGAAGTATCGCTTGGATTCATCGAAGGCCCGCCCCTGCGGCGGGATGTGCGAACCGAGATTTTCCTCGAAGATGAGATTGTCCTGATCGCGCCGCCAGCCCACGAATGGAGTGAACGCGGCTTCGTTGAGCCCGAGGAGTTGAAGCAAGAGCGGCTGCTCATGCGGGAGCGCGGCTCAGGGACGCGCCGCGTCGTCGAAATCGCTCTACAGAAACGTGGCGTCAAGGCCAAGCACCTGAACCTTGCGATGGAGTTCGACTCCACCGAAGGCATCATAACCGCTGTTGAAGCTGGCCTTGGAATCGGATTTGCCTCGCTCTGGTCTATAAGCAAAGAGCTCCAGGTTGGTTCTCTTCGAGTCGTGCCCATCCGCGGAGTCCGGATCATGCGGCCACTCAGCGTGGCGTATCCCCCTGGCCAAGAACCCCAAGGGATTACACTCGCATTCCTCCACTTCTTGCGATCTCGCCACGGCGTGATGAGTCCAACACGATCAAAGCCCCGATCCCTCGTTCAATCGTCAGAGGTCTAATCTCCTCCACGCGAGGATAACCTGCCAGCAGTTGGTAAGCCCGCTGGGCATTGGCTCCGTGCAAGCGATAAGCCGGGCGCATGAGCAATAAGAATTACTGCTTGGACAGGCAGGTATCGGTGCAGCGAGACTGAAGCTTGACAAACACAAAGAACATCTTCTTCGTTGGCCTTGTCGTCGCTGCCAGTGGCCTCATTTCGACCCCGCTGGCGCTGCTGGCCGGTTTGATCTACGGCCTGTCGTTCGCACATCCGTATCACGTCGACGCTAAGAAGCTCTCCGCATTCCTCTTGAAGGCATCCATCGTTGGGCTAGGTTTTGGAATGAACCTGCACGAGGTCGTGCGGGCTGGCCGGAGCGGATTCCTCTACACCGCGCTCAGCATAAGTTTTGCCATGCTCCTCGGTCTCGCGATTGGACGCTTGTTCAAGGTGCAACACATACCGTCGCTCCTGATCAGCACCGGCACCGCCATCTGTGGTGGGAGTGCGATTGCCGCCGTCGGCCCCGTCCTGAACGCCGGAGAAGAGGAGATGGCCGTCTCACTCGGAACCGTCTTCGTGCTCAATTCGGTTGCCTTGTTTCTCTTCCCACTCGTCGGCTGCGCCCTTCACCTCACCCAATCTCAATTCGGATTGTGGTCCGCCCTCGCCATCCACGACACCAGTTCGGTGGTAGGCGCCACCGCCAAATACGGTGCCCAGGCG
>Ga0116225_1002018_pt1 | contig 14024 bp, 8 predicted proteins | sample Sb_taG_8_FD_88968 | JGI IMG/M metagenome (GOLD analysis project Ga0116225, IMG submission 88968) | Peat soil microbial communities from Weissenstadt, Germany - Sb_50d_c_BC metaG | ecosystem: Environmental > Terrestrial > Soil > Wetlands > Peat | place: Germany: Weissenstadt | collected 2010-09-21 | reverse complement strand
GGGGCTGCCGGCCGCCGTTTCCATATGTTTATGCGCGCCATACCTTCTGAGAGTCGCCTACGGCTCCCGATACGTTGCTGCCGGTGGACCGTTATCCGTCGCGTGCGGCGTCGTGCTCCTGACTGCCCTAAACGCCGTGCTAACTTGCGTGTTATTCGCTAAGGGCCGCCCGGGAGTGCATCGCCACTCAGTAGCCGCTACTGCCGTCACGATGATCGCTGCAGTCTACCCAGCCTGCAAGTTCCTCGGCCCTGTTGGAGGCCAGGTCGCGGCATTAATTGCGATGGTGATTGGATACCTGTTTCAACTTGTGCGGCTCCGTGCCGTCACCGGCTTGAATCTGTTTCGGTATGGTGCCGTAGTTGTGCTGCCAGCGCTCGGATCCGCCGGGATGCTGTTTGTCGTCCTCGGCAGTCGCCGCCTTGGCTTGACGACCAGTCCAACCGCCTGCATCGCCCTCTGCGTCGGGACCTGCGTAGTAGCCTGTGCCGTGTGCGCGGCGGCTCACCTGCGCGCCTCCAAAAGGAAAGATGGCCTGTACAGCCCCCGGACACCGGCGTCGGCGGTAGCCCTTTAGTGTGCCTGCGCCTCACATTGGCGTTGAATCCAGTCCCCACTCGTATTCGAAGGCCGACGAGTAGCTGCCGGTGTTCGAATAGTTGAAGATCACTTCTACGAGTCAAAACGTGCGTCGTCTGAACAATCACCAGTCGTTTGAGGATCCATTGGATGCTTTGCCAAAGGCACTTACCAAGATGTATAGCATCTGGCTGAGTCTAGTCTATCCATTTGCCTCAATAGGACGTAATGTGTCGTTTCACTTCACGAGTAAAGTGAATCGGCCACGGGCGTCCAGGATCAGCCTTGGTGATTCGGTAAGCCTGAAGGCGCACGCGTGGCTCAGTGTCGCCACTGAGGACCCCACCGGCGAGCCCGTAATTGTGCTTGAGGACAACTGCCACATAGGCTTCGGGAGTATTATATCGGCTAAGAATCGAATCCACTTGGAACGTGACGTAATCGTTGCGCAGTCGGTCATTCTGGTCGACCACAACCACGCGTACGAAGATATCACGGTACCAATTATCAATCAAGGTATTTCGGGGGGGGGTAGAATCCGAATTGGCCAAGGATCTTGGATCGGCCATGGGGCCGCCATCATATGCCCAAGAGGACAGCTGACAATAGGCCGTAATTCTGTTGTCGCTGCCAATTCTGTGGTAATGCGAAGCGTGCCTGATTACTCCGTGGTTATGGGAGATCCCGCGACGATAATTAGACAGTACGACCCGGCAACGCGAAAATGGCGCCTCGGTGGACGCGAAGGCAGAGCCGTGCGAAACGGGGAAAGGCTCCTGGAGCCCAGTACCATAGGTCCAGCTGATGCAGAGCTTGTGGATTCGTAGAGGCGTCGGCAAACCAACGCGGCTGCGGGTTGTACGAACTGAATTTTCATCACTTGAGGCGGCACTGATCTTTTTCCTTGTGTAAGGAAACGTTATTGGTCATCGGTGGCACACGCGGCCTCGGGCAGGCGATTTCGCTGCCGCTTTGCGCGGGCGGGTGCTCCGGTAACCCGTAGGGAACGGGCGTCGGATTTCTGGAGGGGGTATGAAGATCATAGGGATCAGCGGGCTGGAAACGTCCGTCGGGTTCAAGCAGGCGACGTGGCCTGGCTTGGAGGAGCGGGAATACCGGATTGCACAGGGGATGGACGCGGCCGCTGCTCTGGTGGTTGACGGTCAATTAATCGCAGCCGCGGAGCAGGAACGCTTCAGCGGCAAGAAGCATACGGGCGATTTTCCCATCGACGCGATTCAGTTCTGTCTGGCCGAGGCTGGCCTCGCGATTGCGGATATTGACGAAATAGCCCATGGATTTGACTATGCCCCCTATCGCGACCTCTATTTGAGGGACGAAGTCTCAGCTCGCTTGTACCACGAGGTCTTTGCAAGAGATGTGCTGCTGAGACAAGTGCGCCGGGATCTTCCTGGATTTCCTGAGGCGAGAGTCTTTTCGGTTGGTCACCACTTGGCCCATGCCGCCAGTGCCGCTTACACCTCGGGCTGGGACGAATGCCTGGTTGTTGTCAATGATGCGATGGGCGAAGTCGAGAGCCTTAGCGTTTACGATTTCCATGATGGCAAACTGGAGAAGATTTACGAGCTAAGTGCTAATGATTCGATCGGAATATTGTATTCGCTCGTAACGCTGCACCTGGGCTTCGACTTCAATTCGGATGAATACAAGATCATGGGGTTGGCGCCTTACGGTGATCCGGCCCGCTTCCGGGACTTTTTCAAGCAGGTTGTGGAACTTCGGTCCGACGGCTCGATTCGAATCCCGATTCTACGGCTCAACCGATCGCGCGAGGAGCGGGAAACCTATGCCGCTACGCGCGCTTATCTCGACGAACACCTGACCCGGCGACGATCGCCGCTCGATCCCATTACATCGACCCACCAGGACGTCGCGGCCGCTCTCCAGGAGTGCCTAGAGAGAGCGGTCCTTCACGTCTGCGGGCATTTCGCCAGAGAGACCGGATTGCGGCGGGTTGCTCTAGCCGGGGGTGTCGCCCTGAATTGCACCGCCAATGGCAGGCTGGTTCGGTCAGGCCTATTCGAAGAAGTTTACGTGCAACCGGTGGCTGGCGATGACGGCACTGCGCTCGGGGCGGCGCTGTACCGGGCGTCACTTGCGGGAGAACTTGCCAACCTGCGGCTGCCCGCACCGCTGTTCGGACCAGCCTACACCGCGAGCTTTATTGAAGATACTCTTAACCGATTCGACGGGCGAATACAAGTGAAGCGCTTCGAGTCGCTCGAAGCAACCTGCGCGTGCGCGGCCCGCCTGATAGCGGATGGGCGCGTTGTCGCCTGGTTCCGGGGCCGCATGGAATACGGCCCGCGCGCACTCGGGAATCGCAGCATTCTCGCCGATCCCGGACATCCGGAAATGCGCGACCGGATCAATGCGATGGTGAAGAAGCGGGAAGCGTTCCGTCCTTTCGCGCCCGCCTGTGCGGTAGAGGACGCAGACCGCTGGTTCCAGGTGGCTCCCGGCACTGAACTGCCTTACATGATCACCGTCGTTGACGTTCGTCCGGAATCGCGAGATTCGCTTCCAGCGATTACCCACGTGAATGGCTCCGCTCGCTTACAGACGGTGTCGGCAAGAGACAATCTGGATTTTCATGCCCTCCTTCGGGCCGTCGGGGAGATCACGGGCCGCCAGATGGTGCTAAACACCAGTTTCAACGTCAAAGGGCAGCCGATCGTGAATACGCCCGAACAGGCCATAGATACTTTTCTCGGCACCGGTATTGAGTTTTTGTTCCTCGAGGATTTCCTTGTTACCCGTTGAGTGTTGCGACTGGAATCGGACCGAAGTGGTCTATCCGCGCGACCGCACCATTGCTGAGCTGTTCGTGCAACAGGCTTCGCGGACGCCTGAGGCGATAGCCGTAGTCGCAGCGGACCACCGGTTGAGCTACCGCGAACTCGATGAACGTTCCAACCGGCTGGCGAGGCATCTTCAGAGCCTTGGGGTGAAGCCAGAAACACTGGTGGGCGTGGCAATGGAACGATCCGAGGAAATCGTAGTCAGTCTGCTCGGAATCCTGAAAGCCGGTGGGGCTTACGTTCCGTTGGATCCCAGCCATCCCAAAGCGCGGCTCTCTCTGGTGATTGAGGACTCCGGCCTGCCATGGATCCTCACAACGCTGCAAATGCGCGAGGGGCTTCCCGTTACCGAAGACCGTCTCGTGGTGCTCGAGACCGAGGCACCCTCAATTGCTCTGCACAGTGGCCAGGCGGTCGATTGCAACGCCACTGCCCAGAACCTGGCATACGTGATTTACACATCCGGTTCGACGGGAAAGCCAAAAGGCGTGATGGTCGAACACCGCAACGTAGTCAATTTCTTTACCGGGATGGACCGGGCCATCGGCCACGGAGCTGGGGTCTGGCTGGCGGTAACCAGTATCTCATTCGACATTTCAGTGCTAGAGCTTCTGTGGACCCTGACCCGCGGCTTCCAGGTCGTGATCCATGGCGATGAAGGTACTCATACGATTGCAGATGAGATTGCGAGGCACGGCGTTACGCATCTGCAAATGACGCCTTCATTGGCCCGTGTACTGACAATGGACCCGCGCTCGTTCACATCGCTCAGCGCGTTGAGGCAGTTGTTGTTGGGCGGAGAAGCGTTGCCCGCTTCCCTGGTGGCCAAGCTTCGCCGCGTCTGTCACGGCGAGATCTGTAATATGTACGGGCCGACCGAGACAACGATCTGGTCGACTACGTATCACGTGGAAGAACCGGGCAGCGCCATCCCGATCGGTCGGCCCATCGCCAACACCCGAGTCTATCTCCTCGACGAAGGATTGAACCCCGTTCCAGTGGGGGAGATCGGGGAGCTGTGCATTGGCGGAGATGGTGTGGTTCGGGGCTACTGGAATCGGCCCGAGCTGACGGTGGCGAAGTTCCTCAACGATCCCTTTCGGCCGGGAGGGCGTATCTATCGAACCGGTGATCTTGCGCGCTACTTACCGGATGGGAATATCGAGTACTTGGGCCGTTCTGATTTTCAGATCAAGATTCGAGGGTTTCGAGTTGAGCCCGGCGAGATCGAAGCGATCCTGGAGCAGCAGCCCGGAGTGAAGCAAGCGGCGGTGGTGGCGCGGGAAGATAAAGCAGAAGACAAACGCCTAGTTGCCTACCTGACGCCGACCGGCGATCAGAGGGTGGCTCCGGAGACTTTGCGTTTCGCGCTCGCGTCGAAGCTTCCGGAGTACATGATTCCTTCCAGCTTCGTTTTCCTGAATGCCCTGCCTCTCACAGAAAACCTGAAACTCGACCGCAACTCGCTGCTCCGACTGCCGCCGCCCAATCAGGCAACCAGCGCGGTCCTGGATCCACTGAGGAACGACCTCGAACGCATCATCGCCGGCGCGTGGCAAGAAGCCCTAGGACTCAATAGCGTCGGCCTCGATGATAACTTCTTTGATCTCGGTGCTCACTCGCTGACAGTCGCCGAAGTTCAGGGGAGATTGCAGGAAGCTCTGGAACGCGAGATTCCGCTCGTAGATCTGTTCCAGTTTTCCACAGTGCGCGCGCTTGCCGTCCACCTTGGCGGAGCTTCGGCGCAGCGCTCGGCTTCGGACCGCGCCCAGCGGCGTTTGGCGGCCCGCAGGCTTTGAGAGAAACACGATGAAAGGCTCGAGGATCGCCATTGTCGGTATGGCCGGGCGCTTTCCAGGCGCCCGCAACTTGTCGGAGTTCTGGCGGAATCTGCGGGATGGCGTCGAGTCAGTGCGCCGCCTTTCGGATGCGGACCTTTTGGCAGCGGGCGTAACGCCTGAAGAACTGGCAGACCCGGACTATGTAAAGGCGGCGGCCGTGTTGGAGGACATCGCACTGTTCGACGCCTCCTTCTTCGGCTTTAGTCCCAGAGACGCCTCCATCATGGATCCACAACACCGGCATTTCCTGGAGTGCGCCTGGGAAGCGCTCGAAGATGCAGGTCACCCTCCACAGGGATTTGAAGGATCGATCGGTGTCTATGCAGGATCGGGGCTGAACTCCTATCTGATGTATAACCTGCTTGCCAACCGTCGTCTGCGGGAGACCGCGGGACTGTTCCAACTTAAGCAGACTGGCAACGACAAGGATGTCCTGTCCACTCGAGTTTCCTATCAGCTCAACTTGCGTGGACCGAGTGTTAACGTGCAGACGGCGTGCTCCACTTCTCTGGTGGCGGTGCATGTGGCGTGCCAGAGTCTCCTCAATCAGGAATGTGACATGGCTTTGGCCGGCGGGGTTACCATCGAAATCCCGCATGGGCGCGGATACCAGTTCCGCGAAGGCGAGATTCTCTCTCGCGACGGTCATTGCAGGGCGTTTGACGCCGCTTCAACCGGGACGGTATTCGGAAGCGGACTGGGTATTGTTGTGCTGCGGCGTTTGGAAGACGCACTCGCCGACCGGGACAATATCCGCGCTGTGATTCTCGGCTCCGCGATCAACAACGATGGCGCCCGTAAGGTGGGCTACCTGGCGCCGAGCGTGGAAGGACAGGCCGAGGTAATCGCCGAGGCCCTGGACATGGCAGGGGTCACTGCCGATGATGTTTCATATGTTGAGGTACACGGAACCGGGACGACCGTCGGTGACCCGATCGAAATCAGGGCCCTCACTCGAGCCTTTCGCAAATCCAGTGCTCGTAGCGGGTATTGTGGGATCGGATCACTGAAGACCAACGTGGGCCATCTCGACGCAGCAGCCGGCGTCGCCGGCCTCATTAAGACCGTGCTCTCCCTGGAGCACGGGCAACGGCCCGCCAGCCTGCATTTTCAAAATCCGAATCCTTTGATCGAGTTCAAAGATAGCCCGTTTTTCGTTAATAGCCGGCTCGTGGACTGGGCAGCCGGCGGTTCCCCCAGGCGGGCGGGCGTCACGGCGCTCGGCATCGGCGGCACGAACGCGCATGTCGTGGTGGAAGAAGCGCCGCGAGTGCAGCGACCGGGCCAGACCGGGCCCTATCAACTGTTGACACTATCAGCGAAGACCGAGCCGGCTGTCCAACACGCCTGCGCCGATCTCGCGGCCTACCTCCGGGAACATCCCGAACTGGATCTGGGCGACGTCGCCTTCACGTGTCAATTAGGGCGGCAAACCTTCGCGCATCGGCGGGCGGTGGTCGCGCAGGATGTGGGCGAGGCGGCGCGCGCGCTTACGGGCGGGGACCTGAAACCAACCAGTCCCTGCCCGCCGAAAGCACCAGGCGTCGCGTTCATGTTTTCGGGACAGGGCTCCCAGTACGTCAACATGGGTCGCGAGATTTATGAGACGGAGGCGGCTTTTCGCGAGACGCTCGACTTTTGCGCCGAGCGGCTCGAGCCGCATCTCGGTCTCGATCTGCGCAAACTGCTCTATTCGGCCGAAGACAAGATCGAGAACTCGACCGAGAAGCTGAATGAGACCTGGCTCACACAACCGGCCCTCTTTGCCCTTGAGTATTCACTCGCCCGCTGGTGGATGTCGCTTGGCGTCGAGCCACAGACCATGGTGGGCCACAGCATCGGTGAATACGTTGCCGCCTGTCTCGCTCAAGTTCTTACTCTCGAGGACGCACTCGAGATCACGGCCTTTCGTGGACGTCTGATTTACGGCCTCCCCACCGGTTCCATGCTGGCTGTTCCGCTGGCCCCCGGAGAAGTCGACATCGACGGAAGCCTTTCGATAGCGGCTGTCAACAACCCCCGGCAATGCGTGGTTTCCGGACCAACTTCGGCGATCGAGAAACTCGAAGACAGCTTGGCGAAGCAGTCCGTGTCTTACAGACGTCTGCACACCTCGCATGCGTTCCACTCGGCGATGATGGATCCGATTCTCGACTGCTTCGTCCAGCGGATCTCGAAGTTTGTCTTGCGGCCTCCGCAAATCCCCTTTCTTTCCAACGTCACCGGGACATGGATCAAGGCGGGGGAAGCCACGGCCCCAGGATATTGGGCGCGCCATCTCCGCGAGACGGTGCGCTTCTCAGAGTGTCTGAGAGAACTGTTCGGCGAAGGGGACCGGATTCTGCTCGAAGTTGGACCGGGGCACGCGCTGGCCTCTTTGGCACGGCAACACTCTCCGAACGCCGTAAAAGTGTTCCAGTCTTTAAGGCATCCGCACGAAAAGGTTTCCGACGTCCGCTTTGCGTTGCGCACACTGGGAGAGATCTGGGTTTCTGGCGGACATGTGGAATGGACGGGGCTGCATGCTCTCGATTCCGTCCGGCGAGTTTCTTTGCCGACGTATCCTTTCGAACACCGGCAATTCTGGGTTGACGCGGATACACACTCTCCGGCAGCCACGCCTTCGCCAGCGCCCCCGCAGGCCTCCGAAGACCGAACGGACAACTGGTTTTATCGCCGTGTCTGGGGACGGGCTCAGTTGAGGGATGTTTCTTTGGACAAGGCTGGCTGCTGGATCCTCTTCTCGGATTCGGTCGGCTTGGGAGATCAAGTCGCATCGGAATTGAGGGCGAAGAGCCAGAAGGTCGTTCTGGTGGCGGCAGGTCCCGGCTACCGGCGCTTGGGCGGTGGAGAATACACGATCCGTCCCAGCGTCCGAAGCGACTATGATACCCTGATCGCCGATATTCTCAATAGCGGTTATTCCCCCAAGAGAATCATCCACCTGTGGTCCGTTCAATCGGCGGACTCGAATACGCCCCTTGAGGAGACGCTCGATCGTGCTTTCTACAGCCCACTCTTCCTGACCCAGGCGTTAGCCGATCAGGACATGAACGGTCTGGATATCGGCGTAGTCTCGAACGTCATGCAGTCGGTTTCGGGCGAGCCAGTCCAGGATCCGGCTCGAGCCGTACTGCTGGGTCCAGTGCGAGTGATTCCGAAGGAACTTCCGGGCATCACCTGTCGCGCAATCGATGTAGAACTTGATGACAACCGGGCCCGTGAGTGCGCAGCCCAGATCGTGGCCGAAATGGCAGCGGCTCCCAATGACGCTGTGGTTGCATATCGGCAGGGAGAACGGTTTACCGAAGCAGTGGAGCGTTTCAATCTGGCCGCTCCCCAACACCGTGGCTTCGAGGGGAATGGCGGGCAAGGCCGAAGCGCCCCCTTGCCACAGCACCTGCGCGCTGTCACCGAGCAAGCGCCCAAAGGGCGTTTACTGACGAGGGGGGTGTACCTCGTGACCGGCGGACTGGGCGGCATTGGACTAGTCATCGCCGAACATCTCGCGCGCGAATTCAAAGCTCGACTTGTTCTGGTGGGCCGCTCGGCGTTGCCACCTGAGGCCGAGTGGGAAGCCTGTTTGAAAGGGGGCGGCGAGTCGGAAGCCACCAGGCAGAAGATCCTCAAGCTGCTTGAGCTCCGGTCTTTAGGTACCGAACTGCTCGTCGCTCAGGCAGACGTTACAAATCTTGACCAGATGCGGGAAGTTGTCAATCTGGCGCAACGGCGGTATGGGGAGATTAACGGCGTCTTCCATGCGGCGGGCGCCATTGAAGACTGCCCTTTAATGCTCAAGACCAAGGAGAGCGCCGCTCGGGTCCTGGATGCAAAAGTGCGCGGAACCCTGGTTTTGGAAAAGGTTCTGCGAGACTCGCCGATCGGCTGCTTTGTCTTGTTTTCGTCAATCAGTTCTATCCTTCCACCCCCTGGCCAGGTGGACTACGCGGCGGCCAACGCCTTTCTGGACGCCTTCGCGCTGAGCCGCAAAGGGGCGGTCACTGCAATCAACTGGGGTGTCTGGCGGGACGTGGGCATGGGTCTCGCTCGTCTCCATCCATTGTTGGAGCAACGTTTAGTCGAGACCCGGGAAGAGAGGGTGTACTCTAGCCAGTTCTCGCAGCAACGTCACTGGCTGCTCGCCGAGCACAGGCTGAAAAGCGGCCAGGCACTGATCCCGGGAAGCGGCTACCTGGAAATGGCGGCCGCCGCGCTAGAGCGCGGCTCGTTCCACTACGGCGTCGAATTCGAAGATGTGTTCTTTCTCGCTCCGCTGACATTCGACAGCTCCGACTCCAAAGAAGTGCGCGTCCATCTCAAGCGCGAAGGGAACGCATTTCGCTTTTCAATTCTGGCGCGGGATGGCGAGTGGATTGAACATTCGACCGGCAGCATCGCGCGGTCGACTGCGAAGCGACCGCTGCCGCTGGATCGCGTGGCCATCGCGGCACGATGCCGCGAGCGCGAAATCGTTTTTGACGACCAGCACCGAACAAAGCAGGAGCGATACTTCGATTTCGGCCCTCGCTGGCGGAGCCTAAGAAGATTACTGCTTGGGAAACGGGAGTGCCTGGCCGAACTGGAGTTGCCAGAGAGCTTTTGCCTAGAGTGTCCGTCGTGGTACCTGCACCCGGCGCTGCTCGATATGGCGACCGGATGCGCGCTCTATTTGATTGACGGTTACGAGAATTCCAAGGATCTGTATCTTCCTGTTTCTTACCAAAAGCTACGAAGTTACCGCCAGATTCCAGCGAAAGTGTACAGTCACATTCGGTCCCGAAGCGAGAATACGGTTGGTGGAGAAGTAGCCGTTTTCGACATTACGCTGTTTGACGAGCAGGGTCAAGTGTTGGCAGAGGCCGAAGGATTTGCCATGCGCCGCATCGCCGATCCGTCTACCGCGTCAGCCGGAAATGCGTTGGCGCGGATTGCCGTCCCAGGCCCTCAGTCGCGCACAATAGAGGCCGGCGTACGCCTTGGCATTCCGCCCCTCGATGGCGCGCGAGCTTTGGTTCGTATTCTCCTTGCAGAAGCGCCTCCCCTGGTGGTCGTCTTTCCCCAGGATCTAGAAGCTCTGAGGCCGACGACGCCCGACGTTTCGCAGGGGGCAACTAGCTCCTCTCCGCCTGCAGACGAACTGGAGGCCACGATGGCAGCGTGGTGGCGAGAGTTACTGGGCGCGGAGCACGTCGGTCTCGAGGACGACTTCTTTGACCTGGGGGGGCATTCGTTAATCGCTGTGCGCCTCTTCAGCAAGATCAAGAAAGCGTATCATCTGGACCTCGCCCTTACTACCCTCTTTGAAGCCCGGACTATACGCCAACTCGTCGCTTTGATCCGCGCGTCGAACTCGCCTGTCCGCACGGAAGCCAAAGCCTGGTCGGCACTGATACCCATCCAGCCAAACGGTTCCAGAACTCCTCTCTTTCTTGTTCACGGTCTCGGGTCGAGCGTTCTTTTCTATAAAGAGCTGACCGAATACTTGGGACCTGACCAACCGGTATACGCCCTGCAATCTCCTTTCGCGTCCCAAGGCCAGACTCCGCCGGAAAGCATCGAAGAAATGGCGTCCTCTTATCTCAAGGAAGTGCAAGGCTTCCTGCCAGAAGGTCCCTATCTATTGGGCGGGGCCTCCATGGGGGGACTGATCGCTCTTGAAATGTCGCAGCAGCTTTATGCACAGGGCCGGAAGCCCGATCTTCTCCTGTTGTTCGATACTTACGTTCCAGGGTGCGACCAGCGCGTAGCCTTAGAAGACCAAGTATCGCAACATTGGCAGAATCTCCGGAGACACGGTGGCACGTATCTACTTGGCATAGCGAAAAGAAAGAGTGGAAATTTCCTTTACTATTGCAGAACCCTGATCTTCCGGTGCTATCGGTCGGCAGGGCGGCCTCTGTCAACCGAGCTTCGTGATGTTCAGGTGCAGGAGGACCACAGACGAGTTTTGCAGCGTTACAAAGTGCAGCCTTACCCGGGAAAGGTCACCCTGATGCGAGCTCTCGATTTTAAGCCCAGCGTCAGCACGCGCCGGGATCCGACTCTCGGCTGGGAGAAGCTTGCGGGCGGGGGACTTGAGATTCATGATGTTCCGGGCAGCCACACCTCCCTGTACAAAGAGCCCAACGTGGGGACTTTGGCTGAGACGCTCAATGCCATATTGCCGGTGTGACCGTGCCTTGTGCGTCATGCCATTCTGTCGGGCGGTACGTTTTACCATCTGAGCCCCTGGGATTTATCGCCTTCGCGCAGTAAGAGGCGTCCTGATTGAAGGAATCGCCCACGCCGAAGCGAGGCTGAGCTTTGCCCGCAAGGTTATGTGAGGATAGATAGCATGACGGCTACAGATTACAGCCCGTTGGTCTCGGTTGTTATACCTACTTACAATCGAGCTCGATCGACGATCGCAGCCATTGAAAGCGTTCTGGCGCAGACGTATCCTCGGTTCGAAATCATAGTTGTGGATGACGGGTCCACCGACGGTTCGGCGGAGGCGATTCAGCGGTTTATCAATCAGAAAACAAATGGGACTCATCAAATACTCTTCCTTAATCAGCCCAATCAGGGTGCAAGCGTTGCCCGCAATTCGGGACTCGCAAAAGCGCAGGGAGAATACATTGCATTCCTGGATTCGGACGACGTTTGGGTTCCTGAAAAACTGGAATGGCAGGTGCTAGCATTCAAGCAACTGGGAAACGAGTGCGGTGCGTGCGTCACCGACGCACGTATGGTGAACAGGGCGGGTCTGGACTGTAGCACCTTTCGAGAATGCCGACGACAGTATGAGCAAGCCATAGGAATCGATCGCCGAGCCACAATGGCGCTTGCAGAATCGTTTTGTGGCTTTTGGATCTCCACTTTGTTGGTTCGAACTGACACGATTAGACAAATCGGCGGACTTAGCCCCGATATTTCTTTTGTGGAGGACCGCGATCTCCACTTTCGCCTGTCGCTCGTCACATCCATTGCCTATGTAAACAAAGAACTGGTCGTGACCGACAGGAACCCCTCTCCTCCAGGTTCGACGTGCCGGCCGTGGGACAATGCCGAGGTGCAGTTTCGGCAGCAGCAACGCATGTTGGAGAAATGGCTGAGGATGGATGCGGCATTACCGCGGGATGCACGGGTGACGGTTGAGCGAAGTCTAGGCGCCCTGCACTCGCATTGGGCCAACTGGTATTTAGAGAAGTCCCTATTCCCCGAGGCGCGTCAGGCTGTCTCTAGGGCTGTGAAGTATAAGATTACGCCCAGAAGGACCGTGAAGTTTGTGCTGACATGGCTCGCGCCGGCCTTAGCCAGGAGAATAACTCCCAAAACAAGGCCTATTGGGACTAATGGCCACTCATCCTGAACTGTTTATCACAAGCCTACAACGGTTACAGCTACGTCAAGGCTGCCGTGAAGGGTGCCGTCATCCGATATATGTGCCGAGGCTGGCCAGAAAGATCGTACTGCTTGCACGAAGGGAATCCGAGCTGGTGTCCGCCGTAATGTGGTGCCAGGCCGCGTTTCCACAGGTGGAGGACAAGACCCAGTTTTTGTCCTCTTGACGCCCCGTGCTTATCTGCATAAGCCGTTCATTACAATTTCTCTGATCATTCTCCAATGGGCATGGCCGCCGAACTGCAATAGAGTGTAACGGATCCAGGAACTGCGTAATCAGCTTGCTGACATGGGTTCGCCACCAGTTTCAGGTTACGTAATGCGGGAGTTCAGGCCGCCAATACCTGTATCGGTTCCAAATGCCAGGCCAGGGCAGGTCTGGACATTGCTCCACTCAAGACCGTTTGTGCCTCCATTGCTCCAAATGCATTAGCGCTGCTGATAATCCTTGGACTTGCTTTTGTTACCCAGTCGGGCAAGGTGAAGTACGACGACTCAACTGCGCTGTTAGCTGGGAGGTGGGGAACCGGGCCAGTTAGTTGAAACCACCGTCCAGAGCATGAACCAGGAAGAAGTCGAGTTGCGACTGCGAAGTTCCCTGGCGGTCCACCAAGCCACGGAGGATGAGATTAACTTTCGCTGCTCTAAAAGCAGAAGCATCTACGCAGAAGTCGTCAGATGGAACACGATGGGGAGCTTCACTTATCTCTTCAAATTCTGTGCTGCCGTTTGTCGACTCGGCTTCTCGCTTTCAAAGATGTTTTGAAACACGATCTGGCCATTCCCCTGGCGCAGTAGGATGAGTCGGTCCCCAACGACACGTCTGGTCGCAAGGCGGGGCGGTGCGATCTCGAAGAATCGAAACCAATCCGTCTGAGTGTCAATCGGCGGGGCGTAGGGCGTCCGCTCGCTATGCTTCAATCTTCCAGATCGGCGAGGCACCTGTGCGATTATCGGAAAATGCGCCCAACACCCAGGTCTTCGGTTTTCAGAGTGGAGAGGGAGTCCAGGGGACGTCGACGAATAAACTCTGAGAAATGAAAGGATAGTCACGAAATGCGTTTCATGGAGACCGGCATCGTAGGTGCCAGGGTGATCGATCCAAATCCGCGCCAAGATGATCGCGGACGGTTCCTGCGAGCGTGGTGTGCCCGAGAGTTTGCGGAGCACGGTCTCGACTTCTTGCCCGTCCAGGCGAATATGGGGTTTAGCGCAAGGGAGGGGACTGTTAGGGGCCTGCACTTCCAGGAGGCGCCCGCAGTTGAGGCCAAGCTGGTGCGCTGCACCAGAGGAGCCATCTTCGACCTGGTTCTTGACCTCAGGCCGGAGTCGCAATCATACGGCAAATGGTACGGCGTAGAGCTCAGTGCGGAGAACGCTCGAATGCTGTACGTGCCCG
>Ga0116225_1002013_pt1 | contig 14042 bp, 18 predicted proteins | sample Sb_taG_8_FD_88968 | JGI IMG/M metagenome (GOLD analysis project Ga0116225, IMG submission 88968) | Peat soil microbial communities from Weissenstadt, Germany - Sb_50d_c_BC metaG | ecosystem: Environmental > Terrestrial > Soil > Wetlands > Peat | place: Germany: Weissenstadt | collected 2010-09-21 | reverse complement strand
TCGAGCTGACGTTTCACTTCCATTGAAAAACGGTCGATGGCGTATTTGATCTTCACCGGAGCATAGGCATAGAAATGCCCAAAGCCGCCGCCGAGATAGGGCGTTGAACCCATCTGCCAAAATAGCCAGTTCAGCGCCTCAGTGCGCTTGCCGCGATCCTTTGGTAGGAAGGCGCCAAATTTATCCGCCAGGTAGAGCAGGATCGCGCCAGGGAAATTCGCTAAAATCGGACCCTGACAGCATCCGAATCGCGCGGAATCTCCCGGGTACCCGGGCCTTTCCCGACAGTTTTCCTAAGGAATTGAACAGGGAATTCGGGGACAGAAACCAGGGAAATTGTTGGCGAAAACAGGGAAGGCCATTTGGGCCAAGCCGTTCACTGCTGCGAAAAGCACCTCGTCAAATTTGCCTCGCCGGGGCGGTTGTCGCCTGCGACCGAACCGATTCTATCGCCGCTTGCGCCCAGTGGTTTTGTCTCCATCGGCACGGCTCCTGCGCAATTGCTCGCGCAGCATCTCCTTACGAAGTTCAAGCGTCTTGCGCCGGTGTTCACGCGCATGTTTTTCGGCGCGATCAGCATCACGCGCCTCGATTGCCTGCAGGAGGTTGCGATGCTCGGCGATCGCTTGGGCTGGGCGACCCTCGTTGTAGAGCGTGCTGGTCTCAAGCTGCCGAACGTGAACGAGCAGCGCTTGAAGAGCTTGCAGCAGGCGATTGTTGTGCGACGCGCGACCGACGAGCTGATGGAACTCCGCGGTAAGCCGCCGCAATGCACCGACGTCGCCACGTCGGCGGATTGGCTCCATATCGTCCAGTAGCTCGCGTATTTCGGCGATCTCGGCCGGCGTCGCATTTTCTGCGGCAAGCCGAGCCGCCATGCCTTCGAGCGCCTCACGGACGTAGAACTGCTCGGTCAAGTCCTGCTCGCTGAAGGCGCGGACAACCAGGCGGGATCCCGCATGCGCGACCAGTCCTTCCGCTTCGAGCTTACGCAGGGCTTCGCGGACCGGCGTCGGGCTCACCTGCATTTCCTGCGCCAACGCGTCACTGCGCAAACGCTCGCCCGGCGCCAGGTTGCCGTGAACGATACCGCCTCGCAGCGTCCGGTAGACCGCCTCGGCGGTCGTGCCGGAATTATTCTGTTCCTGAAAAAGCGCGCGCAGTCGCATGAATTTAGACGTAGCCAAGCCAGTGCCACCAAGTCGCAGCGAATACGAGCAACAGCACATAGGCAACCGCAGTCATCACGACGCCGACGCGGATGAAATCGCGCGCCTCGAACGTACCGGTGCCAAATGCAAGCATGTTTTGCGGCCCATTGATCGGCAGGATCCAGCCGATGCTTGTCGCGAAAGTGAGCAGCATTGTCATGCCGGCGACTTTCTGCGTCGGAATCTGGGCCTCCTGCAATACGCTGATCATTACCGGGATCACGGTTGTCGCCATCGCCGCTCCGCTGGAGAAGCCGAGATGGACCACGATCATGAACAGCCACAACACTGCCAGGATTGCGAATGCGGACATCTGCTGGACGCCGAATTCGTTGACGACGAAGGTAGCGAGCCAGGCGGCCGCACCGGTTTTCAGAAGCGCCGTGCCTAAACCTACGCCCACGCCAAGCTGAATGAGGATACCCCAGGGGATGCGCGGCTGGACCTGTTTCCAGTCCAGCATCCCGATTTTAGGGACGAACATTACTGCCACCGCCGCGACCGCCACCGACGACGAATCGAAGGAGTGCAGCTTGCCCTGTGTGGCCCACAAACCCAGAAGGATCACAGAAAAGATCAGGAGCTTCGTCTCGTCGAGCGTCATCGGCCCGAGCTTGAGCGCCGGATGCTCGGGTGCGGAATTAGCAGCTTCGATTCGATCCGTGTTTGCCGCGCCGGGCGTGCCTCAACAATCAGTTCGGGGCTTTGGCTGACGGTGATGTTGAGACCCTTGGCGGCGAGAGCCGCACGCATGGTGTGCGCCATAGCCTTGGCGTCGCGAAAATCGCGCATGGGGTAACTCCTCTGCATGAGCGAAATAGAGATGTCAGGTGCTTGCGTTGCTGACTCGTTCGCTCGGGCAAAGGAAGCCTGAAGCGGCTTGATACGTTCACCCTACCCCGAAGGGCGCAAGCAGCAGGTCGTATCTACCTCCAATAAAAATGGTCTGCTGCTCGGTCCGTGTCAAGCACTGCGATGTCTGGGTAAGGTCACGTCGCGCCTCTGGGAGATCAGTGATATTGCGAACCTACTAGAGGCTTCGGAAACGACCCCCCGCCCGCGAAACCGCCTAGGAAGCGTCATCATGGACTACTCAAAGTTATCTGAGAGCAAAATTGTTGAAGCCTTGCGCAAGAACAGTGAGGCCATTGCGAATATCCGAAACCGTCAAACGGCGCCGACCAATTTGCAATTTCCGCCATTGTTTCGAATCGCACTGACCGAAGCCGATGATGCGGTACTCGCGAAGATCGAAAAGGAAAATAGAGAACTGGAAGCAGAACTTGTCGCTCGCCCGCGCAACCACTTGAAAGTGCCGCCACAATTAAAGTAGCCCACTACCGATGTCTGAGTTGGGTCAACAACCGCCGCGCCGATCATAGAGCCGCGTGGTAGCTAGACCTCCAATGGCGGACACGGGGGCGCTCGACCGGCGCGGCGGTGGCGGGCCAGAAGCGACATTTTGCACCGCAGAAAACAGCACGCCTTTTCGCCATTTCTGACGAGTCACCTATAGCACTTTGTTGCCGCGAGAGGGCGCCGTCCACCACTTCACATGCAGAAATCCGCGTTCTTCAGGGTGGCTACTGACGATGGCTTTGTGAAGCCTCGGCTCCAGTCGCTAGTTCAATGATTTCTGTGGTAATCTCTTGTTGGCGAAGCTGGCGTTCGCGCTGTGAAAGCACCACCAGCTTCGCCTCAATGTTGGTTTTGGCTGATGCCATCGCCATCATACGAGCTTCGTTCTCCGCTTCGAAAGCGTACATTGCGGCTTCGCAAAGCTGCGCGTAGACGTATTCCACGGCGAGACGTTCGAGCAGGAGCTGGGGGGCGAGCGTAGTCAACGGGGCTTGCTTCTCGACTGGTCGTGCAAAACATCGGAAGTCGATCGGCAATACGGAATGGCGATCGATTTGGATGCCACTGCCGGATACCGAGCGCGAAAACAGAACGTCTACCTCCGCTATCGAGCCTGCAGCAACATAGCCATACAAGGCATCTGCCAGCCGGTTTGCAAGACCTGGGATCGCGTCGACATTGATGGCCATAGGCGCCGACCAGGCGAGGTTAATTCCGCGCTCATTCGCAACGACTGCGCCGCGAGTTCCTACTATCAAGATCATCGAGCCGCCGAGGTCATTCGCCGCCGCGTTAAGAACACGCTCGCTGAACGCCCCGGCAAAACCCTGCTCCGCGCAAAACAGGATGAGGCCGCGTTTGGAATGTCGAAGCGGAACCGATGTCAACACATCCATTGGCAGCAGGTTCAAAGCTTGGCCGATGGAACGCGAAACCACATCAGTGTATGCCTCGATCCCGGCGAGCAGCGATCGGCCCTTCTGCGCTCGGGAGCCTGCGATTCCACGCATGGCCGTGACCACCGCTTGAAGCTGTCGGACATTCTGGATTTGCGTGACGATATCGGCAAGCCGCTCGGCCATCAGTTGGTCCTCGGCCTAGTTTCGATAAACGGCGCGAGGCGGCTCACGAGCACGGCAAGACTCGTCATCATTTCAACGCTCTTGGCTTCGTCGAGGCATCCGGTCTGCTCGATTTCAGCGACGATCTGCGCTGCTGAGCGGTCGAGCCAAGCTGGAAGTTCGGAGCGGAATTTTCCCATATCCTCCAGCGGCAAACGGTCGAGAAGACCACCCTGCAATGCCAGAGCAAGCGCGACTTCGTCCACGAGCCGCAGTGAGGCGTACTGGACTTGGGAAAGAATTGCGCGTATCCGTTGCCCACGCTCGATCTTGCCCTTAATTTGAACATCGGTCACGCCGCCGAACCGTGTGAACATCTCAAGTTCCAGAAACTGGGCATAGTCAAGCCGCAATGAATTCGAGGCTTCTCGCAAGGCTGGCGCCTGTGCCTTGCCGCCGACACGGCTGACGCTTGTTCCGACATCGACCGCTGGCTTGTGGCCCTCGTAAAACAACCGCGCGTCGAGAACGATCTGGCCGTCGGTGATCGAGATCAGATTGGTCGGAATGTAGGCGCTCAAATTTCCGGCATCCAATTCGGCGATGGGAAGGGCGGTTAACGACCCCCCGCCGGCAGCTTTCGAGAGCTTGGCAGCGCGTTCGAGCAGCCGAGCATGGACGTAGAATACGTCGCCGGGGTAAGCCTCACGCCCCGGGGGTTGTCGAGTGAGGAGCGCAATCTCGCGGTGCGTGGCTGCGTGTTTGGACATGTCGTCGATGACAACCAGTGCGTGCTGGCCGCGATCACGAAAGTACTCTGCCATTGTGAAGCCAGAAAAAGGCGCGATCCACTGCAGCCCAGGAGCGGCTGATGCGTTTGCCACTACGAAGATGCACCGTTCAGGCGCTCCGTGAGTTTGAATGGCGTTGATGACCCGCTTGACGGTGGACGACTTTTGACCGACTGCAACATAGACACAAATTATATCGCTACTCTTCTGATTGATAATGCAATCAACGGCTATCGCAGTCTTTCCGATTGCGCGGTCCCCGATGATCAGCTCTCGCTGCCCGCGCCCGAGCGCAAACATGGAATCAAGAACAAGCAGGCCAGTTTGGACGGGTTCACTGACGAAATCCCGGTCGATAATCGCAGGCGCCGGACGCTCGATTGGTTCGGTGCCTTCCGCAGTGATTACGCCTCCACCGTCGAGTGGGCGGCCCAACGGATCAATTATACGGCCCAGCAAGGCCCGCCCGACCGGCACGCGTACAACTTGGCCAGTGCCGCTGACGGAGTTTCCCGCTTCGATTCCTTCAGTCTCATCGAGGAGGACACACCCTAGCAAGTCGCGATCTAACGTTAGGGCGAAGCCAACTTGGCCGTGTTCGAAGCGTACGACCTCGTCCAGTCGGACATTGCGCAGACCGGACACAAGCGCAATGCCGTCGGCTATCGCTTCGACATGCCCGACCTGCTCGGAGACCGGCTCGAGCGTCGTCGCTTTGACGCGCTCCTTCGCTGCCTTAAGCCAACCGTCAAGATCTACCGGGGTACTCGTCACGGCCCAATTCCTCGCGGATTCGGTCTAGATTGGCTCGCCAGCTATTGCGCACAATGATATCGCGGCTGTGAAGTTCGATGCCAGCAATCAAAGATGGATCGGTGCGAAACTCGAATGCGACCACACCCAACGCTTTTCTGAGCGTATCACGGACGCGCTCGGTCTCCTCCTCGGAAAGCGGTGCTGCAGTCACGACCTCAATCGCGTGACCCGCAGCCGTGGCCGATGTGAGGCTTTCTCTTGCCTCGGATGATAGCGCGCGTAGCTCCTGACAGAGACCTTCGAGAAAAGCGGTCAGCGCAGTCTTTGCTGGGAGCTGTCCGAGCAGGCGCTGCGCAATGTCGACGGAAACTTCGCTAGCATGAGCGAAGATTGCCTGCTGGGCCGCAGCCCGGTCCCGTGCGATCGATACTTCGGCCTCGCTGCGAAGCTTTGCGATCTCCTCAGACGACCGTTCGAGCTGATGGGTCTTCTCGATCTGTGCTGATTTCCGCGCCTCCGCGACCAGCCGATCCTGCTCCACGCCAAGGGCCGCGCGCGCTTTATCGGCATCAGCACGGATAGCAGCAGACTCTTCCCGGGCCGCGGCCGCATCGGCTAGAATCTTGTTAGTCTCCTCCTTCCTCTTGGAGACGATATCTGCCACCGGTCGAAAGAAGAACCGGGCGAGAATCCAGATGAGAACGAGGACATTGACTGTCTGGAGCGCCAACGTCCACCAATCGATATGCATGGATCTCAGTGGATGAATGGGTTGGCGAACAAAATCAACAGCGCGATGACCAGGCAGTAAATCGCCATGGTCTCGATCATGGCGAGACCGACGAACAGCGTTCGCGATATCGTGCCTGCAGCCTCAGGCTGACGGGCGATGGCATCCATAGCGGCTGCAACCGCCCGTCCTTCGCCGAGAGCAGGGCCGATGGCTCCAAATGATACAGCCATCGCCGCAGAAAAGATGCTGACAATCTCGATCCAATTCATGGTTTCTCCTTTTCGTTGCTGCCATCGGCGCGCCCTTTGGTTGCTGCGCTGCCAATGAAAACCATTGCCAGAATTGCAAAGATGTAAGCCTGGACGGCTCCCGTAAGCAGATCCAGTGCCATTAGCGGGATAGGCACCAGCAACCCGGCGAGCGAGAGAATGATGGCGATGATGAAAACACCGCTCATGACATTACCGAACAGACGCACGATGAGAGAAAAGGTACGAGTGAACGTTTCCACTAGGTTGAGCGGGATCATGACGATGGTCGGTTCGGCAAATGTTTTGAGATAGCCCCGAAGGCCACGGGCACGTATGCCAAAATAGATGATCGCGAAGAAAACGATCAGGCCAAGGGCAGCGTCGGTCTCGATGTGTGCTGTTGGGGGGTCGATGCCTGGAACCAATGAAGACCAATTTGCCGCGAGTATAAAAACAAACAGCGTTCCGAGCAGCGGCACATAGGGCGCAGGCTCGACACGCATCGTGCTGCGAATCTGATCTTCAATTGTTCCTACGATAACCTCAAACACAATTTGCCTGCGCGACGGCGCAACAGTAAGCGAGCGCGTGGCAAGCCAGCCTCCCAGTCCCAAGGCAGTCATAAGACCCCAGGTCACAATGACGGGCTCGGTGATAGGAATTGATCCGACCGTGAATATTGTCTTCGTGGCAAGCGGCGATCCAATCACGGCTGCACTCCGAAGCGAACAATGGCGGTTCTCGCAGCTACGATGCCGGCTGTGGCGACTAGCAGCGGCAGCGCGCCGAATTGCTTCGCAATGATAACAAGGCCACCGGTCAAGACTGAGAATCGAACGAGCTGAATGAAGAACGCGGCTGGTAGCGATTTCCCAACCATGAATGTTTGGACATTCCATCGCAGCGTCAGAAAGTAGAGTGCGCCGAGCAGCGTCCCGACAACTAACCAAGCGCCGGCATTGAGCGCGGGCAGAATAAAGCTGTGTTCGGTAAGATGGAAATACGTCATTGTTTATGCATCCATTTCCAAGCCGACCAATAACCAACCAGCACGCCGAGCAGCAATAATGGGGCGCTCCAGAAGATGCCCGTGCCGAATTTGTGATCGAGCCATCGGCCGACGAAGAGGCCGATTAAAGTCGGCGTCACGATGATCCAGCCAAGAACGCCGATTTGACCGACGTAGCGCGCCATGGAAGGCTCGCCTTCGCTCAACCAGTGTTTTCGGCGTTCCTGCTGCTTTCGAACCGCGTCAGCCATCCCATCGGGGGGACTGGTTTTGGGCTCGACGGCCCCGGTATTCACGATCCACCTCTGAGTACCCCGGGCCGGTCGGGGCGCAAATAGCGGACAATCTGTTTTATGGCTTTCATCTGCAGTTGCAGACTTTCGGTTCGCGCGGTCCGCTCTGCGTCTAGCACTTCGTTGAACTCCGCCAGCACTACTTGTTCGAGACGATCGAAATCATCGCCCTGAATTGCTTCACGAGTCGCAATTGCAACTTCCCTGCCATTGGTCACCGAAAGAATACCGCGGCGCACAGCACAGAATCGTCGGCGATCTTCACTGCGTTGCCAGCTCACCACCGCTACTGTCAGTGCGGTGAGGAAATCGGCATGGCCGTTGAGAATACCAAAGCTGCCGCTCTCGTCCTCGGCACGCACTGCGATGACGTCGGGATCATCGATGACGACGGCAGTGGGAGTGGTAATGACAAGTCTCATAAAGGTTTCGCCTCATGACTCGACGAAGAATCCTTAGCGCGCGCCTCGTCAATCGTACCGACCATATAGAAAGAACTCTCCGCCCACTTGTCGACGGACCCGTCAAGAATCGTCTGGCAGCCTTTGAGCGTATCCACGAGCGGCACCGATCGCCCAGGCCTACTGGTGAAAGCCTCGGTGACCGCGAAGGGTTGCGTGAGGAATCTTTGCAGACGACGGGCCCGCATGACTATGAGGCGATCACGCGTGCTCAGTTCCTCGATTCCAAGTAGTGAAATGATATCCTGTAATTCCATGTAATGAGCGATCGTCTCGCGCACTTGTTCGGCAATGCGGTAGTGCTCCTCACCAACGACGATTGGATCGAGCAGTATCGACGACGAACGCAAGGCATCGATGGCTGGATACATACCTTCGGCAGCCATTGATCGGGATAGCACGATCATGCTGTCGAGGTGGCTCGAGATGGCAGTTACGGCGGGATCAGTGAAGTCGTCGGCTGGCACATAGACCGCTTCGATTGCCGTGACCGATACCCCTGAGACCGACGCGATGCGCTCATGCAGAGCGGCGACCTCGGAGGCAAGTGTCGGCTGGTAACCGACCCGCGAAGGAAGGCGTCCAAGCAGGCCCGAGACTTCGCTACCCGCCTGAACGAAGCGAAACACGTTGTCCATAAGCAGCAAAACGTTTTGCCGCTTCTGGTCGCGAAAATATTCGGCAATCGTGAGCGCGGTCAGCCCGACCCGCCAACGCGCGCCGGGGGGCTCGCTCATCTGGCCGTAAACCAGTACGCTTCGATCGAGCACGCCCGACCGTTGCATTTCGGTGAGGAGTTCGTGACCTTCGCGGGACCGCTCTCCAATACCCGCAAAGACAGAAATGCCTTGATAACTTTTGACCATCGCGTGAATGAGCTCCATGATCACGACGGTCTTGCCGACACCTGCACCACCGAACATGGCAGCCTTGCCTCCTTGAGCAAGCGGAGCCAAAAGGTCGACGATCTTGATGCCGGTTTCGAATATGGCAGTAGCAGGGCTTCGATCGCCGAGCGGTGGGGCCCCTCTGTGGATCGGCATACGTGACATATCGCTTGAGAGTGGCGGACCGTTGTCGCGAACGTTGCCGACGACATCGAGAAGGCGGCCAAGAACGGATTCGCCAACCGGTACGGTAATGGGGGCCCCGGTCGCGCGTACTGGCACCCCGCGCTTAAGTCCGGCGGTCGCCTGAAGCGCGACGCCGCGCACGGTATTTTTATCGAGATGTGCCTGCACCTCAACGATGAGGGTCTCAGGCTGATCCCATTCGACGATTAGGGCCTCTTCAAGTCGCGGCAGCTCAGTATCGTCAAAGGCGACGTCAATCACGGCTCCGCGTACGGCGAGAACCTTTCCTCTCGACTGAGCGAAATGGGTCATGTTGGCGACCGCTCATGCTTCAGTACTGGCATCGTCGGTCAGGCGGCACGGCAGGGCGATGGCGGTACCAGCTTAGTCTAACACACTGCATGTAGCTTGTGGCTGATCCTTGAAAGAGAGATGTTCATTACTTTTCAGGCGGGAGTATTTCTTGAATACAGACCTGATCAATCAGATGTTCTCGGCGCAAATCCGCTAAATGCGCTCTTTTCTCGTCATTCGTCAGGTTTGCTCCGATCCCGTTGGTCATCGCCATAACGAGCGTGCGATCATTCATATCCAGCCAATAGGAACGGCGCACTAGCTTATTGTTGCCGTCTCGCACGAATGGGCTGTCAATGTTCTCGCTCAGGTCGGGTTGGTAAAACCGTGTCATAGGCTATTTCCGCTTGAGGCTCAGGATATAGGCGATCACGTCGTCTGTATCAGTACTGGAAAGTATAAAATTGGGCATTCGGTTATGATTTGACCGTAGGAATACGTTCAGTGAAAGCGCTGTAGTCGATGGCAAGTTCGCAACGTCATCAAACTTGGGGCCGACTACAGTTGTCGGATACGCTGTTGGACTAATCTCATGACAATTAGCGCATAACGTTGTTGCGACTTGGCGTCCAGATGCGATGCTGCTGCTGTCGAGAGGTTGAGCGAGCAGTGGAAACTGCACCGCGAACGTCGCGGCGACGATGGCACTTAGGAGTTTGATCCGATTCATGGTGGTCCTCAGAGACATTAGGCTCAACGCCATCTCGCAACTGCAGTCAAGCACTTTCGCCGCCCAGGCTATGCCGTCTGTGCGACCAGAACAACGCCGACGAAAATAAGTACAAGGCCAGCAATTCGAAGCGGTGGTAGGTGTTCCCCCAAAATAAGCACGGCAGCCAGAGGCACCAGGACGAAAACGAGGGCAAACAGCGGTTCAGCTAGGCTAAGTTCGAATTGCCGCAAAGCAATAATGTAAAGTAAACCGGTAATGATAGCAGCAATGACCGCCGACCAGACCCACGGATCGAGTGCCAACGATAAGATATACGAGTACCAAGAAGCCGAGTTATCTCCGCCTAAAGCTGTGATGCGGAGCTTAAGCGCGACATTCGCAAACGTCATCAGCGCCACCGCAATAAGGATTAGCCATATGCTTTTTGCTGCACCATGCATTTGTCGTTCCGGCCCCGTTTGACTGGGTAGATTGTTCGCATATAGGCCACCTTACTACCTGCTGACCCAAGAGCAAATCGATTGTATTATTGCAGGGCAACGAAAGTTCGCACCATTCCAATAATCTGCATTGACGTTTTGATCTGCATCAACGCGACATCTTCCGGTTCAGGATAAAAAAGACAGCTTAAAGCCCCCGCAAGGGTAAAGGGAGTATCTAAATGGCCACGCGCCGAGAGGTTAATCTTGGCATTCTTTCAACCGCCGCCGCCGCGACAGCGACCGCCACCAAGAGTTTTGCGCAGACCCCGCAGGCAATCGTTTTGCCTCCGCCGGTTATGGCAGGCGGCATGTCGTTTATGCAGTCACTTAAAAACCGGCAGTCGATCCGTGATTATGCGGATCGGGCGCTGTCGAACCAGGACCTTTCGAACCTGTTATGGGCTGCCTGGGGCGTCAATCGTCCGCAGCGGGATGGCCGCACGGCGCCACGCTGGCGCGACGCTTATCTCTTGGATATTTATGTCGCAAGAGCAGACGGCATCTGGCTTTATGAGCCCAAGAGCCACCAGTTACTGTTCCACATGCCCGGCGATTTGAGAGGGCAGACCACGACCGGTCAGCCTTTCGTTGCGACGGCACCATTGAACCTTATTTATGTTTTCGATACGGCGAAAATGGGCAGCGCGACCGATGCCGCTAAAAACGCGACATCGGGTGCTACCGCCGGAGTGACGGGTCAGAACGTTTATCTGTACTGCGCCTCCGCGGGCCTCGCGACCGTTTTCCGTGAGAGCGTGCCCGAATCGCTGACGAAAACCCTAAATCTTCCATCCGGAAAGATTATCCAGTTTGCTCAGACGGTCGGCTATCCAAAAGCTTGAAGCCCGACTACAGGCTTTTCTGCTTGCGTAGAGCGAACCATAGTGCGGCTACGGCTTCTTCGGCCGAATGCGCCACCGCATGTTTCTCAGCATTTTTGCTTTCCGCAGTCCAGATGTCCTTTTCTATGAACAATCTTGCCAAACCATCACCGCAAGCTTCGATGAGATCGGAGAGCGATGGGCAGTAATAGCCATCCTTGATGTCCTGCAGACGATCTTGCAGCGCGTAATTGGTAATGATTATGCCATGCTCGCGCGACGAGTCGCTCCATCCAGAACTTTTCTCATGCGGAAAAAATCGATGTCCGACCCGATAGACGCGTATCGGAAAGCCGGCAGCCTTTAGTTCTTTCGCCAATTCGCGGTTCATTGCTTGGTAGATCACGCTCGCTGCGGCAACACCCGCCAATGCATTTAATGGAGTATTACAGCCGCCGACAAATTGATCTAGGTCAACTGGCTGTCGAGCAGCAATGAATGATTGCGCGACCAGTTAGTGGATCACTTCGTCGGCAATGGCGAGCAGGTCGGGTTGGATGGTGATCCCACTGAGCTACTCGGCCACGAGCCTTGATGGTGGCCGATGGTCCCTCACCGGGGCGCGCGGCGCGTATTCAAACGCAGTGAGTAGGTGCCCGCGAATGCCTATACCGCGGGCCAGGAATACGCTCTTTGGAATAGGAAAAATCAGCCACCAATAATCCTCGAGTTAATGCTCGCAAACCCTAAACTACATCCAGGCACGTTCACTGGGGGGAGTCTGAGCGAAATTGCTCACTCTGTAATTGAATAGGACAGCCGAGAGCGGACATTGCGCTGGCGGCACTAACAGTCGCATTAGGACAATTGCGGACATCCCGGCCAAAAGCGTCGCAGTCGCATGGTCGAGGATTATCTCTACGACAACAAAGTTCAATTTTTACTTGTAAGTGTCGTCACACCCCCACGTTGGTTTCGATAAGAACCGTCAAAAATCCGATCTCATTGGACGCACCGTCCACCACATCGAGTAGACATCGCGCCTGGGGTCCAAAATGCTGCAGAGGTAGGAAAAAGCCCCAGCATAAGGCGGGGGCTACCTCTGTGCGACGGGTTGGCGTTATTCGTATCGTAACGCCTCGATAGCCCCGCTCTTATGAAACCGTATGGTCAACGGCCCCTATGATGCCATTTTGGTCCAAAATTCGGCACCTGATTTTATCGGCCGGGCCCCCCATCTACGATGTGATGAAAGAAGATTATGAATGGCAATGGGAACGAGCAGAGAAGGTAAGCTGACCTGACTTGGCCGACCGTGACGGACCATCTTTGCATGGTGAATGTGGGATCTAGTGCCACGACACGCTCTGCCTCCGCTTTTGCATCCGCTAGACGTCCGACTTTCGCCAATGAGACGGTCTCCCTACGCTCGCAGGGTGACTGCCCTTAAAGAGGCAGACCGGCTCGCGGACGACGGCAGATATAAGCGAGCGCCCTCCCATCTTCCTTCGTAATGTGACATCATGATCTTGGGCGAACCGCAGATAGAGGCTTGTCAAGCAGGGAACCATGCCATGTCGCTTGCTGCAGCCACGAATAACCAGGGCGCGTCGACGCGCGGTCTCTACGAAAAGCTTGAGGATCGCATTCTCGCTCGCGACCAAATCGGCGCCGGTGAATGCTACTATGATCTGGTGCTCGACGGCCGGCCGCTCGCTGAGATGTTGCGCGAGGCCGTGCGCATCCACGGGCCCTACACGCACGTCCCCTATCACGAGCGCATCGACGACGGCTTCGTCAACTTTGTCAACAACGACCATTGCCTCCTGAGTGCGCGCGCCACGTTGCACCTGTCGAAGTGGTTGCCTGCCGAGATGGCGGGACTGCCGATGGCGCAGACCATTTGGTACATCCCGACCGGTCTCGACATCTGGAACCAGAAGATCAACAAGGCGCCGGGTCACTACGCGCGTGGAATGGCGCCGCAGAAAGGCGCGCCGCCAAAGCCTGTCGTTCACTGGCCAGATCAAGAGCCGGAGCATCTCGATGGGTCGTTGCGCGATCGCCTCGACCACTGGCTCACGCTCGTGCATCGCGGGCGCGTGCTCGAAGCCTATCGCGTCTTTCTTGGCCTCATGCAGAACGAGGCCGAGCGCAAAACGGTGCTCGCCGAACTGGTGTTCGCGGGCCTCATCGATTTGCAGGACCGAGCCTTCCTCAACCGCTCTTACACGACCGGTCACAAGTCCTATCGGGCGCGCGCCACGGTCGAATTGGGCACGGCCATCGGCTGGCATGACGCGCATTGCGTACTCTATGCCGGGGCGTTGGATATCGCCGTCGGCCCGCGCTGGTATTCGACCTACGAGATGGCGTGCAACTGCATTACCCACTACCTGGAACAGCAGAAGATCTCTGCCGTCCCCTATGCCGGCACCACGGCCAGGGAATTGGCGCTGCTGTCGAACTGCGAGCCGCTGACGACAGCCGAGGCAGAAGCTTTTCTCGAGATCGTGTTGCGTCAGCACGAGCCGGTCTATCTCGAGCAGCTCAGCAGGCTGCTGCTCGCCGGCAAAGGACCGCGCCAGATCCTCGACGTGTTGCAGATCGGCGCCGCTCAGGTGCTGCTGGAGACGCAGGAAAGCCTCAACTTCTCCATCTCGCAGCACTGCTACGAGTACTGCAACACACTGGGCTGGTTCTACGACACCTTC
>Ga0116225_1002010_pt1 | contig 14051 bp, 16 predicted proteins | sample Sb_taG_8_FD_88968 | JGI IMG/M metagenome (GOLD analysis project Ga0116225, IMG submission 88968) | Peat soil microbial communities from Weissenstadt, Germany - Sb_50d_c_BC metaG | ecosystem: Environmental > Terrestrial > Soil > Wetlands > Peat | place: Germany: Weissenstadt | collected 2010-09-21 | reverse complement strand
TCATCGGCTTGGCCGGTGCGGTCATCCTGACGGTGTTGGGGCCGACGGTGTGGGTTGACGTCATGCACAACTTGACGGCGATCTTCCCCTACAAGTACCCGGCGATCTTCTCGATGCCGCTGGCCTTCTTCGCCACCTGGCTGCTGTCGGTGACCGATGGCAGCGCTTCGGCGGCGGCTGAGAAAGAGCTGTTCGATGCGCAGTTGGTCCGGTCCGAGACCGGCCTGGGTGCCGAAGGCGCCCACGCCCACTAAGGGCATGCCGAGACGTTGACAAACAACTGGCCGCCGAGGAATTCCTCGGCGGCCTTTTTCTTTGCCGTCAGCGGGGTACGGTCAGTACAGGATGCGGCGGCAGAGCATCACGCGGGGGACGCCGTCGCCATCGACCTGCGGCACCTCGATTCGATAGCGCACGTCGCCGGTCAGCGGATTGCCGTCGCCATAGCGGCGGTTGATGCGTTCGGCGGCCGGCAAGGGGACTCCGGACACGCATAAGGCGGTCACGTCGGGGCCAAGGATACCCACATCGAAGCTGAACGGCAGGTGAACCATGGCGGCGGGCGGGTCCAAATTGGGGTGGCCATTCAGCCGGGGCGGGCCGCCGATCAGTTCGGCGGCGCGCAGATGCGCCCAGGCCATTCCCGACTTGGCGCGATCAATGCGATTGTTTCCGCAGTTCGTCGCCGGGCAGGCCATATCCGCGCCCCACCGTTCGCCGGCTCCGGGGTCGTCTCCGGGCAGGGCGCCAAAGATGTCCACATAACTGCTGACGGCAAGGGCGATGCCGTCGCCGACGCTGGCGACGTTCAGGGCGAACAGCGGCGTAGCCCAGCGGGCGAAGGGTTCGTGGTTGAACATGAACATAGAACAGCTGAGAACCACCACCACCATGGCGATGATCGCCCGCCATGGTGGCTGAGGAGGCGGTACGTCGTGGCCGCTGCCGATGGTCTTGGTCATGGCCTGGATCTCGCCACTTCGCCCGTCCTTCCAAACCTGTCGTTCGGAACAATCGCCGACTATCTCAGTTGGCGGGCAGATGCGCAAAAGAAAAGGCCCGGAGGTTGCCCGCCGGACCTTTCCCGCAACCAAATTGGAGAGTTATTTGGCGTAGACGTACTTGCCGTCTTTCCACACATAGAACACATAGCCGGGGGCGGTCACGTCGCCCTTGGCGTCAAAGCCGATGTCGCCCAGCACGGTGTCGAATTTGTTGGCCCGCAGCGAGGCCTCGACCTTGGCGGCATCGACCGAACCGGCCTTCTGCGCCGCCTGCGCCCATGCCTGGATCGAGGCGTAGGTGTAGAGAGTATAGGCTTCCGGTTCGTAATTCTGGGCGCGGAACGAGGCGACCAGTTCGGCATTCCTGGAGTCCAGGCGCGGGTCGGGGCCAAAGGTCATCAGCGTGCCTTCGCCGGCTGGGCCGGTGATAGCCCAGAATTCCTCGGTGACCAGGGCGTCGCCCCCCACCAGCGTCGCCTTCAGGCCTTGTTCCTGCATCTGGCGGACAATCAGCCCGCCCTCGGTCTTGTAGCCGCCGAAATAGACGACGTCGGCCTTGACGTTCTTCAGCTTGGAGACGAGGGCGCTGTAGTCTTTCTCACCGGGGGTGATCGCCTCGTACAGGGCTTCCTTGATGCCGCCGTCGTTGAGCGCCTTTTGGAACTCGTCGGCCAAGCCTTTGCCATAGGGCGACTTGTCTTGCAGGATGGCGACGGTCTTGCCCTTGAAGTGCTCAATCACATATTTGGCGGCGGTCGGGCCTTGGGCGTCGTCACGGCCGCAGACGCGGAAGACGTTGGCCAAGCCGCACTCGGTCAGCTTGGGGTTGGTCGAACCGGGCGAAATTTGCACGATCCCGGCTTCGGCATAGACCTCGGAGGCGGGAATCGACGAGCCCGAACAGTAATGTCCGGCGACGAATACCCCCTTGCGCGAGGCCAGATCCTCGGCGGCGTTGCGGGCCTGTTTAGGGTCGCAGGCGTCGTCTTCCACGATCAATTGCAGCTTCTGGCCGAGTACGCCGCCTTTGGCGTTGATGTCGGCGACGGCCTTTTCGGCACCCCGGCGGAACTGTTCGCCGAACGCGGCTTCCGATCCGGTCATGGGGGCTGCGACGCCGATGACGGTATCGGCCTTGGCCGCAGTGCCGCCAATGACGCCAGCGGCAAGGGCCGCCAGAATTACGGTCTTGATCTGCATGGATGAAACACTCCCGAGAGTATGTGGGTGCCCGCGCCAGTCGTGGTGGCGACTGGACGATAGTGTAACAGGGTCGGCGTCCGCAGCAACGGCGCGGCGCGGCTCACGTGTTGGACCGCCCGCGCTCACGCCAGCCAAGCAGGCCGACGCGCTGGTAAAGCCAGGGGTATTGATGCGCCATTTGGTGCGCTCGCGTGGCTCGATAGGACAGTAGCGACAGCCCGACCAGGATCGCGGCGTCGAGCAGATAGCCTGCCGGCGACAGTAGCCGTCCTTGGAACAGGGCGTAGACCAGGAAGCGGTCGGCCCCGCCCAGCATCAATGCGTAGGGGACGGTCTGCCACATCGGCCGCCAGGTTTGGGCCAGCGCTTGACCGCTCATGATGGCGCAGCCGCCCATGAAGATCAGGGTGATGCCGATGAACACGCCGGGGCTGCTGCCCAGCTGGGTGGCGAAGAAATCGCTCATGACGCGGCCTCCACCGGCGGTGCATGGCCGCCTTCCAGATAGGCGGCGCGCACGGCGGGGTCAGCCAGCAATTCGGTGCCGCTGCCGCTCATGGCGATGCGGCCGTTGATCATCACATAGCCGCGATGCGCCAGCTTCAGCGCGTGGAAAGCGTTCTGTTCGACCAGGAACACGGTCACCTGTTGCTGGCGGTTGATGTCGCGGATGATGTCGAAAATCTGCCGCACCACCATCGGCGCCAGTCCCAGCGATGGCTCGTCGAGCAGCAGCAGGCGCGGACGTCCCATCAGGGCGCGGCCAATGGCCAGCATCTGTTGTTCGCCCCCCGACAAGGTGCCGCCGCGCTGGGTCAGGCGCTCTTGCAGGCGCGGGAACAGGGCTAGCACGCGGTCAAGATCGCCGGAGAAATGGGCGGGGTTGCCGACCACTGCGCCCATTTGCAGGTTCTCCAGCACGCTCATGCGAGCGAAGATGCGGCGGCCTTCCGGCGAATGGGCGATGCCGCGGCGGACGATCTGGAAGGTCGGCAGTTGGGTGATGTCCTCACCCTCGAAATGGATGCTGCCTTGGGTAGCGCGTGGCTTGCCGCACAACGTCATCAGCAGGGTGGTCTTGCCGGCGCCGTTGGCTCCGATCAAGGTGACGATTTCGCCCGCCGTCACGTCAAGGTCGATGCCGTGCAGCGCCTGGATGCGGCCATAGCCCGAATGCAGGTTGCGGATGGTCAGCATCAGGCGGCCTCCCCGCTGTCGAGGTCGGCGGCGATGTCCGGCGGCAGATCCTCGTCGTCGGGGGGGCCCAGATAGGCGCGGATGACGGCCGGGTCGGCGCGCACATCGGCGGGGCGGCCTTCGCAAATCTTGGCTCCATGGTCGAGCACCACGACATGGTCGGAAATCTGCATGACCACGCTCATGTCATGTTCGATCAGCAACACGCCGATGCCGTGCTCGCGGCGGATGTCCAGCAGCAGATCGTTCAGTTCCTGAGATTCCCTGGGGTTAAGACCGGCGGCGGGTTCGTCCAGGCACAGCATGGCGGGGCGGGTACACATGGCGCGGGCGATTTCCAGGCGGCGCTGCGAGCCATAGGGCAGCGCACCCGCAGCCCAGTCGGCCTGGGCGGTTAGGCCGATCTTGTTCAGCCAATAGCGGGCCAATTCGACTGCTTCGGCCTCGGCGTTGCGGTAGCGGGCCATGCCAAACAGCCCGGCGATGGAATAGACCGAGGCCTGCATCAGCCGGTTATGTTGGGCAACGATCAGGTTCTCCAGCACGCTCATGCCGGAGAATAGGCGGATGTTCTGGAAGGTGCGGGCGACGCCAGCGTCCTTGCAGATGCGAAAGCCGTCCATGCGTTCGAGCAGATGGCTGCGGCCATCGGGGCGGGACAGGGTCAGGCGGCCGACGCTGGGCTTGTAGAATCCGGTCAGACAGTTGAACACCGTGGTCTTGCCGGCGCCGTTGGGGCCGATGATGGCGGTGATTTCGTTCTGATAGGCGGTGAACGACAGGTCGTTGACGGCGAACAAGCCGCCGAAGCGCATGGTCAGATGCTCGACGGCGAGCAGCGGCGGGCGGGTCATGGCGCGGCATCCGGCAAGGCGGGCAGGCGGATGGTCGGATCGCGGCTGGCCAGCAACCCGCGTGGACGCCACAGCATGATCAGCACCATGGCCCCGCCGAAGGCCAGCATGCGGTATTGCTGCAAATCGCGGAACCATTCGGGCAAGCCGCACAGCAGCACGGCAGCCAGCACCACACCGATTTGCGAGCCCATGCCGCCGAGGACGACGATGGCCAGGATGATCGCCGATTCGATGAACGAGAAGCTTTCCGGGCTGATGAAGCCCTGGCGGGTGGCGAAGAACGATCCGGCGAACCCGGCGAACATGGCGCCGATGGCAAAGGCCGACAGTTTGGTCTTGGTCGGGTTGATGCCCAGCGAGCGGCAGGCGGTTTCGTCTTCGCGCAAGGCTTCCCAGGCGCGGCCGATGGGCAGGCGGCGGATGCGCAGGGTGAACAGATTGGTCGCCAGCGCCAGCGCCAGGATCAGGTAATAGAGGAAGACGATCCGATGCAGCGGCGAGAACGTCAGGCCAAAGAAGTCGGCAAAAGTGGTTTCTCCCGGCCCGGCGGCGGCTTTGAATGGCAGGCCGAAGAAGCTGGGGCGGGCGATGCCGGAGATGCCGCCGGGACCGCCGGTGAAATCAGCCCAGTTGAGCAGGATGACGCGGACGATCTCGCCGAAGCCCAACGTCACAATCGCCAGGTAATCGCCGCGCAGGCGCAGCACCGGAAAACCCAGCACCATGCCGAAGGTGGCGGCGGCGGCTCCGGCGAAGGGCAGGCAGATCCAGAACGACAGACCGAAGGTTTGCGACAGGATGGCGTAGGAATAAGCGCCGACGGCATAGAAGGCGACATAGCCGAGATCGAGCAGCCCAGCCAGCCCGACAACGATATTGAGGCCCCAGCCGAGCATCACATAGATCAGCAGCAAGGTGGCCTTATCGACCAGATTGCGGTCGGCGAAGGGCAGCCACGGCAGCACCAGGGCGACGACGATCAGCACCCAGCCGATGATCTTGCGGGTGTTGCTCGGCTTCTTGGTCAGCGGCAGGGTGGTCTGTGGCCGGCTCTTCAAGCGGCGGCCAAGGCTGGCTCCGGCCAGCGACAGCGCCAAGCGGCCGCAGAACACGGCGGCGGCGGCGTAGGCGATCCAGGGAAAACGGGTGGCGAGGCTGAGCCCTTGCGCCGAATCGACCAGACGCAAGCCCAGCAGCGGTGCCGCCAGCAGGGCGGCGACCACGGCGGCGGCCAGGGAATCCTTGAGCATGGCCGCCAGGGCCGAGGGAGGGAGGGCAGGCAACGCGGCCATCGCCTTAGACTTTCTCGATCTCGGGTTTGCCGAGCAGGCCGGTGGGGCGGAAAATCAGCACCATGACCAGAATCGAAAAGGCGGCGACATCCTTGTATTCGATGCTGAAATAGCCGGACCAGAAGGCCTCGATAAGGCCGATCAACAGTCCTCCCAGTATGGCGCCGGGCAGCGAGCCGATGCCTCCCAGCACCGCAGCGGTGAAGGCCTTCATGCCGGCGATGAAGCCGATATAGAAGTCGATGACGCCGTAATACAACGTCACCATCAACCCGGCCACGGCAGCCAGCGATGCGCCGATGATGAAGGTGGTCGAGATGATGCGATCGACGTTGACCCCCAGCAGCGAGGCCATGGTCATGTCTTGCTCGGTGGCGCGCTGGGCGCGGCCCAAGGGGGTGCGGGTGATGATGAAGGTGAAGCCGGCCATCAAGGTGACGGTCAGGGCGACGATGATGATTTGCAGATAGCTCAGGGTAACGTGGTAGTCGCCGCCATTGGTCAGCTCGAAGCCGCCATGGATGATCGGCTGCAACGGCTTGACCCGCGCGCCCTGGGCGACCTGGACGTAGTTCTGCAAGAGGATGGACATGCCGATGGCTGAAATCAGCGGCGCCAGCCTGAAAGAGCCGCGCAAGGGCCGGTAGGCGATGCGCTCGATGGCCCAGCCATAGATGGCGGTGAACAGCATGGCCATCAGCAGCACCAGGAACAGCGCCAGCGGCACATAGCTGATACCCAGCGCGCCCATGAGAAGAAAGCCGATCAGCGAGACAAACGCACCGATCATGTAAATCTCGCCATGGGCGAAATTAATCATGCCGATGATGCCGTAAACCATCGTGTAACCAATGGCGATCAGGCCGTAAATGGCGCCCAAGGTGATGCCGTTGATGAGCTGCTGCAGAAAATAGTCCATTGGCCGCTTTGGCTCGCCTGCTGGTATTTTGTTGCGGCGACGGTGCTTGGTCTGACGGCGACCGTCTCCCCGTGCTTCCCTATTGTTGGACCCTAACCCATGGGGTGTGCCTGTCAAGAATCATTCGGGCGTATGCGGGGATTCTGGGCGGTTCCATGGTTTGCTTAAGATGCGGGCATTCTGGGCCGCTATCGTGCGGCCTTGATCCGCACGGGTGTGCTGGCCATATCGGGTTGATGATATCATTCCTCTCGGTGCTGCTGGGGCTGGCTTTGGTTGCGGTGCTGATCGTCTTGATCGCCGGCGTCGTGGTGTTTGCGAGTGGCGGTGAAGTCAATCGGCGCTACGCCAATCGACTGATGAATTTGCGCGTCGCCACTCAGGCGGTGGCGGTGCTGATCCTAGGGCTGATCGTGGTATTGCGGGCATTGCATTGATGTGCCTATATAATGTGCTCACTCCGACTAATGACTAATTTTTGTGCCGGTCAAGGGGATAAAACGGCATAGAGCCTTGTCTCCTTGCTTGAAAATCCGGCGGATTTGCCCGCTATAATGCCGCCGGGGTGGGCTGGCTCGAATCTTGCTCGGTTGCACTGCGGGATGGTGCGGAGCGTGCGGGCGGTTTTGGTGCAATTGGTGGAGAAAAGCGATGCCGGACAACAGGAACAGTTCCGCGCTGTCGCTTATCAGCATCTATGAAATCAGCAAGATACTGTCGTCTTCGCTGAACCTGGAGAAGACGCTGCGGGAGGTGGTTAACCTTCTGTCGTCCTATCTTGAGATGCGGCGCGGCATGGTGACCCTGGTCGGCGATGGCGAAAAGCTGGAAGTGGTCGCGGCCGCCGGCATGACCCCGGAAACCTTGAAGAAGGAAGGGAACCGCATGGTTCCCTCGCTGGTCGGGCGCATCGTCGGCACCGGCATGCCGATGGTTATTCCCAATCTGGCCGACGAAGCCGGGCAGGACGCCGATGGCGGCTTAGCCACGGTCGAGGGCGAAGTGGTGGCCTTCATCGGCGTGCCGATCAAATCCGCCGACAAGACCATCGGCGTGTTGTCAATCGACCGCGTGCGCGATTCCGAGAACAACAATGTGAATTTTGAGGCGGATGTCCGCTTCCTGACCATGGTCGCCAACCTGGTCGGCCAAACGGTGCGCCTGCATGGCAGCGTCGCCAACGAACGCGAGCGGCTGATCATGGAAAAGCATCGCCTGCAAAAGGCGGTGCAGGTCGAGGCCGAGCCGGGGCGCTTTTCCATCGATAGCGTGATCGGCGTCAGCCGCCGCATGCAGGACGTCTATGCGGAAATCCACCAGATCGCGCCCAGCCGTTCGACGGTGTTGCTGCGCGGCGAATCGGGCACCGGTAAGGAACTGATCGCCCGCGCAGTCCATTATATGTCGACCCGCAAGGATGGCGCCTTCATCAAGGTCAACTGCGCCGCTTTGTCCGAGACGTTGCTGGAATCCGAACTGTTCGGCCACGAGCGCGGCGCTTTCACCGGCGCCAATGTCGAACGCAAGGGCCGCTTCGAGTTGGCCAATGGCGGCACCTTGTTCCTGGATGAGATCGGCGAAATCTCCGGCTCGTTCCAGGCCAAGCTGCTGCGCGTGCTGCAAGAAGGCGAGTTCGAACGCGTCGGCGGCAACCGCACCCTGAAGGTCGATGTTCGTCTGGTCTGCGCCACCAACCGCAATTTGGAAGAGATGGTGGCCAAGGGCGATTTCCGTGCCGACCTTTATTACCGCATCAACGTGGTGCCGATCTTCCTGCCGCCCTTGCGTGAGCGCAAGGAAGACATACCCCTGCTGGTCGATCACTTCCTGCAACGTTTCAACAAGGAAAACAGCCGCCATGTCCGCATCGCCCCCGAAGCGATGGACGTGCTGCTGAACTGTTACTTCCCCGGCAATGTGCGCGAGTTGGAAAACTGCGTCTATCGCGTCGCCACCATGGTGCATGGCGACACCGTCCGCGATGGCGATTTGGCCTGTCAAAAGAACCTCTGTCTGTCGTCCAGTCTGTGGAAGCACGGCAACAGGGGGGGCGTCGAAATGCCAAGGGTGGGGATCAGCGGCAGCATGCCCGGCGGTGCCATTGTCGGCGGTGGTGGCGCGCCCTGTGCCGCCGCGCCGAGCTGTGCCGAGACCATGTGCGACGGCAAGCGCCCGGTCATCGACACCACCATCAGGCGAGTGGCGGCGGCTCCGGCTGAAGCCGATGCCGACGAAAATTATGAACTGACCGATGATTTGTCGGCGGGCCAACAGCGCGACCGCCTGTTGCGGGCCATGGAAAAGGCCGGCTGGGTGCAGGCCAAGGCGGCGCGCCTGCTCAACCTGACCCCGCGTCAGGTCGGCTATGCGCTGAAGAAGTACAACATCGAGGTCAAGCGCATCTGACCGGACAAGAGTGCCGGGAAGGTCGGACCTCCGACAATTCCCGGCCAGTGTCGCAACAGCGACAGGGTTGTCGCAGGCATAACAACCCCTCTGTCATAAAAATCCAGCATTTCCGCCGTTTCTGAAGTTGGCACGGTCCCTGCATTTGCTCATTCGGTGAAGTTTTCCGGATGGAGGACAACGTGGACCGGCAAGTGATCTCTCTCCCCAGCGTCGCAAAGGCCACCGGTGGCTGCTCCAGCACGGGCGACTCGGCCTGCGGTTCCTCCTCCGGCCAGGGCGACATGCCCGCGGAAGTTTGGGCCAAGGTCAAGGACCACCCTTGCTACAGCGAGGAAGCCCACCATTACTTCGCTCGCATGCATGTCGCGGTGGCTCCTGCCTGCAACATCCAATGCAACTACTGCAACCGTAAATTCGATTGCTCCAACGAAAGCCGGCCCGGCGTCGTCAGCGAGAAGCTGACCCCCGAGGATGCCGTACGCAAGGTCATCGCGGTGGCCGCCAAGGTGCCTCAACTGTCGGTGCTTGGCATCGCCGGTCCGGGCGACGCCCTGGCCAACCCGCACAAGACCTTCAAGACCTTCGAACTGGTCGATAAGGCGCTGCCGCATCTGAAGCTTTGTCTGTCCACCAATGGTCTGGCGCTGCCCGATTATGTGGACCAGATCAAGGACTTCAACGTCGATCACGTGACCATCACCATCAGCATGGTCGATCCCGAGATCGGTGAGCAGATCTATCCGTGGATCTTCTACAACCACCGCCGCTGGACCGGCCGCGATGCCGCGAAGATTCTGCACGAGCGGCAGATGGAAGGGCTGGAGGCGCTGACCTCCGCCGGTATCCTGGTCAAGGTCAACTCGGTGCTGATCCCCGGCGTCAATGACCATCACATGGCCGAGATCAACCGCGTGGTGAAGTCCAAGGGCGCTTTCCTGCACAACGTCATGCCGCTGATTTCCGATCCGGCGCATGGCACACATTACGGACTGACCGGCCAGCGCGGGCCGACCCCGATGGAGTTGCAGGCGGTGCAGGAGCAGTTGGAGGGCGGGGCCAAGCTGATGCGCCACTGCCGCCAGTGCCGCGCCGACGCCGTCGGTCTGCTGGGCGAGGATTTGGGCTCTGACTTCACCCTCGACAAGATTGAGGCCGAGCCCGTCTATACCCCCGATGCCCGCGACGTCTACATGGGCGTGGTCGAGCAGGAGCGCACCGACCGTCACACCGCCGAGGACGAGGCCCGTGAGGCCGCCAGCTTCGCCGAGCCGGGCGCGCCGCTGCTGGTCGCCATCGCCACCAAGGGCGGTGGCCGCATCAATCAGCATTTCGGCCATGCCCTGGAATTCCAGCTCTATCAGGTCGATGGCCGCGAGGTCCGTTTCCTGGGTGTCCGCCGCGCCGACAACTACTGTAAAGGCGGTTTCGGCGAGGACGACAGCATGGAGACCATCATCAAGGCGTTGTCCGGCGTGTCGGTGGTCATGGTTGCCCGCATCGGCGACTGCCCGAAGAAAAGCTTGGCCGAGGCTGGCGTCACCGTCATCGACGATTACGCTCACGAGTATATCGAAGCGTCGGCGCTGGCTTGGTGGAGCCGTGTGAATGCCGATCGGGCCAATGGCCTCATGGCGTCCGCATAAGCAACTGATGTATAAAATAGCTTCATCGGCGCAGCCCAGCGTCGGAAGTCAATCCAGAGGAGTTCTAATATGTCCTACAAGATCGTTGCCTCCCAGTGCACTGGCTGTGGCGCTTGCGAATTCGAGTGCCCGAATAAGGCCATCACCGAAAAGGGTGGCGTTTTCATCATCAATCCCGACAAGTGCACCGAGTGCGCCGGCCACTTCGACGCCGCCCAGTGCGCCGCCGTCTGCCCGGTTGACAAGACCTGCATTCCGGCCTGACGACCAATGCCCGGCCCTGCGGCCGGGCACCCCGGCCGTTTGGGGCCGGCATTGTCCCTTAAGCGATGGGGCACGGCGATGAGCGATCTCGAAGACGCCCTGGATTGGCAGGGCACCCCCGTAGACTGCAACGCCTGCCCCCATCGTGCCATTCTGGCCGCAGGGGGCTGCGAACCCGGCAAGGCCTGCGTCGTCGACCGCCGCGCGAGCCGCATCGACCGCTTTTTCAAAGCCAATCCCGATCTGGCCAACGAGGCTTTGCGCGCGCCTTATTTCGTGCTGCGCGCCGTCGCCGCCCGGCGGGCCAACATCTTCCATTTGCCGCGTCTGGTCGATGACCCCGACGCCGAGGTGCGGGCCGCTGCCGTCGAACGCTTGCCCGAGCGTTTCGTTTTGCAACTGCGCGCCGATCCAGACCCCCGCGTCCGCGTCGCCGTCGCGACCCGCTTGCAGGGCGCGGCCTTGATGCCGCTGTTGTCCGACAGCGATTACTTCGTCCGCGTCATCGTCGCCCGCCGCATGGAGCCGGAGTCTCTGGCGGTGCTGATGCATGACGATGCCGTCGATGTACGTCTGGAAGTCGCCCGCCGCATCGCTCCCGATGGCTTGCGGATCATGGCACGCGATGAGGATGCCGTGGTCCGCCTGATGGTGGCCGAACGTTTGGATCCAAGCCAATTGGGCGTGCTGGCTACCGATGCCGATTGGCGGGTGCGCTACCGCGTCGCCGAACGCATCGATCCGGCGCTGTTGTCCAAATTGATGGACGACACCGAAGACGACGTCAGGGACATGGCTCGCCAGCGCCTGGAACGGCATGTCGCCGAAATGTTGCGGATGAATGGGGAGAGCCAGGATGCGTAAAGAAACTGAAATCGAAATCGACACCCCGCCCGAGCTTGAATACGGGCAGAAGGTGCGCTCCCTGAAGAACGTCCGTAATGACGGCACCTTCCCTGGGGCCGAGATCGGTGATTTTTTGGTGCAAAAAGGTGATGTGGGCTACGTCAATAGCATCGGGACATTCCTGCAGCAGTTCTACATCTACGGCGTCGATTTCTTCGAGCGCGGTCGAGTGGTCGGCATGCGGATGAAGGAACTCGAAGTGGTGGAGGACTGAAGTATGAAGGTGATGATTCGCAACGCCGCCGGTCAACTCTCGGCCTATGTGCCGAAGAAGGATCTCGAAGAACACATCGTCGAGACCGAGAAGGAAACGCTGTGGGGCGGTTGGATCAAGCTGGGCAACGGTTGGGTTCTAGAACTGCCGGAGATGGCCGCCGATACCCGGTTGCCGATCACGGTCGAGGCGCGCAAGCGTCCGGAGGAATGAGCGTATGACTGCAGCTTTGCTGAAGGAAGTTTCGCAAGGACTGGCTTCCCGCCGTCTCGCCCCGTTCCTGGGGCCGGCTTGCCTGGTTCTCGACGGCCCGTCACCGCTGCCCGAATCCTCGATGGCGCTGGTGGCCCGGTTGAACACCAAGGTCACCGTGCCCGGCCGCATCCGCAACAATCTGTGGTCGGCGGCGCAGTATATCGAATCGGACAAGCACCGCGTCACCCTGGTGCGCCTGATGCAGGAACTGTTCGGCCCCCAGCCGGAGCCGACGCGGTTGCACACATGGCTGGCCAGCCTCGATTTGCCGCTGATTGTCGATGACTGGTATGACAGCCTGATGGCCGACGCGCTGACGGCGGCGGGCAAGACTTTCGGCCAAATCCAAGGCGTGCGGCGCAGCGGCTATAGCCACGACGTGCCCTGGGTCAAACGCTATGACGCCGCAGGCGCCGAAGTCGAAACATCCGAAGGCTGGTCCACCGTGTTGTACAAGCCGCAAGGCTCGGTGCGCCCGGCGGCGAACTTCCTGGTGTCGGATTCCGACTATGTCGAAGTGTTGACCGAAATCGACATCCAATCGCCGATCCCCGCCGAAGTCATCAAACTGCGGACCGATGTCGGCTTCGTCTTCCTGGGGTGTCGCTTTTACGACCAGATGCAGCGCACCTATGCGATGCAGATCACCAAGCGCTCGGCGGGGCCGCATTACGCGGTGGTCTCCGGCGATTTGAGCCGTAACGAGGACGCTTTTCTTGAACGGCAATCGATCCAGCGGATCGACATCGGCTTGGCCGATGCCGTCACCCAGTTGATCGGTTAAGCATCGGGCGAGGCGGTGGGGGCAGGGATGCTCACGCCGCGCTCGACCACATGCAGATATAACTCTTCGACTCGCGTGCGCGCCCAAGGGGTTTTGCGCAGGAATTTCAGGCTGGATTTAAGGCTGGGGTTGTTGTTGAAGCAGGCGATGCTGATCAACCCGCCCAATTCCGCCCATCCGTAATGCTCGACCAGACGGGTCAGGGCGGCTTCCAGGGTGATGCCGTGCAGGGGATTGTTGGCCTGGGTAATGGTCGTGGTCCTTTGGCGGAATGCCCCGATTATCCCGTCTGAGCGCGGGAGTTGTGCGAGGCGGCGGCTGCGGCGAAGGCGGCGCTGAGGAATTCCGGCTGCTTATAGAACCCGCAGAGCCATGCCGCCAGCATGCATAATTCCTCGAACTTCACCACCTCGTCCAGAGAGCCCGCCGGGAAGCTGACCCCGAACTCCTTGGCGACGATGTCGAGCACCTCTTCGGTCTGTTCGACGCTCAGGCCGATATCGGTCTCGATCACGGCGAAGCGCGTCAGTTTTTCTTCGGCAATCCCATATTCGTCGCGGATCAATTTGACGATCCAACGAAACATGTTCATCCAGTTTTTGACGTCTGACGTGTCACGATCCATTGCAGCCCCTACGGCAAGCAGCATCTCTGTGGCGGGCACGTCCAAACGGGATGCTAGAACCGGTTGAAGGACCGGCTAACGGCATCCGTATCAGCGGCGATGAGTTCCCCCCAGTTCCCATCGCGCGTCCCCCGTGGCATGAGTGTATCCGATTTTGCCGGTGACGCCACCCCGACGACGCAGATTTAGGCGCGCACCAGTCCCAAAGGTTTGGTTTGCCCATAATTGGGAAATACTTTGCCCAATGCCGAGCCAGCCCGCAGCCGCACGGCCAGCACCTCGGCCAGTACGGTGCGGTAATCGGTGGTGACCGCCAGATCGACGCCGTTGTCCAACTGCGCCGCCGCCAATCCCGGCCAGCGCAGATAGATAGCCCCCCCCTTTCCCTGGCCGCCCCGCACCCTCCAAATGGATGCACGGCGGTTGCCGGCGCCTTGCCAGCTGCAGGATGCGGGGGGGGGTCTATGGGCCGCGGCCGC
>Ga0116225_1002007_pt1 | contig 14058 bp, 12 predicted proteins | sample Sb_taG_8_FD_88968 | JGI IMG/M metagenome (GOLD analysis project Ga0116225, IMG submission 88968) | Peat soil microbial communities from Weissenstadt, Germany - Sb_50d_c_BC metaG | ecosystem: Environmental > Terrestrial > Soil > Wetlands > Peat | place: Germany: Weissenstadt | collected 2010-09-21 | reverse complement strand
GACACCGTCAAGCCGTGCTCCGCAACATTCTGGTGAATGGCATTATTGGCAAAGCGGGTGAGCGCGTCGACCACCTCTTCGACGTGTACTTCCGTCTCCTTCACTCGGCACAGCTTCGCCAGACGCAGAACGGTGGCCGCGATGGCGCGCAATTCCCGCACGTCGCGGAGTGCTTGGCCGCTTAGCTTCGCTCGTTTTGTCGCTGCTCCCCGCATCGTCTTCTCTGCGCTTAATCCTCTGAAAAGGCCGTGCCGATTTTCACGTTCCGGAAACGCGCTGGCGAGGCCCCGTGGCCCGTGCCCATCGTCTGCATCGGCTGGCCTTTGCCGCAATTCGGCGTGCCCCAGAGCAGCCAGTGATCGTCGTTGCAGATGGCGTCGCACGAATTCCAGAATTCCGTGGTGATTCCGCTGTAGCTGGGATTCTTCAGCATGCGCGTTTTCTTTCCGTCCTGGATCTCCCAGGCGATCTCCGTGGAAAACTGGAATTGGTAGCGCCGGTCATCGATGGACCAGGACCGGTTCGTCTCCATGAGAATGCCTTCGTCCGTATCCGCAATCAGGTTTTCGAGAGTCCAAGGCCCCGGCAAAATGCTGACGTTGGTCATGCGGATCATGGGCAGCCGGTTCCAACCCTCTGTGCGCACGGTGCCGCCGGAGCGATCGAGGCCGATTAGATGCGCCGTCTCCCGGCTCGAAAGATATCCGCAAAACTCGCCAGCCTTGATGATGTCAATGCGTTGCGCGGGCACGCCTTCGTCGTCATACGCAAATGAGCCCAGCCCCGGCCCGTGCGCGATGCGCGCATCTGCCACTACATTCACGATGGGCGAGGCATAGCGCAGGTGATGCAATTGATCGAGCGTGAGAAAACTCGTGCCGGCAAAATTCGTTTCCTGGCCCAGCACGCGGTCCAGTTCAATGGGATGGCCAATGGACTCGTGAATCTGCAATCCAAGCTGGCTGCCCCCCAGGATCAGCGTACCCGTGCGTTCCGGACACTGTGTTGCACGGTGCAAGGCCACGGCTTCCTCGCCGACCCGCGGCGCGTGTTTCAGCAAATTCAGCGATTCGATCAATTCGTAGCCGCCCAGAACGTGCTGTCCGCCAAAACTATTGGGATACGAGCGCTTCTGAATGGCATCGCCCTGGAAGCACGTGGCCACGATGCCGCAGCCCGAAACCACCCGGCGCTGGTGAATCTTCGAGCCTTCACTTGACGCAAACCAAGTGTCCACCTTGCGGAATTGCATGTCCGTTTCCGTCAGGGTCACGCCCCTCACCCGCCGCATGGCCTCATCGGCCGCCAGGAGCAGTTGCAGTTGCGTCTCCAGCGGAATCTCGAACGGATCCTTCACGAAGGGGCTCTGCCAGCTATCCACGTATGCCGCTTCATGAGACAACTGCACATCCTTATTCTTCGCCAGCGCCGAAGCCTTGGCAATCGCCACGGCCTGCGCGGCGCAAGCCGCCACGCCTTCCCGCGTCAGCACATCCGTCGAGGCAAATCCCCACGCGCCCTGGGCGATGACCCGGATTCCCAGACCCATTGATTCACTCTGGCCGAGTGTCCCCACCTGTCAATTCTTTGTTGTAAGGTCGCGCTGGCGCATGTGCATTGCGCGCACGTCCGCATAGGTCGCGCCGCGCAACCGCGCCACATCCAAGGAATGTCCGCAATACTCCCACATCGTGTTCACCAAAAAGGAGGGGCGCAGAACTTCCGCGCCCCTTCGAATTCACCTACGTTTCGCGCAGCCTTGCCGGCTCAGGTGCCTTCCTGCCACGAAGCGAGATACTGTTCCTGCTCGGGGGTCAGCTTGTCCAGTTGATGTCCCAGGGAATCCAGCTTCAGCTTGGCGATTTCCCGGTCCAGGTGCTCGGGCACAACGTACACCTGCGGCTTCATCTCTTTGTGATGCTTCATCAGATATTCCGCGGAGAGCGCCTGATTCGCGAAGCTCATGTCCATCACCGAGGCCGGATGCCCTTCGGCTGCGGACAGATTCACCAGGCGTCCTTCGGCAATCAGATAAATCTTACGGCCGTCTTTCATCAGGAATTCATCCACCATGGGACGCACTTCCTTCTTGCCGGTGGCCATCGCTTCCAGCGCGGGAATCTCGATTTCCACGTTGAAGTGGCCGGAATTGCAGACGATCGCGCCGCTCTTCATCACCTCGAAGTGTTCGCGGCGAATCACGTTCTTGTTGCCCGTGACGGTGATAAAGATGTCGCCTTGCTTGGCCGCCTCAGCCATTGGCATCACGCGGAATCCGTCCATCACCGCTTCAATACCTTTCACGGGATCGATTTCCGTGATGATGACGTCGGAGCCGAGCCCCTTGGCGCGCATGGCAGCGCCGCGCCCGCACCAGCCGTAACCGGCGATGACCACTTTCAGGCCCGCCAGCAGGACGTTCGTTGCGCGGATCACGCCATCCAGCGTGGACTGGCCTGTGCCATAGCGGTTGTCAAAGAAATGCTTGGTCATGGCGTCGTTCACGGCGATGATCGGATACTTCAGGGTGCCGTCCTTGGCCATCGCGCGTAAACGAATGACGCCGGTAGTGGTTTCTTCCGTGCCAGCAAGCAGGTTCGGCACCAGGTCCTGGCGCTTGGTCAGCAGCATGGTCACCAGGTCGCAGCCATCGTCCATGGTGAACTGCGGTTTGTGCTCCAGCGCGGCTTTCAAATGCTCGTAGTAGGTGTTGTTGTCCTCGCCCTTGATGGCATACGTGGGGATATTGAAATCGCGATTCAACGAGGCCGCCACTTCATCCTGCGTTGAAAGCGGATTCGACGCGCAGAGCACGATGTCCGCGCCGGCGTCCCGCAATGCGATCATCAGGTTCGCGGTTTCGCTCGTGACGTGCAGACACGCGGAAACCCGCAGCCCTTTCAACGGCTGCTCCTTGGCGAATCGTTTGCGAATGGACTCCAGCACCGGCATCTGCTGCGCCGCCCACTCGATCTTGCGCTTGCCCGCATCGGCAAGCCCGATATCTTTCACATCGCCTTTTTTCATTTGAGCCGTTGCCATTCGTACACTCCTCAAGAGATTAGGATTCGCAAACCAGGGGCAGTTCCACTTCCAGGACTTCACCTCGACAAGTGGGACACCTGCGAGGAGAGAAAAACTTCGGCCGCGACCACCCCCGGACGGCGGCGCGCGCCGCTTCGCTTAACGCCGTGCCGCAACTTCGGCAACTGCTCCGAGTCCCGCAGCCTTGCGCAGCGTGTCGGCGCGGTCCGTGCGTTCCCAGGTAAAGCCGGGGCCGGTACGGCCAAAATGCCCGTAGGCCGCGGTCGGCTTGTAGATGGGCTTGCGCAGGTCAAGCGTCTCAATGATTGCTTTGGGGGTGAGCGAGAAGTTTTCGCGCACGAGCTCGGTGATCTTTTCTTCGGGGATGGCGGCGGTGCCGAAAGCGTCCACCATGACGGAGACGGGCTCGGCGACGCCAATGGCGTAGGCCAATTGCACTTCGGCGCGGCTGGCGAGACCTGCGGCCACGATGTTCTTGGCGATATAGCGGGCCATGTAGCAGGCCGAGCGGTCCACCTTCGACGGATCCTTGCCGGAAAATGCGCCGCCACCGTGCCGGCTGTAACCGCCGTAGGTGTCCACGATGATTTTGCGTCCAGTCAAGCCGGCATCGCCCATCGGCCCGCCAATGACAAAGCGCCCGGTGGGGTTGATGTGATATTTCGTTTTTGCGTCGAGCATGTGCGCGGGAATGATGGGCCGGATCACGTACTCCATGACGGCGTGGCGCAGGTCCTCGTACGGGACAGTGTCGCTGTGCTGCGTCGAGATCACCACACAATCCACACGGAAGGGTTTGCCGTCGCGGTATTCCACGGTAACTTGAGATTTTCCATCGGGCCGTAGGAAATCAACTTTCTTGCTTTTGCGGACTTCAGCGAGGCGTTGCGTCAAGCGGTGGGCCAACTGGATGGGCATGGGCATTAGTTCGGCGGTCTCATCGCAGGCGAAGCCGAACATGAGGCCCTGATCGCCGGCGCCCCCGGTATCCACGCCCATGGCGATGTCCGGGGACTGGCGCTTGATGGTGCACATCACCGCGCAAGTGTTCGCGTCAAAACCGAAGAGAGCATTGTCGTAGCCGACCTGTTCGACCGTGTTGCGAATCAGCTCGTCGTAATCCACGTGGGCGCTGGTCGTAATTTCCCCCGCCACGACCACTAATCCCGTGGTGACCAGCGTCTCGCATGCCACACGACCCTTGGGATCCTGGCGCATCACTTCATCCAGCACCGCGTCAGAAATCTGGTCGGCAATTTTGTCCGGGTGACCCTCTGTCACCGATTCCGACGTAAACAGAAAATTCCTCTTGGATTCGCTCAAAACCTCTCTCCTATTGTCCTCGTCTATCAACGACGGGGCGGATACACCCCAAGCTTACGGTTCTTGCGGGGACGTAAACTCTATCACAAAAAGGCTACCATTCCCCTGCGACGGAATCAACGCGCTGATTCTCCGTGGCTTAAGCCTGCAGCGAACGGCTGTTTTCTCGCATTCAGCGGCGCCAGGACGCAGCGGTGTGAAACCCCGAACCAGGAAACGTCAAAAACCGCACCTTTTTAAGAAACAAAGGCCAAAGGATGCGGCATCCAAAATCGCCTCACCCATCAATCTGCCGGCCACGCGCCGCTGATTTCTTTTTGCGGCGGTTAAAGTCCTCGATAAGGTATACCAGACAAGTTTACCGAGACTTGTTTGTATCCCCTTTCGGATAGGAGGATTTCGCAAGCAGTTTTTGCCTCCCTTTGGCGTGCCATCGGTCCTACGATAACTTCAGTGATCGGCAATAACTCTCGTTGCTTGGCGGCTTCCTCTTTCAATTTTCTTTCTTTCATCTGCGTTTCAGTTTCTTGGGTTCCTTGCGGGCGATTGTTGCTTTTGCGCTCGATGAAGAATTTGAGGTAGGGAACGAAGCCGAATAAACGGTGGGGTCTGAAATGGATCGGAAGATCGTCTTCATACCCTCCGGGAGTCTTCGCGTAAAACCAATTGTGATGGGAGGTGGCAACGAGTCTTATTTCTTTCTCGGCGCGAAAATGCTTGTTTTTGTACTTCATAGAAGCGACATAGAGGAGATTGTAAGCAGCATTATCCCGATGTTCCTCAGGGAGGCTGGTCCACTCGGGTATTCTTTCCTTTGCCAATATCCATTTCCGGATATCATTTTCGGTATAGAGGCATTTGTAGAGGAATTGGTGTCTCCTTAGTGCGAGTTTTCTTGCGTCGAATCCTATACAGAAATTTCCATATGCCCGCCATTGTTCAAGCGAATCCTTTTTTCTGCTGAACGAAGCCATATAGTAATCGGGCTCTGTCATTTCATTGGTACGAGTCCGATCGACCATTTCATGCCAACGTTCTTTGACGGCGTCGTTGGTAAAGTCGTTATCCTTTAGTATACCCGTGGCATTTTCCAGTGCCTTTAGCTCGGTCGTATCATTCATAAAGGTGGTATTCGACATCCAAATCTCGTGGTTGTGGATGATGCCGGAAATACTGTCGGCCGAGGTATAGTGATATAGTGTGCCCTTGTAAGGCTCCGAGAAGGCTTGTATCAGTTTTCTCAGGGCTTCATACTTGTCCGCTCTCGACATAGCCGGAATTCCCTTTTTGAACTTGAAAACGGTGCCATCACGCCGTAATCAGACTTGCTTAGAACGTTGTGCCACTTAGTCCGTTTCGGGAAGAACACTTGCCTATCCGTCCCGATTCCACGCTCCAATCAGACGTATCGCGTCATTCTGGCTTCGCCGCCATGCGACTCAATCCATTTCCGCCCCCTTTTCTGTTCGCGGGATAGATCGGTTGGCGTCAGGTGAGATGCGGTCTCGTCTCGAAACTTCGCAATCTGTTTCGGGTCCGGGGCGTTCCACTCGCCAGCAGCCGCTAGGTCGAACCAGAAATAGGCTTCCGTGTAGTCCTGAGGCATACCTTGGCCCTTTACATACATTAGCCCCAGGCCGTATTGCGCCGGGTGATAGTGCTGCTCAGCCGCCCTGCGAAACCAAAATGCTGCTTGTGCGTAGTCCTGGGGCACGCCACAGCCTAGGAGGTACAAAATCCCAAGCTCGCTCTGCGCGCCAGCATCACCCTGCTCAGCCGCCTTGCGAAACCAGAGAGCCGCCTGGGAGTCATCTTGGGGCACGCCTTGGCCGTTGTGATAAAGCAAGCCAAGGTTGGATTGCGCCTCGGCAATCCCCTGCTCTGCCGCCTTGCGATACCAAAACGCTGCTTGCGCGTAGTCCTCGGGCACGCCCAGTAATTTCCTGCCCGCGTGTTCGGCAAGAGCGGACAATGCCAGTTGGCCGTGGTTGTATGAACCCCCGAGCATGAGTTGCGCGTCGGCGTCGCCCTGCTTTGCCGCCTTGTGACACCGAAGCGCCGCTTGAGCGTGGTCCTGGGCTGCTTGAGCGTAGTCCAGGGGCAACCCCACATCCAGGCCGTTCAAAGCCCGGCGGCGCTCTTGCATGTCAGCGTAGCCTTGCTCTGCCGCCTCGCGAGACCATGCTGCTACTTGCGCGTAGTCCTGGGGCACACCACGCTCTAGGAGGGTGAGATACGCGAGCCTATGGCGCTTGACCGCATGATATCTGGCGCTTAACTGTTCGTATGCCGCCAGATTAATCTCTTCCGGAAACTCAGGACCGTACTCAACCAACAGCTGCTCGATTCGCATTTTCGTGGGGCTTTGGAACCACGCTCTTCCGTATTTCCCGAAATTCAGGACCGTTGTCATGCGCAAAGTTGCAACGATGATCTCGCGAGTCTGCCGGTCAGCTCGCATGCACTCCGCTGCCCTTTGCCTAACCTGGGGCAATATGGACCTAATCAAGGAGCGCCGCGTCTCGTCAGAAACGCGGGCAATCCCTTCGTCGATGTCTTCGCCCTTAAGGAACTTTACAACTTGCGCGGCCAGGGCACTAGCCGCCTCACCGTCCATTTGCGAGGAGTAAATGTTACGAAGGTCTGCGAGCAGATCAACCTGTATTACGCGCAAACACGTTGCGAATGACCGTTCCGCCCGTTTTAGGAAAAACCGCGACAAAAGCCCCATGCCTAGGTCCTCCGTGATGTCCAGAAAGTCACAAGCGGCGTGATGACGGTGGTCGCGAGGGCGGGTGGAGCAGGGAATTCTGATACTTCATGGGACACTGGTCGAGTATATCATTCACGCACGAACGTTTGCTGGCAGCAGGTGTATGAGTGAGTGCCGCTCTCTTTGGTTTGTAAGGGTTTTGTCTCTTCGCCCACCGGAGTCTTTTCCTTGCCCTGCATGCGCCCGCCCAAATGCCCTATCCCTTCACGCATACCACCTGCCGTAGCGTGTGTACCACTTCGACCAAGCCCGTCTGCGCCGCCATCACCGCGTCAATGGACTTGTAAGCGGCGGGCGTTTCGTCAATCACATCGGCGTCCTTGCGGCACTCTACGCCTTCGGTCATCCGCCGGTGGTCTTCCACGGTGAAGCGGCGCTTGGCCTCGCCGCGAGACATCGCGCGCCCTGCTCCGTGGCTACAGCTCATGAAACTCTCCGGATTGCCCTTCCCGCGCACAATGAACGAGCGCGCTCCCATGCTGCCGGGAATGATGCCCATGTCTCCCAACTGTGCGCGCACCGCACCTTTGCGGGTCACCAGCACGTTTTGGCCGTAGTGCCGCTCCCGCGCCACATAGTTGTGGTGGCAATTGATGGCCTGCACGTGCGCGGTGAACGGCCGCACTTCGCCCGATTCGCGCACCGCATCAACGATCTGCTGCATCATCAAGTCGCGGTTGGTGCGCGCGAAGTCCTGCGCCCACTCCACCGCTTCCACGTAATCGCCGAAATGCTCGGTGTGCTCGGGAAAGTACGCCAAATCCTTGTCCGGCAGATTCAAGTAAAACTTCTGCATGTCCTTCTTCGCCAGTTCAATGAAGTAGCTGCCCATGCGGTTGCCCACGCCGCGCGAGCCGCTGTGCAGCATGAACCACACGATCTCCGCTTCGTCCAGGCACACCTCGATAAAGTGATTGCCTGTGCCCAGCGTTCCGAGATGATTCGCGTGGTTGCCACGATCGAGTTTCGGATGCTTCTGCAAAATCTCTTCATAGCGATCCTTCAGGCTGGCGCCCCAAGCTTCCAGGTTGCGTTCGGGGATGGCTTGCCATGCGCCCACGTCGCCCTTGCCGCCATGTTGGGTGCGCCCGTGCGGCACGGCCTGCTCGATGGCGGTGCGCATCGCGTGAAGATTGTCCGGCAAGTCCCGCGCGTTCAAATCCGTTTGCACAGCCATCATCCCGCAGCCGATGTCCACGCCTACGGCCGCCGGAATGATTGCGCCCTTGGTCGGAATCACGCTGCCAACGGTTGCGCCAATGCCCCAATGCACATCCGGCATCGCCGCCACCCACTTGAACACGAACGGCAGTTGCGCCACGTTCAGGAGTTGCTGCTTGGCCTGCTCTTCGAGAGGCACACCCCGAACCCACGCCTTGACGGGCACGCCCTTCTCGCCCTTCAGTACGATATGTTGTGCTTCTTCGCTCATCGCGGCTCTCAATTCCCTTTTACGCGACCCACGCTCGCCACACAAGCCCGTGGCCGCGCGGTCATGCTGGTGCCGGGCTTTCGCCCGGCCAGGTCAGTGGCACTCCTCTTAGGTGCGGCTCTTACCAGATGGTTTGGATTCCTGCGGCTTGCAATTGTCGGTCGCGGGTCACAAGTGGAACACCCAAATGAAGGGCCGTCGCCGCGATGATCCGGTCGGGCATGTCGGGGACGAGGTCACGCGGAACGCGCCTGAGCGCAGCGCCTATGAGGGAATCCACGGGAACAACAGTGAATGCGGGATTCTCCTGACTAATTTCATGCGCAAACCTTTCGAAAGCGTCGGCGGCGATGCGGCCCCGCTCGACCAGATAGACAACCTCAACGAGAGAGATAGCTGAGATATAGGTCGGCACACCGCGGGCCGCTGCGCCATCGATCAGTGAAAAAACCGCTTCCGGGAGATTCTTGGTATCGAGCAAGTACCAGATGGCCGCGTGCGTGTCCAGCACCGCGCTCATAGTTTGATGTCACGTGGGAAATTACCCCACATCTCGCGGCGGGCCTCGGCAATATCTTCTTCCGTGATGTGTATGTTAAGGTCCGCCCACAACCCGCGGAGACTACGGCGTGGTTTCGGAGGGCCGTTCATCTCTTTCAAGGAGTCCACAAAATCCAGGACTTCCTTTTGCTTTTCAGGAAGCAAATCGCGCAGTTTTTCAAGGACCTGTTGTTCAATGGTCATGAATCCCTCCCCGGTGCCCTCTATTCTAGTATACCCCTGCTGCTTGCGATTTCGGGCGTATACTCTGCCCATGACGCAACTCTCTCTCGAACTTCTTCAGCAAGCACTCTCCCTCACGGAAGAAGAACGCGCCGAGCTTGTTGCCTCACCACTGAATAGTTTGGACGCGTCCCCGGATCCGGACGCCGAATCCTTATGGCAGGAAGAAATTTCTCGCCGCGTGTCTGACCTTGATTCGGGCAACACGAAAACCGTCCCTTGGCAGGAGGTCCAATCCCAGATTTCCGCTGCACTCCCGCATGACTGCAAGAAGCGTTGAGTCCCACGAAGAAGCCGCGCGCATATTGCTTGTCGCCGTCAGCGCGCCGCTACTTGGTTAACTCTTGGGCTACCGGAAAACGACCGTACCATTTGGGTGCGCGCGCCCAGGGGATAGCTTTGCTGCAGAGACCTGCCGGCCCAACCGGAGGTGAAGACGGAGGATTGTGATGATGTACGCGGTGCGCAAGATTCTGGACCGTCGCTTTTTCCTGGGTGTGGCCGTGCTGTGTTTTGCCGTCGCGCTCAATGCGCGGGCGCAGGAGTGGAATTCGTACAGCTTTGCTTCGGAAGGATTTCGCGCCTCCTTCCCGTCCGCGCCCGAACAGCAAAAGAGGGACGTACCCACTGATGCGGGCTCCTTCGAATTGCGCTCCTATCTTGTGCAGGTTGACCCGTATGCGCTCTTCATCGGAGTTTGCGATTACGGGGCACAGACCAACGGCAAGGATCCCGACGTTCTGCTGCAGGGGGCCAAGCAAGGCGCCCTGACGAACTCCAACTCCCACCTCATCAGCGAGACCAGGATTACGCTCGGCATCTACCACGGCATCGGGTTCGAGGCAGAGAGCGATACGGCGCACTTCTCCGCCCGCATCTACATGGTGGGTGACACGCTCTACCAGACTCTGGTCGTTTCACCCCTTGGCAAACCCTACGCCGATACGGCGCGCTTTCTCGACTCTTTCCAGTTGATTCCCCGCGTCCGCAATTGAGCCGGCGGGTAGCCCGCTCAAAAGCGCTCGCCAAACTCGTGTATTTCACAAATCCGCAGCCGGGTGCCTCGCACTCAGCGACCCGGTCACCGTTACTTCGACTGTTTGTTCACCGTGCAGCCATCGAGCGCGAAGTTGAAGGTGCCGGTGTTGACCACATCCATGAAAAGCTTGTCCGGTATCGGGAAGCCATCGATGGCCTGGTATTCGATCGTGACATGCAGCTCTTGCTCTTGCTCGGGTGGAGCACCGGCCGGAAGAATATGGGCCAGGAAGCCGTTCACCAGCAAACCCTTGTCCGTATACTTGTAAGCCGGCGCGAAATCCACCGTCGCGCTGCTCATTACCACGTTGAACTGCTGCAGCAGGAGGCTGGTGTCAAGCTGCTCGGTCACCTCTGTCCCTTCTGTCAGGGCGTGAAGCTTGTATCCCTTCTCGTTTTGCGTAACCTCCAGGCCTTCGGATGAGGACGGCACAGCGCTGCCGTCCACAAAGGGAATCCAGAACTGCAGGAAACCTTGCAGCGTTTGTTCCGTTGCCTTGTGCATGCCATCGAGGAGGCTGGTCGAGTCCTCATCGAGCGGTTTGACCGGATTCGCGGGCGCGCTCCAATCCAGGATGGAGCCACCCTTCATGCGGGCGTGTAGCGTGACCTTGACCGAATTAAGCAGTTGCACGCGCGGATCGTCAGCGGCGATCGCGGCACCCTTCTGGGCGCTCATGAAGAGCTGGCGCCAATCCGGATGCACGGTGCAATCGAAGCCATCGAGTCCGGCTTTGGCAGTCGAATAGTAGAGCTTGGAGGCCTTGGCCAGCATTTCGTCGTTGGGGTTTCCCTTTGCCGCTGCTTGACTCTGGCTAGCCGACTGCCTCGGCGCTGCAGACTGGCTCGGGGACGCGGGTGTGTTCTGCGCAGAGGCGATGCCGGCGTTCAAGAGCCAGACTGCCAGGAATGCGGCTCCGCGCCGGCCCGGCGACGCGAAAAGGAGTTTGCGCATGAATCAATCCTGCTTTCAGGAGAAGATGCCGAGTACGCCTTTTTGACGCGCTATTCCACAAGGGCAGTTGCGCGACCGCTCCTTGGTTTCCCTGTAGAAGTATCCTTCACTTCGCGCCTCCTGCTACGCAAACAAACCTGGTGTGTGGCGCACCCGTAACGCGCGGGGAATTCCTGCGTAGGCGGGTTCTCTTCGCCTTAAACTTACAACTGATAACTTAAAACTTATAACTCTACGCCGCGTCGAGGTCGTCGTCGGCTTCGACGGTGAGCTTGCCCTTGGTGCGCTTGGCCATGAGGTAGGAACGGATGAACGGGTCGATATCGCCATCGAGGACGCGATCCACGTCGCCAACGCTGAATTTCGTGCGGTGGTCCTTGATCATGCGGTAGGGCTGCATAACGTAGGAGCGGATCTGGCTGCCAAAGGAAATGTCCAGCTTGGATTCGTCCAGGCGGTCGGTTTCGTCGCGGCGCTTTTGGATCTCCAGATCGTAGAGCTTCGAGCGCAACATCTTCATGGCCATTTCGCGGTTCTTGTGCTGGCTGCGCCCCATTTGGCAGGCGACGATGACGCCGGTGGGAATATGTGTCAGACGCACGGCCGTCTCCACCTTGTTGACGTTTTGCCCGCCCTTGCCGCCGCTGCGGAACGTGTCGAGCTTGATGTCTTCGGGATTGATGTTCACCTCAATGCGGTCGTCGACTTCCGGGATCACGAAGACCGAAGCAAACGAAGTGTGGCGGCGCGCCGCCTGATCGAAGGGCGAAATGCGCACCAGGCGGTGCACGCCAGTTTCACCTGCCAGCAAACCGTAGGCATTCTCTCCGCTGAATTGAATGGTGGCGTTCTTGATGCCGGCTTCTTCGCCGGGCGTTTCGTCCAAAAGGTTGGCGCTGATGCCTTTTCTCTCCGCCCAGCGCAAATACATGCGGAGCAAAATGGAGGCCCAATCCTGCGACTCCGTGCCGCCCGCGCCGGGCTTGATGGTCATGATGGCGTTGAGGTGATCGTTTTCGCCGGAAAGTAGCGTTTGCGTTTCCAGTTCGCCGACATACGAATCCGCCGCGGTCAGTTCGCGATTCAGCTCATTCAGCAGCTCTTCGCGCTGCGCGGCGTTGGTTTCCGCTTGTGCGAGTTCGATGTAGGTTTCGATGTCGCCGTCGAGCTTGCCGAGCTTATCGTCGGCGTTGATCTGATCGTCGGCGAGCTTGCGCTGGCGCAGGACGTTCTGCGCTTCTTCCTGATTGTTCCAGAAATCGGGTGCGGCGATGCGCTCTTCGAGGGTTTTCAGGCGCGCGCGGTGCTGGGGCGCGTCAAAGATAACTCCGCACAAGAAAAATGCGTTGCTTCAAGCCTTCGTATTGATGCTGCAGATCTTCCAGTATCATGCTGTTTTCGCGAAGCCCTGGGCCAACCGGGCTCACTTTGCCTTTCCGAATATTATTAAGATAACCAGAATAATGGAAACGCCGACGCACATCCAGGCGAACCAGTCGCCCCACCGCGAATAGAGTGTTTCATCGGTGCGGAAATCATAAGGAAGATCGGCGGCGTCCCGAGTGTCCCGTTTCATGACGCGCAGCATGTTGCCGTAAGGATCGATGGAAGCGCTGATGCCGCTGTTGGTGTCGCGAACGAGCCAACGGCGATTTTCCACCGCGCGCACGCGCGCCATGCGCAGATGCTGCTCCGCGGCTTGCGATGTGCCAAACCAGCCATCGTTGGAGATATTGATCAGCAACTGCGCGCCGCGCGCCGCAAATTCCCGCACTTCGCCCGGATAAATCGCTTCATAGCAGATGAACACGGAAAATGTATTGCCATTCGAGAATTTCCCAACCGCGCGCTCCTTCCCTTTCCGGAAGCCGCCGACTTCCTCGGAGACGCTGGTGACCACCTGATGGATCAGCGGAAACGGCTCATACTCGCCGAACGGCACAAGATGCATCTTGTCGTAGGAAAAAGTGCGCTGGCCCCATTCGTTCAACATCGCGGCGCTGTTATAAGGAACGAAAGTGCTGTGCGGCACGCCCTTCACAGGCTCCGTTGCCAGCTTCCACTCAATCACGCCTACCACCACGGGATGATGGAATTCCTGGGCTAGATGAGAGATGAACGGCCCGAAATGCGGCTCGGTGAAAGAAAACGGCGCCGGGGCTTCCGGCCAGATCAGCAGATCGGGCGATTGTCCCGCGACGGCAGGGCGCAGGCTGAGCCGCTCGAGTTCTGCCATGTCGGCCTTGTGGTCGGCGTACCAGTCGCCTGCATATTCGAGGTTTTCCGGGAAATTCGGCTGGACCACGCGCGCCACATGATGCGCTTCGGCCTTGGGAACAAACCGCGGCCCAATCCAGGCGATCAGGAGCAGAGTTGCCGCCACTGCCGCGACCACTGTCCATCGGCTCCTGAAGCCTATCTCATAGATGTTGCGAGCGGACAAGCTGCGTACCTCAGGGGTTGAAACCCCCAAATTTCCCGCGCTTTTCGGCACGGCTGAAGCCGTGCCCTCCCGGGAACGATTCAAGCGATGGCTCTCAGTGAATTGGGGCGTGGGGGCTGAATCGCTCCACACCAGAAGCGCGTTGAAAGCCGCCACTACAAACGATACGCCGTAAATCCCCGTGATGGTGGTCAACTGCACGAGAGCTGGATTGCCTGCGGCGGGATACCCCAGCAGGGCCCAGGGAAAACTGATCTCCGGCAAAT
>Ga0116225_1002000_pt1 | contig 14077 bp, 14 predicted proteins | sample Sb_taG_8_FD_88968 | JGI IMG/M metagenome (GOLD analysis project Ga0116225, IMG submission 88968) | Peat soil microbial communities from Weissenstadt, Germany - Sb_50d_c_BC metaG | ecosystem: Environmental > Terrestrial > Soil > Wetlands > Peat | place: Germany: Weissenstadt | collected 2010-09-21 | reverse complement strand
TTCGTTCCCGAAACGAACTTGCTGGACGTCCATATCAGCAAGCTTCGGAAGAAGCTGGACGGCCCGGACGAGCCGCGCATGCTGGAAAATGTCAGAGGCATCGGCTTCATCCTGCGTATCCCCGACTAAATAACTGGGATGTTGCCTTGATGACACCACTCGGGTTTCTGCGGACGCCGACCTTCCGTCTGGCGGCGATTTTCTCCGCCATCCTGACAGCCTTCACCATCGCCATCTTCTCCTTCATCTTTTGGCAAACGGCCATGGTGGTCACCCATCAGGTCGATCATGGACTTGAGCGGGATGCGGCGATTCTCGCCAACGAAAGCCCCCAGTTGATGCAAGCGCTCGTCGAACAGCGGGTCGGCGAGGATTTTCACCGGATCATCTATGCCGGCCTGTTCGATCCCGAGATGCATTGGCTGGCTGGCAATCTCCAGCAGTTTCCCAGCGGCCTGTCGCTGAACGGCAAGGCGCGACGGATGGATCTACATCGGCTTGCCCCCCACAAAGCCATCCTGGAAACCGGACGAATGGTGGCCCGCCGTCTGCCCGACGGACGTATTCTGGTTATCGGACGGAACATCGACAGTTTGACCGATTTGGCGCAGGCGGTGGCACGGGCGCTCAAGGTCGGCCTGATCCCGGCGATCATCCTGATCCTGTTTAGTGGCGCGGTGCTAGGACAGCGCATCCACCGCGAGATCGTGGCGCTGCACCAGACGGCGAAGCGCATCGCCCAGGGAGACCTGTGGGAACGCCTGCCGACGCGAGGAGCTGACGACAATTTTGATCGCCTAGCCGCCACGATCAACCAGATCCTGGATGGAATCGGTGCCACGCTCGACGAGGTCAAGAGCACCAGCGACAATATCGCCCATGATCTGCGAACACCACTCACCCGCGTTCGCGCCAGTCTCCAGCGCGCCCGGGAGACCGCCTTCACCTACGACGATCTGCGACTCATGGTCGATCGGGCGATCGCCGGCCTGGATCAAACCCTGCGCATCATCACGGCCCTGCTGCGCCTGGGGGAAATCAGCAGCGGCAAACGCCGCGCCACCTTCCGCTCCGTCGATTTGCGGAGCGTCGTCCAAGAGGTTGCCGATTTCTACGAACCCGTCGCCGAGGATAAAGGCTTGTCGTTCGACCTCAGGATTATCGATGTTCCGCCGGCGCATGGCGATCACGACCTTCTCGTCGAAGCGGTCGTCAATCTGATCGACAATGCCGTGAAATTCACCCCCGCCGGCGGATTTGTCCGCCTCAGCCTGGAACTGGCCGATGGCTCCCCGCTGATTCGCGTACAGGACAACGGCCCCGGCATTCCGCCGGAAGAGCGGGCCTTGGTCATGCGGCGGTTCTATCGGTCGAACGCCACCCGCCATGTCCAGGGATGCGGGTTGGGATTAAATCTCGTCGAAGCCATCGCCCATGTCCACGGCTATCGACTGGCGATCCGCGACGGTGCGCCAGGATGCATCGTCGAGTTGACCTGCCGAGCGGACAGCCATCATGTCCGGTGACATGACGCCTTTGACGGCCGTTTCCGCAGCCGCAGGGGAGGTTATTCCCCTGCGGCACGTCGAAATGACAGCCTTTACCGACAGAACAGTCAGCCGCCGAAGGCTATCCAAGTCTTTTAGAGGAGAGGAACAACGAAACGGACGTTGAAGGTATCGCCGCCAACGTCGTTATGAACGAGCAGGTCATGCGTATACTGGGCCTGCACATTGACGCCACCGAACTGATAGCCGACGATCGGACCAGCGCCATAGGCATCGCCAACGGTGCCAGCCGTGCTGACGCCGCCGATCTTGTCACGCTGCAACTGGTTTTGCTGAAAGCCGCCAAGGCCGACCGTCCACTTGTTGATGGTCTTGGTAGCGGTGTAATCGACCGAGAACTGATCGCCGGACTGATAGCTTCCATTGTTCGGCGCGTTGACACTGCTGTTGTCCTTGGTGCTGGTATCGTACTGCATCTGAGCGCTTAGGTTCCAGCCGTCATGCAGCCAGCTGACGCCCAAGCCCGGCTCGAACGTGGTGAAGGCATTGCCAGCGCCAACACCGCCCTCGGGGCGATTTTGCGCATTCTGAGAAGAGCTGGCGTCATTCAGGAAGACGGCGACGCTGCCCTTGACGTGCAAGTCGTAGGGCAGTGCCCACGACATGATCGCCGGAACCAGGATAGTATTGAAGGTGCCGGTATGAGCGGACTGATTGCCGCCCGTCCCGATGCTCGTGTAATCGAAGGGCTGGGCGACGGCAACAGCGTAGTCACCACCCAGGAAGTGCAGGCCGGGGTTCCACAGCACGATCGGAACGTTGACCAAACCATCCAACTTGGTGCTGGTTTCCTTGTTGCTCGCATAGCCTTTGTACGACAGCATATAGTTGTCATCGACAAAGTAAACGCCCTGCGGCGGCAAGGCGCCAGCCGCCAATCCGGTGTCTACACCACGCAGATGATTGTCCCACAACTCCGTGGCACTGGCCTGACCCGCCGCAAAGAACGTACCGACAAGCAGCGCTCCAGCTACAGTCTTCTTCAACATGATTTACACTCCACAGGCATGATTCCCCCAGATTTTTTTTTGGGTACAGGCGATCTGGGGATGCTCGCGTTTTTAGAAATACCCATGCCACATGAAGTGACAAATCACGACGTCCGTCAATTTTTGAAATAGGCAAGGAAATATAAAATAAGTTTTAATGACATAATTGCAACATTTTCTTGCGGTGGCGACGAGGTGTATCTTAGACTGTACTATGCACAATTATTTAGCATCGCAATACTACTGCCGCAGTGCCGAATTGGTTACCTTTCCTCGTCCAGCGGCTGGTTCGCCAAATGGTCGAACATGGCCAGGACGGCCGGCTGTGGCTGGCGGATTGGTGGAATTGCCTGATAGTGCTCCCAGCCGCCGCCCAGGCTTCGGAACACGGCGACGAAGCTTTCCGCCGCCGTCTGCTGGGCCGACACCAACTCGGCGTCCAGGGCGTAGAGCTGGCGTTCGGCATCGACGACATTGAGATAGTCGGTCAGCCCGCGATCATAGCGTTCCGAGGCCAGCGCCACCGCACGCTGCCCCTCGGCTGCCGCGTCCGCCAGCTTCCTGACGCGATCCTGCTGCGCACTAAAGGCGGTAATGGCGGTGTCGACGTCGCGGACGGCGCCGAGGACGGTCTTCTTATAGGTCAAGAGCTGCGCCTGCGCCTTCAGACCGGCGATGTCGACCAAGGCGTCGAGGCTGCCGAAATCAAGCAACGGCCAATAGGCGGACGGCCCCAGCGACCAGATGGAACTGGCGGACTCGACGCCGAAGGCCGGGAATTGCGCGCCGACGCTGCCGCTCAGGGCGATATGAGGAAACAGGTTGGCGGTGGCCACGCCGATGCGCGCTGTCGCCGCCGCCAATTGCCGCTCTTCCTCGCGGATATCCGGTCGCCGCCGGATCAAGTCGAGCGGCAGACCGGGCTCGATGCGCGCCGGCAAGGCAGGAATGGGCGCCGGTTTGGCGAGTTCGGCGGCCATGTCCTCGGGGTAGCGTCCCAGCAGGACGGCGATGGCATCCTGCGCGGCCTCGATCTGCGCGACCAGCGGGGCTACCCTCGATTGCAGCGTCGCCAGTTCCCGCTCGGCAAGCGTCAGGTCCAGAGCGTTGGTCAAGCCGTGCTCGAAACGCAGCTTGACGAAGTCCCGCGATTTTTCAGCGACGGCGACGTTCTGCCGCTGAACCTCCAGCGTTATCTGCAGGCCACGGAGATCGACATAGGCGCGCACCACGTCGGCGATGACATTGACCAGGACAACGTTGCGGGCATCGGCGGCGGCTTGCGTATCGTAGCGGCCGGCTTCGATGGCGCGCCGGTACTGGCCGAACAAGTCCAGATCCCATGCGGCATCGAAGCCGCCAAGCTGGTGAATCTCCTTCATGCTGGAGGTGCTGTCGCCCGACGTCAGAACCGAGGGCACCCGTCCGCGCGTCAGGTCGGAGCCGCTGCCGTTCGCCGCCGCTGCCGCCCCTTCGACTTGGGGAAGCGCCGCTCCCAGCAGGACGATTTCTTGGGTTCTGGCCTCCTGCAAGCGGGTCAGCGCGATTTCGACATCCGGGTTGGCCTTGATGGCCTGATCGACCAGGGCATCCAACTGCGGATCGCCGAGCGAACGCCACCACTGGGTGAGATCGATTGGCGGCATCTGGCCCGCTTCCGCAGCCGAAAAGGAACTGGGACCGGAAAATTTGGGCGCGTGATAATCGGGGCCGACGGCACAGCCCGTCAGGCCGGCGAGCACGGCGATTGCCGCGGTGAGCCGGGCGGCTCGACAAGGCGAGCGGATCATCGTGACGGCTCCGCCGCATTGCCGACGGGACGATCATCCACGCTCGTCACCTGAACCTGATCACCATCGACGATCTGGTTGCTGACGTTGAGCACCACCTTGTCTCCCGGCGCCACCCCGCTGCCCAGTTCGACAACGCTGCCGTCGTCGCGGGCGATGCTGACCGGGACGAAATGCACCTTGTCGCCGGCACCTTCGACCGCCACCTGCGCCCCATCGGCACGAAACACCAGAGCCGAGGCCGGGACCTGCACGCTTCCATTGCCGGGGAGTTGGAACCCCACTTGCACATACATGCCGGGCAACAGCGCCGACTCCGGGTTGGGCAGGTCGATCTCGGCCCGGAAGGTGCGCGCCTGGGAATCAATCGCCTCGGAGGTGCGGGTAACCTTGCCGGCGAAGTGACGGCCTGCCTGATCGCCGACGGTAATCTCGGCGGGCACCCCAACCTTCATCAAATCGCTCGCCGCACTTTGCGGAATATCGACGAAGACGCGGACTGGGTCGGCCTTGACCATCCGATAAAGCGGCGTGGTTTGGGGCGAGCTTCCGGCCGAGACGAGATTGCCGATGTCGATCCGCCGCTCGGTGATGGTCCCGCTATACGGTGCCGTCACCTGCTTGAACTGCTCAAAGGAATTCAGCCGGTCGACCTCGGCCTGATCGACATTGACCTGGGCATGCGCAGCCACAAGTTTGGCCTGGGCGCTTTCGTCCTGCGCCTTCTTGTCTTCACGCTCCTGCTCGGACACCACGCCTTTTGGCGAGTCGCGCCAGCGGGCATAGGTGGTGTTGGCGAAGTGGGCCTCGGCCTCGCGCACCTTGACCTGGGCGTCGGCCGCCCGCAGCTTGGCTTCAGCTGCGGTCAAGGCGGCGTCCAGTTCCGGCGTCTCGATGGTCGCCAGCAACTGCCCCCGCGTCACATGATCGCCGATATCGGCCGACCAGTGGCCGACATAGCCGTTGACCCGGGCATAGATGGTGCTCTCGTACCAAGCGGCGGTTTCACCTGGCAGCACCAGCGGCCGACCCGCCGGACTGGCGCGCACGGTCACCACGTTGACCGGCGGCGGGGCCATCGACGTCACCGCCGCTTCGGCGGCCAGTCCATGCTCGTTGGCCGAGCGGGTGAAATGGGAGACCAACCCGCCTCCCAGCAGAACGACAATCAGCCCCCCGGCGAGGATCAGCAATCGACGCCCGGTTCCCACTTCGAAAGTGCCGACAACACTGCCGTGGCCGGCTGGAAGAGCCATTTCTTCGGCGGGGCGATGCGGTTGCGCCACTGGGCGGAGCGCTGGCACGACAGACGCGCCGAGATCATCATCACGGAGTGGCAAGGGAATCCCTTTCAGAGGAAAGCTGCGGTGCGACGACCGGACGGCGCAGGAGCCGATACAGGACTGGGACGAAGACCAGGGTGGCGAGCGTGGCGAACAGCAGGCCGCCGATGACCGCCCGAGCCAGCGGTGCGTTCTGTTCACCACCTTCGCCAACGCCCAACGCCATCGGGACCATGCCGAGGATCATCGCGCCGGCGGTCATCAGCACTGCGCGCATGCGGGTGTAGCCGGCGGCGGCGGCGGCGGCTTGCGGATCATCGCCGGCCGACATCCGCTGATTGGCGAAGGTGACGACAAGGATGCTGTTGGCGGTGGTAAGGCCAATGCACATCAGCGTGCCCATCAGCGCCGGGACGCTCAGGGGCGTGCCGGTCAGGTAAAGCATCCACATGACACCGCTCAAGGCGAACGGCACCGCCGCCAGCACGATCACCGGATCGAGCCAGCTCTGGAAGTTGATAACCAGGAAGAGGTAGACAAGGACAACCGCCAACGCCATGCCGGAAAACAGTCCCGCATAGCTTTCGGTCATCGTATCGACCTGCCCGCTCAGGGAAATTTTGATCGCCTTCGCCGCATCAGGCTGATCAGCGGCGATGACCTTGCGGATGTCCGCCGCTACCGAAGCCAAATCACGCCCTTGGACATCCGCATCGACGTCGAAGACCGGGCGAATGTTGAGTTGGGAGGTGACCATCGGCGTGGTGCCGCGCCCAAATTTGGCGACGTTCATCAGCAGTTCAGCTTGCGCGCCGGCCCGTCCTCCGGTGACCGGCATGGTCCACAGGTCATGGGCGGTGTCGATCTTGTAGGTCGGCATCTGCACGACCAGCGGATAGCTGACGCGATTTTTCGGATCGACCCAGAAATTGGGCGCCGTCTGCGCACTGCCGTTGGTCGTCGTCAGCACATTGCCGGCGGTCGCCCGCTGGTCCAGGCCAAGTTGGGCGGCCAGCGTCCGATCGACATCGATGCCGATCGTCGGAGCGTCGGGAACCTGGAAGACGTGGGAATCGACGACGCCGCCCACCGTCTTGATGTCGCGCGCCAGCTTGGACGCCAGGGTATAGGCCTCCCGGTTGTTGGGACCGGAGACACGAATATCGATGGGGGCCGGCTGGCCGAAGTTCAGAACCTGATCGACGATGTCGGCCGGCTGAAAGAAGAACTGCAGTTGGGCGAAACGTCGGGGAAGCTCGCGGCGCAATTGAGCGACCAGACCGGCGGTCGGGGCATGTTTCTCGTCGAGCGAGATGAGGATTTCACCATCCATCGGCCCGATGGTCGCCGAATCGCTGAGGGCGATGTTCATCCCGCTATAGGGCAGCCCGATATTGTCGAGGATGGTGTCGATTTGATCATTGCCGACAATCTGGCGGATCGCCTGTTCGACTTCGCCGAAATAGACCTGCGTCTGCTCGATTCGCGTACCGGGCGGGGCGCGCACATGCAGGCGCATCTGCCCAGCGTCCACCTGGGGGAAGAAATCGCGGCCCAAATTGGGAAACAGCGCCAGGGAGACGATCATTAGCCCGAAGAAAAAACCGACGGCGACGACCGGCCGGAACAGCGCCCAGGCCAAGGCGTTGCGATAGCCTTCGCGAAAGCGTTCGAAGCCATCGAGGAAACCGTAATGAATGGCCATCAGCGGATGACGTGACGGGCTGCCGCTGCCGCCATGATGGGCGGAGCGCATGAGGAACCTGAACAGCACCGGGACCAGGGTGAAGGACAGCCCGAGGCTGGCAATCAGCGAGAGGATGACCGACAGTGACAACGGCGAGAACAGATACTTGGCCGTCCCCTCAAGAAGGAATACTGGCACAAAGACAATGCAGATGCACAGTGTCGCCAGCGAGGTGGGGACACCGACTTCGCCGGCGCCGTCGATGATCGCCGCGCCAAGTGGTTTCCCCAGTCCCAGATGCCGTTCAATATTTTCGATGACGACGGTGCCGTTGTCCACCAGGATGCCGACAGCCAAGGCGAAGCCGCCCAGCGTCATGGTGTTCAGGGTCTGCCCACCGACATACATGAACAACAAGGCGGTGACGATCGACAGCGGAATGGAGGCCAGAATAATGAGCGTCAGCCGCCAGTTGCCGAGGAACAGCAGAATCATCAGCGCCGTCAGCCCGGCCGCCATCATCCCGCCCATCTTCACGCTGTCGAGCGACGCCTTGACGAACACCGACTGGTCGAACAGCGCCTTGACGGCGACGCCCTTGGGAATAACCTTCTCGATGTCGGGCAGCGCCTGGCGGATGCCGTCTATCACCGCCAAGGTGGAGACGCCGCCGCTCTTGCGGATGGTAATCAGGGCGCCGGGGCGGCCATCGACGGCGACGGAGTTGGTCTGCACCTGATAGCCGTCATGCACATGGGCGACGTCGCTCATGAACACCGTCTTGCCGTTCACCTGCTTGATCGGAAAGGCGTTGATCTCCTGGAGAGCATCCGGGCTGTTGTTCATCTGCAGGGAATAATCCTTGGAGCCGATCTTGACGTCGCCGGCCGGCAGGATGACGTTCTGGTTGACCAGCGCCTGAGTAACGTCGGCTGGCGACAATCCTCGAGCGTTGAGCGCCTTTTGGTCGAGGTCCGCCATGATCACCCGCGGCTTGCCGCCATAGGGCTGCGGCACGTCGGCGCCATGCACCACCGCCAAACTGGGACGGATGATGTTCTGGCCGATGTCGTTGAGCTGGGTGTCGGGCAAGGCCTTGCTGGACAGGCTGAGCTGAATGATCGGCACGTCGGTGGCGCTATAGCGCAGCACCAACGGCGGTGTGATGCCCGGCGGCAGGTATTTCAGGACCACCAGCGCGCTGCTGGCCAATTGCGACACCGCATGGCTGACGTCGGCGCCCTCATGCAGATAGATTTTCTCGACGCCGACCCCCTGATAGGACGTCGCCTCGATCCGTGAGATGTCATCGACAAGCGCCGCCAGGGAACGTTCGTGCAGCGACAGGATGCGGTTCTGGATGTCCTCGGCACTCATTCCATTGTAGGTCCAGACGACGCTGACCACCGGAATGTTGATCTCTGGAAAGATATCCACCGGCATGCGCAAGGCGGCGCCGACGCCCAGAAGACAAACCAGGATCAGGCCGGCGACGACGGTATAGGGGCGCTTGAGGACGAAGCTGACCAACGACATGGAACGGGGACCTCTGGGAACGCGGGAGCATACGTGGCCGGCATGGCAAAAGCTGAGCAAGCCCGAGACAACCTCAAGTGCCGCAACACAACACGACCATGACATGAACCAGACCAACTTGAACAGTTACGTTATCGATAGGTATTTAAAATTGATTTTAATGGAACGCGACACACTGATGACATATATGCAATAGTAAGAAAATAATACTTCGCCAAATTTTTGGCTAGACGATGGGCTACTGGTGAACGAGTTCGTTCAAAAGCGTCTCACATAGAGGGGTGCACGATGCGTACTCGCCTCTTTTCTCTTTGCATACTGGCAACAAGCATCATTTTACAGGCGGCACTCGCCATGGCAGCCGGCCCCACCGGCGGGCCAGACGACGTTCTGGCGCCTTCGGAACAAGCCGCCTTCGCCGCCTGCGGTGGCGGCGCCATCGAGAATTGGCACCGCGTCCAGCCAACGCCCGAACGCGATAAATGCTTGGCCGAACAACAGCATATACAGTCCCCAAGCAATTCCGACGAAACGACTGGCAATATGCCGAGGACCGCCACGAGCCGGGGAGAGATGGGCAAAGGGTACATCGCAAAAGGGGAACGATAATGGGAAAGCTGATTCTGGGACTGGCGCTGATCGTCCTGACCGGCTGTGTCGGCAGTCAAACCCAGTCGTCCGAGTGGAGTAACGGCACAAGCGTCGCCGCGAGGGAGGGAAGCGACATCCCCTTATCCGCGGGTCCGGAGTATGAAAAGCGTCTGGGCAATGATGTGGTGGATGCAGACCACATATTTCCATTTGGAGACACACGCTGAACACGCCAATTCTGCAAATTATAATGTTTTTTTACCATATAAAATAATATTAAAACTATTGAAGATCAACACATCACTACGCATCTCAGAACACACCACAGAAGTTAATGGATGTAGCACAACGTTTATCCACCTCTGTTGGCTTTTATGAGTGCATCACCGAATATGGACATATTGCCATGAGAAACATAGCAGCGATCACTGTCTTGTCGATGTTCCTGGCGGCACCAGCCTTGGCGCAGAGCGCCCCGTCGAATAACGGGGTGTCGCAACTCAATGCCCAAGGAACCATCGGCGCGGCTCCTTGCTACGGCTGCAACACGCCTCAGCCGCCGTCGGACTGCGTCCCCAATGATTCGCGACAAGCCTGTGCCGGACCGGGGCCTTATGACGAGCGCCCCTATGGCAGCGCGCATCCCGGCGCCAACGGACTCAACTGGCAACCCAAGAATGGCCACGAGGGTGGCGCCTGACGTGCCTGCTTAGCTTGCGGAACGGTCGGAGGGGGGGGCGGCATTTCGCCTTTGAACCCAAAAGTGGAGTCGCGCCTCCGCTCAGCCAATCCACACGGCGCCTCCTCAAAATGGGCATGGGCTTCGCCGAATTATTAAGTCATCGCTCCCGATCGCCCCCTCCGACGGCCAGCCGACACAGCCGCACTTACGATCAAATATACTTTATTATCAATTATTTTAATTGCCTGCACAAATATCTAATCAATACCATAACACACGTACATCAATACCACTTTGTTCGCTTACGTAAAAATATACTAATTTTTTACCATAACAACAATACAGACATGCTTAGGGGTTTCCTCCTTGGGAACGTTCCAGTCACCTGCAAACCCAGACCCAAGACGTCAGTCTACACAAACGTCGTTACGCAGGTCTCACCTTCTTCTTATAGAAGATGATCTCGAAACTGCCGAGGAAATTGTCGGTGACTTCGAAGCGCGGGGCTACACGATCGTTCACGTCTCGGACGGGATAGAGGGCCTGAGAGAAGCGCGAGAGCACGACTTCACTCTGGTAATCGTCGATCGCATGCTGCCAAGGCTTGATGGCATAACCATTTTGCGGACATTGCGCAGCGAAAATTTCCATGCTCCGATCCTGGTGCTTAGCGCCCTTGGCGAGGTGGATGACCGTGTGCGTGGCCTGAAGGCAGGAGGCGACGACTATCTAACCAAGCCATTCGCATTCTCCGAATTGGCGGCACGGGTGGAGGCGCTGTTGCGCCGCCCTGGGGTCTTACGGGAAACGATCCTGCGAGCCGGACCGCTGGAAATGGACCTCATCGAACGCCATGTCCGCCGCGGCAACCGCTTAATCGAGTTGCTTCCCAGGGAATTCAAGCTTCTTGAGTTTCTAATTCGACGCCCCGGCCAATTGATGACCCGCGCAATGCTCCTGGAAGATGTTTGGAATTACCACTTTTTGACAGAAACGAATCTGGTGGATGTGCACATCGGCAAACTGCGACGCAAGATCGATGGCCCAGGCGAAACACCCATGATTCATACGATCAGAGGTTCTGGATTCATGCTTTGCCCTCCGCCTTAGCCGGATCGTGGCTCGCATCTCATCGAGGCGGAGCGGTCGGGGCGCTCTGGTGGCCACTTCACCTCCGCCCGCCAATTTGACCGCAGTGATCGCCCGGTCGCCGAGACGGTCGATCCGGCCGACGGCAGTTCTTGGCGCTGGGCTGTCGGTGCTGCCGTATGGTCCGCCGTCCGCCGACGACTCGTGGTACAGTCAGCGCGTTATCGGTGCTCAGCTGTTTCTACCGGCTTCAGTGACCCTGCGACGCCCCGATGGCGAGCCAATCGGTCGCTTCGAGGGCATTTATCTACTACCCTGGCCTGCCTTGGTCCGCGTCGTCGCCACAGCGCTAAACGCATCGGCCCTGGTCATCGTCACCGTGGTCGTAACCTCCGTTTTGCTCTGTCCGATCATCGCAACCCTCAATGAGGGGCTGACCAAGGCCTCGGGCGACCTTCTGACTGCCAATCTGGCCACCTTGTCCACCCTTGGCAGTGCCATAGCCAAACGCGACAGCACCACCAACAGCCACAATTTCCGGGTAGTTCTGCTGACGGTCCGGCTGGCCGAAGCACTCGGCCTACCGGCAGAGCGAATCCGCGCCCTGATCAAGGGAGCGTTTCTTCACGACATCGGCAAGTTGGCAATCCCAGATGCCGTCCTGCTGAAACCGGGCAAATTGACCGAGGCTGAATTCGAAATCATGAAAAGCCATGTGAGGCATGGACTCGATATCGTCAATCGGGTCGGCTGGCTGACCGACGCTGCCGATGTCGTCGGTTGCCATCACGAATGGTATGACGGTTCGGGCTATCCACGCGGTTTGGCGGGAGAGGATATTCCTGTGGTAGCACGCATATTTGCCGTCGCCGACGTGTTCGACGCCCTCACCTCGCGGCGCCCCTACAAGGAGGCGATGCCCCTGGCGGAAACCCGAGCCTTACTGGAACAGGGGCGCGGAACTCATTTCGACCCGCTCATTCTCGACGTCTTCCTGGCCATGGCGCCGGCCCTCTACGTCGAACTCGCCGGTCGTGACGATCCCGGCCTGGAAAGTGACCTACTGACGGTTACCCACCGGCATTTCGTCGCTTTGCTGCAGGGGTGACGCCTTCGACGCCTCGCGCACCGCTTCGTTGTCCCAGGATCGGTACCCGTTACACCATTCGGTGGGGGGGCATAACCTCACAAGACCGTCCATCATAATAGGAATTGAACTTCATTTTTGAATAACAATGCCACGCGCATCTCAACATAAGAACATGTTGCCCCCATATAATTAAATACAGTTTATTAATTATTATTCATTAAAGCGATTTAATAAAATATATATTGCCATATCAAACCACACAACAATACACTTTGCCGACACGCAGAACGAAATGCTTCGCATATGTGTCTCGCATTTCTCAACAGAAAGGTGGCAACCATGTTGAAAATCACGACGATCTCCACGCTTGCCGTCCTGCTGGCCACGCCGGCTTTTGCCCAGCAAGACTCCACCCAAGCCCCCACCGATTCGCGCGCAACCTCGCAATATCAATATATGGAGCAACAAGCGGCGGCCAATCCGTATGCGGCCCCACCGGTCGTGTCGCAAGTCCCCGCCAATAACGGCGTTACGATATTGTCCTGCGGACTGTTGACACCCTGCCATGACGGTGCCACGGGGGCTTAATCGCAGGCCATTACAAACAAGATCACCTCGGATACGATCTCGCTCCCGGTCGTGATGGATGTGCCGGAACCGCTTGACGGAATCTGCGGTTAGGTTGAGCCGGCGCGGAGATTCACTCCTCCGCGCCCCTCACAGAAAGAGCCGGCCGGGGAAAATTCGAACAGGGCGATAAGTAAATTTCCTGCCTGAGAGCGGCAAGAATGTCGCAGTTCAGGAGGTCTATGACAAAACGGACGCAACGCGACCACACGGCTGCCTTCAAGGCAAAGGTGGCCTCGACCACCATCAAGAGTGAAAATTTGCATCTTCGACGCCGGGAATGGAAACGGGCCGGTTTCGGCATGACTGAACCGCTTACCATTAGCTGAACATCTCCTTGTTCAATCGGTCTACCGGCCATCTCCTCGTCCCGACCTGCCCCCTGCCCTGCCATCGCGCGGAGCGGCGGTCAAGGATGGCCGCAGGCCACCGCGTCAGCGGCGCGGGAGGCGTCCTTGACGGCGGCGAGCACGGTGGCCATTTGCGGCGGTTTCGGGACGAGAGGAGACCGCGATGGATGCCAATGCGATCTTGGCCTTGGGGCTTGGGGTAACGCCGCCGTGGAAGCTGGTCGGCCAGCGGCTCGACACGGCGTCGCAGCCGCACATCCCGCATCTGGAGGTCGCCGTCGAGCGGGGCAGCCTGCTCTCCTTGTCCGGTCTGCGGCCGATCCTGCAAGGCGCATGACTTCGACGAGTTCACCTGGCGGCATCTCAATTTCTTCCAGCACCATTGCCACATCACCGCCAAGGTGCCGCGCACCGACTGCCCCGATCGTGGGGTGCTGCGGATCGGGGTGCCATGGGCGCGGGAGGGTAGCGCGTTCACCCTGCTGTTCGAGCAGGCGGCGCTGACGCTGGCCCGCGAGATGCCGGTGTTGGCGGCGGCGCGCATCATTGAGATCACCGACAAGCGGCTATGGCGCATCGTCGAACTATGTCGGCAAGGCGGTGGACGGCCTTGATCTGTCCAAGCTCACCGCCATCGGCCTCGACGAGATGGCCGGCTGGAGAATGCGGGACCGACCTTTCCGCCTGGCCGAGCGCCAAGCACTTCACCTCTTGGCTGAGCTTGTCGCCAAGCAACAAGATTTCCGGCGGCCGGGTTCTCTCGTCGCGGACAAGGCGCTCCGAGCCGGGTGGCGG
>Ga0116225_1001997_pt1 | contig 14083 bp, 9 predicted proteins | sample Sb_taG_8_FD_88968 | JGI IMG/M metagenome (GOLD analysis project Ga0116225, IMG submission 88968) | Peat soil microbial communities from Weissenstadt, Germany - Sb_50d_c_BC metaG | ecosystem: Environmental > Terrestrial > Soil > Wetlands > Peat | place: Germany: Weissenstadt | collected 2010-09-21 | reverse complement strand
GATTTCCGTCCGCGCGGCGCTCGCGTCTTTAACGGGTGGGTCAGGTGCAGCCGGAAATGCGGCTCCAACCCGTCCCATGCTGGCCGCCAATACTGCGCGGTGGATTCCATCACCACCTCACTCACGCCATGCGCCCGCAGCCACGCCTCCACATGCTGGATCTCGGCGCGGGTCGTGCCGAACTTCCGTTTCTGGTATTCGGCCTGCTCGCCAGTCTGCCGCCGAATCACCACCGCCAGCATCTTCTTGTGCACGTCGATCCCGGCCATCGAACGATATACTGATTCCATGTTGGTCTCCTGGTGATCGTGTGCGGCAGAGGACCGGTCTCGTGATTGCAGTCACCCTCACAGGTTCTCCCAGCCATGCGATCGCCAGGACCCCTATTCATCGTTTCGTCCCGCGGTTCCAGGTCAAACTCTCTTACGGCTTCGACATCTCCAGTGCGTGCGACAACCTCTACTGCCGCCCTCGATCAACTCCCATTTTCATCACCATGGTTATGCGGAACGCAATGGGAACACCCTTGAATGGCGGGATGCCGTACTTGCGTTACGTTGCGGCGGCCTTCGAGGCCAGGTCCACCTCTCTGAACAGTGCTAGAGATCTCGGCGTCATCTGATAGAACTTGCGAGTACGGCCTGTTTGGTCGGGAGCCGTTTTGAACGTGTCGAAGCAAAGCATCCATTTCGCCTCCGGCCGCGCGGGAGGCAACGAAAAGCGAACCGTCTCGTGATGCGGGTTGAACAGGATCAGAAATGTATCGTCGCTGATCGGGTCACCCATCGCGTTGACATCGTCGAGGGTCCGTCCGTTCAGCAGCAGGCCGATACATCGGACCCAGCCGGCGTTCCATTCGTCCTGCGTCATTTGCTTTCCGTCGGTTCGGATCCAAAGAATGTCTCCTTCCGCGCCGCCGTTCACCGCGCGGCCCGGCGCCTCCGGATCGATGCGGCGGTCCTGGAAGAACTTCCGCCGGTGAAGGTTCGGATGCTGCTTGCGCAGCTGGATCACGAAACGCGTAAAGCTGAGAAACGCGCGCCTCCGGTCGTCAAGATTCCAGTCGAACCAGCTCGTTTCGTTGTCCTGCGCGTAGGCGTTGTTATTGCCAAATTGCGTCCGTCCGATCTCATCGCCGCCGCAGAGCATCGGTACTCCCTGCGAGATCATGAGCGTAGCCAGGAAGTTGCGTTTTTGCCGATCGCGCAACCCCCGGATCGCGGGATCGTCCGTGCTGCCCTCGGCTCCATGGTTCCAGGACTGATTGTCGTCCGAGCCGTCCTGATTGTCCTCGTGGTTGGCTTCGTTGTGCTTGCGGTCATAGCTCACCAGATCTTCGAGGGTGAAACCGTCATGCGCCGTGACGAAGTTGATGCTGGCCGTGGGATGCCGCCCATCGCGCTGGTACAGATCGCTGCTGCCGGTCAGGCGATAGCCGAGTTCCGCCAATTGGCCCCCATCACCCTTCCAGTAACGCCGGACCACGTCGCGATAGCGGCCATTCCATTCCGCCCATAGCGTGGGAAACTTTCCTACCTGATAGCCTCCTTCCCCTACGTCCCAAGGCTCTGCGATCAGCTTCACTTGCGAAATCACCGGGTCCTGATTGATTACGTCAAAGAACGCTGAAAGTTTATCGACTTCATGCAACTCCCGTGCCAGTGCCGCGGCAAGGTCGAACCGGAAACCGTCAACGTGCATGTCCAGCACCCAATATCGCAGGCTGTCCATGATCAACTTGAGAACCTGTGGATGACGCACGTTCAGCGTGTTGCCGGTGCCCGTGTAGTCCATGTAGTACCGCGGCTGGTCCGCTACGAGACGATAATACGTAGCGTTATCAAGTCCGCGAAAGCTTAGCGTTGGCCCCAGATGGTTGCCTTCCGCGGTATGGTTGTAGACCACGTCAAGAATTACTTCTATGCCCGCGGCGTGGAGCGACTTCACCATGCTCTTGAACTCGCCGAGCTGGGCTCCGTGGTCGCTCAAGCTAGCATACCGCGCCTCCGGAGAAAAAAAGTTGATGGTGTTGTACCCCCAATAATTGCGAAGCCCTCGATCGAGCAGTATCTTGTCGTCAACAAATGCGTGGACGGGCATCAACTCGACCGCGGTCACTCCCAGACTCTTCAGGTGATCGATGATGATGGGATGCGCGAGGCCAGCGTAGGTGCCTCGAATCTCTTCTGGGATTTCAGGATGACGTGCCGTGAAGCCCTTGACGTGAACCTCATACAAAATCGAATCGTGCAAAGGCGTCAATGGTGGGCGATCGTTGCCCCAATCGAAATGGCTGGAAGTGACGACACCTTTGGGAACGCCGGCAGCGTCGTCCCTGCCATCGGCATGGAGGTCCGCATCCGGATTACCGAGTTCATAGCCAAACACCGGCGCATCCCAATCGACCGTACCTGCCAGCGCTTTCGCGAACGGATCGATGATGAGCTTGGCGGGATTGAACCGCAGTCCTTTTTCGGGCTCATGTGGTCCGTGTACGCGGAATCCATAGAGTTGCCCGAGACGGATTCCGGGCACGTAGCAGTGCCAGATGCGTCCAGTCGCCTCCTGAACTCGGATTCTGCGGCCATCCCCATCTCGGGGATTATCGAATAAACACAGCTCTACCGCAGTCGCTCCCTCGGAGTAAATTGAAAAGTTAACTCCGGTGCCGTCCCAGGTCGCTCCCTGCGGGTAAGGTTTGCCGGGCAAGATGGCTCTGAACATCGCATTCGCAGCCTCCTACTGCGGATTGAGTTCTAATTTGCGTCCCAGGGTCGCGCACGATCGCGACTGAATTGGGCGGTAATTCTACTAGTGTGCCCCGCAGGAGGCATCCCTCGCTTGAAGCCAGGAGCATGGCGCCGGCAAAAGGAATCGGGAGCGCTTGTCTCTCATCGCGAAGATTGCACGCCACCGCAACGGGGCCTCGCGCGAGGACCAGCCACTCATCGCTCTCCTGAAAGCGGATGTCCACCTCATCCAGTCGTCCATTCGTTAGGTCTGGAGTCGAGCGGCGCAGAGCAATCAGCTGTCTGTGCCAGTCCAGTAAGGACCGGTGAGGCTCTGTATCCATTTCGCTCCAGTTCAGTTTGGAGTTCAAAAACGTAGCCCGAGCCTGGGGGTCCGGAACGTCCCGGGGATCCCATCCGAAGGCCGCAAATTCACGGCGGCGTCCGTCCGAGACCGCGCGTGCTAAATCCGGATCCGGATGGTTGGTGAAATACAAGAAAGGCGTTGACGCTCCGAACTCCTCGCCGTGAAATAGCATGGGGATGAAAGGGGCGCAAAGGACCAGGGCGGCCCCGAGCTTAAGCCGATTGACACTCATCAGCTTGCCGCTGCGCTCTCCCCGCGCGCGATTTCCCGTCTGATCGTGATTCTGGAGATATCCCAGGAAGCGCCATCCAGGAAGATCCCGGATGGGGCGCCCATGCTTGCGTTTTCGAAACTGCGAATCGCACCCGTCGTAAATGTACGCTTCCTTGAAAGCCTTTGCTAGGTGTGCCAGCGTTCCGAAGTCGGAATAGTATCCGGCTCGCTCTCCAGTAAGCACGGCGTGCAGCGCATGGTGAAAGTCGTCGCTCCATTGAGCGTCGATTCCGTAGCCGCCTGCCTCGCGCGCGGTCACAATACGGGGGTTGTTCAGATCGCTTTCCGCGATGAGCCCGGTGCGCGCCTGCAAGTCAGCCACTTCGGCGGCGAGCTGTTCAAGAAAGTGGGTCGCCGAAGCATCGGAGATGGAATGCACAGCGTCGATCCGCAAACCGTCAAAGTGATAATCGCGGAGCCACATCAGGGCGTTGTCACACAGGAGACGGCGCACTTCGGTGCTTCCGGAATCGTCCAGGTTGACAGCGGGGCCCCACGGAGTGGAATAACGTTGCGTAAAGTATGGCCCGAAGCGGCTCAGATAGTTGCCGGCCGGGCCAAGATGGTTGTAAACGACGTCCAGCAACACTGCCAGCCCTGCCACGTGGCACGCGTCGACCAACTGCTTCAGCCCCTCGGGCCCACCGTAGGCATGATGCGGGGCGAAGAGATCGACGCCGTCGTAGCCCCAACCCCAATCTCCCGAGAACTCAATTACCGGCATGAGCTCCACGTGAGTAATCCCGAGCTTCACAAGATGAGGAAGCCGAGCGATTGCGCTTGCGAACGTCCCCTCCGGCGTAAAGGTCCCGACGTGCAACTCGTAAATGATCGCGGATGACAGCGGAGGCGGCTGCCATAAGCGATCGTGCCATGAAAACCTGGAGTGGTCGACTACACAAGACGGTCCGTCCACACCATAAGGCTGCCAGGGCGACCGTGGATCTGGAAGCGGATCGCCCTGATCCAGCACGAATGAGTAGCCCATGCCATGAGATGCACCTGGATTGCGGACTATCCACCAACCGCCCTCGATCGGTGCCATCGGAATAAGATCGCCAGGGAGGCGTAGCTGCACCTCCCGGGCCGCCGGCGCCCAGACTCGGAATTCCATCATGGAGCCGATTCCCTGGTCAGCAAGAGAACCGGGAAGCGTTTCAAGAGAAGGCCGATCTCCTGTTTGCCACCCTCGACGGCATCTCCGGTGAACTGGTTCTTCCAGCGACCCTCCGGCACTTCCAGGGTTGTTTCATCCCACGCTCCAATACTCATGAACAAGCGTGGCGCGGCCACGATCACGTCAGAGCCCCGCTGAAAGGCCACCAGGTATGACGCCTTGGGACCTGCCGGCCACAGGGCGCGATAACCGCCAGCACTTTCGAATTCCTCCGGGTGCGCATTTCTGGTGCGCAAGGATTGTCGGATTGTCCATAGTTTCGGCAACCCCTCATCGGCGCGCGCCAGAATCTCTTCGGGACTCAAGTGATCGAGCTCAGCAAGCAATCGCCGCCGCAAGTCGAAGTCGATCGGTTGTCGATTGTCCGGGTCAACCAGAGTCAATTGCCAAAGCTCCATCCCTTGGTAGATGTCCGGGATGCCAGGAGCCGTCAGCTTGAGCAAGTTCAAGGCGAGGGAACTAAATCTGGCGGGCGTCACCAGCCGTACGAGGAATCGCTCCAGGTCTGCGACGAACTCCCGGTCTTGAAGCAAAGCAGCGACAAAACTATCGAGTGCAGTTTCAAACGCTGCGTTCGGCTCGAGCCAGGAGGTCTGCTCCTTAGCTTCGCGGACAGCCTTGCGCATGTACGCCGAAATACGTTCTTCAGAAATCGGCCATGCTCCCACCAGCGTTTGATACAGGAGATATTCCGTCTTCCTGTCGGGTGAGTCTCCGGTACGATAACGCGCGTTGGCCGAAGACCAGCGCGACACCGCCTCGGCCCACAACGTTGGAATCTCCGAGATCAGGCAAATCCGGGCACGCACGTCTTCACTGCGCTTAGTGTCATGACTGGACGTCGCCAACAGCGTATGCGGAAAGCGGCTTTGTGTTTCGGAACACCATCTATGAAACTCGTCGATAGGGACGCCGAAACCGCCTAGACTGCCTCCCACCTCGTTTAGCGACACCAGGCGCAGGTAACTGTAGTAAGCTGTGTCCTCCACTCCCTTCGCCATCGCCGCCCCGGTGATCTGTTGGAATCGCATCACGAACTGATGTTCCACAAGTCCCGGCACACGCAGCTTCAAAATATTGCCTAGGAATTCGAAAAGCCTTTTCTCCAGGTCGGCGCGGCTGTCTCCTGCCGCGTCCACGGCTTGCGAAATGATGTCCGCGTCGGCTTGCGAAATCACTCCGGCGTGCGCACGAACATATGTGCGGTAAACCGGAAAGTGCGTGATCGCTTCGCGAATGGCTTCATGCAGCTCATGCCGGGTGTAGTCCCGGTAGTCGCGGTGTTCCTCGCAGATCTGCACCAGCAATGCGGTTAGCCGGTTCACATCGCTGCCCAGGACGTCTCTCAGGACCAGTGCCTTTTTTTCCCGCACCGCGCCCTCGAAGTCCGCATCCTCGCCCGTGAACGCGCGATAGTATTCATTCAGCGGCGCCTCGCCTCGCGGGTCCACAAAGAGCCCGCTTGCCAGATTGAGAAAATCGTATCCCGTGGTTCCCGCAAGGCCCCACGCCTCCGGGATGCGCTCCCCCGGCTGAAGAATCTTCTCCGCTACGATCCACGCCGAAGGAGCCGCGGCACGCAGCCTTTGAAAATATTGCTCCGGATCGCTGAGCCCATCCGGATGATCCACCCGGACACCATCCAGCTGCCCGCACCGCAGCCACTTCAGAATCAGTTGATGTGTATCGTCGAAGACCCGCTGATCTTCGATTCTGATTCCCACCAGACTATTCACGTCGAAAAAACGGCGGTACCCCAGCTCGCGGGCCGCGACGTGCCATCGCGAAAGCCGGTAGTTCTGGAGCGAAAGCAGCGCATCCAGCCGGTCGGCGTCACCGTTCAAGTCCCGGACTGTGGAGTCGATCTCATCGGCTACCTCGGGACGCTCTGAGCAGAGACGAGCCAGCAGTTCGCGAATCGCTTCTTTGTTGCGGTGATGGGCCACCAGATTGTCCCAATCGGCGTTCGACGGAAGCGTTAGATGTGCCAGCGAATCGGCCAGAAAACCCAGCTCGCCACTGCCGCAGCGGGTCGCGCACCCAGCCAGTATGCCGGCCATCGATTCCGGCGCCACGGGAAAGGCGTGATCGTAATAGCGGAATAGAAAGCTCCCCTCGCGACGGTCTAGCACCAGCTTTCCCGCTTCGATCACCAGTCCGGAGTGATCTTCCAATACTGGAAGAAGGATCTTGTTTCGCAGCCGCTCCTCCGGGGCGTTCCACTCGATATCGAAGTAAGGAGCATAGCGGCTGGATGTTCCGTTCTCCAGAGTATCCCACCACCACGCATTGTGACCGCCCGTAATCGCCATGTGGTTCGGCACGATATCCAGCACTTGGCCGAGACCGCACTCGCGAACCTGCCGCAGCAGGCGCTGGCGGCCCGCCTCGCCGCCGAGTTCGTCATTCACGCAGTGGTAATCCACCACATCGTAACCGTGCGTGCTGCCTGGAGTTGCTTGCAGCCACGGTGAATAGTAGAGGTGCGAAATGCCCAGATCGCGCAGGTATCCCGCGATGCCGGCGGCTTCGTCAAAGCCGAGGGCAGCTTGGAGCTGCAATCGATAGGTGGATCGCGGGACGCTCACCTTCTTGTTGATTGCGCCGGCTGGCCGCCTGTTTCAGACACGCCTGTTTCAGACCGGCTGGCCGACTGTTTCAGAGAGACGCCCGGCATATCGCCATCACACCTGTGTTTTACGGCACACGTAGAAGAATACAGCAACGCTCAACCCGGCAAAAGCATAGATGAGCGACGAGAATAGCGCGATCACAGGCGTCAATCCCCGGACAACGTTAAGTACGGTGAACAGCAAGTCCCATATCAGCAGCGCCGCCAGGAGAATGCTTCCAATCAGCGCCAGGAATGCCGCGTCTTTGAGTTTCATAACCTGGTTACGGCAGTGGCGTGTCGCTCTATCCCGCTGACGCGATCGTCAGCAGGTCGCGCACCGCGGTAACGCCCTCGGTGTCCTTAGCAAGGCGTTCCGCTTGAGTTTTGGCGGTCGCCGAATCGACGTGGCCGCGCAGAGTCACCACCTTGTTCGTGACATCCACGTGAACTTGAATCGCCGACGTATCGGGGTCGGCGGCAAGCCGCGTCATGATCTTGCTGTAGATCCAAACATCGTCGAGCGATCTGCCCACCTGGTTCCCCAGTTGCTTGGCTTTCTCTCGCGCGACGCGCGCCATGTCTTCCGTATAGTCGTTCCGAGCCACCTCCGGCGGCCTCACATCGATCTTGTCGATCACCACCAGATTCGGCTGCGCGGACTTGGCCAGTTCAACGGCCCGAAGCCGCAGGCTCTCTGTTGGGACCGTGCCCCATAACGTAGCCTGGTTGCTGGCCGCGTTCGCGGCGACACTAATACTGGCGCTTTGGATCGATGGATCCAACGCTAGTTTTGCCTTGATCGTCTGGTCCAGGTCCGAATCGGTCGGGCCCACCGCTTTGGTGTTCGATAGAGTCGAGCAACCTGCCAGCGAAAGAATACCGACGATAGAAAGCACTGTTACGGAACGCATAGTTGGCCTCCCATTCTCTAGACTTCGGCTTCCGGCGAGACGTTTCAGCATCGCCCATGGATGACCACGCCTAGCGTGACCATCCAGTTCATTTTGGCCGCGGGCCGAAGGCCCCTGTGGCTGATACATCGATGGGCCCTATCCCCTGCGAGTCGCTCGCGTGCGAGCCGCCTTTAGCCCCGCCCTTCGAAGCCCGGCCGTGCCTTTCGTGCGGACAGCCCGCTGGGCCACGCGACTTCGGCTTGCGGCACTGCGATTTCGGGCACTCGCGTGCGCTCGGCGAGAAAGCGCCAGGTGAGACGCTGCCTGACGGCCTTCCCGCTGGAGCGCGGCTATGGTGGCCCGCGACCGTTTCGGCGAGGCCTTCCGTCCAGACGATTCTTGCCCTGTGGCATAGTCGCGTGCCGCCTGAATCCGCGTGCTCTTGGACACCTTGCCCTCCGCGGGAGGCGGCAGCTTTACTCCCGCGCGCGGGGCCTTTGACAGCCCGATCGCCACGGCCTGTTTCGCGGAACGGGCGCCATGCTTGCCCTCTCGAATGTGCTCGATCTCTTCGCGAACAAACTCCCCCCCTGTGTGGTGGGAGCTTTGCCTTGACGAGCATCCTTTCGAGCTCGGTCAACTGTCTTTTTTTTCAGGCATATGGACCTCCTGGCTCAACCTAAGAGACTAGCTTCTGCACCCGAGGTGAGATCCCGGCTTTTTATTAGTGGGCATCCCTCCCCTCCAACACGCGACGTGCAATCTGCGCGCCGTGCGGCTCGGGTGAAGGCCTCGCAATAGCTTCAGGGTTTGGTCTTCGATGTGCTCCCGAGAAAAGAGATGCTCCCTCCGGAAGGGCGGGTTCGCGTTGTCGTGGAAGGAGTTCGCCCCGAAATCGACCGCGGCGAGTTCCCGGTCAGGCGGATTGTTGGAGACTCCGTGATGGTGCAAGCGGACATTTTTACCGATGGCCATGACTCCGTGGCCGGCGAGATTTTGTATCGCTACGGACGGGAAGGCGTTTGGCTGCGCTCGCCGATGAAGTCGTTGGGGAATGACCACTGGAGCGGCGATTTTCTCGCCTCCAAGGTTGGGAAATACCACTACACCGTGGAGGGTTGGATCGACCGGTTTGGAACCTGGCGAAATGCCATGGTCAAGCGCATCGACTCCGGACAGGATGTCCGTGTGGAGTGCCTGATCGGCGCCAATCTGGTCGAGGAAGCAGCGTCGCGGGCCGCGCCCGAGGATGCCGCCAGACTTCGCGATTGCGTCCGCATCCTGCGCGACGAATCGAGTCCGGAGAGCGCCCGGCAAGCCATCCTTGACGACGAAATTGCAGCTATTGTTCAGCGCTATCCCGATCGCCGTTTCGCCGCGCGGTACGGGAAGGAACTTGGCTTGACTGTAGACCGGGAGCAGGCCGGCTTTTCCGCGTGGTACGAGATGTTTCCCCGGTCCTGCGGTCCCAACCGTCACATCTTAACCTCGGCCAACATGGAACGCTGCGGGATTGCGAGACTCGGCTTCCGTATGTCGCCGCCATGGGCTTCGACGTCTTGTACCTGCCACCGGTTCATCCCATCGGACATACATTTCGAAAAGGCAAAAACAATGCAATCGAGGCCGGACCGGACGACGTCGGCAGCCCCTGGGCGATTGGATCCAAAGAGGGCGGGCATACCAGCATCCATCCCAAGCTAGGAACGCTGGACGATTTCGACCGGCTGGTCGCCAAAGCCACAGCGCACGGAATCGAGATCGCGCTCGACCTGGCGTTCCAGTGCTCGCCCGATCACCCGTATGTGCGGCAGCATCCGGAGTGGTTTCGTAAACGTCCGGACGGCACGATTCAATACGCGGAAAATCCACCCAAGAAATATCAGGATATTTTCCCCCTCGATTTTGAAACACCCCAATGGCGGGAGGTGTGGGAGGAGTTGAAGGGCGTCGTCCTGTTCTGGATCGAACACGGCGTGCGCACGTTCCGGGTCGATAATCCGCACACCAAGGCCCTTTCATTTTGGGAGTGGATGATTGGCGAGGTCCAGGATCGGCACCCCGACGTCTTGTTTCTAGCGGAGGCGTTTACTCGTCCGAAGTTGATGTACCGTCTGGCCAAGGTTGGGTTTTCTCAGTCCTACACGTACTTCACTTGGCGTAACACCAAGCCGGAATTAACGAACTATTTTCAGCACTTGGAAGAATCCGGAGTTCGTGAATACTTTCGGCCGAACCTCTGGCCGAATACGCCCGACATTCTCCCGGAGTTCTTGCAAACCGGAGGCCGCGCGGCCTTCATGATCCGCCTCATTCTTGCCGCTACGTTGGGTGCAAACTACGGGATATACGGCCCTGCATTCGAGCATTGCGAGAACGTCGCCCGGCAACCCGGCAGCGAAGAGTACCTCAACTCCGAGAAGTACGAACTAAAGCATTGGGACTTGGAGACCCCCTACAGCCTGAAAGCTTTCATCGCCCGAATCAACCGGATTCGCCACGAGAATCAGGCGCTACACCGCGATGCCAATCTGCGTTTTCACGCGACGGACAATCCCCAGGTGATCTGCTACAGCAAGGCGACCGGCGACCTTTCGGACATCGTCATCGTACTTTGCAATTTGGATTCGTTTCACAAACAGACCGGCTGGATCGACCTCGATCTTGAGTCGCTCGGCCTGGACGCCCAGTGCGCATTTCAGGCCCACGATTTGCTCAGCGACGGGCGTTTTCTATGGAGCGGCGCCCGAAATTATTTTGAGTTGACGCCGGAGAGCCTGCCCGCGCATGTCATGAAAGTTCGCAAATGGGTTCGGACGGAGAGGGACTTCGATTACTACTTCTAGGCGAACTCGAGGTGGACATATGGGAACTGCCACGCAAACGCTTTGGTTGACCGATTACGACTTGTATCTCTTCGGAGAAGGTACTCATCTTCGGGCCTACGAGAAACTCGGCGCACATCCCGGCGAAGTGGACGGCCGCCAGGGCGTCCACTTCGCCGTATGGGCGCCCAACGCGGAGCGCGTCTCCGTAATCGGGGATCACAATGGATGGGATCCGCGCTCTCATCCCCTGCAGCCGCGGGCTGAAGCGGGGCTGTGGGAGACGTTCATTCCGGACATCGGAGCAGGAGCGCTTTACAAGTATCACCTCCATTCGCGTCAAAACGGTTATCAGGTGGAGAAAGCCGACCCCTACGGCTATGCCGCCGAGACCCGGCCGCGGACCGCGTCTCGCGTGTGGGATCTCACCTCTTATTCATGGGAAGACGCCGAATGGATGGCGAGTCGAAAGCAGAGGAATTCGTTAGACTCGCCGATTTCGATTTACGAGGTGCACCTGGCGTCCTGGAGGCGCGTGCCCGAAGAGGGAAACCGGTGGCTCACGTATCGGGAGATGGCCGTTCGGCTCGGCGATTATGTACACGACGCGGGCTTCACCCATGTCGAGTTTCTTCCGGTCACCGAGCACCCACTCGACGCTTCCTGGGGTTACGAGACCATTGGATACTTCGCGCCCACCAGCCGCTTCGGAACTCCGGCAGACTTCATGTTCCTGGTCGACTACCTGCATCAACGAGGAATTGGAGTCATTCTCGACTGGGTTCCGGCGCATTTTCCGAAAGACGAAGCCGGCCTGGGCTACTTTGACGGTACCCACCTCTACGAGCACGCCGACCCGCGCCAGGGAGAGCAGCCGGATTGGGACACGTTCGTTTTCAATTACGGCCGGCGTGAGGTACAGACGTTCTTGATCGGAAACGCACTGTTTTGGTTTGATAAGTACCACGCGGACGGGTTGCGTGTCGATGCGGTTTCTTCCATGCTCTATCTCGACTATGCACGGAAAGAAGGCCAGTGGATTCCGAATCGTTATGGCGGAAAGGAAAACCTTGACGCGCTGGACTTTCTGCGGCGGGTAAACGAGCAGGTCTATGGCGCGCATCCGGATGTGATGATGCTCGCCGAAGAATCGACGGCGTGGCCCATGGTCTCGCGGCCGGTGTACCTCGGCGGCCTGGGATTCGGCTACAAGTGGAACCTGGGCTGGATGCACGACATGCTGGATTACATGTCGCAAGACCCGATCTTTCGCAAGTACCGGCACAACCAAATCACCTTCAGTTTGCTGTACGCTTTTTCGGAGAATTTCGTCCTGCCTTTCTCGCACGATGAAGTGGTGTATGGCAAAGGCTCGATGCTTGGGAAAATGCCGGGTGACGACTGGCAGAAGTTCGCGAACTTGCGGCTCCTCTATGGCTATATGTTCGGTCACCCCGGCAAGAAGCTCCTTTTCATGGGTGGGGAGATCGGCCAGTGGGCGGAGTGGAACCACGAGGCTAGCCTGGATTGGCACTTGTTGGAATACCCGCTTCATGCCGGCGTGTTGCGATGGGTCCGCGATCTGAACACGTTTTATCGAGGCCAGCCTTCGCTCTTCGAAGTCGATTTCGATTCTTCCGGGTTCGAGTGGGTCGACTGCAACGATTCCGAGCGTAGCGTCGTTTGCTTCCTCAGAAAGGGAAGGGATTCCGCGAACGTCACGCTGTTCGTCTGCAATTTCACGTCTGTGCCGAGGCACAACTATCGTGTCGGCGTGCCCTCCGGTTTCCGTTGGCGGGAGATGTTGAACAGCGATGCCCCGCTGTACGGGGGTAGCGGTCAAGGCAACGCCGGCGGCGTGGACGCGGCCCCTTTACCGGTTCACGGCCGGCCGTTTTCATTGAGCCTGACACTCCCACCCTTAAGTATTGTCGTTTTCCAGCCCGAGGTTCCAGATGCCTCATGACTCGCCGGCGGGACGCCCATGAAGAAGCCGGGAAACGCCACCGACCCGCTGTGGTACAAAGACGCCGTGCTCTATGAGCTGCACGTCCGCGCATTCTTCGACAGCAACAATGACGGGATCGGCGATCTCCCGGGCCTGATCCAGAAACTCGACTATCTTCAGGACCTGGGCGTTACGTGTCTGTGGCTCCTGCCCTTCTTTCCATCTCCGCTCAAAGACGATGGCTACGACATTTCCGACTACCTGAATGTCCACCCCATGTATGGAACCATCGAGGATTTTAAAACCTTCTTGGACGCGGCCCACGACCGCGGGCTGCAGGTCATGATCGAGCTGGTGATGAATCATACCTCGGACCAGCACGCCTGGTTTGAGCGAGCCCGGCAGGCGCCCAAGGGGACGCCCGAACGCGACTACTACGTGTGGAGCGATAGCGATCAGAAATACGGCAACGCCCGCATCATCTTTACGGATACTGAAAAATCGAACTGGACGTGGGACCCGGTAGCCCAGGCCTATTTCTGGCATCGATTCTTTTCGCATCAGCCCGACCTTAATTACGATAACCCCCGGGTCGTCGAGGAAATGTTTCAGGTGGTGCGCTACTGGCTGGACCTGGGCGTGGACGCGCTCCGCGTGGACGCCATTCCGTATCTGATAGAACGGGAAGGAACCAGTTGCGAAAACCTTCCAGAGACACATCTCCTAGTCAAAAGGCTGCGCCAGGAAATCGATGCAAACTATGAAAGCCGCATGATTCTTGCCGAAGCCAACCAGTGGCCCTCCGACGTGCGCCCCTACTTCGGCGAGGGAGACGAATGCCACATGGCATTTCACTTCCCGCTGATGCCGCGCATCTATATGGCGCTCCGCCAGGAAGACCGGCTGCCGATTACCGACATCATGGCGCAGACGCCCGAGATTCCAGGCACGTGCCAGTGGGCGTTGTTCCTAAGAAACCACGATGAGCTGACGCTCGAAATGGTCACGAATGACGAGCGCGACTACATGTATCTGGCCTATAGCGGCGACTCCCGCATGCGTGTCAATCTCGGCATCCGGCGTCGTCTGGCAACCTTGGTGGACAATAATCGGCGTCGCATCGAGCTTCTGAATAGCTTGCTGTTCTCCTTCCCGGGAACGCCGGTCCTGTACTACGGCGACGAAATCGGCATGGGCGACAACATTTATCTCGGTGACCGCAACGGCGTACGAACGCCCATGCAATGGACCGCGGAT
>Ga0116225_1001983_pt1 | contig 14140 bp, 9 predicted proteins | sample Sb_taG_8_FD_88968 | JGI IMG/M metagenome (GOLD analysis project Ga0116225, IMG submission 88968) | Peat soil microbial communities from Weissenstadt, Germany - Sb_50d_c_BC metaG | ecosystem: Environmental > Terrestrial > Soil > Wetlands > Peat | place: Germany: Weissenstadt | collected 2010-09-21 | reverse complement strand
CGCGCCGAACTGGGTATTCCCGACACCGAAGTCATCGCCTGCGGCGTCGCCTTGGGCTTCGAGGATGCCTCCGCCCCGGAAAACCGGCTGGTCACCGAACGCGATCCGGTGTCGTCCTTCGCCACCTTCCTGTGGGAGTGATTACGCGACGGCGGCGAGGCCCAGATCGGTCAGCATGGCGCTGACCCGGTCGCGCGAGACCGGCTTGATCAGCACGGTGTCGAAGCCGCCGGTGATGAATTTCGCCAATTGTTCGGGCTGGGCATGGGCGGTATAGGCCACCACCTTGATGCCGGGGCCGCCCAGCCCGCCTTCGCGGATCAACTGGCAGACCTCTTCACCGCCGATGGTCGGCATGCTGATATCCAACAGCACCAGCTTAGCGGTGTTGGCTGTCAGCCAGTCCAACGCTTGATCGCCGTCCACGGCCTCGTCCACCGTCCAGCCGACCTTGGACAGCAGGCTGCCGGCCAGGATGCGGTTGATTTCGTTGTCATCGACGATGAGGGCGTTGTTCATGGGGCGGCGTCAAGGTTGTGAAAATCTAAGATGATCAAAATAACCCGATTTACTGATTTCTTACATTACAATTGTCATCGTATGACGAAAGATAACGGCTGACGCGGGCCGCTTAGCGTTCCTCGTGCTGATGGGCGGTGCGGCAGGGCAGGGGCTCGGCGTCATTGGCGTGATGGCCTTCGCTGGCCGGGTGGCGGCAGCCGAGCATGCAGCGCATCGAGGGAACACAACGGCCGCATTGGGGTTTGACGCCGAAATGCCGGAACACCTCGGCGTCGCTGGAAGCACCTTCGACTTCGGCGTCGCGGACATCGATGTCGGTCAGGGCGTGGCAAATACAGACGTACATGGATACCTCTTCCTCGAGCGGCCATTCCTCGCTTGCCCCGCTACAATACAGGTATTGCAATTGCGACACAATCGCAATCTATGGGTTGGTTTGGGTGTGGCTGCTAGGGGTTCTTAATATCATTCAGGCGAGGGGTGTAATCCTATAGGACAATTGCATATAGTGCGGAAGACGCGCACCATTTTAGCTCCTACTCAGAGCGGAGAATGGACCGATGCAGGGCAAGAAGACGGTTATCGACGAGCTGAACAAGCTCCTCACCGGTGAGCTGAGTGCTGCCGATCAATACTTCATCCATTCACGCATGTACGAAAATTGGGGCTTCGGCGCCCTGTATGAGCGCATCGAGCACGAGCGCGTCGAAGAGCTTGAGCACGCCAGCAAGCTGATCCGCCGCATTCTGTTCTTGGAGGGAACGCCCGACATCGCCTCGCGCTCGGCCCTGAACATCGGCGCCACGGTGCCCGAGATGCTGCGCAGCGACCTTGACTACGAGTTGTCGGTGGTCGCCGCCCTGCGCCGCGCCATCGCGCTGTGCGAAACCGAACAGGACTTCGAGACCCGCCGCATCCTGGTCGAATTGTTGGAGGAGACCGAGGTGGATCACACCCATTGGCTAGAAATTCAGTTGGGTCTGATCGACAAGATTGGCCTGCACAACTATTTGCAGTCGGCCATGGGCCATTCCCCCAGCAACGCCTGAGCCAGGAGCCGACCGATGAAGGGAAGCAAAGCCATCAACGCGCAACTCAACAAGGTGCTGCGCAATGAACTGACCGCCATCAATCAGTATTTCCTGCATGCGCGGATGCTGAAGAACTGGGGCTTCCGGGGGCTGGGCAAGGTCGAATACAAGGAATCCATCGAGGTCATGAAGCAGGCCGACCAGTTGGTCGAGCGCATCCTGTTCCTGGAAGGCCTGCCCAACCTGCAAGACCTGGGCAAGCTGCTGATTGGCGTGGACGTTCCGGAGATCCTCAAGAACGACCTGACCTTGGAAACCGACGCCCGTACCGACCTTGTCGCCGCCATCGCTGAATGCGAGCAAGCCAGCGACTTCGTCAGCCGCGATCTGCTGTCCAAACATCTGGATGAAACCGAAGAGCGGCTGGACTTCTACGAGACCCAGCTTGAATTGCTGGGCAAGGTCGGCCACAAGAACTATTTGCAGTCGGCGATTGGGGAGATTGAAGACTGAGGGAGTTTTATTTTCCGTCATGGCAGGAAAAGTCCGGCCATGACGGGTTATGGTTTCCCATGCCAAGCTCAGTCGCCACTACCCCTTTAACGCCCGATGAAACGACACCCCGCGCCCCGCCTCTTGCCCTGCGGCAAAGGCATCCGGGGCGACTTTGCGGGAGGAGGCGCGGCTTTGGCGGAATTGCATGTCCAGCTTGGCGAATTCGGCTTCGATCACCGCTTGCTTGACCACCACCAGATCGCGGCCGCTGACGGCGCGGTTGACGGCGTCGCGTTCGGCTTTCATGGCGGTCAGCTTCTCGGCGATCGATACCGCCATGCCCATCAGGAACGAGCCCCGCACATCATCGGCATAGCGGATGAAGCGCTGCGCCTTGCGGTGCGTCTCCCACTCCGACAGCATCGCGGCGTTGATGATGTCATAGACGTAATGGGCCATCTCGACACCCGGCTTCAGCCCGAAGAAGACATAGCGCACCTTGCCGGAGGGATCCTTCTCCAGCCACGGCTTGCAGTCGCAGAATTCGCCGATGGCGCCCAAGCATAATGAGATCGGCTGGCGCTGCTTGCGGTTGGTGTCGATGACGCCGCGTTCGCATTGCTCTTGGCTCAGTTCGACATCGGTCAGCGACAGGTCGTACTGGTCCAGCATCTCGGCGACCTTGGCGGCGGCCAGCAGGGCTTCCTGTTCGGTGCAGCCGTTCTCGACCGTCTTGGCACGCAGGCCTTGAATGCGTGTCTTCAGCTTGTCCAAGTCCATGGTGCGGTTCCGTGTCGTCTGCAATCGGCCGCAGCATGACGGCCTTGCCGGGGCTTTGTCCAGTCAGGCGAGCGCGGCAAGGTCGGCGGCGACCCGCTGCATCACGCCCGACCAGTCGCAGCCGGGCTGGTCCTGGCGATACAGCCGCAGGCTGGGATACCACGCGCTGTCGGGGCGCTCCAACAGCCAGGGGAAATAGGGGGCGAAGGGGATGATGCCCCAGCTAGGAACCCCCAACGTCGCCGACAGATGCAAGGGCGCGGTGCAGGAGGTGATGACGAGGTCCAATCCGGCCATGATGGCGGCGGTGTCGGCCATGTCGGCGATCTCCTCGCCCAGATCGGTCACTTGCCCCGGCAGCGGAGTGGCGGTCATGTCCTCGCGGCCCGGCCCGACTTGCAGGGCGACGAAGGTGACGCCCGGTACGGCGAACAGCGGCGCCATGGCGGCCAGACGCGGCGAGCGGATGCGGTCGCCGCGTTGCTCTGGATTGCCGGCCCAGACCACACCGACCCGCAACCCCGTGCCGGAAACGCGGCCCCGCCAGCGAGCGATTGCGGCGGGATCGGGGCGCAGGCAGACAAGCGCCGCCGGGATGCTGTCCAGCGTGGTGCCGAACACGCCGGGCAGGTTGAGCAACGGGCAATGCACATCGAACGGCGGCAGCGACTGATCATCCAGGGCGATCACTTCGACGCCGGCGAGCGGACGCAGCAGCCGCACCAGCGACGGCTGCACCGCCAGGATGACTCTGCCACAGCGTTGCGCCGCCAGCGGCAGATAGCGGGAATAGTGAATGGCGTCGCCCAAACCTTTCTCGGCGTAAACCAGCAGGGTCTTGCCGTCCAGCCGTTCACCCATCCACAGCGGCTGCGTGAAGTCGCCATAGCGGGTGCGCAGCCAACCATATTCGCCAAGCTTCCAGCGCCAGGAGAATTCCGGCCAGCCCTCCGCCAGGTTGCCTTGCAGCAACAGGGCGTGGGCTAGGCAGAAATGGGCCTCGGCGAAGTCGGGGGCCAGGGCGATGGCGGCGCGATAGGCGGCGACCGCTTCGGCCAAATCGTTGCGCAGATGGAAGGCGGCGCCAAGGTTGCAATAGGCCAGGGGCATATCGGGGGCCAAGGCGATGGCCTGCCGGCTGGCGGCGATGGATTCGGCGGCGGCTCCGGTTTCCAGCAGCGCCGCGCCAAGATTACCATGCGCCATGGCGAAGCCGGGGGCCAAGGCGACGGCCTGACGGCAGGCGGCGACTGCCTCATCCGCGCGGCCCAACGCCTGCAACGCCGCGCCAAGATTGGCGTATGCCTCGGCATAGGCGGGGTTGAGGGTCACCGCGCGGCGATACCCGCCGATGGCCTCGTCCAGGCGGCCCTGCACATGGAACAGCAATGCCAAATTATAATGGACCTCGGCGGAGGCAGGCTGTGCCGCCAGCACCGCCCTGTACAACGCTTCCGCTTCGGCGAAGCGGCCCGTCCGTTGATGGCGTGCGGCTTCGGCGAACATCGCTGTGACGTCGTGGGGGGTCATATCGCTCCTCCCCCCGCCACGACCTCGCTCAGCATGTCGGACAGGGCGCGGCACAGTTCGATGGCGGCGACCGGTTTGTGCAGGATGCGGAAGCCGCTGGCGTGGACTTCGGTGATGCGTTCGGGCGCGGTGTCGCCAGTGATGATCAGGCTGGGCACCGGGCGGCCGAGCAGGGCGCGGATGCGGGTGACGGCGTCGATACCGCTCATCGCCGTGGTCAGGCGATAGTCCGAGACGATCAGCGCCGGGCGGCAGGAGCCGGCGGCCATCGCCACCGCTTCTTCGCCGGTGGCGGCCAGTTCGGGGCGGAAACCCCAGTCTTCCAGCATGATGCGCAGGCTGCCGCGTAAGGTCGCGTCGTCTTCGATGACCAGCACCGCATGGCCGCCACCTTCGGCGGGGCTGGCGGTGGGGGTGGGTGTGCCTTCAACGCCGACGGTCTGCGGCAGGGTGATCGAAAAGCGCGATCCGCGTCCGATCATCGAGTCGACTTCGACGGTGCCGCCCAGCAGCCGCATGATGCGCCGTACGATGGCCAACCCCAACCCCAACCCCTGAGCCCGGTCGCGGCTGGTGTTGCCGACCTGATGGAACTCGTCGAAGATCGGTTCCAACTGGGTGTCGGGGATGCCGATGCCGGTATCGATGACGTCGATGCGCACGGCGGAGCCCTGGTGTCGACAGCCGACGACGATGCGGCCCGATGGGCAGTAGCGCAGGGCGTTCTCGATCAGGTTGCGCAGCACCCGTTCCAGCAGCAATGGATCGGTGCGGGCGCGCACCGAAGTCGGCACGAAGCGGAAGGTAAGATTCTGTTCCGCCGCGCGCAGGCGGTATTCACCGGCCAGACGCGACAGCAGACGGCCCAGCCCGACGGTTTCCAGGTTGGGCACGATGATGCCGGCATCCAGCTTCGAGATGTCGAGCATGCTGTCGAGCAACAGGCACAGGGCGTCGACGGATTCTTCCATGTTGTCGACGACGCGGTCGGCGGCGGTGCCGGCCAGACGTTCTTTCAGCACGGCGATCAGCAGCAGCAGCGATTGCACCGGCTGACGCAGATCGTGGCTGGCGGCGGCGAGGAATTTCGAGCGCGACAGGCTGGCGCGTTCGGCTTCGGCCTTGGCCATCATCGCCTCTTCGCGGGCGCGGGCCAGTTCCTGGCGCTGGCGGACCACCTCGGTGATGTCAAACGAGGCGCCGGTCAGCCCGACCACTTGCCCTTCGGCGTTCAGCACCGGCTTGGCCGAGGTGACGAAATGCAGGTCGTGGTCAAGGCCGGCGGGCCGCAGCGCCAATTCGGCGCGGCGCGAGGTGCCGGTGGCCATGACGGCCTGAAACAGTTCGCTTAGACGTGGGGCGGTATCGGCGTCGAACAAATCGGCAGGGGTCTTGCCGATGATCTCCAGGTCGCGCCAGGCCACCTGATTGTTGTAGACCCAGGTGTAGCGAAGCTGGTGATCCAGATTGAACACCACCAGCGGATTGACCGACAGCGCCGCTTCAAAGCGTTGTTCGACGCGGCGGCGCTGTTTAATTTCCACTTGCAGCGTCTCGTCGGTGCGGCGCCGCGCGGTGATGTCGCGCAGCAGCACGGTCACGCCATCGTCGCTGCGAAACACCCAGGCCGCCAGCCAGCGGTCGCAAGGGGCGGAATAAGCCTCGCCGGTCAGTCGCCCCTTTGTTTTCAGCGCGTCCAGGAACAACGACTGGAACGGCAACAGATCGCAGAGCGGGGACAACTCCTCGATGCTGCGGCCGATCAGTTTGTGGCGGTCCTGGCCCAGCAGACTCTCGGCGGCCGGATTGACGGCGATCAGGCGCAGCCGGCGGTCCATCTCGATGACGGCGTCGGGGACATGCGCCAGCAGACCGGCCAGCCGCTGGCTGCTGCGGCGTTCGCGCATCGCCGAGCGCGCCAGATGGCGCAGCAGCGGCACCAACGCCACGATCGTCGCCGCCAGCCACCACGCTGGCCGCGCCTGGGGCCACAGCCAGCCGACTGCCAGCAACGTGGCGCCGGCTAGGACCGCGAGCTTGACCGTCAGCGCGTTCTTGCTGACGTCGATCTCATGTAAAAGCTGCGTCAAACCTGTCGTTCTCTCTAAGCGGTGCTGCATTGGTGATGGGGTTTGGCGAAGGTGGTGGGTTTCCGTATGGCATTTCCATCATTGCGAATGGGAAAAGTCCACTTCAATCACGCCCTGACTGGTCCGATCCAAGCTGCGCGGCCATACTAGCCGAGAGTGGGGCGGGCTGGCAAAGAGGTCGGTCGGCAGAATTCCGTGATGGCGAGCTTTCGCCCATCCACCCGATGGCATCTTCCCATCGGGAAGAGCAGCGCGCATTCGGTTAGGCATGGCCCGTTTGCGTAAACAGCGCTTTATAATGTCCGTCTAAGAAGGTATCCCTTTGGCCGAGGGGAGCGCAAGCCGGCGGGTGTCCCACGCTGTGTCGGCCATGCTTTGGAACCAATAATAATATGTCGATCAATCGGCGAAATCATTAAGGCGTCGTTCATCCCGAATCGGAACAATCAAAGCCAGCCGTTCCGCCGGCCAATTTCGGCCGTGCATTGCGGCGCTGTTGGGTGACATGAACCAAATCAAACCGTCGCATATGCATACTCCGGCCCATGCCGCGCAGACTCCCGACTTGCTGCGGGACGAATTGCTTCCGGAGATATTTGCCGCCACCGCCAAGCGGACGCCGAACCGTAAAGCCGCCGTGTTCGGCGGGCAGTCGGTGACCTATGCCGAGCTGGACGCCCGCGCCAATCGGGTGGCCCAGGCCTTGTGCGCCGCCGGAATCGGGCGGGGAGCGTTCGTCGGTTTGTGGATGAACCGCTCGCTTGATTTGCATGTGGCGCTGCTGGGCATTCTTAAATCCGGCGCCGCCTATATCCCCTTTGACGTCGGGGCTCCGGCTGATCGCGTCGCCGCCTGCCTGGGCGATTGTTCGGCTGCCGCGATCATCGTCGATGCTGAAATGGGCGCCAAGGCGGGCGTGCTCGGCGTCGGCAAGCTCGACTTCACCGCCTTGCTGTCGGCGGGGGCGTCCGATGCGGCCCCCGATTTGCGCGCCGAGGGTGCGGGGCCGGCCGATCCGGCCTATGTCATCTACACCTCGGGCTCGACCGGCACTCCCAAGGGCGTGCTCATCAGCCACCGCAACATCTGCCATTACCTGCGCTCGTCGAATACCGTCTACGGCATGACCGCCGACGACGTGGTGTTCCAGGGCGCTTCGGTCGCCTTCGATCTGTCGCTGGAGGAGATCTTCGTCCCCTATCTGGTCGGCGCGACCTTATGGATCGCCAGCCGCCAGACCATCGAGGAATCCGATCGTCTGGCCGAGGTGCTGACCCAAGCCGGCATCACCGTGCTGGACACCGTGCCGACCCTGCTGGCCATGCTGCCGGTTGACGTGCCGAGCCTGCGCATCGTCATTCTGGGCGGCGAGGCTTGCCCGCCGACGGTCGCCGCCCGCTGGTGCCGTCCTGGCCGCCGCCTGTTCAACAGCTATGGCCCGACCGAGGCGACGGTGGTCGCCACCGTCGCCGAAGTGCTGGTCGGGCAGCCGGTGACCATCGGCACGCCGATCCCCAACTACACCTGCTATGTGGTCGATGAGCAGTTGGCTCCGGTGCCGCTGGGCGCGCATGGCGAATTGCTGATTGGCGGCCCCGGCGTCGCCGAAGGCTATTTGAACCGCGCCGAACTGACGGCGCAGAAGTTCATCCGCAATCCCTTCCACCAGGGCGGCCTCGACCCGGTGCTGTATCGCTCGGGCGACGCTGTCAGCCTCGACGAGGACGGCCGTCTGCACTTCCATGGCCGCATCGACGATCAGGTGAAGATTCGCGGCTTCCGCGTCGAGCTGGGTGAGATCGAAGCGCGGCTTTGCGCCTGCGACGGCATCGCCAACGCGGCGGTCGTTTTGCGCCAGGACGACGGCAACGAGCGTCTGGTCGCCTTCCTGGTGACCAAGCCCGACGCCGCCATCGACCGCGCCGCCCTGCGCACGCTGCTGCGCGCCGACATGCCCAGCTACATGGTGCCGTCGCATTACGAGGCCTTGGCCGAACTGCCGCGCCTGACCTCGGGCAAGGTCGATCGCAAGGCTTTGCAAAAGGCGGTGCTGACCAATGTCGAGATCGGCGTGCAGGAAGCTCCGGCGACCGCCACCGAGGCGGCCTTGCTGGCAGCGGCGCAGCGGGTGTTCCCCAATCAGGTGATCCCGCTCGACGCCGACTTCTTCATGGACATGGGGGGGCATTCTTTGTTGGCGGCGCGTTTCGTTTCCTATGTGCGCGAAACCGCCTCGCTGGCCACGCTGACCTTCCAGGACATCTACGGCGCCCGCACACTGCGCGCCATGGGGGAGCGGCTGGACGCCCGCGCCGACACCACGGCGGCCGATCTGTCCTTCGTCCCGCCCTCGCTGCGGCGGCGGTTCCTCTGCGGTCTGGCTCAGGCGGCGGTGATGCCGGTGATTCTGGCCCTGACCACCGCGCCGTGGCTGGGGGTATTCGTCGCCTATCAGTTGTTCTCGGGTGAGGACCATAATTTTCTCAGCGAGACGCTGGCCTTGCTGGGCACCTATGGGGTGATCAATCTCACCACCATCGTTCTCGCCATCGTCGGCAAATGGGCGATCATCGGCCGCACCAAGCCGGGCCGCTATCCGCTGTGGGGCGTCTATTTCTTCCGCTGGTGGCTGGCTCAGCGTTTCACCAGCATGGTCCACGTCAAGTGGTTCGCCGGTACGCCGCTCATGCGCTGGTTCCTGCGTGCGCTGGGCGCGAAGATCGGTGACGAGGCGCTGATCTGCGACTTCGAGGCGGGAGCCATCGATCTGCTGGACGTCGGCGCTTGGGCGACCATCGGGGCCAAGGCGCAGTTCGGCAATGCCGAAGTCATCGGCGGCGAATTGGTTATCGGTCATATCATCATTGGCGCTGATGCCTATATCGGCTCGTCGGTGGTGTTCGGCCATGACGTCACCATCGGCGAAGGCGCCGAACTGGCCGATTTGACCGGTTTGGCGGCGGAAACCACAGTGGGTGCCTGGGAACAGTGGGAAGGTTCGCCCGGCCGCGCCGTCGGTCAGGTCGACCGCGACATGCTGCCGGTCAAGGCCGAGGCCACGCGGGGCCGCAAGGCGGTGCTGGCGGCGATCTATACGCTGATGCTGGTCATCTTGCCGCCGATCACGCTGATCCCGATCATTCCGGCCTTCTATCTTCTCGACGACATGGGCGACGCCATTACCGCCGCCCTGGGCCTGGGTGACATCTACGCTCTGCCGGTGCTGGCTTGGCCGACGGCCATGCTGCTGATCGCCGTCACCGTGTTCCTGATCGCGGCGATCCGCTGGATCGTGCTGCCGCGCGTCAAGGCCGGCACCTATTCGATCTATAGCGGCTTTTATGTGCGCAAATGGATCGTCTCTCTGGCGACCGAACTGACGCTGGAAACCCTCAGCTCGCTGTACGCCACCGTCTATATGCGCAACTGGTACCGCCTGATGGGGGCCAAGATCGGCAAGGACGCCGAGATTTCGACCAATCTGTCCGGGCGCTACGACCTGACCGAGATCGGCCCGAAATGCTTCATCGCCGACGAGGTGGTGCTGGGCGACGAGAACGTGCGTGGCGGCTGGATGTTCCTGGAACCGGTGAAGACCGAGGCGCGGGTGTTCGTTGGCAATGACGCCGTGGTGCCGCCCGGCGTGACCATTCCCGAAGGCACACTGATCGGCATCAAGTCGCGTCCGCCGATCAACCGCAAGATGGAGCCGGGCGACGTGTGGTTCGGCAGCCCGCCGATGAAACTGCCGGTACGCCAGCGCTTCGACGAAGTGGGGGCCAACTGGACCTATGAGCCGACCATGTGGCGCCGCATCGGCCGCGCCATCTTTGAAGCTTTCACCGTGTCACTGCCGACCATGCTGTTCATCACCTTCGGCACCCTGGCCGTCGAGGTGCTGGCGCCGTCGATCCTGAACCGCGACTACGAAACGCTGATCCCCTTGTTCATGGGCGCCAGCGTCGCCATCTCGCTGGCTCTGGTGGCGGCAGCAATCGGGGTGAAGTGGGGCACGATGGGGGCCTATAAGCCGACCGTCAAGCCGATGTGGTCGTGGTGGGCGCTGCGCACCGAGGCGGTGGCCGTGATGTATTGGGGCATGGCCGGCAAGGTGCTGCTCGATCATCTGCGCGGCACGCCGATGTTGCCCTGGGTGCTGCGCCTGTTCGGCAGCAAGTTTGGCCAGGGCGTGTTCATGGACAGCACCGACATCACCGAGTTCGACTGCGTGCATGTCGGCGACTTCTCGATGATCAACGCGGTGGCGGCCCTGCAAACCCACCTTTACGAGGATCGGGTGATGAAGGTCGGCATCGTCACCGTCGGCCGTGGTGTGACCATCGGCGGCGGCTCGACGGTATTGTACGATACCCGCGTCGGCGACTTCGCCCGCATCGGCCCGCTGACCATCATCATGAAAGGCGAGGAAATCCCCGCCCACAGCGAATGGCTGGGCGCCCCCGCGCAAACCGCCGACACCCCCAAAACGGCGGTGCCAAGGGCGTTGCCGGCGGTGTCGGACCTGTTGATGGCGACCACCGCAGTCTAAAAAAAGAAGCCCCCCTGGCGCAAGCCAAGGGGGGCTTTCGTTTCTAGGGTTACCGTCTCCGGCTGACTTGATCGACCAGATAGACAATCGAGCGATAGGGCAGGCCGGAGTGGTCCGACAGGCCGATTTCGCAGGTGCGGTTCGACGAATAGCCGCCGGTGCAGCCCTCGGGCACGGCTGCGGGCAGCTTGCGCAAGGCATGGTCGTTCAGTTCGGGAGTGAAGAAGCCCTTGTCGCCGGCAAAGCCGCAGCAGGTGACGCCGTCGGGCAGCACCACCGTCTCGGCACAGGCGCGGGCGAGGGCGATCATCTTGTCTTCCTGGCCCATGCGCCGGGTCGAGCAGTTGAGGTGCAGCAGCACCGGCTCCTTTGACTTCTCCGGCACTGTCAGGCGCGGCAACAGGTGATCGTGCAGGAATTCCACCACGTCGAGTACGTCCAACTGCTCAGACAGCACCCGCTTGAGGCGGAACGAACAGGCCGAGGCGTCCATCACCACCAGCAAGCGCCCGCCCTGGCTGGCGGTCAGCAGTGCCGCCAGCATTTCCGACGATTTGGCGTCGGCCAGTTCGATCATGCCTTTGGTCTCGAAGGACTGGCCGCAGCACAGCGAGCCCAGCCGCTCGGGCAGGATCGGGGAATAGCCGGCCTTGATCATCAAAGCCAGCATGCGTTCCGGCAGCGAGTCGGCTTCCGGCGCGTCGGGCGAGGCACCGAACAGCCGGGTCGAGCAGCTGGGGATATAGACGATCTGATCGCCCTCGACGGGCGGCGTGTATTTCAAAGCCGGGGCAGGGCGAGGTAGGGCGGGACCGATATGCGGCAGACGCCCGCCCGACAGCTTGCGCGCGCCCTCGGCCAGTCCGGCCACCGCTGGCCGTCCGATGATACGGCTGACCGCATCGACCGCGCCCAAACCGGCGCGCGCGGCGCTCAGCACTCCGGCGAAATGCTCCGCCGTCCAGCCGCCGACCGACTTGGCGGCAAGGGGCAGCTTGCGGCCTCGCAATGCCTTGGTCAGCAGCCCCGTCTCGATGCCGACCGGGCAGGCCAGCGAGCACAGCCCGCAGGCGGCGCAGGTGCCCAGGCCCTGATAGTCGTACAAGGCGCGCAGGTCGTGTTCGCGGGTGGGGTCGTCTCCCGTTGCCGCCAGCCGCGAGATTTCGCGCCAGCCGACGATGCGTTGGCGCGGCGACAGGGTCAGCTCATGCGACGGGCACATGCGCTCGCAGAAGCCGCATTCGATGCAGGTATCGACCAGCGGGTCGGCGGCGGGCAGGTCTTTCAGATTTTCCAGATGGCCGCGCGCATTGGTGTCGAGGATGACGCCGGGGTTCAACAGCCCTTCGGGGTCGAGCAGGCCTTTGATCTCCCACATCAGCGCATAGGCGTCGCGGCCCCATTCCATCTCGACGAAGGGGGCCATGTTGCGCCCAGTGCCGTGCTCGGCCTTCAGCGAGCCGTCATATGTGTTGACCACCAGGGCGCAGACGTCGTCCATGAAGGCGGCGTAGCGCTCGACCTCGGCGGCGGTGCCGAAGTCCTGAGTGAAGACGAAGTGCAGATTGCCGTCCAAGGCGTGGCCGAACAGGATGGCGTCGTCATAGCGGTGTTTGACGAACAGCGCTTGCAGATCCAGCGTCGCGGCGGCCAGATCCTCGATGCGGAAGGCGACGTCTTCGGTGATGACCGTGGTGCCCACAGGGCGCACCGCGCCGACCGCCGGCAACATGCCCTTGCGCACCTTCCACAGCTTGCCGAACTCGACCGGATCGGCGGTGAACTGGGGCGGGAACAGGGTTTCCACCCCAGCTAGGACGGCGGCGATCTCGGCCTGGTGGCGGTCCAGCCCGGCTTGATCCTCGGCGCGGATTTCGATCAGCAGAGCGGTCGCGCCATCCGGCAGGCCGATGATTTGCACCGGCATGCCCGGCTTGGTCTCGACGGCGCGCAACGAGGCGCGGTCCATCAACTCGACCGCCGACACCGGGGTCGGTTTCAGCAACGCTACCGTGCGGCAGGCTTCTCCGATGTCGTTGAAGAACAGCAGGGCGCTGGCCTTGAAGGCGTGTTCGGGGACGGTGCGATAGACCAGCTCGGCGATGAAGCCCAGCGTGCCTTCCGAGCCGATCATCAAATGCTGGAGGATGTCGATGGGATCCTCGAAATCGACCAGGGCGTTGAGCGAATAGCCGGTGGTGTTCTTGATGGCGAACTTGCGGCGGATGCGTTCGGCCAGCACCGGGTTGCCGCGCGCCTGACGGCCCAGCGCGTCGAGTCCACTCAACAACGCCGCATGGCTGGCGCGGAAGGCGTCGCGGCTGGCGGCGTCCCCGGTATCGATCAGGGTGCCGTCGGCCAGCACCAGGCGCATCGACATCAAGGTCTGATAGCTGTTGTCCGAGGTGCCGCAGCACATGCCGCTGGAGTTGTTGGCGGCGATGCCGCCGATTTTCGCCGAATCGATCGAGGCCGGATCGGGGCCGATCTTGCGGGCATAACCGGCCAAACGGCGGTTGGCCTCGGCCCCGATGACGCCCGGTTGCAGGCGGATGGCGCAGCCCTCGCGTTCGACCACGGCGCGGGTCCATTGGTCGCCCAGGATCATCAGCACGGAATCGCTGACCGCTTGGCCCGACAGGCTGGTGCCGGCGGCGCGAAAGGTGATCGGCGCGGCATGGCGGCGGCAGGCCGACAGCAGCTCGCGCACCTCGTGTTCGCTTTCTACCTTGACCACTAGCTGCGGAATCAGCCGGTAAAAGCTGGCATCGGTGCCATAGGCCAAGGTCCGCAGGGGATCGGCGATCAGCCGCGCGGGCGGAATGAAAATGGCCAGTTCCCGCGCCAAAGCCGCGTAATCGGGCACCACGGGCGGGGTGGAACGGGACATCTGTACCTGCGACATGTGGGGTGCTCCTGGTCGACCGGTTTCACGACCGTTTACAACGTTGGTCAAAAAAGTTATCCAAGATATCTCGTTTGGTCAACTAGGTGAACGTCAATGCCTCGCGTTAAGCCGATCCGTAAGCTTCTCGTCGCCAATCGCGGTGAAATCGCCATCCGCATTTTCCGCGCCGCCACCGAATTGAAACTGGCGACGGTGGCCGTGTACTCGCAAGAGGATCGCTTCGCCCTGCATCGCT
>Ga0116225_1001982_pt1 | contig 14141 bp, 14 predicted proteins | sample Sb_taG_8_FD_88968 | JGI IMG/M metagenome (GOLD analysis project Ga0116225, IMG submission 88968) | Peat soil microbial communities from Weissenstadt, Germany - Sb_50d_c_BC metaG | ecosystem: Environmental > Terrestrial > Soil > Wetlands > Peat | place: Germany: Weissenstadt | collected 2010-09-21 | reverse complement strand
TGTTGCATTTGTGTAATCATGTGTAACATTTCATGTCATCCCCACATCGGCCAAGCATCGGCCCATCCTCGGCAGCCGCCTTACCCCACCGGCAGCATAAACCGGAACACCGCACCCCTATCCACCACCTCGGCCAAGCTTACCTCGCCGCCATGCAGTTGAAGAATCCGCTGCACGATGATCAACCCCAACCCGCCGCTGTGCCGCGCGTCGCGGCGCCAGCCCGAGGCGCGGGTGAACAGGCCGTCGCGCAGGGCTGCAGGGATGCCGGGGCCGGTGTCGGCGACGTCCACCAGCACGCGGTCGGGCAACACCCGTATGGCCACGGCGATATGGGTGCCGGGCGGGGTGTGGCGGATGGCGTTGTCCAGCAGATTGGTCAGCACCCGCTCGATCATGCCCAGATCGGCGCGCACGCTGGGCAAAGCGGGGGGGATTTCGGCCCGCAGGTGCTTTTTGCGGGCCTCGGGCGCCAATTCGAACTTTTGCAGCACATCCTGCACCAGATCGGGCAGAGAGAAGGTTTCCAACTCCGGCTGCACCAGCCCGGATTCCAGGCGGGCCAGTTCGAACAGCTCCTGCGCTAGCCGCCCGACCTTGGCGCTTTGGCTCAGGGCGATGTCCAGATAGCGCTGGCGTTCGGCCGGGCTCAGGCTGTCTTCCTTCAGGCGCAGGGTCTCCAGATAGCCGTGCAGCGAGGTCAGCGGCGTGCGCAGATCGTGCGAGATGTTGGCGACAAGGTCGCGCCGCTGCTGGTCCTGGCGGGTCAGTTCTCGCCATTGCTCGCCGATGCGCCGGCCCATTTGGGCGAAGGCGGTGCGCAACATGGCGATGTCGTCGCCGCCGTCATCGGCTTGCAGCGGCAGGGCCGCCGCCGCCTCGCCGTTGGCATCGAAGCCGCGCACGGCTTGGGTCAGCGCGCGCAATGGCCGGGTGATCAGCCGGAACGCCACCAGCCCCATCAGCAGCCCCAGCAATGCCACCAGCACCGTGGCCCACAGCGTCGTGCGCAGAACCGCGTCATCGGCGAGGCGGGCGGACAGCGCATCGCGGGTCTCGCCCTGCAAGATGACATAGACGAAGCCGGCTGGTCGGCCATCGACCTGCACCGGGGCGGCGCTGAACACCTTGCTGGCCTCGGTGCTGCGCGGATCGTCGCCGAGCACTGGCAGCGAGTCTCCGGCCAGCAGGCGGCGGATCGGCGCCAGATCCACCCGGTCACGTTTCAGATGTCCCGGCGGCGCGGCATTGCCGACGATGCGTCCATCATTGTCCAGCAGGTAGACTTCGACCGACGGGTTGACCGCCATCAGCTTGTCAAACAACCCGCGCACGGCGTCTGGCCGCCAGCCGTCGGCGTCCATGAGCTGCGCGGTGCCGGCGATATGCGCAGACAGCCTCGCCGACAACTGCTGCGCCACCGCTTGCTCGTGGCGCGTGCTGGATTGGATTTGCAACCACACGGAAATGCCGCTACAGGCCAGCAACAGCACGGCAAACACCAATGACAGCCGTTGCGCCAGGGTCAGCCGGGCCATCATTTGTCTCCACTGGAGGGCGGGGTGGCGGCGAATTTGTAGCCGTGACCCCAGACGGTCAGGATGCGCTGCGGCGCGGCGGGATCGGCCTCGATCTTGGTGCGCAGGCGGTTGATGTGGGTGTTGACGGTGTGCTCGTAGCCGTCATGGCTGTAGCCCCAGACCTCGTTGAGCAGGCTGAGCCGCGAGAACACCCGGTCGGGATGGCGGGCGAAGAAGTACAGCAGGTCGAATTCGCGCGGGGTGAGGTCCAGCGGCTTGCCCTCCAGCGCCGCCGAGCGGGCCAGCGGATCCAGGGTCAGGCCGTGGCATTCCAACTGGCCGGCATCCAGGCGGGCGTTGTGGGCCAGGGCGTCGGCGCGGCGCAGCAGCGCTTTCGCCCGCGCCACCAGTTCCAGCATCGAGAACGGCTTGGCCAGATAGTCGTCTGCCCCCAGTTCCAGCCCGAGGATGCGGTGTACTTCGCTGGAGCGGGCGCTGGTGATGATGATCGGCACATAGCGGGCCATGGCGCGCGCCCGCTTGCAAATCTCCAACCCATCGACGCCCGGCAGCATCAGGTCCAGCACCAGCAAATCCCAGCGGCCTTCGCCCAGCATGCGCATGCCGGCATGGCCGTCGGCGGCATGTTCCACCGCATAGGATTCGTCGCGCAGATGCATGCGCAGCAGTTCGGCGATATGCGCGTCGTCTTCGACGATCAGGACACGCTTGGGTCGGTCCATGAAGGGTTCCTGTCACGCTGAATAGGACAGCATAGTCCCTCATTTCGACCGGCGGCAGGTGTCACGCGTGCCTATCCGGTTAAAACAGACACCCTGCTATATGTAGACCGTTCGGTGCCGCCGTATCGACACCGCCCGATCAGTCGTTCATGACCCAGTTCGGATATTGGAATTGAGTGCCGCGGCATCAAACGGAATTCCGCTTTCGGCTGCCAATTAAACGGCCTGGGCTTCCATTGCCCGGCGTCGAAATTCCATCGGGTTGGCGACCCCCGGAATTGGCGCCTGAGGGTTGCCAGCGCCAGAGACGATGAGCGAGCCGAAGCCAAACAGGCGTCCGATCACCCCTTGGTGAACCTGTATACTTTCGACCTTGGCAAGGTGCATCTCAATGGTGTTCCGCCGGATAAAGCCGAATTTCGCGATGACTCGCTTATTGGTCACGGCTAGTTCGGTGGAAATGTACCGCAGGATTGCGGAAATCCAGAACAGCAGGCCGAGGCCGTAAACCGGCAATAGGATGAGTCCCAACAGAAAAAGAGGCAGTAGCGACCACATGCTAATTTTTGATTCGCAGATAACGCGTTCGTCCCCCAACAGCGTCCCATTGATATAGCTGCCCATCGTCACATCCCTTGCGATTATTACCAATAAGTGCGGCACATATGAACCATATAGCTCAACCAATCAAGGGGTGTGTGATGTCTAGCAATACTCTTGGGATGCTGTAAACGACTGGCGCAACCCATTTTATGGGTGATGGGTGTCCCCTCCTGTGTACAGCCCCGCCATTCAAGGGAGCGAGGGAACGCGCACCGACTGTGAAGGCTCCGTCATTCGGCCCCGGCTGTCGGCGCTCTTACCCGACCGAGGGCGCGCAGAAAGGGTTCTGTCCGGCCCAGCGCCCGCGCCAGGACGATGCCGCCTTGGATGTCGGCGACCATCTGTTCGGACGCAAACAGCGCTTGCTCGGCGGGCATGCCGTCTTTGGCCAGCGTTTCGGCCAGGGTGTCGATCCATCGCTCGAAAAAGCCTTCGATCGCCGCGCCGAACTGGTCGCGGGACGCGCCGAGACCCATTAGGGCTGGCAGGCAGACCTTGGCCCCCGAGGCAAAATAGCTCTCCAAGGCGCGGCTCATCGCGGCAAGGCCGTTGGCGGCGGTCGTGGCTTCGCGCAGGGGTGCGAACACCATGGCCTCGAACAGCCGCTCGACATGGGCTAGCACAGCTTCGGCCATTTCACCCTTTCCGCCGGGAAAGTGGTGGTACAGGCTGCCCTTTTGCAGGCTGGTGGCTTGCATCAAATCGACGAGGCTGGCTCCTTCGAAGCCCTTTTGCCGAAAGACTTCCAGCAGGCGATCCAGCATTTCCTCGCGGCTGAGGGCGGATTTGCGCATCAGCTTGCAGGCTTTGGAACAGGCAGCGGATAGGCTGTGCGCGGCGGCAGATGATGCAGCGTCAAGGCGCAAAGGACCAGGGCCACGCTGCCGGCCAGCACCGGGAAAACCACGAAGCTCCAACCCGGATGAGCCAGCAGAACGACGATTGGATCGGCTCCGGCGGGCGGATGCGTCAGGCGCAGCAGATGCATGGCGGCGATGGCCAAGCCGACCGCCAGCCCCAGTGACCACCATTCGGTGGGCGCGACCGACGCAACCGCCAAGCCGATCAGGGTGGATAGAACATGCCCGCCCACCACGTTGGCCGGTTGGGAGAATGGAGAGCCGGGCGCGGAAAACAACAGCACGCACGTCGCCCCCAGCGGCGCCATCAGCCACACGACCCCGCTTTGATGGCTAAGCCAGGCGACAAGGGCAATGCCGAGTACTCCGCCCAACCCGGCCTTGAGTGCTGCGGCGGCGGGGGAAGAGGGTTGATGGCGATGAATCAGGCGTCGCATGGGGCATCCCTTCTTAACATACCGACCGGTCGGTAATGTATGGGGCGCCGGCCATGCGGTCAAGGGTTGGCTTCGGTCAGCGGATCCTCAGTGGCCGCTGCTGCGGATCAGCCGCTTGTTCAGCTTGCGGGCCAGCAGGTCGCCCAGGCTTTGCACGCCTTGCACCAGCACGATCAGCACGGCGACCACGGCGGCCATGACCTCGGGCTGGAAGCGCTGATAGCCATAGCGGATGCCCAAATCGCCCAAACCGCCGCCGCCGACCGCGCCGGCCATGGCGGAATAGCCGATCAGGCTGACGATGGTGATGGTCAATCCGCCGATCAGGCTGGGCCAAGCTTCGGCGAGCAGCACCTTGGTGACGATTTGTAAGGGCGAGGCCCCCATCGCCTGAGCCGCTTCGATCAGGCCGGGATCGACCTCGCGCAGCGAGGTTTCCGCCTGACGGGCGACGAAGGGGATGGCGGCAAGGGTCAGCGGCACGATGGCCGCCGCCGTGCCGATCGAGGTGCCGACGATCAACCGGGTCAGCGGAATGATCGCCACCAGCAAGATGATGAACGGGGTCGAACGGGTGGCGTTGACGATGCCGCCCAAGGTCTTGTTGAACAGCGGATGCTCCAGGATATGGCCGCGTCCCGTCACCACCAGCACGATGCCCAGCGGCACGCCGATCAGCCCGGCGATGCCGCCCGACACGGCGACCATGAACAGGGTCTCCCACAGGGCGTCAAGCAACAGCTCGATCATCATCGGCGACATGGCCCAGAACCTCCGTCTTCAGGTGTTTGGCGTGGATGTAATCCAGCGCGGCGGCGACATCGGCGGGCGCGCCGATGGCTTCGACGACGATGTTGCCGTAAGGCGAGCCCTGGATGGCGTCGACATTGGCTTGCAGGATGTTCAGCAGGACATCGAATTGGCGCACCACCTCGGCGATGACCGGGGTGTTGGCCGAAGGGCCGGTAAACAGGATGCGGATGATTGGGCGGCTGGCGGCGGTCGGGGCGGCACGCAGACGGTTCCGCAGGCCGGGCGGCAAGTCGCGGTCGATGACGTCACGGACGAAGCTGCGGGTAACCTCGGCGGTGGGGGCGGTGAAGACGTCGAAGATGGTTCCCAACTCGGCGACTTCGCCTTGGTCGAGCACGGCGACGCGGTCGCAGATTTCCTTGATGACCGGCATCTCGTGGGTGATCAGCACGATGGTCAGGCCGAGCGTCTTGTTGATGTCTTTGAGCAGCGCCAGAATCGACTGAGTGGTCTCCGGGTCGAGCGCCGAGGTCGCTTCGTCGCACAGCAGCACCGACGGCTTCGAGGCCAAGGCGCGGGCGATGCCGACGCGTTGCTTCTGCCCGCCCGACAACTCGGCGGGGTAGCGGCCGGATTTGTCGGTCAGCCCGACCAGCGCTAGCAAGGGTTCGATCTCGGCGCGGATGTCGGCTTTCGACTTGCCGGCCAGTTCCAGCGGAAAGGCGACGTTGTCATAGACGGTGCGTGACGACAGCAAATTGAAGTGCTGGAAGATCATGCCGATGTCGCGCCGGGCTTCGCGCAGGGCTGCCCCCGTCAGCGCGGTGATCTCGCGGCCATGCACGGTGACGCGGCCCGAGGTCGGGGTTTCCAGCAGGTTGATGCAGCGCACCAGCGTGCTTTTGCCGGCCCCCGAGCGGCCGATGATGCCGAAGATCTCGCCCTGGCGGATCGACAGCGAGACTCCCTTAAGGACCGGCACCGGCTGCCCGGCGCCTTTGAAGACCTTCACCAGATCCTGGATTTCAATCATGGAACAGAAACTCCGCCGCCGGGAGAGAACCCCTCTCCCGGTTGCTGTGCTTGATTACCAAGTGGTCAGGATAGTGCCGTTGAAGCGTTTGGCGATGAACTCTTTGATCTCGGGCGAACGATACAGCGCGATGAAGCGCTTGATGGTGGCGTTGTCCTTGTTCTTGGCGCGGACGGCGAACACCAGATTCCAATTGGTGTTGGCGTCTTCCAGCAGCAGCGCCTTCTTCGGCTCCAGCCCGGCGGAGATGGCGTAGTTCAGGCTGACCACCGAGAAATCCAGGTCGTCGAGGGCGCGCGGCAGTTGGGCGGCGTCGAGTTCCTTGATCTTCAAATGCTTGGGGTTCTCGACGATGTCGAGCACCGTGGCGTTGATGCCAGCACCGGGCTTGATCTTGATCAGACCGGCCTTTTCCAGAAGCTCCAGCCCGCGCGCGCCGTTCGACGGATCGTTGGGGATGGCGGTGGTGGCGCCGTCCTTGATCTCGGACAGGCTGGTGATGTGCTTCGAATACAGGCCGAAGGGCACGATGATGGCCTTGCCGACCGACACCAGATCATAGCCGCGCTGAGCCACCTGATTGTCCAGATAGGCTTGGTGCTGGAACACGTTCAGATCCAGATCGTCCTGAGCCAAGGCGGCATTGGGCAGAGTCCAGTCAGTGAACTCGATGACGCGGGCGTCGATGCCGTCCTTCTTCGCCAATTCGCTGGCATAGCGCAGGATCTCGGCATAGGGGCCGGCGCTGACGCCGACTTTCAACACTTGCAAATCCGCCGCCTGAACGCTGGCGCTGCCTGCGAAAATCGTTCCCGCCAGCGCTACGGCCGTCAAAAGCTTCCGAAACATCGCATGGTCTCCCGATCCGTTGACCGGGCACGCCCGGCTAATCAACACATTAAACTGTTAATATCAACCTATTGTACAATGCATATGCGTGTCAATGATTCCAGTGCGATCAAATTCACCGGACAATCATGCGGCGGACGCCTCTTGACATACAGCTATGATCCGTAAATTCTCTGCGATCCTCATTCGCGCCTGAGATTTCGGAGAGCAAAGCATGTCGGTGGAGATCAAATCGGTGGCCGTGATCGGCGGGGGCACCATGGGCAGCGGCATCGCGGCCATCTGCGCTGCGGCAGGGCGGGCGGTGCTGTTGCTGGAAACCGATGCGGCGGCGGCGCAAAAGGCGCTGGGCCGGGCTTTGGCGACGGCGCAAAGTCCCGAAGAAAAGACCCTGATGGAAGGTCTGATCCGCACCGGCACGGTGGCCGAGGATCTGGCGCAAATCGCTGGTTACGACTGGATTTGCGAAGCCATCATCGAAGATTTGGAGGCTAAACAGGCGCTATTCGCCAAGATCGAGCCGCTGCGCCGCGCCGGCTCGGTGGTCAGCACCAACACCTCGGGCATTCCCCTGCGCGACATTACCGCCGGCCTGCCCGACAGCCTGCGCCGCGACATCGTGGTGACGCATTTCTTCAACCCGGTACGGGTGATGCGCCTGCTGGAGATCATCCCCGGAGCCGACACCACGCCGCAGGCCCGCGATGCCCTGGCGCATTTCTGCCGCGAGGTGCTGGGCAAAGGCGTGGTTTACGCCAAGGACACGGTGAACTTCATCGGCAACCGTATCGGCTGCTTCTGGATGCTGGCGGGGCTGCACAAGGCCAAGCAGGCCGACGGCCTGAGCATGGAAACCATCGATGCGCTGATGGGCGCGCCGGTCGGCTTGCCGTCCACCGGGCTGTACGGGTTGATCGATTTGATCGGCCTCGACGTGATGGACTTTGTCGGCAAAAACCTCGCGGTCAACCTGCCGCAGGGCGATGCCGGGCAAGCCTTCACTGCGTTCCCCGCCACCGAACAAGCCATGCTGGAACGCGGGCAGTTAGGCCGCAAATCCGGAGGCGGCTTCTATCGCGTGCTGAAGCAGGCCGATGGCAGCAAGCTGAAAGAGGTGTTCGACCTGACCGCCCAAGCCTGGCGCACCGTGCAGCCAGCCACCTTGGCCGCCGCCCATGCCGAAGCGCGCGATCTGATCTTCGCCGACGACGCCGAGGGCCGTTTCACCTGGGATCTGATGGGCGGCACGCTTCTTTATGCCGCCGAACTGGTGCCCGACATCTCCGACGACGTCGTCAATGTCGATCGGGCCATGCGTTGGGGCTTCGCCTGGACGCGGGGACCGTTCGAGTTGCTCGACCAGATCGGCCCGGCCCGAGTCATCGCCCGCCTGGAAGCCGCCGGCCAGCCTTTGCCGAAGATGCTGGCGGTGCTGAAAGCGGCGGGAGCAGAGAGCTTCTATCGTGATGGTCAGTTCCTGGGGACCGACGGGCAGTATCACGCGGTTCCGGCGGAGTAGGAGCATCCCCACATTACCGTCGTGCGCGGGCTTGTCCCGCGTACCCACGCCGTTCCACCGGCACCGTGCCGGACGGAGGGGCGTGGATGGCCGTGACAAGCACGGCCATGACGGTGAATGGTGAATTAAGTCATGGGCTTGCGTTCTGAGTCGGCTCGCTTCTAAAGCCCCGCAATCAACGCATCGAGCACTTCATCGGGCCGTTCCGCCATCAACATATGCCCGGTGTCTTCCAGTACCGTCATGCGGGCGCCGGGGATGATGGCGGCAAGGGCTTTGACCGCGCGCAGCGGGGTCATCACGTCGTATTGACCGACCACCAGGGTTGCCTGACAGACGATCTTCGCCGCCGAGGCCAAGCCGTCCTGATAGGCGTTACAGGCGGCAAGGTCGTTGTACAGCAGACCGGGCGCGGCCTCGGCGAGGATGCGCTTGCCGGCCCCCAGCATCCACAGACCGGGCGCCGTGCTGCCGCCCATGGTGGCGCGCGTGCCGTGGCCCCAGATGGCGACCATGTCGATAGCCTCGGGGCTGTTGGCTTTCGCTGCGGCCAGCAAATCGGGGTGCACCGGCATGGCGGGAGCGGTGCCGATCAAGCCCAGCGAGGCAATGCGGGTGGGATGGCGGGCGGCGGTTTCCAGGGCGATCAGCGAGCCCATGGAGTGACCGATCAGGGTGGCCTTGCCGGCTCCCACTGCGTCGATCAGACGCACGACCCAATCGGCCATGGCGGCGATGGAGGGCAAGGGCGTGCCAGCCGAGCGCCCATGTCCGGGCAGATCGACTGCCAGCACTGACCAGCCGTGATGGGCGAACCAGCGGCTGTGCAGCGCCCAGGCGGCGCTGGTCATGCCCGCGCCGTGGATCAGCACGGCCAGTTTGCGGCTGGGGTCAAAGTCCTGGCCACCAGTGGCGGCGAAGGTGTCAAAGCCGTCGACGACGATCTTCATGGCGTCAAACCTTCTGCGAGGCGCGGAGGCCTTGGGCCAGATCGGCGATTAAGTCTTCGGCGGCTTCGATGCCGACCGACAAGCGCACCATGTCCTCGCCGACACCGGCGGCGATCAACTGCTCGGCGTCCATCTGTTGATGGGTGGTGCTGGCGGGGTGGATGACCAGCGTTTTCGCATCGCCGACATTGGCCAAGTGGCTGGCCAGAGTCAGCGATTCGATAAACTTGCGGCCACCGGGGCGCCCCCCCTTGACGCCGAAGCTGACGATGGAGCCCGCGCCGCGCGGCAGCAGTGTCTTGGCCAATTCATAGTCGGGATGGTCGGGCAGGCTGGGATGGATGACCCAGGCCACCGCGTCGCTCTTTTTCAGGAAGGCCAGCACGGCGGCGGTGTTCTCGATATGGCGCTGCATGCGCAGGGACAGCGTCTCGATGCCTTGCAGCAGATAGAAGGCGTTGGTCGGCGACAGGCAAGCGCCGAAGTCGCGCAGGCCTTCAGTGCGCGCCCGCATGATATAGGCGCCGGGGCCGAACTGCTCGGTGAACACCATGCCGTGATAGCCGGCATAGGGTTCGGTCAAGGTGGGGAACTTGCCCGACGCCTCCCAGTCGAAGCGCCCGCCATCGACGATGACGCCGCCGATGGCGATGCCGTGCCCGCCGATCCACTTGGTCACTGAGTTCATCACGATGTCGGCGCCCAGTTCAATGGGGCGGCACAGATAGGGCGAGGCGAAGGTGTTGTCGATCAACAACGGGATCTTGGCCTCATGGGCGATGGCGGCGACGGCGGGGATGTCCAACACTTCCAGGCCGGGATTGCCGATGGTCTCGCCGATGACCAGGCGGGTGTTCGGCTTGATCGCGGCGCGCAGGCCGTCGAGGTCGCGCGGCTTGACGAAGGTGGTGGTGATACCGAAGCGCGGCAGGGTATGCGCCAGCAGATTGATGGTGCCGCCGTACAACGACGCCGAGGCGACGATATGGTCGCCGGCGCTCAGGATGGTGGTGATCGCCAGATGCAGCGCCGCCATGCCGCTGGCTGTGCAGACGGCGCCGACGCCGCCCTCCAGCGCCGCGAGGCGTTCTTCCAGAACCGCCGTGGTCGGGTTGGAGATGCGCGTATAGATGTGTCCGGCGCGTTCCAGATTGAACAACGCCGCCGCATGGTCGGCATCCTCGAAACAGAATGAGGTGGTCTGGTAAATCGGCACGGCGCGCGAGCCGGTGACCGGGTCGGGATGCTGACCGGCATGCAGGCTCAGCGTCTCGAAAGCGGGGGGGCGAGGACCGGACATGGACATTACTCAGGCAAAGGGAAGGCGGGGAATGTGCTGCAACCTAGACAAACGGTCCATTGCATTCCCGTTTTCCGTCATGGCCGGACTTGTTCCGGCCATCCACGCCGATCAGCCTAAATTGAATTGGAAACAATGGGTTAGGCCTTTCCGCGTGGATACCCGCGACAAGCGCGGGCATGACGGCATCGTGGGGGAACCGCGCATCCTCTGAATGCATCGTTGACCCTAGTAAACGAGCTTTCGCCGTAGTTGGAAAGGGCTTACGACCAGACCCCGGTGCGCCGGTCCTCGATCCGCTTGGCCTTGTGGGTGGCGCGCGGCAAGGTGTCGGCGGGCAGCACACGGATGGTGCCGCTGACTCCGGTGACCGCCTTCAGATGCTTGGCGAAGCGGGCCGCCAACTCCTCGTCGGTGCCGTTGAAGCCGTGGATGCGCTCGATTTCGATGGTCAGATGGTCCAGGTGGTTGATGCGTTCCAGCACCAGCTTGTACTCGCCGGTCAGGTCGTGATCCTTGCGGGCGATGGCTTCGACGTCGCTGGGGAAGATGTTGACGCCCTTGATGATCAGCATGTCGTCCAAGCGCCCATGCACCCCCCGCATGCGCTGCGAGGTGCGCCCGCAAGCGCAGGGTTCGGAGGTGAACGAGACGATGTCGCCGGTGCGGAAACGGATCATCGGCCGCGCCGACTTCTTCAGCGTGGTCAGCACCATCTCGCCGCGCTCGCCCTCGGCCACCGGCTCGCCGGTCTTGGGGTCGAGCACTTCGACCAGGATGTGATCCTCGGCCCAATGCAGGCCGTCCTTTTCCTCGCACATGCCGGCGCAGGAGCCGAAGATGTCGGACAGGCCGTAATAATCATAGACCGACGCGCCCCACAGACCTTCGATGCGGTTGCGGGTTTCGGGGATCGAACCGCCCGGCTCGCCAGCGACGAAGATGCGCTTGATGGCGAGGTCTTTCTTAAGGTCGATGCCTTCCTTGATCGCCGTTTCGCCCAGATACCAGGCATAGGACGGCGTCGTCCACATGGCGGTGGCTTGGAACTGTTGCAGAATTTGCAGCAAGCGGTCGGATGGCACGGTGCCGGCATGGATCGACAGCGCGCCCAGCTTCTGCGCGCCCAGCACGCAAGGCCCGCCGACGAACAGCGAGAAGTTCAGCGAATGGCAATAGCGGTCGTCCGGCCGCAGCCCCGATGACCAAAACTGACGGGCTTCGTAATCCATCCAGTCCTCGAAGTCCTGGGCGGTGAACGGCGAGGCGGTGGGCACGCCGGTCGAGCCGCTGGAGGCCGAGATGTAGACGATGTCGCGCTCGGGCACCGCGCACAGATCGCCAAACGGCGGGGCGGCGTTTTGGCGGTCGCGGATCGTTGACTTGGTGATGAAGGGGAAGCGGCGGATATCGTCAAGGCTCTTGACCTGATCGGGATGCACCCCGGCGGCGTCGAAGCTGGCGCGGTAATAGGGCGATCCGGCATAGGCGTGGTGCAGATGCTTCTTCAGCAAAGCCAGCTTCATTCGGTCCCACTCGGCGCGGCTTTGGGTTTCCAAGGCGGCGTCCCAATAGGCGGGATCGGCATTCGGCACCGGCTTGACGGCAAGAGCCATGGGTTTCGTCCTTAATCTACATGCGAATGGCGGATTACCAGCGTGCAATACGCTGGTAATCACCGCAGATTAGGCGAGGGACGAAAACTATTCCACACTAAAATAAACGAGTTACATTTTTATAAATAGCATAAATAATATGTTTAATTCCTGGCGGCTGCCGGCGTCGCTCTTTTCCACCACGGCGCGATGGTCCAGCCAAAGGCCAGCAGCAGCAGCGGCACGGTCGGCAAGGCGTGGCGCATTTCCATGTGAACCAGGCAGTAGCTGGCGATGAACACCGCCGCCACGGTCCAGAAATACAAGGCCACCAACGCTTGGCGGTCGCCGCGCCGCAGTTTGCGGATGGCGCTGACCGGCGTCGCCACGATGGTCACCAGCAAGGCGGCGCTGGAGGCGGCGCTCATCAGGGCGAGCAGCAGAAAACCAGGGGCCTGCCACAGCGCGCCATGGCGCACGGCTTGTCCCATTTCGCGGATGGCCGGAAGCAGGCGCTGCCCCGGCGTCGCATGCAGGCGGCTCAACTCGTTGGCATTGGCCAAGGGACTGAACACCAGCTCGGACAGATGGCCGAATTGTAGGTTTCCCAGCATGCTGGAGACGAAGGCGAGCGGATGCGCCTGCACCGCGCCCCGGAAATGGGCGAAGGTGAGTTGGCCGAACTCCACCGGGTTCAGGCGGCAATTGGCCCACAGGGAATCGGCTATGGCGAACGCGCCTTCCATGCCTTTGCCCGGCCCCAGGCTCTTGGCCGTACGGCAGACCAGATCGGCGCAGGCGAAGGGATCGGCCAAGCCGCGATCGGCCATGTTGATGCTTGGCCACAGCCAGTTGATGCCGCCGGTGATGCTGAAAAAGGCATGTCCCGTGCGGAACAGGTTCCACTGCACCACCGCTGCCGCCATCGCCGCCACCGGCAGGGCAAAGGCTGCCGCATGCGCCAGGGTTCGCGCCAAGCCGAGGCGGCGGCAATAGCCGATCACCATCACGCCGACTAACGGCAGGAAGCTATGCAACAGCCCGACGTCGCGCAGGGTGATCGATAGCGCCCAGACACTGCCCAGCAGCAGGGTCAGCCCCAGGCGGGGCGGCAGCAAGTCCAGCATCTGCGCCGCCAGAACCAGGAACACGGTGACGAACAGCGACGAGTACAGGCTGTCGGGCAACACCGCCAAGTCGAACAGGATGAACCCTGAAGAGGCGCACAGCGCCAGCAGGCAGAAGCGCAACGATGACGGGGCGATCAAGCGGCGGGCGAACCAGCCCAGCAAGGCGAGCACCGCCACGCTGGCCGCGCTTTGGAGGGCGGCCAGCACCAACTGATAGCCCTGCGGCGACAGCATTTGCGCGCCGGCCACCAGCAGCGGATAGCCATAGGGCCGCAGCAGGCGGGGCGGGGCGTAGCCGTCGCTCCAGCCGCCATCGCGCCACCAGTCGGAGGCATGCCGGATGCCGTCTGCCAGACCAACGTAACCAGCGGTGTCGGGGAACTCGCTTGTCCCCAGGGTCAGCAACAGGATCAGCTTAACCGGCGCGATCACCGCCAGGAACGGCAAGAACCAGCCTTCGCGCGGCAAGGCGGGCAAGGGGATCGTCGTCACAAACCCGGTTTGAACTTTTAACTCGGCCACGCGGCTCATCCTGCAAAATTCGCGGCGCAGGATAGCCTAAGTGGCGGGCTCTCATAAGCGCTTTCGCCATGCGCAAAGGCTCATTCCCCTTGCCGGGGCGGGGCGGCTGCTTACCTCAGGCGTCAGGAGGTCGGCGATGGCATCGGCGGAACATGGTATCACGGTGTCGATTTATTGCCCGGCGCGCTCGACCATGCAGGCGGGCGAGGCGGCGTCCAAGCGTTGGGTGCTGGAGTTTCTTCCGCGCGCGGCTCCGTTTGTCGATCCACTGATGGGCTGGGTCGGCTCGACCGATCCGGCCAATCAAGTGCGCCTGAGCTTTCCCAC
>Ga0116225_1001966_pt1 | contig 14214 bp, 8 predicted proteins | sample Sb_taG_8_FD_88968 | JGI IMG/M metagenome (GOLD analysis project Ga0116225, IMG submission 88968) | Peat soil microbial communities from Weissenstadt, Germany - Sb_50d_c_BC metaG | ecosystem: Environmental > Terrestrial > Soil > Wetlands > Peat | place: Germany: Weissenstadt | collected 2010-09-21 | reverse complement strand
TCAGAAGAGGAGCGCGGGGGCATCGGCGAAAATTTCTGCCAGCCGCCACTGTTGCTGTTGCCACTTTCGCCAGCGGACATCGAGCCACCCGAATTGCCGGGTCTGGGTGCCGATCCCGAATTCGAATTGCCTCGCGCTTCCGGACTTTGGCCGAAGCGCTGGGACCCGTTGTTCGAAGTGTTGTTCGACCTAATGTTCGAGCTGCTGTTTCCGGGTCTCGCAACTTCGCGGCCGTTTCCAGTGGACCTGCCATTCGACGCGTTTGTGGCGCTCCGGGCCGAGAAGAAGTGCTGATTCTGTGACACGTTCCGAGTCGTCGACGGAGCCGCCGAGCGTCCGCTGGCCGAGAAGCTCTCGCGGCTCGGAGTCACGGGCACTCTGCCGGTGGTGAAGTGCGCATTCTGGAACTGCGCATGACTCATCGGCTGAGCAGCCATGTGGCCTCTGCCGAACTCGTTGGCCGAGACGGTTGTCCCGCCCCGGAAATGCTGGTCATGCAGCGCCAGGTTCACGTTCGAAAACCGGTTGCCGCCATGCAGTGGAGCGAAACCGCCACGGTTGAACTCGCCAAGACGGCCCTCGCCGAAACGTCCGCCCCACCGTCCCCACCACGGATGGAAATGATCGCACGGTCCGAGGGGAAGCCAACCAATCGAGCCCCAGCCGCCGCCCCAGCCGAATCCAAATCCGAAGCCGCCGCCGAATCCGAAGAACGAAACATAGGCCGGCGCCCAAATCGGACGGTAGAACGGGTACCCGTAAGCCGGACCGGGCCACCATCCCCAACCTCCGTCAAGGTACATCCAGCGGCCGTAGTGATAAGGAGCCCAGCCCCAGTCATCGTACGAAACCCAGGTCCAGCCCCAATAAGGCTCATACACCCAGCGGCCGTCGCGATACGGAGCCCAGCCAGCCGGTTCGTTTGGCCGCCACACTGGACCGTAGTCCGGAACTTCAGACCAGGTGCCATGGGCGTCGAGATCTTCGGTTCCCACGTAATAGTCGTTCGTCTTCCGCCGCGATACCGAGTTGCGGATCATGTTGTCGCGATCGGTGTTCCACTGATCAAAGTCATCCCGAGCCGGCGCTTCGCCAATCTTGTATTGCGCGTCCGCGCCCGCGCCCTGAATGGTAATGAACTGGTTCTGTCCCACGCGCGTGCCGCCCTGCGGAGTCGTGACTTCGACTTCGCCTTTGCGGACCAGCACCTCAGTGTGATCGTCGGCAGTAACCAGAATGCGAAAGCTGGATTCGCGCCGCTCGGTGCGAACGGCAACATTGGGCGTATCGATTTCTGCGTCCGCATCGCTGTTCTTTAGGACGGTGTAGTTCGCCATGCCGTGCCCAAGTTGAATCTGGATTTGCGAGCGCGTGAGCTGGGTGATGTTGGCCTGCGAATGCTCAGCCAGCCGGAGCAGGTTGGCATAGTCGAGCTGAAGTTCAGTGCGCGCTCTGTCGCCGGTCGAAACGCGGTCACCGGCGAGCACCGGAGCATTGAGCGCAGCCGCGGACCAATCCTTGGAGTCGCCACGCTGTGTGGAGACGTCGCCATGAATCAGACTGATGCGCGCAACGCCGTTGTTTTCCACCGGAGCAGGTGTGTTGTAAGTCGGGTTGCCGGGACCTTGGTCGTTGGAGCCAGGTTGCGTCGGGCCCTGATTCATCGAACCTTGGTCGTTCGATCCTTGGTCTATCGAATCCTGGTCCATGGAACCCTGGTCGTTGGGGCCCGGCATGGGCGCTTGGATGATCGGCGACGGTTTCGAGTCTTGATTCGGCGCCTGGTCGTCCGCGTTCTGCGCGATGACGACGCCTGGAATCGCGATCATCAATCCTAGGATTGCTGCTATTAACTTGAATTTCATAGATACCTCCACCTTCGTTCGGGACAAAGCTATGCCTGAAGCAATGCAGGCCGAGTGCCAATGTCGGGCAGCTAGAGGAAAGTCATTTAATTGCATTAGTTTTAGCAAGTTAAGAGCGACAGAACAGCTGGGATAAGCGGCAGTTTGCGAGTCCCCGGTGGCCCGGTTCCACCAGGGTGGTGGTTTTCGGCCAGGGTGGTGGCGATCAGAAATATCAGAGTCGGAATGGCCGCCAAACGAAGAAGGAATTGCAAGATGCATTGAGCAAACTCAGGGCTGGATGCATTTCCTGTGCTGCATGAAAGCATATCTTGAGTACGGCATCAATCCGAGAAAGAGCGGAATGGTCCGTAAGGAAGACATTTAGCCTGCGCAGGGAGGGATGATTTTCTGGATCCAGACAGTCGCCTCGCGCCGCTGGCCCATATTGGTGGCCCGATGGACAAGGATCAGACCAATCTTCAGATGGCTTCATAACAATTCAGACCGTCTCCATGGACGCCTCCTGCAAACGGGTGCAAGATCGCACCATGATTTCTTCCCGTAGCAATTACCGCGAGTCGAAGTCAATCCAAAACGGAGGTGATTCAATGAACGGATCAAGAGGTATCAGACGATGCAGAATCCCGGCATTCATGGCAATGCTTTTTGGCCCGATCTTTACGATATTGCCGCTCCCGGCCTATGGCCAACAGGAAGTCGATCCGACCTGGTACGACCCGTGGGCCGCACCAAACACAGCGGTCGTTCACCCCTCTCAGCCACCCGCGGTCGTTCACGCTTCTCAACTACCGGCGGCCACTCAACCGGATCAACAGACGGTCAGGTCTGTGTCATCGGATCCGGGCGCAGGCAAGTTTCGCGGGAAGGACCCACAACTCGACCAAAGCGGTCATAACGCCGCCCGCAAAAGTGGTGGAACTCCGTCTGCTGACAGCCGGCTGCCGGGTGCAGTTCGTTTTGCGGTTTTCGAGACGTGGGATGCCGCAGCGGTTCTCATAGGGGTGTAGCGCGAGCGCCTTCAGCGGTTTGCTAACACTTGCACCTGGCGGGCCTTGAGCAGTTGTTCATCGGCGGTGACCAGGGTCAGATCGAACACGCGTGCCGTGGCCACCAGAAATCGGTCGGTGGTCAAAGACCATGGTCAATCGGATTTGTCGATCCCCCGGATCATCGGGTGATCGGGCCATCGCTTCACTCGGCTTCGTTGTCGTCGATGCCAATCTTCGACAAGCGATACCGCAGCGCATTCCGCGAGAGCCCCAGCAGGCGCGCGGCTTGCGACTTGTTGCCGCCGGCGCGCTTCAGAGCTTCGCGAATCATTTCGTCTTCCCACTGGTCAAGCGTCATGCCATCGGGGAGGAATCGGTCGGACGCAGCGGCGGCGCGATTGCGCGGGGAGTCGAGTTGTATGTCGCCGACGTCTAACTGGTTGCTCGTGGCAAGCGCGCAGGCGCGTTCGATGACGTTCTGCAGTTCACGCACGTTGCCCGGCCAATAATGACCGACTAAAAGCTGCATAGCGGCGGGCGACATGCCGGTGATTTTCTCCTCTCTCCCGGAATCTTTGGCGAAGCGCCCGAGGAACAGGTTCGCTAATCCAGGGATATCTTCTTTGTGTTCGCGCAGCGGCGGGATATCGATCGGGACCACGTTGAGCCGGTAGTAGAGGTCTTCGCGAAACGTTCCGTCTTCGAGCGCGGCGCGCAAGTCGCGGTTGGTGGCGGCGAGAAGTCTGACGTCGACTTTGATGGTGCGCGTGCCACCCAGGCGCTCGAACTCACGCTCCTGCAGCACGCGGAGAAGCTTGACCTGGATGGCGGGTGGCACGTCTCCGATTTCATCGAGGAAGAGCGTGCCTTTGTCGGCGAGTTCGAATTTGCCCGGCTTGCTGGCGGCGGCTCCGGTGAAAGCTCCTTTTTCGTAGCCGAAAAGTTCGCTCTCCAAAAGATTTTCGGGGATGGCGGTGCTGTTGATCTTGACGAAGGGACCGGAAGCGCGGCGCGACTTTTCGTGGATGGCGCGGGCGATGAGGTCTTTGCCCACACCGCTTTCGCCGCCCAGCAGAACGGTGGAGTTGGTGGGCGCGACGCGTTCAACCGTGGCGAGCACTTCCTGCATTTTTGGACTGATCGCGACGATGTTGGGGTGGCTGTACTTTTGTCCGAGGGCTTCGCGAAGCGAGCGATTCTCCTCGCGCAGGCGGGAGTTATCGAGCTCCTTATGCACCACCATCCGCATTTCGGCGAGGGAGAACGGCTTGAGGACGTAGTCGCTGGCGCCAGCTTTCATTGCCTCAACCGCTGTTTCAACCGACCCGAACGCCGTCATGACGACGATGGGCAACGCGGGGTTTTGCTGCTTGGCGGTTTGCAGAAATTCGAGCCCGCTGATGCCGGGAAGTTTGAGGTCGGTGATGACGAGGTGAACGGGTTCGGAGGCGAGCAGCTTCAAACCGGTTTCGGCGTCGCCGGCGGAGAGTGTTTTGAAGCCGTCGTCGCCAAGGTTCAGCTCCAGCAGGCGGCGCATTTTGGCTTCATCTTCGATGATGAGGATGGTCGGCATGGTTAGTCGTTAGTCGTTGGTCGTTGGTCGCTAGTCGTTGGTCGTTCGCTGTTCGTCGTTCGCTGTTTGCTGCTCGTCTCTGATCTTCATCATGATCTCTATCCTGCGGTTATCGTCGGCATTGCGTGCGGCTCGCCGGTTTCTTCCAGCGGAAGGAAGAGCGTGAATACGGCGCCGCCGCCTGGGGCATTCTCGACATGAATCGACCCGTGATGACCGTCTACGATCTTCGAAACGATGGAGAGGCCGAGTCCGACACCGGTTTTCTTCGTGGTCACAAACGGGTTGAAAATTTCTTCGCGCAGTTCTTCGGGAACGCCGGGGCCGGTGTCGGCCAAGCGGAGTTCCACTCCTTCACGATCATTCTGTGTGGTGAGTCGAACCTCGACGCGCAACGTGCCGCCGTGACCGTCATCCTGCATGGCTTCGTAGGCGTTCTGCACGAGATTGAGGAAGGCTTGCTCGCACAGGCTTTCGTCGAGCGGAACCGGCGGCAGTCCGCTGGCGTAGTGGCGCTCGACGCGCACGGGATTACCCGTCTCTTGCTTGCCAGCAAAGCGGTCGGCGACAACTTGCAGGACGCGATCTAGAAGAGCGATCAGGTTCGCGGGACGCGGTTCGGCATGAAGAGGACGAGCGAAGTCCAGAAACTCGGTGACCAGGGCGCTGAGCCGGTTGACCTCGGTCGAAATGTAGCCGGCTAACTCACGGGCAAGTTCGTCGGAAGCCTGCAATTTCTGGGTCAGCATTTCGGCCGAGCCCTTGATGACTCCGAGAGGATTGCGAATTTCATGCGCTAACCCAGCAGAAAGCTGCCCGAGAGCGGCCAGCCGTTCGGAGCGCCGCGCTTCCGCCTGCGCGTGCTCGAGGCGGCGATTGGTTTCCGCGAGGCGTTCGGCGAGTTCACGGTACAACTGGGTTTGATGCTGGCTCTGCTGCGCGAAGCGGTTGACGACCATGGCGGCGAGAAAGAAAAACATGATGCGCAGCGCGAGGTAGCCGAAAGCCTCGGGAGTCAATTCGTATTCCTGCATCGCGGGATAGAGATACGAGCAGTAGGCCGCAGACGCAACCAGGGTCCAGAGCAGCGTCAGCCACGGGCCACAGTAGAGTGCCGCGGTAACGACCGGCAGATAATAAATAGGATAGTAACTGCTGTTGATTCCGACTTCGCCGGTGTGATCGATGAGGACGGTTGCCAGCAAAATCTTAAGGAGGACGACGTAGAAGACTCCTCGTTTGGGGAGGTGGGAGATCAGCTTTGTCTCCAGCAGCTGCACAATGCCAATGGCGAGGAGAATTAACTGCTTGTGCCATTCGAATTGTGGAGGGAGCACGGCGAGCCCGGCGAGGAAGAGGAGCCAGATCGTGAGCCAGGCTGCGTCGAGGCGGCTAAGCCGCCGGGACTCGGGATCGAAAATGGGAGGCGCAGGTACCACGCAGCTTTTATCCAATCCTAGAAGGCCCTCCGGCGTCAATTCGTCGGTGGCCTCTGGTGCCCCAAATACTCGTATTCATGGATTGCGCCGGGTTTTTCGGCCAACTCTGGTGAACGGGTCCGCACGGACGCTGCATAAGGATTTCTGATCGTGAAAATAAATAGTTTCGATTTGGGTAAGGGCCATGCCAGCCGCTACTGTTATGATGCTACGCGTTCAAGGCGAGGGGTCAGAAGGGATCAATGAAAAATTCCGCCACGGTTTGTCTTACGCTGGTGATGCTGTGCTTATTCGCGATCGGCGCGCTGGCGCAGACTTTGGGCGGGAATGCCGCCGCGAGCGGGACTGGCGCCGCGAATGAGGCGCAATCGGCGCGGATCGCAAAATTGGAACAAGCGGTGGCCGACGCAAAGTCCTCCGGCGACAACGCCTGGATGCTAACCAGTTCTGCCCTGGTCCTGATGATGACCGGACCCGGTCTGATATTGTTCTATGGCGGGTTGGTGCGGAAGAAAAACGTCCTGTCGACGATGATGCAAAGCTTCGCGCTGATGGCCATCGTCACTCTGCTGTGGGGCCTAGTCTCCTACAGTCTGGCATTTGCCCCGGGAAACAGCTTCATCGGCGGCTTGCACAACGTCTTTCTCTACGGCGTGGGAGCGCAACCTGACGCCGATTACGCCGCGACCATTCCACTCCAGACGTTCATGGTGTTCCAGTTGATGTTCGCCATTATCACCCCGGCACTCATCACGGGCGCGTTCGCGGAGCGCATGAAATTCAGCGCGATGGCAGCCTTCATGGTGCTGTGGTCGCTCGTGGTGTACGCCCCCATGGCGCACATGGTCTGGGGGAAGGGCGGGCTGCTGAATGCCTCTCTCGGCGGACGGTTCCCCTGTCTGGATTTTGCCGGCGGCACAGTGGTGCACGTTACGTCGGGTGTATCGGCGTTGGTGTGTGCATTGTATCTGGGACCTCGCATCGGGTACCCGAAGCAGTCCATGCCTCCTCACAGCATGGTTTTGAGTTTCGTTGGGGCCTGCTTGCTCTGGGTCGGATGGTTTGGGTTCAATGCGGGCAGTGCGCTGTCGGCGGGGGCTCTGGCTACGAGTGCATTCGCCGCCACGCATTTTGGCGCCGCCGCGGCAACCCTTGGCTGGAGCGCCTCAGAGTGGTGGAAGAGGGGAAAGCCCAGCGCACTGGGCGCGATCTCGGGAGCCGTGGCCGGGCTGGTCGCGATTACCCCAGCGGCCGGTTTTGTCTCGCCCATGTCGGCAATCGCCATCGGATTGGCCGCGGGTATTGTCTGTTTCCTCATGGTGACCAAGGTCAAGTCGATGTTCCAATACGACGACTCGCTCGATGCCTTCGGCGTTCACGGCGCGGGTGGAACTCTGGGAGCCCTTCTGACGGGCGTCTTCGCTTCGAGCGCCGTGAATCCTATCTTTAAGGACGTTCAGGGACGCACGCTGGCTTCGGGATTGATCGAGGGCAATGCCCACCAGTTGCTCAATCAGTTGGTCGGGGTAGCGATTGCCTGGGGGTTGGCGATCGTGGGGACCGTGGTCCTCCTGAAGCTGGTGGACATCACCATCGGCCTGCGCGTTCCGGAGGACCACGAGATGCAAGGTCTTGATCTCTCGCAGCACGGCGAAGAGGGATATTATTGGGAGTCTTCCGCATAACGAGAAACCAAAACGGAACAATGGAATCCACAGGACGGACAACAATGACAAAGGTCGAAGCGATTATTCAAGTCTCAAAGCTGGAAGGCGTGAAAGACGCATTGCACGAAGTGGGCGTCGAAGGCATGACCGTTTTTGAAGCCCGAGGACATGGCCGGCAAAAAGGACACACCGAGTTTTATCGGGGACGCGAGTACACGGTGGACTTGATCCCGAAGGTGAAACTCGAGATCGTACTGGCCGATGAAATGGTGGAGAAAGTCGTGCAGGCAATCACCACCGCGGCACGTACGGGCAAAATCGGCGACGGGAAGATTTTTCTTTCGCGCATTGACGAAGCGATTCGGATTCGCAACGACGAACGTGGCGAGAGCGTGCTGTAAACGCGCGAATTTCGAAACGGCGGAGATCGACATCCCCCTTGTCTGCTTATTTTTGAGCGGACCGGAATAAAGGCTGGAGCAGGGGCTAAACAGTTCGGGGAGAGTGTCATCGAAATGACCACCGTGGCGTCCGTCCGCAGTGAGTTACGGGACCTGTACGTGCGGGAATCCGCTGCCATCGAGCGGGAATTTTCCGTCACCGGTGAAGGGCGCGCGGCGCTCGCCAGGCGCACGGCGCTGGTCGATTCGATCGTTCAGCGGCTCTGGAACGAAATCATCATCGGTTCTAACTCTGGTTCTAACGCTGGCGATCCGGACAGCCCGAAAAATTTCGCGCTGGTGGCAACCGGCGGATTCGGGCGCGGCTGGCTTTTCCCCCACTCCGATATTGATCTGCTATTTCTGCACGCTGGCGGGAACTCCGAAAGCGAATTCAAAGATCCCATCCGGCGTTTTTCGCAGGAGTTGTGGGACCTGCGGCTGAAGCTCAGTCCAGCAACACGAAATTTGGCGGAGTGCGAACGGTTGGATCCGAACAACGTCGAGTTTGCCATCTCGCTGCTTGACTGCCGGTACCTCGCGGGCGATCGAGAACTTTTTACACGGCTGTACGAGAAAGCTGTTCCTTGTCTGGTGGGGCGGGATTGCCAGAACCTGATCCAGAACCTAGCCGAGATTACGCGCGCGCGTCATCACAAATTTGGCAATACCGTATTTCACCTGGAACCGAACGTGAAGGATGGGCCCGGCGGTTTGCGCGACTACAACGTCGCCAACTGGCTGGCGCTGATTTCCGCGATGGAAAAGTTGAAGGTGTGGCCGGACACGAAAACGCTGCTGCCGGTTTCTTCGCGGAGGGCGCTCGACGCAGCGCTGGATTTCCAAATGTCCGTGCGCTGCTTTCTGCACTTCCGACATGGGCGCCACGACAACACTCTCACCTGGGAGGCGCAGGACGAAGCGGCGGCGAGAAAGATCGGCGCCAGCGATACGGAAATCGCGAACGCAGCGGACTGGATGCGCGTCTACTTTGGCCACGTGCGCAGCGTGCACCGGGTCTGCAACCAATTGCTGGAGGAGATTCCCGCGGCTTGGTCGTCGTTGTACCGGCAATTCCAGGGCTGGCGGTCGAAGGTCGCAAGTGCGGACTTCTCGGTGGTTGATGGACTGATCTTCTTACGACAACCGCAGCAACCGGGCGGGCTGCGGGATCCGGAAATGCTGTTGCGGCTTTTTCATTTCATGGCGGAACATGGCCTGAAGCTGAGCACGACCACCGAATATAAAGTCGAGCAGGCGCTGCCGGCACTGGCGGCGACGCCTCCGCGAGGCGCCGAGTTGTGGCTTTACCTGCAGGAAACGCTGGTGCAGCCGCATGCGGCCGACGCTCTGCGCGCCATGAATGCGCTTCGCCTCCTGGCGCTTCTGCTGCCGGAACTGAAGGGGATTGAGGCGCTGGTGGTGCGGGATTTTTACCATCGCTACACGGTGGATGAGCACTCGTTTTTGGCGATCGAACATCTGCATCGTCTGCAAGAATCGAAATCGGAATGGGACCAGCGCTTTGCGGAGTTGCAGAGTGAACTCGAACAGCCGGAACTGCTTTACCTGGCGTTGCTGCTGCATGATTCCGGCAAAGCCGTGCCCAGCGAGAATCATGTTGAAATCAGCCTGCAACTCACTGACAGCTGTGTCGAGCGCCTGGACCTCGATCCGGTGGATCGCGAGACGGTGCGATATCTGGTGGCGAGCCATCTGGAAATGTCGGCGGCGATGCGGCGGGACGTATTCGATCCAGCGAATGTGAAGTCGTTCGCGGAAAAAGTTGGGGTACCCGAGCGGCTGAAGATGCTGTGCCTGCTGACTTATGCCGACATTAAAGCCGTGAACCCGGAGGCCATGACGCCGTGGAAAGCGGATAACTTATGGCAACTTTATATTGCGTGCGCGAATTATTTGAGCCGGAGCGCCGATGAGCGCGTGCACACCGGCGATGATGGCTCCAACCTAGCGCACTTGCGGTCACTGGCAGTAGTGGCGGGAAAAAAGATCAATATCTTTCTGGAAGGATTGCCGCAACGTTATCTGCGAATCCATGGCGCGACCGACGTTTTGGCCCATTCCGAAATGGCCGCCCGGCTGGGGCAGGACGGCGTCCAATTAAATTTGAAGCAAGTTCGTCACTGGTATGAGCTGACGCTGATTACCACCGACCGGCCCTTCCTGTTCGCTTCGGTTTCCGGGGCACTGGCCGCCTGGGGAATGAACATCGTGAAAGCGAACGCGTTCTCCAATGCCGCGGGCATGGTGGTGGACACTTTCTATTTCACGGATCGCTTTCGAACGCTAGAGATGAATCTGCAGGAATGGGAGCGTTTGAAGAAGAGTATCGCGGCCGTGGTCAAAGGAGAAGCCGACGTGGCGCGCATGTTGCGCGACCGCTTGAAATCGGAGAAGGCGAACGGCACGAAGGTCAAGATCGCAACGCAGATTGAATTCGACGATGGCTGCTCCGCCAACAGCACCATGATGCAGGTTCTGACCCAGGATCGTCCGGGGCTGCTTTACCGCATGTGCTCGCAGGTCTCGAAGCACGAGTGCAATATCGAGATTGCACTGATCGAGACCGAGGGGCAGATGGCGATTGATGTCCTATATCTGACCTCAGGCGGGGCGAAGTTGAGCGCGGACCGGCAAGCCGCGTTGGGTCAGGCGCTGCGCGATGAACTCGCGGCAAAGTAATTTCTACAATGAAGCGACGGTTGGGGGCGCCCGGCTCTCCACCATCGCTCGCAGCAGTAACGATCGGGCGCGGGACACGCCACTAGCGATCTGCGTAGTATCCGTCTCTGGTTTGGATAGTTAGGTCTTTTTTCTTCACCGCCAACTGGACGTGATGATAACCGGAGGCTGCGCTGTCTTTGTCGGGTGTATAACCCATGCTGTACTGGGTTCGCAGTTCCTCGACAATGCCGTCGTAGATTTCGCCGACGGTTTGCTTTTTAGAGACTTCAAAGAAACGCCCACCGGTTTCTTTGGAAATCCGCTCTAGAATTTTCTTGCCATCAGTGCGCGGGCTCTCGGAAGGACGTTGGCCTCCGCGACCGCCTCGACCACCGCCGCCCGGATATCCGCCTCCGCCACCGGGCCAGCCGCCACCACCGCCGCCTCCAGGGTAACCACCGCCACCGCGGCCCATTCCGCCGCCCCGCCTTTGGCCTTCGTCACGGTGAGACTCCGCGAAATAGATGGAGTAAACGACTGTGTCGGCGCGCTGGGCGGACTCGATCGCGCTCTCCAGGTAAGTCTTGCTGCCGTGGTCGACGCCGTCCGAGAGAATGATGAGAGCCTTCCGGCCCTGCTGCTTTTTCATTAATTCGTTCGACGCCAGATAAACGGCGTCGTAAAGCTGCGTACCGCCGCTGTGGTGCGAGCCTGATCCGGAGGGGGAATTAGAGGGATCGTTGGATCGCTCGCGGTCCGATGACGTCTTGAGCAATTCGAGCGCCGATTGCAGCTTTTCACGGGATGAAGTCAAGTCCTGCAGCAGTTCGACTTCACGATCAAAGTGAATGAGGAAAGCTCTGTCCTTGGGCTGCCCGAGCATCTGATCGAGAAAACTGCGGCTGGCGTTTCGCTCCGCGTCGAGGACGTTGGTTTGACTGCGACTGGTGTCGACGAGCAGACCCAGCGTAAGCGGGAGATTTGTCTCCTGCGAAAAATATTTGATGGTCTGCGGGCGGCCGTCTTCCTGAAGCGTGAAATCGTCTTTCGTGAGGTCGCGGACGATCTTGCCATGTTTGTCGCGAACAGTGACGGGCAGCGTGACTACTTTGACTTCGACCGCGATAGTGGCAGCGGTATCCTGAGCCCACAGCGACCGGCCGACGCCGGGAAGAACGACCAGCGCGGCAATCAGCGCATAGGCAACCCGCCTCCACAAGGATGAGCGGCTCGCATTCGCTGCTTTATTAGGCCGTGGGCTATACGACCGGGACTGATTCACGCATCCTCCGTTTATCGTTTATTTCAGACGAATCTTAAGAGCGCTGAATCTGCACAAAAAAATAGAGTACACCGCCAGGATGGCACCCGCCCAACTGGGGAAGGCAACCGTCATCCGGTATAGGAGACTTGCCGCGACCGGATGGGCTGCGACTTCGGGACTGGATTTGTCAGCGGACATGGGCATCCACGCAAGCATCGTTTTACTTTTTGACTTGGCTACTGTCCTACAACTGGTGTCATAAATGATTCTCTCGAGATCTGACCCACGACCCTCAGGGGCCAAAGGCCGGTCTGTGTTGGGCTCTTAGCGGCATGGCTGAAGCCGTGCCCTTCCCAAAACCATTTATGAGAAGAGTTGTAAGACTGGATGCGCGGCGAGGGAGTTGAAGTTGCCAGCGTCCTGTAAAAGCAACGTCAATGCCGGGTAAAACTTCGTAAAGGACCAAAGTGGCGCGTTTGGCGATGCTAAAGTTAGATCATGCGATGTTTCGAGCCGAAGCGTTCAAGGATGTGCCTTCTTGCGACTTGCCTGCTCACGGCGATGCGCGCTCTGATGCTGGCGGGGCCGGGCTACGTTCGCGCGCAGGACAAACCAGCCAGCAGTTCAGGAAGCGCACAAATCGCCAAGGCGGTGGGGACGATCAAGAGCATTCAAGCGGATTCGATCACGGTCGCGGCTGAGTCCGGTGGCGAGGTCACGGCGAAACTGATGAGTTCGACGAAGATCCTGCGCGTGCCGCCAGGAGAAAAGGATCTAAAGAACGCGATTGCTCTGCAGGCGCAAGACTTGCAGCCCGGGGATCGCGTGCTGGTTCGCGGGCAGGCATCGACGAATGGAGACGGGCACAGGATCATCATCACTGCGCTGGCGGTGATTGTGATGAAGCAGTCCGATGTGGCGGCCAAGCAGCAACACGACCGCGACGACTGGCAGAAGCGAGGGGTGGGCGGGCTCGTCACAAAGGTGGACGCTGCGACAGGCGCCATCACAATTTCATCCGGTGGGATGGGCGCGAATCGGAGTATTGCCGTCCATATTGCCAAAGATACGATCCTGCGCCGCTACGCGCCCGACTCGGTGAAGTTCGATGATGCGAAACCGGCGCCCGTCGATCAAATCAAGGCGGGAGATCAGTTGCGCGCGCGCGGGACTCGCAACCCGGATGGCAGCGAAGTGAGTGCGGAGGAAGTTGTCTCCGGCACATTTCGGAATATTGCGGGGACCATCAAGTCGATAGACGCAACGAACAATACGATGACGGTGCAGGATACGATCGCGAAGAGCGTGGTGGTGGTGAAGGCGTCACCCGATTCGCAAATGAAGAAGCTGCCAGCGGAGATGGCACAACGCATCGCGATGCGATTAAAAGGCACAGCGGGCGGTGGGAGCGGAGATCAACCGGGTGTCAACGGCCAAGGCCAGGGCCAAGGTACGACCGGGCAGCGTGCTGCGCCGACTGCCGGCGGGGCGCGGCCAGGGACAGAATCGCAAGCGGGGCGCGGGCCGGGCGGCGGGCCAGGCGGGAATGGTCCTCCAGATTTGCAGCGCATGCTGAGCCGCTTGCCCAACAGCACGCTGGCGGACTTGCAGAAGGGCGATGCCGTGATGATCGTCTCGACCGAGGGCGGAAATTCGGACGTGGTAACGGCGATCACGCTGCTGGCGGGAGTGGACGCCATCCTGACGGCGGCGCCCAGTCGAAGTGCATCCACGCTGCTTTCGCCGTGGTCGCTGGGTGCGCCTGGCGGAGAAGGTGAAGCCGCGCAGCAGTGAACAAATCTCAATCAATATGAACTGCCCGGAAAGAAAAGGTGCGCGTTTGAAGCATTTATCAGTCTTCATTCTGGCAAATCTGATTTTGGCAATGCTGATTCCGGTGACACTGATCGGGCTGGCCGCGCCTGCATCGGCGCAGTCGCCGGCGGCGACGGGAACGTTGCGCGGGCAAGTGACGGATCCCTCGGGAGCGGTGGTCACGAACGCCACGGTGGCGGCGCTGGTATCCGGGGGACAAACGCATTCGGCCACAACCAACCGCAGCGGCGGTTACGAAATCGGAAATCTGGCGCCGGGCAAGTACACAGTCACGGCGAATGCCCCGGGATTCGCCGCTTTTGTGCAAAACGACGTGGACGTAGCGGCGGGTCAAGTCACGCAATTCAACATTTCGCTCGACATCAACGTGCAGAAGGAAAAGGTCACCGTGCAGGAAGAAGGACCGCAGCTCGACGTCAACCCCGCGACTAATGCGAGTGCGATCGTGCTCAG
>Ga0116225_1001960_pt1 | contig 14245 bp, 12 predicted proteins | sample Sb_taG_8_FD_88968 | JGI IMG/M metagenome (GOLD analysis project Ga0116225, IMG submission 88968) | Peat soil microbial communities from Weissenstadt, Germany - Sb_50d_c_BC metaG | ecosystem: Environmental > Terrestrial > Soil > Wetlands > Peat | place: Germany: Weissenstadt | collected 2010-09-21 | reverse complement strand
GAACAGGACGGTAAGCGGATAGCTGATCCAGTCCGGCACGGCCTCGCCGTCGAACAGCGGCAAATGCTGAATAGATCCGGCCCCCAAAATAATAACGGCGATGGCGAGGAGTTGGCCGAAGAACTTCCACTTATAGTTTATGTTTTTAACGTCATCCAGTATGCCAAAAATAAGTATTATTGCAGCGCCGATAAGGTAACTTATGGTGAAGTGATCTATTTCCACCCACATAAAGATCGGAACCGCACTGCCGATGGCGATGGCGATGCCGCCACAGCGGGGAATCGGCTGGGTATGAACTTTGCGGGCATTTGGCAGATCCACCAGCCCCAAACGAGGAGCAAGACGCACCAAGACCGGTATAGCCAGCATGGTGATGAAGGCGGACACGATGAAAGTGAGGAAGGGCGTCACGGGATCGGCTCCTCGCGTAATGCAGGCGAATACTTTATGTGAATTTCCGCAGGTCCGGCTTGGCCGCCATTGCTGCCCGTATTACATCGACAATTGATTGATGTGTTTATCCAAAATGACGTGACGCAACTGTATATCGGTCAAATCCGCCGGGATGGGCCGCAAGGGGCTCAGGCCTCCGCGCAGTTTGTCGCGGGCGACGTCGAGGACAAGCTCATAGCCGATGTGCCGCAGATTTTCGGCGAAACCATAGACCAGGGCGAAGTCGCATAGTGTATTGATCAAACGGGGAGTGCCACCGGTCAGGTAATACACCGCCGCGCAGGCTTCATCCGAGAATATGTCAGGGTCTCCATCGACGACGGTCAGGCGATGTTTTATATATTTGGCGGTATCCTTCGCGTCGAGCGGCTCTAGATCGTAATGCACCGAGATGCGCTGAACGAACTGACGCATCGAATTGACTTTCAGCTTTTCGACTAGCTCCGGCTGTCCGACCAGGATGAGTTGCAGCAACTGGTCTTTCTCGGAATTGACGTTGGACACCAGGCGCAAGGCTTCCAGCGCATTGACCTCCAGGTTCTGCGCCTCGTCGATAATCAGAATCGAACGGCGGCGGGCGGCGTATTGTCCCAGCAGGAACTCCATGAGCACCTTGTATTGGCTGGTGCTGTCGGTCGCTGGGGTGTCGATGTTGAAGCTGAACAGCACCCATTTCAGCATTTCTTCAACGGGCCAATAGGTGTTGGTGATCAACCCGACGGTGGTGTCGGTGGCCGCCGTTCTCAGAAAGCGGCGAATCAGTGTGGTCTTGCCCGATCCGACCTCGCCGGTGATGACCATGATGCCGGCCTGGGTCATCAGGCCGTATTCCAGCATGTTCAAGGCCATGCGGTGCCGCTTGCTGGGATAAAGGAAATCGGGGTCCGGCAGCAGCGAGAACGGCCGGCCCTTGAAGCCGAAGAATTCTTCGTACATGGCAACCTCGGGCTCAGCGGCGGTTGTAGGTTTCGCTTAAGGTGGGGGTCGCGGATTTGTTGACGACCGTGCCGATCAGGGTGTGGCCCGCCAGCAGGCGCATCGCCCGTTTCAGGTCGTCCTCCGTGGTCCGCCGCTCTTCGACCACCAGCAGGACGGCATCCAGATGCGGCAGAAAGGCAAGCGTGTCGCTGGTGGTCAGCAGCGGCGGCATGTCGTAGATGATGATACGGTCGGCGTAGCGGCTCTTCAGTTCCTGGGCGAGCGCCGTCATCTTCGGCGTTGCCAGCATTTCCGCCGGGCCGTCCACCGGCTTGTTGATCGGCAGTAGAACCAGCCGTTCCAGATCCGGCCTGAGCAGGCAATCGGCCAGCGGCGTGCCGTCGTTCAGGTAATCGCTGAGGCCGGTTTCGGGGACAATGCCGAAATAGCGATGCACCGAGGGATGGCGGAAATCCAGATCCGCCAGCAATACGGTCTGCTTGACGTCCATCGCCAGACTGACCGCCAGATTGGCCGCCACCAGGGATTTCCCCTCGCTGGGGTTGCAGCTGATGACGGCCAGGGTGCTGTATCCCTCCGTCGTCATCTGTTGCAGCACCTGGGTGCGCAGAACGCGGAAGATGTCGGCGGCGGCATCGTCGGTGGAGCGGGCGACCAGGCGGTTTTGCGCCAGCGTCGCCTCGCTAAGGGGAACGGCGCGGGTCTGCGCGGCCACGCTTGGCGTGGGTCGCGGCTTCACCGGAGCCGATGGCGGCGGCGTGGTCTTTTGCCGCTGTTCGCGGGCCTTTTCGATCGCTCGTTGCATCCGTTCCATGGCAATCCCTCAATCCCGTCGTGGCCGATAGGCGCTATCAAGTCTGGTCGTCGTTTTCATCCGGCCAGGGGCGGTAACTGGTGGAACAGCAGAGCTGCCAGCAGCAGGATGCCGACAGCGGTCGCCGCGATCCCCCCCCCCCAGCGCAGCCGGGCATGCAGGCGGTCGGCGTTGTTGATGATGTAGGGCAGCGCCACCAAGGGCAGGCTGCCGGTGATGAGGAGGATTTGCTTGGGGCTGGTCAGCGCCTGACTGAGGGACTCGGCCAGGAAGACCGTGGTGGCCCCAGCCAGCAGCCCCAGGAAAACGCCAGCCGCCACCACCGCCGGCCGATTGGGCTTAATCGGGCGGGGCGGCAGGTCGGCGGGCTCGATCAGCGAGAACCGCTCGCCCTGGTGCCCCTGCTCGACCGACTCCGCCATATCGGCTTCAAGCTTCTTCTTCCGCAGGTTGGAGTAGCGCTCGGTGGCGTCGTCCAACTCGTGCTTGAGCCCCTGATACTCCTGCTCGATGGCTCGCGCCTGACGGACGTGATCCTCATAGACGGTCATGCGGTGGCGCAGATCGTCCTGCTGACCGATCAAGGAACGGATTTCGGCATCGGCCCCGTCCATCTCGACTTGCAGCTGGATATAGGCGGGGTTGTCCGGCGAGGCCAGATTGGGGGGCGGGACATTCGCCGTCGGCGCGCGCCCCGTGCCGGTCCCGGCAGGTGCAGCCGTCACCCCGGCGGTGGCGGGCTGGCTCAGGGGCTTTAACTGGGCGAACTGCATGCGGATCGCCGTGCGCCCTTCATTGGCGCGCTGCAATTGGCGGCCAACGTCTTCCTGAGAGCGCTGGGTGCCCTCGATCATCTGCATGTTGAGGGCCAGATCCTCGGGCAGCGCGCCGGGATGGCGGGATTTGAGGGCGCTCATCTTGTCCTGATCGGCGCGCACCTGCTGCTCTGCTGCGTCGAGTTCGGTCTTCAGAAAGGCGCTGGTCTGCTCGGTCTGTTCGCGCCGCGCCCGCTGGTTCTCGTCAAGGAAACGCGACACCAATTCTCCGGCGATCGACTGCGCGGTCGCCGCTTCGTTGGCGTCGAAACTGACGCTGAAGGCGATAATCGGGTGTTGCTGGCGTCCGCCGCCGTCGCCCTGCGCCGCGTTGACGATCTTCATCGAGATGGCGTCGCGCATCTTCTTGACGATGTCGCTCATCGGCTCGCGGGTCTGCTGCGCCGCGTAGAGATTGCGCCGGGTGATGATCTCCGTCAGGTTTTGCGTCGCCAGAATGCGCTGATTGATCGACTGAAGCCGCTGCTCCGCATAGGTGGTGATCGTCGAATGGACCAGCTCCGGGGGGATCTCGGCTTCTTCGATGAGGGCGGTGGCGGTCGAGCGGTAAACCGGCGGCAAGGACAGCGCCAGCCCTACCGAGGCGGCGATGACCGCCGCCATCGGCAGCAGCAAATGCCATTTGCGGCGCTGCAAGGCCGAGATGATGTCGGAAAGTCCGGGTGTGGCGTCCATGGCGGCGGTCCCTTTGCGTCGCGGTTCGTCTGGCAAATCAAGGTAATGAGCGGGGGAGGGGGTCACGGCGGCGTCTCGGCCGGCACCAGCGTAGCCGCGCCGCGCCGTCCCAGTTGCAGGCAACGGGCGATGCCGTCCACATATTGCTCGGCCATGGCGCCGACGGTGTAGAGCCGCGAGGCCTCCAGACCCTTTTGAATGAGCCGCTGGGCGAAGCCGGTATCTTCCAGGATTTGCAGCACTCCCGCCGCATAGGCCTCGGGGGTGCCGGCGGTCAGCAGGCCGTTGACGTTGTTTTCCAGATAGGAGATTTCCGGGCTGTGCAGGGCGTTGCTGGTGGACACCAGGGGAATGCCGGCGCAGAAGGCGTCAAGGATATGCAGCCCTAGAAGTCCAGGGTTCAACATGACCTGACCGGCGCGGAAATAGGCGGCCTTTTCGGCGCCGAATTTGACCCCGACCAGATGCAGCCAGGGGCGGGTGCGGCTGGCTTGCGCCAGATAATCGCGCGCTGGCCCGTCGCCCACCACCACCACATGGAAGTTCGGCTGCCGCGCCCGGATGATGTCGCCCGACGCCACCAGAAGATCGAGCTTCTTGTCGGGATAGAGCGATCCGCAAAACACGCCGAGCGGCGCGGTGAGCGGAATGTTCAGCTCGTTCCGCAATGCGGCGCAATCCTTGTCGGTGACGGCGGCGCACAGGGCGCGGAATTGCGAGGTATCGATGGAATTGTTGAGAGTGGTGATCCGCTCTCCATCGAACCCGGCGCGCCGCAGGATATCGACGCTCATCTGTGTATAGGCGAACCAGTAATCGACCTGATTGACCAGCCCGCGCTTCCACCGCTCACGCCAACCGTTGGGAACCTTGCTTTGCAGGTTGGCTCCATGGCCCCAGAAAGCCACCAGCGGGCCGCCGCGCAGCCGCCGGGCCAGCCAAGCGTAATTGGACAGGATGCGGCTTTCATGGCCGGTGATGTAGAGGTCGGGCTGGCGCAAAGAGGCCGGCGTCGGCTGCCAAATCAGATCGGTGCTGCCGATGGTGGCGAGAAAGACGTTGTTCACCCGGTCGGCCCAGGCCAGTTCGCCTTCGTCCTTCTTGACCCGCTCCAAAGCCGAGGCTTGCCCATGCACCAGCCGGAAATCAATGTCGCGCTCGCGGGCCAGATGGCGCATCCGCTCGAAAAGATCGACGCGGTAATGAACCAATCGGGGCTGCGACAGCACCACCAGATATTTCGCCATGCTTCCTCTCAGGATAAAGATGTCAGGCAAACGCTTGCGGCCAGCGGCGTATCAGTCCGCCGATGCCGCGTATTCGTAGTATCGGAACCGCGACAGGCCTGTGAGTTGACCGGCGTTGTTGACGACCGTCAGCAGCGCCTTGATTCCCCAGCGTTGCCGCAGCGGCCAAAGCAGCGGACAGGCGATGCTGCCGCCCAGAAACAAAAGACTGCGCTTGGCCAGCCAGGTCAGGCGTCCCCGCCAGCTCATATGCGGCACGAAGATGCGGGCGAAGGCTTGGCCGCCGCGGAAATGCCGCTGCGCCAGCCAGCGCAGCCGGGTACGGTCGGCGGGGATGTCTTCGCTTACGACGGCCTCGTCGCACCACAGCATGACCGCCTTGGCGCGTCCCAGCCGGGCGAAGAAATCGGTGTCCTCGCCGCCGCTATGGGCGTATTCGGCGGAAAAGCGGGGTTCCAGGCGGCGCAGAAGGCGGGTCGAGACCAGCGCGTTGTTGGTCGCGCCAAAGAGACGCGGAGTACCGGTCGGATAGCGCGGCCGCGCATGGAAATTACCCTCGCGGAGCCAGCGCGGCGCGGTTGGCGGCAGCAGGGAAATCACCGGGCCGAACACCACATCCGCCGCCCGTTCGCGAGCGGTGCGCAGCGCCTGGGCCAGCCAGTCGGGGGCGGCGCGTTCATCGTCGTCGATGAAAGCAAGGTAGTCGGCGTCGTCCGCCATCGTCGGGTCTTCCAATGCGGCAGACAAGGCGCGATTGCGGACGAAGGAAAGCCCCTTGGTGGGCTCGACCATGTAGCGGATCGGCAAGACGGCGCTCATCTGGTCCACGCAATCGCGGGCGGACCCTCGAGCATCATTGTCAACGACAATCAGGCGCAGAACGACATCCTTGGGCAGGTGTTGGTTCGCCAGCGACTGCAAGAGTTTCCGCAACAGAGCAGGCCTCTTATACGTGGCGATGCAGACATCTATCCTGGTCATTCCCCGTGATATCCTGGTAATTGGCTTTTCGCATAAATAATAATGCGCAGCATTACGGTGTATTCACAACTGGACAGGAGATACAGTTTGTGAGTAAGGCCATATGTATGTGGTTTTATTTTGTGGCTATGCATGGCATCAGTAAAAGGTCGAGGGCGCTTGGCCAAACAGGCGGCGCGGATACTCGCGCAGGAAGCGCTGGGCGTCATAGAACGGGCGACCCTTTTCGACCACCAGACGTGAGGCGACTTCTCCGCCGAAGGCGATGATGAATTGCAGCTGGCTGTCACCGGTGACCCCGTCGAAATCGAAGATCAGGTTGCGTTCCTGGGCCAGTTGCAGGCCGTGCCAGACCAGCAGGCTGACGGCGCCGTTATCGACGATTTCGGGCCGGCGGGTGGACAGCAGGTAATAGCAGGCCGTATCCCACACCAGGAAAACGGCGGCTTGCAGCTCTCCCGCCTCATCGACGGCGCCGACCAGCCTGCCGCTGTCGCGCAAGCGGCAGGCTTGCGCCAGTTGGGCGATCACCGACAAGTCGAAATAGGACGGGCGGCCAAGCAGGTTGCGCTGATAAAAGGCGCTGAACACCTCGGGGTCGTCGATTTCGATCACCCTCAACCGTTCCTGGGCGCGGCGGATGATGTTGCGGGTCTTGTCGCGCATTCCGCCCCACAACTCCTTGGGATCCTTGCGGCAATCCAGGCGGAAGGTGTGCTGCACACTGGCGCGGTAGCCATGCAGCTGGAACGCCAGGGCGTCGGGGCTGTCGGGATCCAAGGTGAAGCGGATGTGGTCGCAGGCCGGCATCTGCTTCAGCAGATCGCCGATGATGCCAAGCTGCGCGCGCTGGCGGGATTCCGCCTTTTTGGCGTCAGCAAAGATCACCGGAGCCATCAGCCGCGTCATCGGAGGATTGCGGCAGATGTTGAACATGCCTTTGCGATAGACGGCATAGCGCAGAACGCCGGCCAGACGTCCGCCGCGCTCGCAGACGATTTCCTGCCAGCGATCCTTCGCCGCGTGGTTCAGCCACCAATCGGTCTGGAAAATCGTTTCCCGCACAGAGGTCTTCCTTCGTCAAAGATGTCGTGGAGAGGACGTCATGCCTGGTCGCCACGGCCATGGACGGCCTCGTAAAAGAGCCCGCCGGTGAGTTCGTGAATGGCGTAAAAACTGGTGAGCAGCGCCTTGGCCGAGGGCAGGAAGGCCAATTCCGGCTCCCACGGGTTTCCGCTGCCGAAGGCGGTCGGGGCGGCGATAGGGTCAAAACCGGCTTGGCGGAAGGCCCGCATCGCACGCGGGATATGCCATGCGTGAGTCACCACAAGCACGCGTTGAATACCCTCGGGCCGAAGGATGGCCGCCGACAGCAGCGCGTTTTCCCAGGTGGTCCGCGATTGGCCTTCGACCCAGTGGGTGGGGGTGTGGAAATCCGTCTTCAAGCTGGCCCGCATTTCCTCGCCGGCGCTGGGGCCTTGGTCGCCCGTGGCGCCGCCCGTCACCAGAATCGGCAAGCCGGTGCGCATATGTAGCCGCGCCGCATAGCGCAGCCGCACCAATGTCAGCGTGCCCACGGTGGGGCCGCCATATTCTTCCGCGTCTTCACTTTCCGCCGACAGCACGACGATGGCCTGAGCGCCGCGAATGCTCTCGGCTAATGCTTGATCGTCCTTGGCAGGTAGCGGGGCTGTGGCGGATTCCAGCGGAGCCATCAGTGCCGCGCTGGCCAGCGGCGTGGACAGCAGATAAAGCGTGCCGAGCGCCGCCAAGGCGACCCACCAACCGGCGGCGAAGCGTCGGCGGGCGGCCAGCAGCCCCGCCACGGCCACCAGCAAAAGCGAGGCCGGTGGCAGTATAAGCAGTTTCATAAATGTATACATGACCGCCATGCTCCCTGGGCACGCGGCATCCTCTGTGTAAGTGTGGGCATGCGTCAATACGCCGTAGTTCCTCCGGTCAAATGGAATATGTATATGATCAGTACAGGTATTTAGTTAGATTGATTTGGTGCGATGCAAAATATACGATGATGTTGCTGAGTTTTTCTATGTGTGTTGGTTGTGTAATTGATGGGATCAGACTGACCACGCGGCCCTGTGGGCGACGATGCATACCCGTTGTTTATGCAAGAATTACGACCAACCGCAGTCTTTCTGGTGGGTGAAAGCCGGCCTGGGCTCTGGGTTGATGTGAAGAGGGGGCTTTCCACTATGGTGAACTGGGTTCGAGTGTCGGCCATTGCCATGTCTTTGGTGGCGGCCGCTTTTTCCATGGAAGCAAGTATCGCCTGCCGGAGCGACGCCTGGACCGGCGGCGTGGATGCGCATCCCTTACGCACTTGCCTGCAAAGCATCAAATTACCGGGTGACGCCAGAGGCTCGACGCTGACCGGCGCCGCGTTGGACGTGATGCCAGCCAAAACAAATGAAAGCGGCGCGGCCAAGCTATCCCCCGCCGTCTTTGCCATTCCCTATGGCCGCCAACCGGCATCTTCGCCTTCGGCTGTTCTGGCGTTGTTGACGGGGATTTGCGGGCTGGCCCTGGTCGGGCGCACCAAGCACCGCAGTTAAGGCGAGACTGACGGCTGTGTCAGTGGCCGTTCGCCGAAAGGAAAGGCATATGGAGACGATCAATATTCTTGGCTACAATATCAGCAATGGCGGCTTGCTGGCCGATGCCGATACCGCTTGGCGGATGATTCTGTCCGGTGTCCCTGGCCGCTATATGGCCTGCGCTAATCCGCATAGCATCGTCACGGCGCGTGTCGATCCTGACTTCCGCCTTGCCTTGAAATCCGCTGATTTGCTGCTGCCGGACGGGTCCGGTATTCTGGTGGCCGCGCGCGGTCTGGGCTTGCCGATGCAAGAACGCGTCGCTGGCTTCGAATTCTTCGGTGAAATCGCGCGCCGTGCCCAGGCTCAGGGCGGGCAGTCGTTTTTCTTCCTGGGCTCGACACCCTTGGTGCTGGAGCGGCTGACGGCGCGCCTGGCGCGGGACTTTCCGGCCATTCGGGTTGCCGGCAGTTGCTCGCCGCCGTTCCGTGACTCCTTCACCGAGGCCGAAAACGCCGAGATGTGCCGCCAGATCAACGAATCGGGGGCAAGCGTGCTGTGGGTGGGCATGACTGCGCCAAAGCAGGAAAAATGGCTGCGGGCCAATTGCCATCGCCTGCAACCGGCCTTCAGCGGAGCCATTGGCGCGGTCTTCGATTTCTACGCCGGCACCAGTAAGCGCGCCCCGCAATGGGTGCGCAATCTGGGTCTGGAGTGGTTGCCGCGCCTGCTGCGTAACCCGCGTCGGTTGTGGCAGCGGAATTTCGTTTCCTCGCCGCTGTTTCTGTCGATGGTGATGCGGGAACGCCTGCGTCTTCGGGCGAATTGACCGCCGCCGCTAATCCGTGGCCGGCTGGCGGGGGCCGATGGCTTTCGCCGGCGCGCCGCGATAGATCAATCCGCCCTCAAGGTCGGTGAAAACGGCGCTGCGCGCGCCCACGACCGCGCCGTCGCCGATGCGCAGGCCGGGGGCGACGAACACTTCGGCCGCCAGCCATACCTCGTTGCCGATGATGATCGGCGGCAGCAGCGTGGGAAACCTGGGATCCCGATAGTCATGCGAGCCGGCGCAAAGATGGCTGCGCTGCGAGATCACCGTGTCGCTGCCGATATGGATTTCGCCCAGGCTGTACAGCCGCACCTCGTCGCCGATCCAACTGCGGTCGCCAATGCTCAGCCGCCAGGGAAAATGCACGCGCAGGCTGGGACGAAGTACTACATCCTGGCCGATGCTCGCCCCGAAGCAGCGCAGCAAGCCGCGCCGCCAGACGTTCGGCGCGTGGGGAAGGCCGGAAAACAGCGTCGCCTGGACAATCTGCCACACCAGCACCACCCAGCGCGGCCGCCCGCGCTCGCCGGGCTGGAATTCTTCCAGGCGTTGGTAACGGCGTGCGGCCTTGGCCAAATGCGTCATCGGACGGGGCTCCTCAATCAACCGAGACCTTGATTGCATCGTGGGGAATGGCGCGGTTGTCCTCCGGCGCCGGGTCAGGCGCCGCGCGGCGGACAGTGCAGAAGACCCAGGACCAGTTGGCGAGGGCGAGGATGGCGTTGCTGGCGATGCTGACCAGCACCGCGCCGAAGATGCCAAAGGCCGGGATCGCCAGCGGACACAGCACCACCGTCGACAACGACGCGACCACCACGATGACGGCGCGGGCTTTCTGTTGGCCGGTTGAAGTCAGAATGTCGCCGCCGATGCTGGCGGCGGCGGTCAGGAACGGCAGTGCGGCCAGGGCGGGCAGAACTTCCGAGGCCTTGGCGTATTGCGCCCCCAGGATCAGCGGCACGAAGCGCGCGCCCAGGCTCAGCGCAACTCCCGCCAGCGCCGCATAGCCGAGTGCAAAGGGCAGCAGCCGCAGCCCGAATGACAAGCTGTCGGAGGCAGCCACATGACCGTGGCGGATGAAGCGGGAATAGGTCGAATACAGCAAGGCCCGGATGGGAATAGTCAGCGTATCGACGAAACGCCCGGCGGCGGCATAGATGCCGGCGGCTTCGGGGGCGACGATGCTGGCGAGAATAGGCTTGTCGATGTCGCGCACCGCCGCTCCCGAGACGGTCTGGATGCAAAACTGGAAGCCGGAGGCGATTTCTCCGCGTGCGATGAACCAGCGTGGCCAGCCTTGATCGTGCACCACCAGCGCGAACGAGCCCAGACCGGCCAGCGTCGAGCTGACCAGATACCAGCACGCCCAGGTCTGGATATCCAGATGGCCGTTGATCAGCATGGCCAGCACCGCCGCCGCCAGCCGTATGGAGGTGAAGCCGATATTCAGCAGCGACAGGCGCACGGCCCGCTCGATGGCGATATAGGCGGCGGCGCAAAAGGAATTGAGGCGGCCGAAGAACAGGTCGGCCAGCGCCAGCATGACGAAAACCGGGAACCCCACCCCGCCGGTGCCTTTGATGTTGGGCAGCAGGATCAAGCATATCGCGGCGGCGACCGGCGCCGTCACGACGATGGCAATCAGCCCATGGCCGAGAAAGTCGCGGAACCGCTCCTGCTGCGGCGCGACGTGCTGGATGAAAATTTGATCGCAGCCCCAGCCGACAAAGCAGGACGCCACCGACATCAAGGCGGTGACGCTGACGAATATGCCGTAATCCGACGCTCCCAGCCCGCGCGTGATAATCAGAAACAATACCACCTGCGCGCCAAGACGAAGGACGAAGCCGCTGCCGATAACGCAGATATTCGAGAGAAGTTTATGGTTGAATGGCGACATGGGTGACACCAATTCAACATATGAAAGTGGAGAATGTATCGTTCGTAAGTGAATGCATGCGACTAATCTGCCGTCAGATTTTTTACTCCGATAATTGTGTATAAGGTAGTTGATAAAACAAAGATACAAACAGCAAGTCTATCTGCATTTTTATATATGCCAATATCGTAAGGTTTCCTCTTGTTTGGGGTGATAATCGGGGGTGCGTGGTCATGTTGATACATAAGGCATGGGGTATTGCCATCGGACATATGCTGTAGTCTGTTGAGGTTGGCGGCGTTCCCGACCATCCGCTTAGGGCTTATGCCGTGCCGTTCTTTGCCGCGAATTTGGCTATGGTCCGGGTGGAGATCCCACCTAGGAGCCATTGCCGGTCATGCCGATCTTGCCGATTGAACGTGGTTGTCCCGTGGGTCGCCGCCTTGTGGCGGCGGGTCTGCTGCTGCTGGCCTCTCTCACCGCCGCCGCTGCGGCGCAGCAGGCTCCGGTCGAGGAACTGCTGACCATCCCCACGGCCAAACCGGGTGAGTTGAACCTGTTCGGCTCGCCGGTGGCCTGGTATCGCGGGGCCGTCTACACCATCAATATCGAGCCCGCCGAGGACAAGCCGACGGGGGCCAATCTGCGAACGGTGGTGCGCAAGGGCCTGCGGCAAAGCGATGGCGCTTGGCGCTGGACGGCGACGGTTGTCGAGCCGCGCACCATCGACGATCCCTATCACACGGCGCCATCGATCGGCATCGACAAGAGCGGCTATGTGCATGTGGTCTACAACATGCACAACATGCCGTGGCAATACGCCGTTTCCGAGCAGCCGGGCGACATCTCGCGCTTTACCTTCAAAGGCACCCGCCTCAGCGATGCGCAAATCGCCGACCTCGCCGCCGACCGCTTCACCGCCGAGGTGGTGCGGGCCATGAGCGATGTGGGCACAGCGGCCATTCCCGGCAATCAGATCACCTATCCGGCATTCTTCCATGACCGCCATGGCGAGCTGTACGTCACCTATCGCTTCGCCATCAAGCCCGCCGCCGCTCCGGCGGATCGCGCCTTCGGCTGCGGCATCGCCCGCTACGACGTCGAGCGGCAAACCTGGACGGCCATCGGCGGCGGCGTGGCCGATGCGCCCGGCGTTACCGCCTTTTGCGTCAAGGCGGGCTGGACGGCCTATCTGCCGCGTCTGTGGTTTGACAAGGGCAACGGCATGCATGTGACCTGGACCTGGCGGCGCGGGCAGGCGGGGGCCGAGATGACGCGTCCCGGTTATGCCTTTTCCGCCGATGCGGGCAAGACCTTCCAGGCCGCCGACGGTACTGCCTATCGCCTGCCGATCACCCCGGAAACCACCAAAGCCTTCATGGGCGCGGGCGAGGACGGCTTCTTCGCCATGACCAGCCTGACGACCTCGCCCAAGGGGCGGATTTATGCCGGGGTGCAGCCGCTGGGCTCGGCGTGGTCGATGACCATGCGCGAACCGGGACAGGCGCTGTGGTCGCCGCCGCAAATTGCCCCCTATGGCGCGCAGGCGCTGATGGCCGATGACAGCGGCACCGTCTGGGCTTTCGCCAGCGGCCCGCGCATCCTGAACCGGCCTGCCGATGCCGCAGCCGATGCGCCGTGGCGGCTGGTCTATAGCAGCAGCGGCTACAACTTTCCCAAGGTGCTGATGGTGCCCGAGGAAAAGGCCTTCCTGCTGCATGTGTTGGCCGACGACACCAGCTCGGCGCGTATCCTCATGGTCCACTGGCAATGACCTCGCAGTCCTCGGCGGCATCGCTCCCCCAGACGGCGGCGGACCAAGGCGCGGGGTTGTTATTCCTGCTGCCGTTCCTGCTGGCGCTGTTCGGCATGATCTACGGCTTCGGAGTCAGCGTGTCGGGCGTCGATCAAGCCGGCTTCATGGTCGATCCCAGCCGGATGGTGGTCATCGGCGGAGCCTATGGCCTGGGCTTGATCCTGTGCTTGAGCGGAGGCTTCGGCACTGGCGGCGGGGCGGGGCTAAGCCTCTACTGGGTCTCGTTGGTGGGCGTTCTGGCGTCGGCGCTGTGGTCGGTCTATCCGCAGCGCGTCCTCATCAACTTCATCCATCTGGGCGGCGCGTCGGTGGTCTGCGTGGCTGCTTTTCACAGCCTGGGGCGCGACTCGCGCCGTCTGTTCGTGCCGCTGGCGGTCATGCTGCAAGGCGTCATCCTGGCGACCATCGTGGTCACCAAACTGTTTCCCAGCATCGGCATCGAAAGCGTCACCGGGCGCTGGCAGGGCATCACCACCAACCCCAATCACTTGGGCATCGTCACCGTTCTGGCGAGCTGGGCCACCACGGCGGCGCTGTTCTCGGTACGGTCGCGGCTGGCCCGGCTGGGATTGCTGGCCTTCTATCCGCCGATTGGCTGGGCCTTGCTGGGGTCGGGCAGCATGAGTTCGATGCTGCTGAACGTCATCTGCGGCGGCGGCATGCTTTTTCTGATGAGCCTGCGGAACAATCCCCCGCTGCTGCGCATCGGTAAGATCCTGTTCCTGGTGGTGGGCGGGCTGGCGGTGCTGCTGGGCGTCTTCGCCATCGCCCCGAACCTGTTGGACCCGGATGTTCTGCTGGGCCATTTGGGCCGCGACGCCACCCTGACCGGCCGCACCTCGCTGTGGGCGACAGCCGACGATTTGATCGTCGCCAAGCCGCTGCTGGGCTGGAGCTATGACTCGCTGGGCAGCGTCACCGCGACCATCGTCTTTGATTTTGCGCAGTTCCATAACGGCTATCTGGATCTGCTGGTGCGCGGCGGAGCCCTGGGGCTGGGGCTGTTCGCGCTGATTACCGGGCGGCTGCTGTGGGTTCTGTTCAGGCTGGCCCGGCACGACTATCTGTTCCACGCTGCCGGTCTGGTGCTGGTGGGCGCGACCTTGCTGTCCAACATCTCGGAGGCCTCGATCTACCGCGAGGCCAATGAATTATGGCAGGTCTATGTATTGGTGCTGATAACCGCCGAACTGCTTCACGGCAAGGCGCGCAAATCGG
>Ga0116225_1001950_pt1 | contig 14300 bp, 12 predicted proteins | sample Sb_taG_8_FD_88968 | JGI IMG/M metagenome (GOLD analysis project Ga0116225, IMG submission 88968) | Peat soil microbial communities from Weissenstadt, Germany - Sb_50d_c_BC metaG | ecosystem: Environmental > Terrestrial > Soil > Wetlands > Peat | place: Germany: Weissenstadt | collected 2010-09-21 | reverse complement strand
GGCGTCTCCGATACCGTCTGGCGCTATGTGCCGCTCCATGCAAACGCCATCGCGGCGATCTTCATAGCCGGGATGCTCGCGCTCATCGCGTTCGTCGTGGGCAGCGCCACCGAATCCGACCGCTGTCCCTGCTAAAAATTCCATCTGAACCGGAATTCGTGCGGCTGCGAGAATAGAGATCGAAGGGAAGCGATGAGGTGAAGCGTGCTGCAATCCAAACGTCAAAGCAGTCGGCCCCTGATCGAGATTGCAAAACCTCCAATACGTAGATCCTGACACGACGGCGTACCGGCCGCCTCGACCGATTGTTGAGCAGGAATCAGGGACGAGTCAGGCGGCGAGGCGTTCGTAGCGGTGATGCAAGCCGCCGACTTTTGGTATGGCGACGACTCTTCCGACGCTGCACTGCTGAATCGGGCGGGAGTCGGGGCAATCCTTATCGAGCGATAGATGCGTGCGGGTGCGTTGGTAGTAGTCGACGTACGAGGACAGGACGCGGCGTAAATGACGCTCGTTGAAGATCACGAGGTGGTCGAGACATTCGCGACGGATCGCACCGATTACGCGCTCGACGTAAGCGTTCTGCCAAGGTGAGCGTGGCGCCGTGATGACTTCCGTGATGCCCATCGCCTCAACCCGGCTGCGAAACTCCGAGCCATACGACGCGTCGCGGTCGCGCAGCAGATGCCGGGGCGCCGTGTCCCACGGGAACGCTTCGGTCACCTGGCGCGAGAGCCAAGCTGCCGTCGGGTGTTCGGTGACTGCGATGCGAACGATCTTCCTGCGATCGTGGGCCAGAATGATCATCACGTAGAGCAGCCGAAACGACGCGGACGCCACAACGAACATATCGATCGCAGCGATGCCTCCGGCGTGATTGCGCAGGAAGGTCCTCCAGTTCTGAGAAGGTGCTCCTCGTCTTCGCACCATGTACTTGGCGACTGTCCCTTGGCTGACCTCGATGCCGATCTTGAGCAGCTCACCGTGGATCCGGGGCGCTCCCCAGAGCGGGTTCGCGCTGCTCATCTGCCGAATTAGATTGCGAATCTCTCGATCCACTGAGGGCCGCCCTGATCTCGACCGCCATCGCCAAAACAGGCGAAATCCCTGACGGTGCCATCGGATCACCGTGGCCGGCTTGACCAACACCATCATTTCCAGACAGCGCGGCCACAATCGGTAGAGCACGACCCAGACCAAGCGGTCGAAAGCAAATAGACGCAGCCGACCCGGCCGCTGGCGGCGAAGAACGTGCAGTTGATGACGGAGGGCGAGGTTCTCTAGTTCCACAACCGCCCGACTACGGAATCGGCATACGAGCCGAGAAACGATCGATCGCACGAGCTTAAGCATGCCGGCGATATTGCATCGGTGAATCCAAAAACTCCAGACTTTCCGGCGCGTTCGGAGTTTTTGGTAGCCACAACTCGTCTCTCAGGCGCTGACCGCCGCGACCGTTAGCCGCGCTACGATTCACCCCGCCACTATGGCAGGGCATCCCGAGATGTCTCCGCACGTGTGTGTGGCGAATTGCTGATTCCTGGTGAAATCAGTAATTCGCCACACACACGTTCCCCGTCTGCACGAGACTTAACGAAAAGGTACTATGACTCTCGTCTAACGCGTGCTCCGTGCTCGGCGAGATGGTTGGCTCGGTGAAACAGCCACATTCTTATGGTGGTAGATAGTCGGACCATCGTACCTGTCGTCAGGCATCTCTATCACGTCCGAAGAGACCAAGACCAAGTACCGATGAAATTCAAGCTCGAAACCCGAGAGAGAGCCGGTAGAGTAACTCTTTGCCTGCCTATACGCCTCCTCGATCTTGTCATCTCGCTCCCCCAGAGCTTCAATCAATTTCCACTCCGTGAGCACCAATGCTTCCGAGGCGCGCTCGATCTCGGGCGTAATCTGAAGCTTCGTGCCAAGAACTAGATCGGTCTGCTCCCCAGTAGATTGAGCTTTGAAAGCGTAAATCCCAAACTGTAGCAGATGAACCCCTCCCAACCTTTCGCACGCCGTTTCACGGTCATCAAAAGCTGCTTTCCACCGGGCGCGATAAACCTCATCTGCAACGATGCATCTTTGAAGATGAAGGAATGCTCGATCGATCAGACTCCGTTGCACGTAAAAAAAGAATTTGGCTCGGCGACTGAGTTTTGGGCGCTTCTCGAAAAGCTTCCGCAAAACCGACTTCGTAAGTGCTTGTCATTGTTGCCCAAGGTGCTGGGTGAAGATGATGCCGTGTGTGTGGCGAATTACTGATTTCCCCAGAATCAGCAATTAGCCACACACACCGTGGATCCGGCGTTGCAAGCTCTCTTCATCTCATCACTCCAGCATCGAATTTGAGTTTCAGGGCGGGCGGAGCAAACGCGAGATAGCTGAGGTATGAGGCCTTGTGATCTTCCGGCGTCTTCGAGTCATCGGCGAGCTCGTGAATTTTCTGCACGGCCTCGCCAATGGTCGCGCCCCCGCATACTGATTCGTAAAACTGTTTTGCCGCTTCGCGCGCCGCGATTGAGTTTACTTCGATCATCGGTGCGACCACCGCGCTGCATGACTTGAGCAGAATCTTGACGAAGTTTGACCGAAAGGCGAGTCCTAACGGCGCGGCGCTCCCGATTCGGCAAGCGTTTACGAAGAACAACGGATGACGGCGCAGGAGTAACTTACTGGGAAGAAAATACGTGGGTTTAACCGCACCGCCTTCCAGGATCAATTGCGCAGGAGCGTCCGAACCATGTCCCGCAAAATGAATGATACCGTACTGGTCTTCCTTTTCTAGTAGTTGGTCCAAGTCGCTCTTTGACCTCTCCACTTTTAGTTTCGCGAATCGTTTACTCAGATCTTTTTCCTCTTCTGCCGCATATTTCAGCTTGTCGAGGCCGTGGTAATTCGGCCGCACGCATGCCACGCCGTGGACGCCTAACACCGTCTCCGTAGACGGGTTCTCATTGACCCAGCGGACTACCGGTCGATCGATTCCTAGCAGCGGACCGTTTTTCTCTGGCCTCAGTTGAAGGATCTCAAAGGGCGCGACCCGGCTATTGCTCACGAACATGGTGCTCGCTCCCGACGCGTCTTTGCGTTCGAGGAAGTTTCGGAGCGCGCTCGGTAAATCGACTGACAGTCCGAAACCAAGTTCAATCAGCTCTTCCCTCGACTTTATCGTCTCCAGCGAGAGGAAAAGATCGGCAAGCGTACTGTGCCATGTTGCGGGCTTTCCCCACCGTTTTCCGTCCTCGAACAGCGAGATACCTAATGATTCCTTGCCCCATTCGGCTATCTCGACCACCAGCTTCGCCCCTTTGAGTCTCGGGAGCGTGACCTCGGGGCTAGACGACCTGGGTGCGGCTGACGTCTTTCGTGTGGCCTGCCGCACCGCTGTGTAGGTCAAAGAACCGGCCACGTTGCCGGCCGCAAGGAATCGTACCCGAAACGAGTAGTGGCGCCGATCGCCCACCGGGCGTGCTTTGAAACTCCACTCGGAGGGGGTGCAGCGGAGTTGCCGGTCCACGATGATTTCCTTTTGCCAAGGGTCATTGTCGACCCGCTCGAACTCGTTGGATGACACCACTGCGTGAAGGCTAAGGACCTCGGCTCCCTCAGGAAATGAGACGTTGATGCCGGTTGTTTGTCCAGGTGGCGCAGCAGAGGAAAGCGAGAGACAGTAACTCGACCACGCGCCGGGGCTCGACTTCGAAGCCGTCATTCGTATGGATGTTTGGGTAAAGGACATTGTTCGGCGGCGCTCCGTAGTGCGGTCGACGGTCGGCACCGACGGCCCCGGTACCGCCGCCCCCGCCGAAGCCACCTCCGGTGCCGCCGCCCGCGCCGAAGCCACCTCCGGTGCCGCCGCCCCAGTGATATCGCCCAGGCCGAGGCCGCCACGCGCCACCGCCTTTGCCGATGCCGGCCCCGGTGTTAATGCCAGCCTCAGCGAAGTCGACGCCGGTGAATCCGCCGAAAGAGCGGCCGCCGCCCCCAGCGAAGCCAGACCGCATCCTAGCAATATCGGCGGTTACCGCTTTACGTACTGTGCCTCCGTCGCCGAGCAAAACTACGCTACTTTCGGGAAACTTACGGATCAAATCCTCTGCGGTCCTGGTCATGAAATGGTGCATCGGGCCCGTGGCGAAGCCGGAGTGCCGAAGAGTGATGGCCTCCACCACTTTGCGAGTCCCACGTTTTGGTCGCAGCAGGATCTGCTCGAGGGACGCTCCCGAGCCGCGCATTTTCGCGAGCACATCATCGTCCACCTTCACCACGTACCAGCCCATGTCCCCCGCTTGGCGCCATTGGTTTACGACGATGTAGGGTACGAAATGCAGAAACAAATCAGTCGCGACAACATCTGCAATGTCAGAAGCCGCGTATGTTCGGAATGATCCAAATGATTCTCTCATGGAAATTCCTCCGCTTGATCTGTGGCGTGGGATCCAGGCCTGTATTTCACCTGAAAATCCACTCTCTCTTTGGACCGATCGCATACATTGGCCGGTGATTGGCCGGATGATGCGGTAGCTCATCGCCATAGGGTGACGTGTCGCCAGCGCGGGGACCTTCTCCCGGCGCCATCAGGACCGGCAGCACGTCTGCGACCGGCTCATTGAGGATAGGGGACGCTTTTTTCGTCACCCAAGCGGCAAAGACTTCGCCCGACGAGCGGCGCACCGCCTCCTGTACCTGTTTACAATGCACCTTCGCTTCCTCGCTTCGTAACCTGCCATCGCCATATGCGCGCCAGACCACCCGGTGCGGCAACGATGCAGTGGCCTGAGTCGCGCACCACAGCCCTAACTGGTTGTCCTCGTCATGCATCGCCTTGCTCATTTTCAGCGACCCGAGCAGAACGCCGAAATCTTTGTCGAGTTCACGGCGTGGCACCCGCATATGGCCGCTCGCGAACGAGTCCGTCAGAAAGTGGCAGCCGAACGCGTCTATAGCCAGCGCTCGCTTCAGCAGGTAGGTGCGATTCTCCACTTTCGGATTGGCGGCCTCCTTCAACGCTCGCGCATGATAAGCGCGGTACAATTTGATCGCATCGATGCTGTCCGCGGCATCGGGATGCGTCGCCCGGAAGTGGCAGAAGTTCACGCTGGCCAGGGCGGCGTAACGGCGGGCAGGAAAGCCTGTGGCGGCATCCTTGGCGCTGGCTGCGATCTCAGCCGCCGTGCCCCGCTCCGTATCTTTGTCGCGCATGATGATGTCGAAGATGTACTTGGCTGACGAGTCAGGATCCTTATCTAAGGTTGGTGAACGGTAGTCTCCCGCCAGCCACCTGCTGAAACCCCGGATATCTGGCCACGCCCACGAAAATTGTTTCGCGGCCGGCAAATCGAGAAAAGCATAGTAGTCGCCTGCCAAGGCTATTATCTGCCCGAACGTAAGATTCTTTCTTCCGACCGGCAGCTCTGTATCTTTGTCGAAACTCGCGTCAACACTTTCCAGCGACAGTGGCGTCTCGCTACCGACCGCTTCCCTGCCAATGTAGTACGCGCACATGAAGTGCTCGAATGACGCGAAACGGCGCTCCGGACCTTTGTCGGAGGTCTGCTCGCCGTGGCAAGATGACCCCCACACGATCTGGCATGTGAGTTTGCCGTTGTCCGGAATTGCGACTCCCTCACCGAACAGTAGCTCCGCGTCGACTCCGTCTCCCTGAGGAGATGCTGTAAGGTTCGCATTGCCGCGCGCCAGGGGCTTCTCTCCACGTGGTGTCCCATCGAGCGTAAGCTGAATTCGGCGCGGGCGTCCGGAGATCTCACCCTTGAAGCGGCCGCCTCGCAACACTATCCTTTGCGGACGGGCGGTGTTTCGATGAATCAGCGCGACTGCATCGCCGATCGCGAACGGCGCGGTTATTCGGATCGCTAGTTTTCCCATCTTTCCCCTTTATATCGGATTTTGATTTGCAGATCCTGAATTCTTCGCTGCCGTTGCTAGCAATATGTTAATCTGCCCCGCGCGCCGCCACTGTCAAGCGATGCCAATCGGTCCGTCAGCGCAAGAGGGGCGCATCTGCTCAATGTCGCGCAGTAAATTTTGCGAAGTCTGGGCGGATCTAACTCAATCGAGAGAACTGGAACGGCAGATCGGTGGTGTGCTCCCAGATGCCCGTGTGTGGCGAATTGCTGATTCTTGGGGAAATCAGCAATTCGCCACACACACTGACGATGATCAATTCTTTTGCGCGAATGCTGCCGCAAGCTCCCCCGCAAGCCGGCCACTTGCGGCCGCAGCATCAGAGAGCAACGAGTGCGAGCCTACCCAATCACCAGCGATGTAAAGGCCCGAAAAGCCTGGCAGCGCTACCCCCGGCCGCCCGGCAAGACCCCGATATCGGGCCAGCGGTTCCGAATACATAACCGGCATCTTCCAGAAGAATTGACTGGCACGAACATATGAGCGCCACCCCGGCTGGACCAAATCAGCGAAGCCCTCGAGTTCCGCAAGTAGCAACGTTTTGTCGAGCTGCTGGTCCGGCTGCAGGTATCGCAGAATATGCACTAGCGCACCGCCCTCAGGCGCCAACCGGGCAGCTGAACTGTGAACAGACAGATAGAGTGGTTCATCGAGGCCGAGAGCAAAATTGTGCCCCGGCTCGGGCAATTGCGATAGTCCGAGGTCCAGGCATGCGGCATAGACCGCAACCGATCGGTCGGCTGCGACCCGCAACGCCTCCGCGTAGGGGAGCAGTTCCAAAGCATCTCGCGGCGGCAAAGCAAGTACGACGGCGGGCGCGGAAACTGAGTTCCCGTTACTGGTCTCGACGCGCCACGTTTGCCCGGGCTTAATCGCTGTCACACGCTGTCCGACGCCGAGCAGACATCGGCCGGCATCGGCACGGGCCGCTAGTGCCGAGACCAATTGGTTCCAGCCATCGTCCACGTAAACGACGTTGTTCGACAAGGCCCGATGAAGCTGCGCGAAAAGCGTCGCACCGTCGGCGGCATCAGGATCGTGAATATAACTCGTCAGGCGCAGCATGGCGGAGATCAACTCTCGGACATGCGGCGACTGCGATAACTCTTCCACGGCTTGGCGGGCGTTCACGCCTGGGCCCATCTCCGGCGCCGACTTGCCGAACCGGGCAAGTGCGGCGCCGACCTCTGCCTTCACCGCCGACGGATACAAGGTCGTCTCTGCCAGGCCAGACCCACCGAACGGGGCCAGGTGGAGTGTTCGATCCCGAACAAGATAGCCGGCCACCAGATTGGGCACCTTGCCTCTTGGAACCACTCCCTGGTCGCGAAGTGCAGTGTCCAATGACCCGCCGCGATACAAGGCGTGCGGACCGTAATTGAAACAAAATCCTTCCTTTACGCGCGTCCGCGCGCGTCCTCCGAGATCCGGTGAAGACTCGTAGAGCGCGACTCGGGCCCCGGCGCTCGCTGCAAATGACGCGGCGCACAGCCCCGCAAGGCCCCCTCCGACCACGACGACATCGAAGTCTCGCATGCGATCGATCCTTTCAAATTCGGATATTTTGCATCCAAATTAACATGGATGATATTTGTCCGCAATGAGAATCGCGGAAGGTGTCGAATGGGCGGTCCATCTCTGCGGCGTGCTCGGCGTGGTACCGGCTGGATTCGGTCTGCCAGCCGGCCGGCTCGCTGAGTTTCACGAGCTGCCGCCGGCCTATTTAGCCAAGCACCTGCAGGCGCTATCGCGAGCGGGAATTGTAACGGCCAACCGCGGCGTGAGCGGCGGCTACCGCCTGGCCAAACCGGCCACCAAGATCACGTTGCTGGACATTACTTTGGCCATTGAAGGGTCGGAGCCGGCATTTCGGTGTACCGAAATTCGTCAGCGAGGGCCGTGCGCGGCAGCACCCGCCGCATGCAAGCAGCGCTGTCCGATTACGAAGGCTTTTCTGGATGCGGAGACGCAATGGCGCAAAGCCCTCGCTTCGATTTCTGTCGCAGATATCATCACGACAGCCGCCAGCGAGTCATTCGACAAGGAGCGCAGACGTACATTCCAAGCCTGGCTGAACGGCGCCGTGAAATAGGCACAGCACTGCGGCATACGCACACCGCCTTCGCTACCAAGCAAGACGCCGGCGGTCATGCCGCTGGCGACATTAGATTTGCGGCGGCCGGGCGCCGGAGGAGAAATGGACCGCGTCCGTCTCGAGGAAGCAGCGCGAACGGTGGCTTTTACCGGATCGGCGGCAACACTATCGTGCCGGGTGGTTGCGAAGCGGGCCAGGGCCGGCTGTGCCTGGCCGCTATCTCGCCGATGACCCGTTCCCAGTGCTCCTTCCCGAAGGCCTTGTAGGTCTGGAACGTGTGCGTGGCGAATTACTGATTTCCCAGAATCAGTAATTCGCGACACACAGGATCTAGATCCGCAAAGCGCCGACCAGCCCGCACGGCGCCAGCGCAAGACCGTCTCGGGCTGGACGATGATCAGGCGGTCGTGCCATTGAGGCCACCAACGCGAGAACGAGACCCAAAACAGCCGATCCCAAAGACGAAAGCACGGGCGACGAGTTCGGCTGCGCTGGAGCACGGCGATTTGATGGCGCAGCGCGATCGATTCCAACAGCAGCGCGGTGCGGGTCCGGGGTTCGCCGCTTCGGGCGACCGGGAGCGCTTCGCCTGTCGGCATCCCCATGAACGCGGGCTATCATCAGACGTTCGAAACCACCAACGAATTCGGGCGGATTAAGATTTGAGGAACCACAGGTCTCCGATAAGAGCCGGTCGGCTACAAACGCGGGCACGATTTTCTTCGGCCTTGACGTGGGCGTTCTGAACGTTCTATACTTTCTGAACGTTATGGATACTGTCACTGCCGGATTCGTGGACGGAATCGGCGCGGCCGCTGCTACCTCGGGCGTGCTCAGCCAGCTCCAGGGGCGTATCTTCGCTCTCCTGTACCTTACCCCGGGACAGTTATCGCTCGACCAGATCGCCGACGAGCTCCAACAGAGCAAGAGCAACATCTCCGTCAATATCCGGGGGCTGGTGGAATGGCACTTGGTCAGGCGCGTTAGCGTCGAGCGCTCTCGCAAAGACCATTACGAGGCCGCCACCAACTTTTGGCTCGTGATGCGTGAGATCATGGAACGTCGGTTCCGATGGAATCTGCGTCAAGTGCTGGCCAGCGTCGCCGAGACCAGCCGCGCGCTGGAAACGGGTAGCCGCCGCGGCTCGGGCGCTCAGGCGGAAAAACGCGCCTTCATCAATGGACGGCTGGAGGGAATGCGCGCGTTCTTTGCGATAGTCGACACAAACATCGGCGCCTTCACCCAGGGTCAATCCGTCGCGCCCCAGGCGATGCAGAAAGTCATTCAGTTCGCAGCCAAACAGATCGCGAGAAAGGGATAAATCCTTATCGAAGGAGATGCCGATGCAGCCCACGTTGATGATCGCTCTGCTCTCCGCAGTGTTCGTCGCAACCCACATCGGAATGGCTACCGCGAAGACCCGCGCCTGGATGGTCAAGCGGCTCGGCGAAAAGCGCTTTGTCCTGCTTTATTCTGCCGTGGCGTTAGCGCAAGTCGGAGCATTGCTCGCCTACTATGCGGCTCATCGATTCGACGGCGCCGCCGGCTTGGGCCTGGGTGCGGTGCCGGTAATTCGATGGGCGTTGATCGCCGTCATCGCGGTTGGGATAACCCTGATGGGCGGCAGCCTCGCTGGTTTCCTGGACTCGCCTTTCAATCCCGGCGGGCATAACTTTCGGGAGCCGTACGGAATCGAGCGAATTACCCGGCACGGGTTCTTTGCCGCCACGTTTCTGGTCGGAACCGCCTACGCGCTCCTCTCAGCGCATATTAACGAGACTATCGTCTTTTCGTCGTTGGCGATCCTGGCTGTGGCAGGCGCACACCATCAGGATGGCAAACTTCTGCAGCGCGGAGGCGAGCCCTATCGGCACTACCTCGAAACCACGTCGATGGTGCCATTCGCAGCAATCGTCTCGGGCCGCCAGCGCATCGAGTGGCACGAACTACCAGTGCGACGACTGACAATCGCTTTCGCCGCGGCTGTAACGCTGTGCCTGGTCCACGACTGGGCATCCGGCGGGCTGCTCTTAATCGCGGTCCTCATCGGCGTCGGCGGAGCCGCTGCGATACCAGCCTTGGTGATCTCGCTTCGGGGCCGCTCGCAATCCCACGATACTCCTGTTTCGGACACTCGCCCGGCGGTCGACGGCGGGCGTTTCAAGCAAAGCACTTGAGCTTATGCGCAACCGTATGGATGGAGGTCCACGAATGAAGCTCCCGAACAGCCTGCACACCTCCCGGCCCTGGCGGATCCACGAGCTCACCCGCGACTTTCGGCTCGAGGATGTCTGGGAGCTGCCGGGGGTCGGCGGCCCGGACGCCTTCCCTCGGCTGGTGCAGCTGATGGCCTCGGCCGACCCGTCGCAAAGTTCCTCCGTCGCCGTTCGCACGCTCTTCGCGATCCGGTGGAAGATCGGCGAGCTGCTCCGTTGGGACGGCCCGGACACCGGCCTCGGCTCCAGGGTGCCGACGCTCCGCGACCGGTTGCCGGCAGATCTGCGCGACGCCCCATCCGGCCCGGACTTCGGCGCGCTCCCCTTCACCTCGCTGTACCTGCTTGAGGACGAGTGGGCGGCGGAGATCGCCAACCGGACCATGCACGGGGTGATGCACATTGGCCGGGTCCCTGACGAGACGGGCGGGTTCCGCGCCCATATGGCCGTCTACGTGAAGCCAAACGGACTGCTCGGTTCCGCCTACATGGCCGCGATCAGGCCGTTCCGGCACCTGATCGTCTACCCGCCGATGCTGCGAGAGATGGGGCGGACCTGGCAGGCGAGCACCGCTCGGCATCGGGTGGCTGGGCGCCCCGACGCGACGTTTCCCCCGACCAGCGCCTCGCACGCCTGAAGCCATGGAAAACCCGGAAGTCCTTGTCATCGGCGGTGGAATTGGCGGCAGCGCGCTGGCAACCGTGCTCGCGCGGGCCGGAATTTCGTTGCTCATCCTCGAAAAGTCCGCCGTTCATATCGACCATGTGCGCGGTGAATGGATCGCGCCTTGGGGCGTCGCCGAAACGCAGCGCCTTGGATTGTACGACAACCTGATCGAGGCCGGCGGACATCATCTCGGCGAGCACATCACCTTCGGCGACGATGTGGACGAAGCGACCGCCCGCGCGGAGGCGCTGAACTTTTCGGCGTTCGAGCGCGCGGGAATCAAGCCTCCGCTCTGCTTGCGCCATCCGGACATGTGCAATCTGCTTAACGCGACCGCCTTGAAGAGTGGTGCGACTATGCTGCGCGAGGTCGGCGACGTGAGGGTGGTTTCCGGAAACCCGCCGCAAGTGCATTTCAGGCATGAAGGGCGTGATTACGAACTCAAGCCGCGCCTGGTGGTAGGCGCTGACGGCCGCAATTCAGTCGTGCGCAGACAGGCCGGCGTGGAACTCCATCGCGACCCTACACATCACCTGATGGCGGGGATGTTGGTGGACGACATCGACGGGTGGCCGCCGCTGCTGCAAACCATCGGCACTGAAGACGACATCAATTTTCTCGTGTTTCCGCAGTCCGCGACGCGCGTGCGCCTGTACCTGTGCTACGGCATCGATCAGAAGCGGCGTTTCGCAGGGCCCGACAATCAGGCCAGATTTCTCAATGCGTTCCGTTTGAAGTGCGTGCCCCACAGCGAGGTCTTGGCGAACGGAACTCCGGCAGGACCCTGCAATTCGTACAGCAACGAAGACTCCTGGACCGAATCGCCGCTGGCGCCGGGCGTCGTGCTTGTCCGTGATGCCGCTGGCCACAATGACCCGATCATCGGCCAGGGCTTGTCGATTACGTATCGAGACGTGCGCATCGTGCGCGATCTGATGCTGGAAGAGCGCCGATGGACCATGGAAGCCTTTCGTCCCTACGCCGACGAGCGCCGCGAACGAATGCGCCGGCTCAGAATGACGGCCGCCGCATTTTCGATTCTGACCGCCCAGTTCGGGCCGAAAGCCCGCGAGCGCCGGAAAAAGTTCCGCCAGGAACGCGCGCGCGGCACCTTTGTTGATGTTGCTCCAGCAGCATTCATCGGTCCCGAGGTCCTTCCGGCCGAAGCCTTCAGCGAAGAGATTCTGGACCGTTTGCGCGCGCTCTGAAGTCCTCTCCCGTGTGTGGCGAATTGCTGATTCTGGGAAAATCAGTAATTCGCAACACACAGCACCGGCAATCTCCTCCCGACCAGCAGTGTCGCAACCGCAACTCCGCTATAAACCCGCCCGCCTCCTGCTGCAAGGCTGCGGGCCGGTTTCGTTCGGGAGTATATGCTTAACGCAATTTGAGCGGACTAGGCCGGACCAGCCGCACAGTACCGGCCAAATAGACGCTCGCACGACAATTTGATAGATGCACAGACTGGAGATAGAGGCTGACTGGATTTGCCCCCCTACAGTCAGCGGCGGGCCGGCGTCTCGGACGTGCTGGCCCGTCCTTTCTTCGGCACCTGAGATCAACCCCTCACTTGTCGATCAGCCATCCACTTTTCGATTGTATCCCTGTCAAATCGGTAGTCGCTACCGGTCTTGAAATACGGAAGTTGACTCCGGTGAATCAGTCTATAGACCGTGCTTTGATGAATCCGTAAATACCGGGCTACTTCAGCAACCGTCATGATCGGGCTGGGCGTGACATCGTGTTGGCGCTTCATGGCTACACGTTCTAGCAGAGAGACGCGAGAGCAACACGCCCTTGCTTCTTGAGCCTCGCTTTTGTTAACATACAGTTTGTAATAGTTGACTGCGAGTACGTACCAGAAATGCTGGCGGATATCATTATCGCCGCTGTAGTCTCACTCGACGTAATTCTGCTCGTGCGCGTGTATCTGGCAAATATCGCGTACAAGTCGCGAGCGCGGTAACGTGGCTCGAGAATTGATTCGCAGCGAACTCTCGGAAGACGAGTGGTCCGACGCTACGGCGAGCGAATATACCTTCGGAGTTCCTCCGCTTCGGACTGGACCTCTTCGAGACGCTGCTTCACGACGTCGCCGATGCTGACGATTCCATGAAGTGCTCCATTCTGAATGACTGGCAGATGCCGGATACGCTGCAGCGTCATGACCTCCATGATATCGACGAGTTGGTCCTCGGACGAGCAGGTCTTAACGTCACGAGTCGTCAATCGGTCGGCCGGAAGTGTCAGCACCGCGTCCGCATGCTCCGACATCCCGCGGATGATGTCGCGCTCGGAGATGATCCCTATGAGTTGACCTTCTTCGTTGATCACCGGCACGGCTCCGATCCGATTTTGGGTGAGCACCTTGACGACCGACGTGACGGTCTGCTGCGGTGCGACGGTGACGACATCATGACCTTTGTGCTTCAGGACCGACGAAACCTTTGTTCCCACGTTTAGATCTCCTGGCTTTAAATCTTAGCTTCATACGGCCGCTGTCGTCTTGGGGTGGCTTTCCAAGATTACAAAAGCTCTGTGACTCCCGCAAAAAGGCTCGATTAGCTCCGTGGCAGCGGAGACCCCGAACGTTTCGGAATAGCGAATCGCATCGGCCAGCTTTGGCATGAAGGCGAAAGGGGCGATGGGTCGCGGGTTGCCAACTCTCCTTGCAACTCGTCGCCCCTTTTTTTCAAACTACGCTACCAGCACCATTTGCGGAAATGTGAGCTTGCGCAAGGAAACTCTGTAATCGATCGCGAGAGACGATGAATTGGCGTTTATCGCGTGAAATCAGATGCTTTCGCTCGAACAAACTCAAATATTCGGTAATTCGGGGCCGCGTGGCGCCGACTAGTTCAGCCAGGTCCTGGTGCCGGGCCGGCAATGTCAGCCGCACCGCTTTTCCATCGGGGACGCCGAAATTTTCACTCAATTCCAGCAGAATCAGAGCCAAGCGCTCTTCCAAAGTGCAGCTCATGAAATTTGCGCAGCGCAGTTGAACCAAATCCCAGCGGCCCATGTAGCTCGCTGCCAATCGTTTGAAGTCTTCCGAAGCAACGCCCAGCGATATTTCGACGAGCGACCCGAGGTCAATCGCCCCTATCCGGCAAACGGTAACTGCTTCGCAGCGAAAATTGTAACTGATGCCGGGTACCGGCGGCGGGAAGCTGGGGATCATACCGGGCGCGACCATAGTCACCAATCTACGCTGACCCTTGCGATTGCGGCAGGTGATTCGTGCCACTCCTGTCAGTAAGATACATGTGAAATCGGGTGAATATTTCTCGTCGAAAATGATCGCGCGTTTTTCCATCGTGCTGACCGTCAGCGCGTTGGAGAGCTTTTCGAGCTGGTGCGCCGTGAGCCAGGAGATGTTCTTAAGGCCTTGCAGG